>Ga0247727_10001110_pt1 | contig 65527 bp, 64 predicted proteins | sample WisWelCaveWW1625_FD_202498 | JGI IMG/M metagenome (GOLD analysis project Ga0247727, IMG submission 202498) | Biofilm microbial communities from Wishing Well Cave, Virginia, United States - WW16-25 | ecosystem: Environmental > Aquatic > Deep subsurface > Groundwater > Cave microbial mat | place... | reverse complement strand
GCACTGTTCTTCACCCTGCTCAAGAATGGTTCCTGCTACGACCCCAACCGGCGCCAAGCCCTGAACCAACCGGAGGGTACCCCTCCTCAAAAATGCCTTGACTAATGATGGGGAGTCCCACAACGCTAATTCAGCGCGTCCTTGAGCCGGTCGAAGAAGCCCTTCTCTTCCGGCTCGTTTTCGGCCGGCATCAACTCGCGCAACTGCTCGAACAGTTTGCGCTGCTCGCGCGTGAGCTTGCCGGGGACGCGGACCTCGACGTGCACGATCACGTCCCCGCGGCCGTGGCCGTTCAGCCGCGGTACGCCGAGGTTTTTCAGCCGGACTTGTTGGCCGCTCTGCGCCCCGGCGGGAATCCTGACCTGTTGAAGCCCGTCGAAGGTGAGCAGATTGACCTCGGCGCCGAGAGCGGCCTGGGCGACGTTGACCGGCACGACGCAGTGCAGGTCGCTCTCCTGGCGCTCGAAGATGGGGTGCTCCTTCACGCGCAGGACCACGTAGAGGTCGCCGGCCGGCCCGCCCAGGGCTCCCGGCTGTCCCTCCCCGGTCAGCCGCAGCCGCGTCCCGGTGTCGACTCCGGGCGGGATGTTGATGCGCAGCTTGCGCTCGACGCGGATGTATTTCTCGCCCCTGCACTGGCGGCAGGGTCGCCGGATGATCTGCCCCGCGCCGCCGCACTGGGAACAGGTGCGGCGGATGGAAAGGAACGCCTGCTGGTAGACGACCTCGCCGCGACCGCGGCACATCGGGCAGGAAGTGAGACCGTCCTTGGCCTCGGCGCCGGATCCGGAACAGGCCGCGCACGGCTCCATCCGCGGCACCTGGATCTCGATGCCGGCGCCGCTGAGCATCGTGTCAAAGCCGATCTCGAGGTCGAAGCGGAGATCCTCGCCTTTCTGCGCGCGGGAGCGCCGGCGGGGACCCGAGCCGAACATGTCGCCGAAGAAAAAGTCGCCCAGGATATCGCTGAAGTCGCTGAAGGCGGACGGGTCGAAACCGGGCGCCGTGGCGCCCTGCAATCCCTGGTGCCCGTAACGGTCATAGAGCGCGCGCTTCTGCGGGTCGCTCAAGACGCCGTAGGCCTCGGCGGCTTCCTTGAACCTGTCCTCGGCCTCCGGATTGCCCTGGTTGCGGTCCGGATGGTGCTTGAGCGCCATTTTGCGGTAGGCGGTTTTCAGGTTCTGCTCGTCGACGGAGCGGTCGACGCCGAGGATGTCGTAATAATCGCGCCGGGTCACAGGGACGGATCGCTCGGTTCGGCGGGGACGGCCACACGCACCATCGCGGCCCGCAGCAGCTTTCCCCGGAAGAGGTAGCCGCGGCGGAATTCCTCGACGACGGTGTCCGGAGCGGCCTCACCGCCGGGCACACGGTCGACGGCTTCGTGGATCTCCGGGTCGAATTGCTGCCCGCGGCTGTCCATCGGCTCCAGCCCGATCTGGCGCAGGGCGTCCGCCAGGCGCTGGTAGATGAGGTCCATGCCCTTGGCGTACTCGCGCTCGGGGCCGTCGGCGCAGGCCGCCCCCAGCGCCCGCTCGAAATCATCCACGATCGGAAGCAGCACTTCGAGGTTCCTGCGGCTGGCGCGGTCCTCGCTCTCCGTTCTTTCCTGGGACGAGCGCCGGCGCAGGTTGTCATAATCGGCGCGCCCGCGCAGAAGCTGGTGCTGGAGCTCGGCGTTCTCGGCCGCCAGCCGATCCCGTTCGCCGAGGGCTGCCAGGAGCGGATCCGGCTCGGTGCCGGAGGCGGCCGTCTCCGCCGCGGAGTCCATCACAGGGTTGACGTTCTCTGTGCTCATACAGGTCGCAATATACTTAGGGTAGCAAGCTGGACGGCGACCGCGGGGACTGGCGTGTAGCCGATAAATCTCAAACAGGCAGGCTCTGAAACGCCTGGCCGACGTACAACACCGCCGACATGGCGCGCTCGTAGTTCATCCGCATCGGCCCCAGCACGGCGATCTTGGCCGCCAGCCCGCCCGACAGGTGGACCCGCACGCCGATGAGCGACAGTTCTCCCATGCTCGGGTGTTCCTCGCCCAGGCCGATCTGCACGGCCACTTCCCCAGCCGGCTGCTGATCGAGGAATCGGTCCAGAAGCTGGAGGATGCGCTTCTTTTCCTCCAGGGCGCAGAACAGCTCGCGCATCTTCTCCTGGGTGAGATGCAGGTCGATCCGCAGCAGGTTGGACGCGCCCTCCATGTGAACCTCCGGCGCCAGCCCGATCTCCAGCAGTCCCTTCTCGTACAGCAGGACCAGCTTCCGCAGGATGGCATCGTAGGCGGCGCTGGCTTTCGCCAGCCGGGCGCGAAGGTCGTCCTGGATGTCGGAGAACACGCGCCCGCTGAAATTCCAGTTGAGGTAGTTGCGGATCGAGTTCAGCTCGTCCTGCGAGATCGGCTCGTCCAGCGTCACCACGCGGTCGCGCACCATCTTGTCGCGCGTCACCACGATCATGAGCACGCGGCGCTCGCCGAGCCACAGCAAGTCCACCTGGTCCAGCATCCGGCTCGAGTTGGGGATGGCGGCGGCGATGCCCACCCCGCTCGTCATCGCGGTCAACATCAACGAAGTGAGCTCGACGCGGCCTTCCACCGTCTCGGCGTCGCGCAGCTCGCCGCGAATCCGGCTCACTTCCACCGCTGCCGGGCGCACGGCCGCGAGCGACCGCACGAAGCATTGGAACGCCTTCAGCGTGGGTACGCGCCCGGACGAGGAGTGCGGTTGGGAGAGGTATCCCTCGTCGGCCAGGTCGGCCATCGCATTGCGGACCGAAGCCGGACTCAGGTTGTCCCTCCGCAGGCGTGAGACTCGCCGCGACGACACCGGCTCGCCGGTTTCGATGTAGCTTCTCACGACAGAATGAAGGATCTGCTGAGCCCGGGAGGGCAAAGTGTTCTGGTCGCTCATGTCCGGCGGGTCGAAGCCCCTGACCTGTATTCTATGGAAGCCGGTCACTGTGGTCAAGACCGCAGGAGGCGGCTGTCGGATCTACGGCTGGACTTCGCGCCCCGCGGCGCCGATGGGACGATCCTTTTTGCCGATTCGACTGCGCGGAACCGCTGAATACGTGACTCCCGGCGACGGGGTGCTTAACTGTGTTGGGGGAGTTGGGGGATTTCTCTTGTGCGGCCCGCGAAATCCGCTTCCTGCGGTCGCGGCTCGGAACAGGGGCGCTGTGTTTGCAGACAGTTACCGAGCCGTGACCGGAGGGAGCACCCCCAGCGACGTCACGGACGCCGGCGGCGCCGTTCCGCGGCCTGCCCGGCGGCCGGCTGGTTGTCGGGCGCGCTGCGAACGGCGGCCTCGCGCTCTTCGGCGGAGATGGACGCGTAGAGCGGCGTGGACATGCCGGACACCCGCACGGGATCGGGCCGCAGGGCGCGCCAGGCGGTGAGCTGCCGCACGCAATGGGCGACGCGATCGCGGTGGCGCGGCTCGGCGGTCAGGTTGCGCGCCTCGTGCGGATCGTTGCGCAGGTCGTAGAGCTCGCGCGCGCCGGAGCCGTCGAGGCTGTTGTCGATGAACTTCCAGGGCCCTTCCTGGAAGCTGCCGCCGCGGAGCTGCGAGTAACAGCGATCCTTCCAGCCGGGGTCCTTGCCGCGGGCGAGCTTCAGGAAGCTCCTGCCCTGCACACCCTCAGGAACCGGCAGGCCGGCCGCCTCCAGGATCGAGGGCGCCAGGTCGGTGTTCTCGATCACCCGGTCGACCACGCGGCCGCCGTTTTCCGCCGACCCGCGCGGCCCGCGCCACAGCAGAGGCACCCGCGCGGAGCCTTCGTACTGTAGGCCTTTGAACCAGCGGCCGCGGTCGCCGAGCATGTTGCCGTGGTCGGCGGTGAACAGCACCAGCGTGTTGTCGGTCATGCCGAGCCGGTCCAGCTCGCCGAGCAGTTTTCCCACCTGCTGGTCGACGTGCGTGATCGCTCCATAGTAGAGGGCGCTCATCACGCGCATCATGCGCTCGTCGTCCACCCATTGGCGACGGGCGCGGTCGCGCTGGGCGGCGCGGGCTTCGCGGGCGTCGGCGGGGAGCTTCGGGATCGGGATCGCGTCGGGGTCGTACATGCCGAAGTACGGCTGCGGCTCCACCGAGGGCGAGTGCGGCTTCAGAAAGCTGGTGAACAGGAACCAGGGTTGCGCGCTCTGGCGGCGGCCGCGCAGGTAGTCGATCGAGCGCGCGGTGATCCACTGCGTCTCGAAGTCCTCGAGTGGGTGCCGGAACAGACCGACGTCGCGGCCGAGCGGGTCGTCGGGCCACGGGCAGGTGCCGTCGACGATGGGAAACTTCGCCGGCGAGCCGTGCTTGCGCCGCAGGTATTCCATGTAGCCGAGCTCGGGCGCCGGCCCCTCGTTGGTGAAGGTCCAGAACTGGTCGAAGCCGTAGTCGAAACGCCGGGGCGTGTAGTGGAGCTTGCCGGCGATGGCGGTGTGGTAGCCGTGGTGGCGCAGAATCGAGGGCAGGAAGATCTCGCCGTCGTGCGCCGGGATGCCGTTCATGGTGACGCCATGCACATGCGCGTAGCGGCCGGTGAAAACGCTGGCGCGCGCCGGCGAGCAGACCGGAGAGACCGTGTAGGAGCTGGCGAAGCGCACGCCCTGGCTCGCCAACCGGTCCAGGTTGGGCGTGGCCACCACCGGGTGCTTCTCGCAGCCCATCGCGTCCCAGCGCATCTCGTCCACCATGACGAACAGGATGTTGGGCCGCGCCGGCGCCCCGCGCAGGGCGGCGGGCAGCGCGGCGCCGGCAACCAGCTCGCGGCGTGTGAGCAGGCTCATGGAAACAGTGTATCGTGCCCGCGCAAGGCGCGCGCCATCCTACGGGAGTCGATACAATGGAGTAAGAATGTCCGTCACATTCACGCTCAAAGACTGGGTCGAGAACTGGAAGCGCGTAGGTCCGGAGTTGGAAGCGATCCGCCGGAGCGAGCTGGTCCGGAGCAATACCGCCGAGGCGATCGAGAGATTGGGAGGCTGGGTGCGGATCGCGGTGAAGCAGGCGCCTCCTGGGCCGGATTCGGGCCTGGTGATCATGCAAGCCTGGTTCGCGAAGCTGCGACGGTGAATGAACTGGTCCACGCCGGCGCCCGCCTCCAGGAGTTCCTCCTGGCTCGCCAATGGAAGTTCTGCTTCATCGGCGGGATCGCATTGGCACGCTGGGGTGCGCTCCGGGTTACCGATGACCTGGACTTGTCGCTGCTGACCGGTTTCGGCAGGGAGCAGGATTTTGTCGAACCTCTGCTTGCCCGGTATGCCGCGCGCACTCCGAATGCATCCGAGTTTGCCGTGCGGAGCCGGGTCTTGCTGCTCCAGTCCGACGAAGGCTTCGGCGTCGATATCGCCCTCGCCGCGCTTCCGGTGGAGGAACGAATCATCGCCCGGGCCAGTCCATTCCCTTACCTGCCCGGGGTGGAGCTGATCACGTGCTCCGCCGAGGACCTGGTTGTGCTGAAGGCCTTCGCCAATCGTCCGCAGGACGTCATCGACGTCCAGAGCGTCGTCGCCCGCCAGCAGGGGCGCCTCGACTGGAACCTGATCGATGACGAGCTCACTCCCCTGGTCGAGTTGAAAGAAGAACCCGAGATCCTGGAGTGGGTGCGGAAGCTGCGACAGCAGTGGGGGCCCTAAGGGGCCGCAGCCACACCTGCTACATCAGCTTCGTCTCGCCCATCAGCCAGCGGTCCATGCCGCGAGCGGCCTTGCGGCCCTCCGAGATCGCCCAGACCACCAGCGACTGGCCGCGGCGCATGTCGCCGGCGGCGAACACGCCCGGGGCCGACGACATGTAGTTCTCGTCGGTGGCGACGTTGCCGCGGGCGTCCACCTCCACGCGGAGCTGCTCGATCATGCCTTTGCGCACCGGGCCGAGGAAACCCAGGGCCAGCAGCACCAGGTCGGCATCCATGGTGAACTCGGTGCCGGCGAGCGGCTCGAACCCGGGAGGCGGGCCGACGGCGACTCCGTGGAGCTGCTTCAGGTTGCCCTGCTCATCGCCGGTGAAATGGGTGGTGGCCACCGCCCAGTGACGGATGCCGCCTTCCTCGTGCGAGCACTCCGCACGCAGCATCAGCGGCCACAGCGGCCAGGGGGTCGAGGGAGAGCGCTCGTCGGGCGGTTTCGGCAGGATCTCGAACTGGTGCACGGAGACGGCCTTCTGGCGGTGGCAGGTGCCGAGGCAGTCGGCCCCGGTGTCGCCGCCGCCGATGATGATCACGCGCCGCCCGGTGGCGAGAATCGGCTTGCGCAGGCGAGTGGAGTCGGCGACGATGTCCGCGTCGCCGGCCACGCGCTTGTTCTGCTGCGGCAGAAAATCCATGGCGAAGTGGATGCCCTTCAGCTCGCGGCCGGCCACGTTCAGATCGCGCGGCCACTCGGCGCCGCCGGCGAGCAGGATGGCGTCGTAGTCGCGCCGCAGGTCCTCGACGGGCACGTTGTGCCCGACGTGAGCGCGCGTCTCGAACACGATGCCTTCGGCCTGCATCTGCTCCAGCCGCCGGTCGATGTGGCGCTTCTCCATCTTGAAGTCGGGGATGCCGTAGCGCAGCAGGCCGCCTATGCGGTCCGCCTTCTCGAACACGGTGACCGAGTGGCCGGCGCGATTCAACTGCTGGGCGGCGGCCAGTCCGGCCGGGCCAGACCCGATGACGGCGACGCGCTTTCCGCTGCGAATCACCGGCGGCTCGGGCCGGATCCAGCCCTCGCGCCAGGCGCGGTCGATGATCTCGCGCTCGATCATCTTGATGGTGACCGGCGGCTCGTTGATGCCGAGCACGCAGGCCGCTTCGCACGGCGCCGGGCAGAGCCGCCCGGTGAACTCGGGAAAATTGTTCGTGGTGTGCAGCATGCGGATGGCGTCCTGCCAGCGGCCGCGATACACCAGGTCGTTCCAGTCGGGAATGATGTTGGTGAGCGGGCAGCCGGTGTGGCAGAACGGCACGCCGCAGTCCATGCAGCGGCCGCCCTGCGTGCGCACCTTCTCCTCGGGGAAGTCCAGGTACACCTCGAAGAAGTCGTTGATGCGTTCGATGACGGGACGACGCCCGGGCGTCTCGCGCGTCGATTCCTTGAAACCCGTGACCTTACCCATGAACCACCTGCCGCGTCTCCGGCGGCGCCGGCGGAAGCGGACGGGGCGTCTCCACCGCGCTGCGCGGAATGCCGAGCACGCGCTTGTACTCGTGCGGGAACACCTTGACGAACCGGGGCAGCAGCTCGCCCCAGTTCTCCAGGATCCCGGCGGCGCGCGGGCTGGCGGTGAGCGCGACGTGGCGCTCGATGAGCGTGCGCAGCGCCTGGATGTCCTGCGGGTCGAGCGGGTCCAGGTCGACGCCGGCGCGGTTACAGTGGACCGAGGCGAACTCGCCGGTTTCGTCGAGCACGTAGGCGATGCCGCCCGTCATGCCGGCGGCGAAGTTGCGGCCGGTGCGGCCGAGGATGACCGCCAGCCCCTTGGTCATGTATTCGCAGCCGTGATCGCCGCAGGCCTCCACCACCGTCGTGGCGCCGGAGTTGCGCACTGCGAAGCGCTCGCCCGCCATCCCGTTGAAGAACGCCTCGCCGCTGGTGGCGCCGTAGAGCACCACGTTGCCGACGATGATGTTCTCCTCGGCGACGAAGGTGCTTCGGGTGGGCGGGCGGACGATGAGGCGGCCGCCGGAGAGTCCCTTGCCGGTGTAGTCGTTGGCGTCGCCCTCCAGATCGAGCGTGATGCCCTTGGCCAGGAACGCGCCGAAGCTCTGGCCCGCCGAGCCGGTGAAGCGGAACCGGATGGTGTCCTCGGGCAGGCCGGCGGAGCCGTAACGCCGGGCGAGCTCGCCGCTGAGCATCGTGCCCACCGTGCGATTCACGTTGCGGATGGGCAGGGCGACATCGACCGGCTCCCGGTTCTCCAGCGCCCCTCGCGCCAGCTCGATCAGCTTGTGGTCGAGCGCCTTCTCCAGGCCGTGGTCCTGGGAAATCGTGCAGCGGCGCCCGACGCGCGAGGGAACCTGCGGATTGTAGAAGATCGAGGAGAAATCCAGCCCCCTGGCCTTCCAGTGTGCGATCGCCTTGCGCATCTCCAGCTTGTCGACGCGGCCCACCATCTCGCTTACGGTGCGGAAGCCGAGCTGGGCCATGATCCGGCGCAGCTCCTCGGCGATGAAGAAGAAGAAGTTGATGACGTACTCGGGCTGGCCGCTGAACTTCTTCCGCAGCTCGGGATCCTGCGTGGCCACTCCCACCGGGCAGGTGTTGAGGTGGCACTTGCGCATCATGATGCAGCCGAGCGAGACCAGCGGCGCCGAGGAGAAGCCGAACTCCTCGGCGCCGAGCAGCGCGGCGATGGCCACGTCCCTGCCGGTGCACAGCTTCCCGTCGGTCTGCACGACGATCCGGCTGCGCAGGTCGTTCATCACCAGCACCTGCTGGGTCTCGGCCAGGCCGAGCTCCCAGGGAACGCCGGCGTGCTTGATGGAGGTGAGCGGCGAGGCGCCGGTGCCGCCGGAATCGCCGCTGATCAGCACCACGTCGGCGTGCGCTTTGGCCACGCCGGCGGCGACGATGCCCACTCCGACCTCGGCCACCAGCTTCACCGAGATCCGCGCCCGCGGGTTGGAGTTCTTCAGATCGTAGATGAGCTGCGCCAGGTCCTCGATCGAGTAGATGTCGTGGTGCGGCGGAGGAGAGATGAGGCCGACGCCGGGGATGGAGTGCCGCACGCGGGCGATCACCTCGTCCACCTTGTGGCCCGGGAGCTGGCCGCCCTCCCCGGGCTTGGCGCCCTGGGCGATCTTGATCTGCAAATCGTCGGCGTTCACCAGGTAGTTGATGGTGACGCCGAAGCGCGCGCTGGCCACCTGCTTGATGGCGCTCCGCCGCCAGTCGCCGTTAGGGTCCCGCGGGTAGCGCGCCTCGTCCTCGCCGCCCTCGCCGGTGTTGGACTTCCCTCCGATGCGATTCATCGCGATCGCCAGCGTCTCGTGCGTCTCCTTGCTGATGGAGCCGAACGACATGGCACCGGTGGCGAAACGCCGGACGATGCTTTGGGCCGGCTCGACCTCCTCAACCGGTACCTGCTTGCGCGACTTCCGGAACTCCATCAGTCCGCGCAGGGTGCACAACTGGCGGCTCTGGTTGTTGATCAGCTCGGTGTACTCCTGGAAGGTCTGGAAGCTCTCCTGGCGGACCGAGTGCTGAAGCTTGCTGATGGTCAGCGGGTTGAGCAGGTGATACTCGCCGCGGACGCGGTACTGGTAGTTGCCGCCGACGTTGAGCTCGGTGTCGGCGTCGGTCAGCGGGTGGAAGGCGTGATCGTGCTTGGCCTTGGCCTCGCGGGCGAGCACGTCCAGGCCAACGCCTTCCACGCGCGACGCCGTGTTGGTGAAGTACTTGTCGATCAGCGCCTTGTTCAGACCGATCGCCTCGAACACCTGCGCGCCGCGGTAGCTCTGCAACGTCGAGATCCCCATCTTCGAGAAGACTTTCAACAGTCCCTTGTTGACCGATTTCTTGAAGTTCTTGAGCGCCGTCTCGAAGGAAGCGTCCAGCGTTTTTCCGCGGCACAGGTCCTCCAGCGTCTCGATCGCCAGGTAGGGATTGACGGCGCTGGCCCCGTAGCCGATCAGCAGGGAGAAATGCATCACCTCGCGCGGCTCGCCGGATTCCACCACCAGGGCGACTTGCGTGCGCGTGCCCTCGCGGATCAGGTGGTGGTGCACCGCCGAGAGCGCCAGCAGGCTGGGAATGGGCGCGTAATTTTCGTCGATGCCGCGGTCGGAGAGAACCAGCAGCATGTAGCCGCTCTTGATCGCCCAGGAGGCGCGGCGGCAGAGCCCGTCGATCGCGCGCTCGAGCTCCTTTTCGCCGCCCTCCACCCGGAACAGCGCCGGCAAGGTGGTGGCGAGAATATCGCCGTGCGTGACGCGGCGGAGCTTTTCCAGGTCGTAGTTGGTGAGGATCGGGTGCGGGAGCTTCAGCGTGTGGCAGTGCGCCGAAGTCTCGTCCAGGATGTTGCGCTCGGTGCCGATGTAGCTGGTGAGCGACATCACCAGCTCCTCGCGGATCGGGTCGATGGCCGGGTTGGTCACCTGGGCGAAGAGCTGCTTGAAGTAATGGAACAGCGGCTGCGGCCTGTCGGAGAGGCAGGCCAGCGGCGTATCGGTGCCCATCGAGCCTACCGGCTCCTCGCCCTGCGTCGCCATCGGCGCCAGCACGAAGCGCAGGTCCTCGTCGGTGTAGCCGAAGGCGCGCTGCCGCTGGAGGATGGTCTCGAAATCGGTGGGGTGCCAGCGCGGCGGCTCCGGCAGGTGGTCGAGCGTGATCTGCTGCTCGCGGATCCATTCTCCGTACGGGTTGCGCGACCACAGCCGCTGCTTGATCTCCTCGTCGGGGATCATGCGGCCTTCCTCCAGGTCGCACAACAGCATCTTGCCCGGCTGGAGACGCCCTTTGAAGGCGACCCGCTCGGGCTCCACAGGCAGCACGCCGGTTTCCGACGCCATGATCAGCAGCCCGTCGTGCGTCACCAGGTAGCGCGCCGGGCGCAGGCCGTTGCGGTCGAGCGTCGCGCCGATGACGCGGCCGTCGCAGAAGGCGATGGCGGCGGGCCCGTCCCAGGGCTCCATCAGCGAGGCGTGGTACTCGTAAAAGGCCTTCTTGTCCGGGTCCATCGTGGTGTCCTGGTCCCAGGCTTCCGGAATCAGCATCGCCATGGCGTGCGGCAGGCGGCGGCCGGCCAGCATCAGCATCTCGGCCGCGTTGTCGAACATCGCCGAGTCGCTGCCGCCGGGCGTGATGATCGGGAACAGCTTCCCCAGGTCGTCGCCGAACAGCGGCGAGCGCAGCACCTTCTCGCGCGCGTGCATCCAGTTGATGTTGCCGCGCAGCGTGTTGATCTCGCCGTTGTGGCAGATGTAGCGGTAGGGATGCGCCAGCGCCCAGGTGGGGAAAGTATTGGTCGAGAAGCGCTGGTGCACCAGGCACAGCGCGCTCACCGCGTCCGGGTCGGAGAGCTCACCGTAGAACTGCGTGATCTGCGGCGCCAGCAGCAGGCCCTTGTAGACAATGGTGCGCGTCGACATCGAGGGAAGGTAGAAGAATCCCTTGTCCTTGATGTCGCTCGCGCCCACTTCCAGCTCGGCACGCTTGCGCACCACATACAGCTTCCGGTCCAGCGCGTCGCGATCCATTCCCGCGGGGGCGGCAATGAAAATCTGCTGGATGTAGGGCTGGGACGCCCGCGCCAGCCGCCCGATGGCGTCGGCGTTCACCGGCGTGTCTCGCCACCCCAGAACGGTGAGCCCTTCCTCGCTCGCGATGCGTTCCAGGATCCCTTCGCATAGCAGCCGCGGCTGGCGCTCCACCGGCAGGAAAACCATGCCGACGCCGTAGCGACCCGGCTCGGGCAGATCGAAGCCGAGCGCGGCGCACTCGCGCTGGAAGAACTTGTGCGGTACCTGGATCAGCACGCCGGCGCCGTCGCCGGTCTCCGGGTCGCAGCCGCAAGCGCCGCGGTGCGTGAGGTTGATCAGGATCTGGATGCCCTTCTCGATAATCTCGTGGGAGGCCTCGGCCTTGATGTTGACCACAAACCCGATGCCGCAGGCGTCGCGCTCCAGGCGTGGGTCGTACAGGCCCTGGGCTTTGGGTAGTCCCTGAACTCTCCAGTCAACGACGTGTTCACCGTTGACTGGCCTCGCCGACGTGCGGCCTCCCGGCCCAAGGGCCGGCTGCCGCGCGGTTAGCGCGTGGAAGGTGTCGTCAGAATTCACTCTATTGACTCTCCTCGGCGGGACAACCGCTGATTGGAGGAAAGTATAGCACGCGGAGACTATTATGTAAATATAGAATTGTCAATTGTTATAATCAGATAATCTTATTGTATGATGGGCTGTGATGCATTGACATCACTTTATTGATAGGATATGATGTCTTTGTGCGAACCACCCTCACTCTGGAGCCCGATGTGGCCTCCGCGATCAAACGTCGCATGCGCGAATCCAAGCTCACACTCAAGCAGGCGGTCAATGATGTTCTCCGCGCCGGGCTCGTCGCGGGCCGGGACAAATCCGCCGCCGGGTTCGCGGTGGAGCCGCACGCCTGCGGCTTCAAGCCGGGGATCGACCTGGACCGTATGAATCAACTGGTGGATGAGCTGGAAGTCGAAGACAACCGCCGAAAGATGGCCGAGTGATCGTCGCCGACACCAACATTCTCATTCACGCTCATAATCTGGATTCTCCGCGGCATGCTTCCGCGCGCGCCTGGTGGGAGAAGACCCTGGGCGGCCCTCGGCCGGTGGGTCTGCCATGGGTCACCGTGCTCGGTTTCATCCGCCTGATGACTCACCGCGGCATCATGGAGAACCCCATGCGGCCGGCGGAGGCGATTCGCCGTGTGCGGGCCTGGCTCAGCCAGCCGCGTGTCCAGATCCTCACGCCGGGAGAAGGTCACGCGGAGATCCTGTTCCGGCTGCTGGAGCAGTTGGGAACAGCCGGCAACCTGACAACCGACGCGCACCTGGCGGCCCTGGCCATCGAGTATCAGGCCGAGCTGGCAACCACGGATCGGGACTTCGCGCGATTTCAGGGCTTGCGATGGTTCGACCCTTTTAAAATAAGGGTCTCTTATGATACGATGGTCCCATGAACTTCGATCACCTGCGGCTGTTTCGAGACATCGCACAAACGCGCAGCATCAGCAAGGCGGCCGTGTTGAACGAGGTCAGCCAGTCGGCAGCAAGCCAGTTCTTGCAGGCGACCGAACGGCAGTTGGGCCTGAAGACGGTGGACCGCAGCCGTCGGCCGTTGACGCTGACTGAGGCGGGCAGGCTTTACCTGGATCTTTGCCGCGACCTGCTGAGTCGGCACGAGCAATTTCAGGTGGCGCTGGAGGAGCTGAAGGGCCGGGTGGAAGGCTCGGTGCGCGTGGCATCGATCTACTCGGTCGGCCTGTCGGAGATGAGCGGTCTCAAGGAGGAGTTCGGACGGCGCTATCCGAACGTGGAGCTGCACGTCGAGTACCTGCGGCCGGAGAAGGTCTACCAGGCTGTGGAAGCCGACCAGGCCGACCTGGGTGTGGTGAGCTATCCGGAATCGAACAAGCACATCAAGGCTTCGCCGTGGCTCCAGGAGGTGATGGTGGTGGTGACCGCGCCCAGCCATCCGCTGGCCGCCAGGACCGTCGTGGCGCCCGCGGACCTGGAGGGACACGACTTCGTCGGCTTCGACGAGGACCTGCCCATCAGCCGCGAGATCCGGCGCTTCCTGCGCGAGCAAGACGTGGAAGTCGAAGTCGTCATGCACTTCGACAACATCCAGACGATGAAGGAAGCCGTGGCCGTGGGCTCCGGCATCAGTATTCTGCCCGAGCGCATTCTGCGCGAGGAGATCCGCCAGGGACGGCTGAAAGCGATTCCGCTGGAGTCGCCCGGCCTGTATCGGCCGCTGGGGATCATCCACCGGCGGAGGAAGAATTTCAACCGCGCCACGCAGTCGTTCCTGCAACTGCTGCGCGAGGCCACCGCGTAGGAGACCCATGGCCCAGCTCTACGCCGGCACTTCCGGCTTCGCCTACCCGAAATGGAAGCCGGACTTTTATCCGGCCGACCTGGCGTCGGCGAAGTTCCTGGAGCACTACGCCCGGCGGCTGAACAGCGTCGAGATCAACTACACGTTTCGCCGGCTGCCGTCGGCGTCGACGCTGGAGTCCTGGGTCTCGGCCACCGCGCCCGGGTTTCTGTTCGCGGTGAAAGCGCACATGCGGATCACGCACATCCACCGGCTGCGGGGCGCCGGGCAGGCGACCGAAGTCTTTCTCCGGGCCATCGATCCGCTGCGGGTCACAAAACGCCTGGGTCCGGTTTTGTTTCAACTGCACCCGCAGACAAAGAGCGACCCGGGCCTGCTCGGGGAGTTTCTCGCCCCGCTGCCGGCCGACATCCGCTACACCTTCGAGTTCCGCCACGCCTCCTGGTTCGACGAGAAGGTGTACCGGCTTCTCGAGCGGCACAAGGTCTGCCTGTGCCTGGCCGAGTCCGACGAGTTCCGCGTGCCGGAAGTGGTGACGGCGGATTTCGTCTACTGCCGTCTCCGGCGGGCGTCGTATTCGGCCGAAGAACGCGCCGCCATCGGCGAGCAGGCGGGCAGGCTGGTGGCCTCAGGCAAGGACGTGTTCCTGTACTTCAAGCACGAGGAGACGCCGGAAGGCGCGCGCCACGCCCAGGAGCTTCTGGCGGCATCCGGCCGGGCCTGAGTTGTGGGACAGGCGTCCTCGCCCAATGTCACTTGGTTTTAGGGAGCCGGAACATTCTAAAGGCGTTATGGTTTTGGCAGAGGCCTGGGCGCTTGCGCGAAATCAGTAGCCGGTGCGTAGCCGGGCGTCGGCACGAGTGCCGACGCGGCACGCAAGAGTGCGTGCGCCACAATGGAATCAACGTCTTGCGTGGTGCCAAGAAAACCAAGTGACATTAAGGCGTCCTCGCCTGTCGTTTTCGGGCACTCACGGCCACACACGTGCCAACTCGGTGCGGATCGCCTTGCAGCCGTCGGGCAGATCGACGGCGGCCGGCGAGCGGAGACAGAACTCCGGAGTCGGACCGAGAGTCATCTGGCGGCCCCAGAGACCGGTTTCGGCCTGCGATGTCAGCGGCCCCAGCCGCGCATAAAAGTCGTCATAGGTAACGCCCGGCGGCTTGGCGAGCCAGTAGCCGACAGGCGCCTGTTCGATCGCCGGTGCGCCCGCGCGGAGCCGGTATAAACCGGCGCAACCGCCCGCGGCACAGGCGGCCGCCTCATCGTGCGGTGCGCGGGACGGCGGCGCGATGGCGGCGTCGTTGAGCACGTCCAGCGCCGTGGAGCCCTCCAGCAGGTACCAGTCCTCGTAGCCCGCCTCGGCCGCCACCCAGGAGGCGCCGCGCAGGCTGTAGGCGGACGAGCGGAGGAAGCCGGCGGGACGCGCCGCGGCCAGCGCCTGGTGAAAAGACCGGAGCCGTCGCTCATAGAGAACCGGATCGGTCCCCGCGAGCGGCCAGTGCCAGAAAACATAGGCGAGCATGCGTGTATCATCCGACCGCGACTAAGCTCTCCGTCGTGCGGAAGTAGAGGATTCCTCGCCAGACCAACGGTGTTGCGAAGCACGGCGCGCCCAGGTGATTTCGGGCGAGCAGATCGAAAGAGGGGCCGGCTTTCAGAACATAGACATCGCCGTCCAGCGACGGGCAGAACACTTTTCCATCGGCCGCCACCAGCGAAGCGTAGATCTGTGCGTCGGGCGCAAGTCGTTGCTCGAACATTTTCTTCCCGGTTTTCGATTCCAGGCAGCGGACCACGCCGTTGGAATTGCCGAGGTACAGGTAATCGCCGTAGACTACCGGCGTCGAAATGTAGGAGCCCGCCTGCGCGGAGGCCCATACAATATGCTCGCCCGAGGCGGCGCCATCGGGGAGCGAGATGTCTCCCCGCGCGCCCGGACGAATGACGTAGATCGGGGCCTTGCCTCCATGCGCGTTGGTAATGTAGATCCATCCGTTCGACACAAATGGGGTCGGGATCGGGTTGTCGCCGCCGCCTTCCAGGCGCCACAGCTCCTTGCCTGTCTCCAGGTCATAGGAGACGATCCACGGCCAACCATTGGCGATGACCTGCACGTTGTTTGCTCCGGCGTAAATCAGCGGCGTAGCCCAGCTCCGCTCGGAAACGCCCTTGCGGGACACCCGCCACAGTGGCTCGCCATCGGACAATCTGAAAACAGCGAGGAAGGGATTGGCCGGGTCATCGCATAACAGGGCGATCCGGTTTCCATGGATTGACGGCGAGCTGCCGTAGCCCCAGCCGATGCCGTACTTGCTGATGTTGATGGTGCCGAGATCGCGGCGCCAGAGCAGTCTGCCGTCCAGGTCGTAACAATACAGGCCCTCGGATCCGAAGAACGCCACCAGCCGCTCCCCGTCGGTGGCCAACGTGGTGTTTGCGTGGGTGGCTTTCTCGTGACGAGTCGCGCGCGGCGGGGCTTTGCGCACAACCTGCTGCCACAACTGTCTGCCCGTCGATGCATCGAAGCAAAGCACCACCCAGCTCTGTTCCATGTCGTCCTCGGCGGCGGTCGGCTCGCCGCCGGGTGCGATCTTCAGCGGCGCCTTGCCGGCTGTCGAGCGGATGGCCGAACACAAATAAATGCGGTTGGCCCAGAGGATGGGGCTCGAATGACCAAGGCCCGGGACCGGCACGCTCCATCGAACCCCGGTGATTTTCCCCGCCGCCGGATCGGCGTTCCACGCGGCCAGGACAGGATGGCCGTCGGCGACGCCGAGAGCCCCGGGCCCGCGGAACGAAGGCCAGCGAGCATCCGCCTCCGCGCCCGTGGCCGCCAATGACGAGGCCGCCGATAGTCCGCCCAGAAATGTTCGTCGCGATAGTTGCGTCGTTTGTCTCCTGGGAAGCGAGTCTACCATGGCACACCGCTCCCTTATGGTCGCGGCTCGGTAACTTTCGGGTCGGAATCGCACAGAATCGTCACCGGCCCTTCGTTGACCAGCTCCACCGACATCATGGCCTGGAAGACGCCTGTCTCCACCGCGATGCCGCGGCCGCGCGCGCGCTCGACAAAATATTCGTAGAGCTCGCGCGCCTGCTCGGGCGGGGCGGCCCGGTCGAAGCTCGGCCGGCGGCCTTTGCGCACATCGCCGTACAAGGTGAACTGGGATACGACCAGCAATTGCCCGGCGGCTTCGCGTACGTCGCGGTTCATCTTGCCGTCGGCGTCGGGAAAGATGCGCAGACCGAGGGTCTTCTCGATCAGATAGTCGGCGTCGGCGTGCGTGTCGGTGCGGGCGATTCCCAATAGCACCACCAGTCCGGTCCCGATGGAGCCCACCACGCGGGAGTCCACCACGACACGGGCCCGGCTGACTCTCTGCACCACGGCTCGCATATGTTATAACTGGGCCGAGGGCACGAGCACCCCGCGGCCCGTCTGCGCACCACCGTTGATGATTGAAACTTACGCCTACGCGCGCGCCGCGCTGCTGGGCAACCCGAGTGACGGCTATTTCGGCAAGACCATCTCGCTGCTGGTCCGCAACTTCCGGTCGAGGGTAATACTCTATCCCAGCGCGCGGCTGGAAATCAAACCCTCCAAGGCGGACATGCCGGTCTTCGAGAGCCTGGCGGATCTCTACCAGGTCACGCGCTGGCGGGGGTATTACGGGGGCATCCGGGTCATCCAGGCGCTGCTGGTGCGCTTCATGGATTACTGCCGCGAGCAGAGGATCGAGCTGGAGGACCGCAACTTCACGCTGGAGTACGAGACCAACATCCCGCTGCGGCTCGGCATGGGCGGATCGAGCGCGATTATCACCGCCGCGCTCCGCGCCCTGTGCCGATACTACGGAATCGAGATCCCGCTGCCGGTGCAGGCCAACCTGGTGCTGGAGACCGAGACGCGCGAGCTGAACGTGCCGGCGGGATTGCAGGACCGCGTGATCCAGGTCTACGAAGGACTGGTGTACATGGACTTCGCCCGGGAGTTGATGGAGGAGCGGGGCTACGGAAACTACGAGCCGCTCGCCCCGGCGCTGCTGCCGAGCATCTATGTCGCCTACCGCACCTCGCTCAGCGAGGGCACCGAGGTGTTCCACGGCAACGTGCGCGAGCGCTGGCTGCGGGGAGACCAGGAGGTCGTCGAGGCGATGCACACCTGGGGATCCTATGCCGAGCGGGGACGCGCGGCGCTCCTGGAGCGCGACTACGATGAGCTCGACCGGCTCATCGATGCCAACTTCGACCTGCGGGCGCGCATTTACCGCATCAGCGAAGGCAACCTGGAGATGATCCGCCGGGCGCGGTCGACCGGGGCGTCGGCCAATTTCGCCGGCTCCGGCGGCGCTATTGTCGGCGCCTTTCGAGGCGCGCCGATGTACCAGGCGCTGGCGGAGGCGCTGCGGCCACTGGGAATCGCGGTCATCCGGCCGCTCATCTCGGCCGGGCGCTCCGGCACGGTAACTTGAAAATCGGTGCACCCGCGACGGCGCCGGCATCGTAATCAGTCGGTAGAGAAGGCATGACGGAGACTTCGCGAAGCCTGGTGGAGGCGGCGCTCGAGAGCGAGACGGCCTTCGCTGCTATCGTCGATCGCCACAAGTCCATGGTCTACTCGATCGCTCACAGTTTTTTCCACGACCGCGCCGGCGCCGAGGATCTCGCCCAGGACGTGTTCCTGGAACTGTTCCGCAACCTGGGAACGATCGAGTCCGACGCTCACCTGGCCAACTGGCTGCGCCAGGCGGCGGCCCGCAAATGCATCGACCAGGCGCGCCGGCGCCATCGGCATCCCCACGCGTCGCTCGAGGAGGTCGCCGAGCCTTCCTCGGAGCCGCGGCCGCACGACCCGTTTCTAGCCGCCCTGCTGCGGAAGAGGCTGCTGGCCCTGCCCGCGCGCCGGCGGCTTATTCTGATCTTGCGCTTCCAGGAGGATCTGGAATTAGAAGAGATCGCGCGGCTGCTCCGGATTCCGTTGAACACGGTCAAGAGCACGCTGCACCGGACACTGGCGGCGTTGAACCGCAGGCTTTCTTTCATCAGGGAAGAGGATCGCTATGGAACCGCTCGAGGATGAATGGAAACGATTTCTGGCCCGCCGCCCGGCGCCGCCGGGCTTTACCGCGGCGGTGATGGCCCGCATCCGTGTCGAGGGGCGGCGTTCCGCATCCGCCTTGTGGCGCACCGTGTTGGCCGGCGCGATCGCCGCCTCGCTGGTGGTCGCCGGCGTACTTTGGCAGAACCGCACGCGCGCCGAGCGGCTGCGCGCCGAGCAAGCCCGCGACCAGATCATCCTTTCGCTCCAACTGGCGGGTTCGGGGATCGAGAAGGCCCGCCAGGCCGTGCTGCGGCTCGCGGGGGATCCCATCTAAAGCATTTAAGGAGAAGACTCGTCATGAAACCTGGATTGATTTTCGTCCTGGCACTCTGCCCGCTGGCGGCGTTCGGCCAGGCCAGGCTGCAACTCCAACTGGATCATCTGAAGGAGAAGGCGGAGGAAGTCGTCAACGTCAATATCGACGGCGCGCTCCTCGATCAGGGCCTCCAACTGCTGTCCTCGGGCAAGGAGGCCGGCGAGACCGGCGCCCTCTCCGGCATGCAGGGAGTCTACGTTCGCAGCTACAAGTTCGCCAAGCCCGGCAGCTATACGGAAGCGGACGTCAACTCGATCCGCAAGCAATTGTCCGCGCCCGGCTGGACGCCTTTAGTCGAGGTCACCGAGAAGAACGGCGATAACGTCTGGATCTATTCGTACGTAGACAAAGGCAAGCCGGCCGGCATGGTCGTGCTGGCCGCGGAAGCTAAAGAGCTGACGGTGGTCAACATCGTCGGCTCGTTGGATATCTCCAAGCTGTCCAAACTCGGAGGCAAGCTGGGGATTCCGGCAATGAAGATGGGGCCGGTGCAGAAGGATAAGCCGGAGAAGGAGAAGGAGCTGGAGAAGGAGAAGGCCAAGACCCGGCGGGAGGAGATTTAGCGGCCGCCGCCGCGGCAGCGCTTCCGTGCGTCACTCGTAGCGCAGCGCCTCGGCGGGAGCGATCCGCGTGGCGCTGCGAGCCGGATAGAGTGTGGCGAGGAAGCTCACCGCCAGCGCCGCCGCCGCGACCCACAGCCCGTCCACCCACCGCGGCTCGAACGGGACGAAGCTGAGCGAATAGACCTGCTCGTCGAGCCGGACCCAGCGGTAGCGATCCGCCAGGTAGCTGAGCGAGTAGCCGGCGGCCAGGCCGATGGCGGTGCCGGCCGCGCCGATCAGCACGCCCTGCATCTGGAAAATCTTCCGGATCTGCCCGCGCCGCGCGCCCATCGACATCAGCAGCGCGATGTCGCGGCTCTTTTCCATCACCATCATCACCAGCGAGATGAGAATGTTCAGCGCCGCCACCAATTGGATCAGGCCGATGGTGATCACGGTGACGGCGCGCTCCATCCGCAGCGCGTTCAGCAATTGCCGGTTCTGTTCCATCCAGTGCGTGGCGGCCAGCTTTCGTCCGGCGGCGCGCCCGGCCGCCTGCGCCACTTCCGGAGCGCGGTCGATATCGTCCAGCTTCAGCTCGATGGCGTTTACCACGTCGGCGAGCGAAAGCACGTTCTGCACGGCCGCGAGCGGCGCAAACGACCAGGAGGAGTCCAGGTCGAAGAAGCCGGACTCGAAGATGCCGGTGACGCGGAAGCGGTGATAACTCGGCCGCGGGCCGAACGGCGTCAGCTCGCCCTGCGGGCTGATGACGGTCACCACGCTCCCCATCCTCATTCCGGTGGACTCCGCCAGTCGCGCGCCGAGGATCAGGCCCGGCAGCCCGCCGGCTTCCACCCAGTTGTCGGGCGAGCCTTCGCGCAGCCGCCGCAGCAGGTCGACCGAGTGCAGGCCGGGCTCGGGGCGGATCCCTTTGAGCAGCGCCCCGGAGGAGAGCATAGGCCCGGCGAGAAAGACCTGACCATAGAGGCTGGGCGCGGCGTTCACGACGTGGGGCAGGCCGCGGAGCCGCTCGAGGAGCTGCCGCCAGTTGTCGATGCCGTTGCCGGGTTCCTTCTCCAGGACGCTGACGTGCGCGGTGGCGCCGAGCAGGTTGCGCTGCAAAGTGTGGCGGAAGCCGTTGTTGATCGCCAGGGCGATGATTAACGCCATGACGCCGGCGGCCACGCCAAGCACGGAGATCGCCGTAATCAGGGAGATGATGGCCTGTTTGCGGCGCGCGGTCAGGTAGCGCAGGGCGACGAACAGCTCGAAGCGCGCGGCGGCGGGCAGCGACAATAGAATCCCCCCGAAGCCGCCTATTATAATTGACCGTTGGATTCCATCTCCATCGTCATCCCTGCCTACAACGAGCGCGAGCGGCTGCCGGCGACGCTCGAGGCGGTGCTGGCGTTCCTCGCCCGAACCGGCTGGCGGTCGGTGGAGGTGGTGGTAGTCGACGACGGCTCCACCGACGGCACGGCCGGATTCGTGGAAGAGTTCTCGTCCACGCACCCCGAGGTCCGGCTGCTGCGCAATCCCGGCAACCGCGGCAAAGGATACTCGGTGCGGCACGGCATGCTCGCGGCCGGAGGCGACTGGGTGCTGTTCACCGACGCCGATCTCTCGGCTCCGATCGAAGAGCTCGACAAGCTGCTGGCGGCCGCGATGCGTCATCAGGCGGCGGTCGCCTTCGGCTCGCGGGGTCTGGACCGTTCGATGATCGGCGTGAGGCAGTCGGCGGCGCGCGAGTACGCCGGCCGCTTCTTCAACCTGATCATGCGGCTGCTGACGGGGCTTCCCTACTGGGACACGCAGTGCGGATTCAAGCTGTTCCGCGCCGACGCCGCCCGCGCGGTGTTTTCCCGCCAGCGCATTCCCGGCTTCGGCTTCGACGTCGAGGCGCTGTTCCTCTCCCGCCGCTTTGGATTTGCCGCGCTGGAGGTGCCGGTCCGCTGGAACCACTCCGAGGGCACCAAAGTCCGCGTGCTGCGCGACGGGCTGAACATGTTCGGGGATCTGGTCCGCATCCGCTGGAACCAGCTTTGCGGCCGCTACCCGAAGTTCGTCACAAAGACCGCTTGCTGACGCGCGCGGCTCCTAACATAAGAGCTTCAGTGCTTCGCACACTCCTCCTTTCGTTTTCATGTCCTTATGTCCTTACATATCAAGCGCTTCCCGTCCGTTCGCACGGTTCCTGACCAAAAGATGCCGGGGGGCAGTGCTACACTCTCTGTGGGCCGTCCATGTCTGGAATCGCGTCGCGTACCCCCGAGGAGTAGCCATATACGTCCAGGGGCTTTAGAGTATACTTGTCCGGCATGCGTTCCGCAGATCAATTGGTTTTACTTCTCTGTTTTGGAGCGTTTGCTCCAGAGCTGAAGATTCACGCACAGACACCGGCGTCTGTGCGCGGGAGTGACCGGACACTATTAGTTGTCCTGGACGAGCGAACGAAAACCCTGGAGCGGACGGTCCAAAATGTCGATAGAAGCGTTCAGGATTTGCAACGTACTGTCGGAGATCTCAGAAACGAAGTGACGAACGTGGCTTCAAGAGTGGAGATAGCTTTCTATGTTCTAACGGTCCTCCTGGTGCCCGTCCTGGGCTGGTTGGCCTTAACCCTAATTCGCCAAGGGAAGATCCTCAGCGCGTTGAGTGCCAAACTTGGCAATGCCAGGGGCAGGGGTGCTACTCGGTCATAGGCACTCCCCCCCGGTGGCGCGCTTGCGCAGCGCCAGCCACTGGCCGAACACGCCGGGATTCTCCAGCCACACCGTCATCCAGTCGATCATCTCCCGCCGGGCGTCGCGGGCGGCGTCGGGGAGTGCGGCGCGACGCAGCGCCCACCGCGCGTGCTGGAGGGCTTCCTGCACCGCCTGGCGCAAGCGTTGCGCGCGGACGCGATCGCCGCGTGCGCGGGCGTCGCCGTACTCGCGCTCGAGGGCGGCCAGCGTGCGCTCCAGCTCCTCCAGGTTGTCCTGGCGCACGCCCTCGACCAGCGGCGCCAGCGGGACTCCCGAGCCGCGAAGCAGCCGGCGCAGGTAGCTCTCCGAGACCGGCGCCAGCAGAGAGCGCAGCGCCTCGCAATCCTTCTCAGCGACGACGGCCGGCCGGTTTTTTTGCAGGTACCCGGCGAGCAGCGCTTTTTTGGATGGTTTTCCTGGTGCCACGTCGATACTTGGCGACCGCCCGCTGATGCTCGGCGAGGGTGCTGGAGAACTGGTGGCCGCCGGAGGCGCCTGGCCGTGCCACGAAGTAAAGGAAGCCGGTTTCGGCCGGCGCGGCCGCCGCGCGCAGCGACGCCAGGCCGGGATTGGCGATCGGCCCCGGCGGCAGGCCCGCGTACAGGTAGGTGTTGTAGCGGTTGGTGCTCTCCAGGTCCGATCGGTGAATCGCGCCGCGGTAGCGGTTTTCGAGCAGGGCCGCGTAGATGGTGCTCGGATCGCATTGCAGCCGCATCTGGCGTCGCAGCCGATTGGCGAACACCGAGGCCACCAGCGGCCGCTCGTCGGCGCGAGCGGTTTCCTTTTCCACCAGCGAAGCCAGCGTCACCGTGTGGTGGGGCGTGGAGGCGGCCTTCAACTCGGCCCAGACCTGGCGGAACTTGCCGGTCATCTGCCGGCACACCTGCTCGGCGGTGGTGTGGCGGGTGAGGTGATAAGTGGAGGGGAACAGGTAGCCCTCCAGCGTCGGCGCCTCGGGCGCCAGGTCGAGGATCGGCCGCGGATCCCTGGCGGCGCCCAGAAATTCCGCGGCGGACATTAAACCGGTGGCCTCCACCGCGGAGGCGACCTCGAACAAGTTGCTGCCCTCCGGGATGGTCATCGTGTAGAAGACCACGTCGCCGCGCGCGATGCGGTCGAAGATTTCCCACGTCGAGGCGGCCCACTCGAAGCGGTACTCGCCGGCCTGCAAGGTGGCCCGGGGCCGCAGCGCCCGCGCGAGCAGAAACTGCCAACGATAGCGGATCACGCCCGCCGCGCCCAGTCGACTCGCCAGCTCGCGTGTCGACGTACCCGGAGCAATCTCCAGGCGGATGGGCCCGGGAAAGCCGCTGAACCGCGCCTCCAGCGACAGCACCGCGGCGGCGACCGCCAGGACGAGCAGCACGGCGACCACCTGAAGTGCGAGCCGCTTCATCCCTGCTCAGCACCCGCGCGGGTGGCATCCAGCCATCCCAGGTAGCTCTCCAGCAGCAGCACCGCCGCCAGGCGATCGACGGCCCCCCGGGAGCGCTTGCGAATTCCGATCCCGCTCTCGTCGAGCACGCGCTGGGCGGCCACGGTGGTCCAGCGCTCGTCCCACAGCTTGACCGGCAGCCCGGTGGCCGCCGCCAGCCGTTCGCCAAACTGGCGCGCCCCTTCGGCCTGACGCCCCTCCACGCCGCTCATATGCAGGGGATGGCCGAGCAGAATCAGGGCGACCTGGTTCGCCCGCGCGAGCTCGGCGAGCCGGCGCATATCCTCGCGCACTCTGGTGCGCTCCAGCGTCGGCATCCCCTGCGCCGTCAATCCCAATTCGTCGCTCACGGCCAGTCCGATCCGCCGTTGACCCAGGTCGATGGCGAGAATGCGCACGGGGCTCGATTGCATTATCGATTTCATTATAGGTCGCCGCGCGTGGTATCTCCGTGCTAGAGTATCGGGTATCCGGGCTTTTCCCCGGGCGCGGGTGTGTCGCTTTTCACTCCATCGCTCCACGAGCAAAAACACAAAAACCTGGCCGCCGCCGTGATCGCCTCCGGCGTAGGGGTAGCGCTCCTCTACTACGGCCGCGCGTTTCTGGTCACGCTGTTGACGGCCATCGTGATCGCGCTGCTGCTGGAGCCGTTCGTCAGCTTCCTGGTGCGGTTCCGGCTGCCCCGCGCCGTTGCCAGTTTCCTGGTGTGCACGGTGGCGTTGCTGCTGCTGTACCTGGTCGGGGTGGGGCTCTACACACAAGGGGCGGCGCTGTTCGAGGATCTGCCGAGCTACAGCCAGAGGATCTCCGACATGGTGGACACGGTGGCGCTGCGCGTGGATGCCGCTGAAAAAACCGCCATCCAGATCCTGGTGCCGCGGAGATTTCGCGAGCAGGAGGCGGCCGGCCCGAAGCAACCCGCGCCGGAGACGACCAAACGGCGTCGGCGATCGGCGGAACCTCCCAAGCCCACGGCTCCGGCCGAACCCACCGAGGTGCGCATCCGCGCGGAGCCCATTTCCCTGGTCGAATACCTGTACGACAACCTGCAACTGTTCTACAACGCGATCCTGCTGGTTTCCTTCGTTCCCTTTCTGGTCTACTTCATGCTGAGCTGGCGCGATCACATCCGCCGCAGCTTCCTCTCGCTGTTCCACGGCGATGACCGCCACGCGGCCGGCCGGAGCTGGCAAGGGATCGCCGGCATGGCGCGCGCCTACGTGCTGGGCAACTTCATTCTCGGTTTGCTGCTGTCGGTGGCGAGCAGCGTGTTCTTCTGGGCGGTGAGCCTGCCCTACTATCTGCTGATCGGGCCGCTCAGCGGCTTTCTCAGCCTGGTCCCCTACATCGGCCTGCCGCTGGCGATGCTGCCGCCGTTCTTCGTCGCCGTGCCGGTCTACAACCGGCTGCCGGCGTACCTGATCATCGGCGCCGTGGTCGGCTTCCTGCACCTGTTGGCGTTGAACCTGCTCTACCCGAAGCTGGTGGGCGGGCGCGTCCATTTGAATCCGCTGGCGGTGACGGTGGCGCTGATGTTCTGGGGCACGCTCTGGGGCGCCATCGGGCTGGTGCTGGCCATCCCGATCACCGCGGGCATGAAAGCGGTGTTCGACAACGTCGCCGATTTGCAGCCTTACGGGCGGCTGCTGGGAGATTGAATGCGACGCCAACTGCTGCCGTTTCTGGCGCTGGGGCTGGTGGTCATGGGTGGCCTGCTCGCCGGAGTGCTGTGGCGGAACCGTGGGGAGCGCATCGAGCTGCGCGGCGCCATCCTCAAAGTGCGCACGCAGGGGCAGGACGACAACAGCACCATCGCGGTGATCGATTTCCGCTTCGCCAATCTGTCCAATCATCCCTTCCACGTGCGCCTCGTCGAGGTGAGCCTGGAGGACGCCGCGGGCAAGCCGGTCGAGGGCATGGTGGTGAGCGAGGCCGACGCGAAGAGCCTGTGCCGGTATTACCCGCTGCTTGGCCAGAAGTACAACGAGTCGCTGCGGATGCGCGACCGCATCCCATCGCGCCAGTCGTGGGACCGTATGTTGTCCGCGCGCTTCCCGATTCCCGAGCCGGGCTTCCAGGCGCGCCGCCGGCTCCGCGTCCGCGTCGAGGACGTGGACGGCGCCGTTTCCGAAATCGTCGAGGAGAAGCCTTGACGCGGCGGCTGGAATCGCTCGCCATCCCCGGACCCGCCGGGCAACTGGAAGCGCTGCTGGAAGAGCCCGAGGAATGCGACGCGCGCGAGGCGGCGCTGGTGTGCCACCCCCATCCGCAGCACGGCGGCACCATGCATAACAAGGTGGTGTATCGGCTGGCCCGCGGCCTGCGGCGTTCCGGCTGCGTGGTGCTGCGGTTCAATTTCCGCGGCGTCCAGGGCAGCCAGGGAAGCTGGGCGCACGGGCTCGGCGAGATGGAGGACGCCCGCGCCGCGCTCGCCTGGCTCCGCGACCGCTACCCCGGCCTGCCCTGCGCGCTGGCCGGCTTTTCCTTCGGCGCCCGCGTCGCGCTCCGCCTCGGCTGCCAGGGCGGCGATTCCTCGCGGGTGATCGCCGCCGGATTCCCGACCGGCCAGTTGGAAGTCGCCAGTTTCAACGGCTGCCCACTGTCCAAGGTTTTCGTGCAGAGCACCAACGACGAGTACGGACCCCGCGGGGAGATGGAACGGTTCTTCCACGCCCTCGACGAGCCCAAGCGCCTGATCTGGATCGAGGCGCCGGACCACTTCTTTGCGGGCGCTCTGGAGGACGTGGAGCGCGTGGTGTTCGAGACGGGAGCTACTTACTGAGCCGCGCGCGTCAGCAAGCGGTCGCTGGTTGTTAGTTGCGGGACGGGCGCTGCCGCCGCTCGAACCGCCGTGAGGCGCGCTCGCCGATCAGCTCGGCCACTTTGGTCAGCAGCTCGGGCAGCTCTTCGGGCTCGATCAATACAGGACCGCTGTCGCCGCGCGGGGAATCCTCTTCCTCCTCCCACGCGCTCTGATACGTCGTGATCAGCGCGGTGGCGGGCTTGTACTCCATCAGGCGCGCGTGCGCCAGCACCTTCAGGCCGGCTTCCGGGGATTCCATGCGCAGGTCGCTGAGCACCAGCTCGTACTCCTGCTCTTCCATTTTTCCCACCGCCTCCGCCGCCGAGGCCGCGGATTCCACCCGGTACCCACCGGCCTGGAGTACCGTTTGCAGGGTGAGTCGCGACGCCGGGTCGTCATCCACCAGCAGCACCCGGGCCAACTCCATGGAAGCTGTCTTGCTCATTGCTTCAGTCCAACTTTCTAGCCCCTACAGGGGCTGCCCCCGCCTGACGGCGGAGTGGCGGCATTCAATGTAGGGGTGCGATCGCTCATGCCGTTCACTTAGAAGCCACCTACAGTTTAATCTGAAAGGTGGGAGTTCCGACCCGGGAATTTCAGTCGGCGATACGATACTACAGATATAGTGGTTCTAGGTGACTACTGGTACGCTCCAAAGCTGTAAAACAAGCCCCATCAGGTCCAAAAACATTGCAACCAATTCGTTTTCAATTGCTTGCCGTGTACCGTCGCGTACTGTCTGTGCTACGGACGTCTCTCATCGAAGACACGCTCGAAGATCCGGTCCACGTGCCGGAGCTGGCGCTCGAGGGAGAAACTATCCCCTATCTTCCCAGGGGATAGTACGGTGCGTACTTCCGGGTCTGCTTCGATGGCCGCGCGAAAGTCGCCCTCCTCGTCCCAGGCACGCATGGCGTGGCCCTGTACGATGGCGTAGGCCTTCTCGCGCAGCATGCCGGCGGCGGCCAGGTCGAGCAAAAGCTGGCCGGAGAAGATGAGCCCGCGCGTCATTTCGAGGTTGCGCCGCATCCGCTCGGTATCGACGCGCATTCCTTCCACCAGCCAGGTGGTTTTCTCCAGCAGATAGTCGACCAGAATGGTCGAGTCGGGCAGGATCACGCGCTCGACCGAGGAATGCGAGATGTCGCGCTCGTGCCAGAGCGCCACGTTCTCCATCGCCGCCTGGGCATTGGAGCGCACCAGGCGCGCCAGCCCGCAGATTTGCTCGGCGGTTACGGGGTTGCGCTTGTGCGGCATGGCCGAGCTGCCCTTCTGCCCCGAGGCGAACGGCTCTTCGGCCTCACGCACTTCGGTGCGCTGGAGGTGGCGGATCTCGAGCGCGATCTTTTCGAGCGTGGCGGCGATCACGGCGAGCGTGGCGAGGTAGAAGGCGTGGTGGTCGCGTGAGATCACTTGCGAGCTGACCGGCGCCGCTCGCAGCCCCAGGCGGGCGCAGATGCGCTCTTCGGCCTCCGGGCCGATGTGTGCGAAGGTTCCGACGGCGCCGGAGATCTTGCCCACGCGGATCTCGATGGAGGCCGCCTCCAGGCGCGCCTGCTGGCGGCGCGTCTCGTCATACCACAGGGCCAGTTTCAGACCGAAGGTAATCGGCTCGGCGTGCATGCCGTGCGTTCGTCCCACCTGCACGGCGTGGCGGAACTCGAGGGCCCGCGCGCGCAGCACGGCGGCCAGCCGCGCCAGTCCCGCCTGGAGACGTGTCGAGGCCTGCCAGATCAGCAGCGCCTGGGCGGTATCGACCACGTCGTTGGAGGTCAGCCCGTAATGGAGCCACCGCGACGCCTCCGCCTGGCCGGTGGCGGCCATGGTCTCGGCAACCGCGGTGGTGAACGCGATCACGTCGTGCCTGACCTGGCGTTCGATCTCGAGAATCCTCTCGACGGTGAAGCCGGCGTGCCGGCGCAGCGCCCGGGCCGCCTCCGCGGGGACCTCGCCCATCTCGGCCAGCACTTCGGCTGCCGCCAGCTCGACCTCCAGCCATTGGCGAAACCGGTTCTCCTCGCTCCAGATGCGGCCCAGCTCCGGCCGTGTGTATCGTGCGATCATGACGCCATCCGCGAACTTAGCATTGGAAGACCTCCGAGAGACGCCGCGGCTCGGCCACCACCAGCCGGGTCGCCAGTGCGCGGCGGCGCAGCGCCTGGTCGGCCACCAGCCGCACGATCTCCGGGTGGTTGTTGTGCTCGCTGAGGTGGCCCAGCACCAGGGTCCGCGTCCCGCCGTCCAGCTCTTCGAGGATGAACTCGGAGACGACGTCGTTGGAGAGGTGTCCTCTGCGGCCCATGACCCGCTGCTTGACCGCCCACGGGTACGGCCCCACCTTCAGCATCTCCACGTCGTGGTTGGCTTCCAGCACTAGTAGCCTTGCGCCGCGCACGTGATACTTCACCGATTCCGGAATATAGCCCAGGTCCATCACCACACCGATCCGCACCCCGTCGGCGTCGACACAAAACCCCACCGGGTCGATGGCGTCGTGCGGCACGGTGAAGCTCTGGATGCGCAGGTCGCCGATGGCGAAGCCGCAGCCGGCCTGGAAGATCTCGAGCTTCGGCGTGAAGCCGGCCGGCCAGGCCAGCGTCCCGGCCGCGAGACGCGTGATGTAGACGGGAATGCGAAGCGCCCGCGCCAGCACCGGGAGCCCGGAGACGTGGTCGCTGTGCTCGTGAGTGATCAGGACGGCGTCGAGGCCTTCGAGCGCCTCGCCGATCGAGGCCAGCCGGAGGGCGATTTCCTTGCGGCTCAGCCCGGCGTCCACCAGGATCCGCGTGCGGTCGGTTCCGATGAAGGTGCAGTTTCCCGAGCTGCTGCTGGCGAGCACGCAAACTTTGGCGATGGTTCCCTCCTGGAGGCGCGCCTCGACGCGCCCGCCGGGCTCATCGGTATGGTAGCATTTCCCGGCAATGAAGATCACGAGTGTGGAAGCGATCTACCTCCGCCAGCCGGAGGTGAAGCAGCAGTGCGACAGCGGCCAGGACGCGCTGGTGGTGCGCGTGGAGACCGACGCCGGCATCACCGGCCTGGGCGAGGTGGACTCGAGCCCGATGGCGGTGAAGGGCGCCATCGACGGCCCGTTTTCCCACACCACCGCCTGCGGCCTGGCGCAGGTTGTGATCGGCGAGGATCCGTTCGAGACCGAGAAGATCTGGCACAAGATGTACCGCGCCAACATCTACGGCGGCCGCCGCGGCGTCGGCCTGCACGCGATGAGCGGCATCGACCTGGCGTTGTGGGACATCAAGGGCAAGGCGCTCGGGCTGCCGGTATGGAAGCTGCTCGGCGGCGGCTTCCACCAGCGCATGCGCTGCTACGCCAGCTCGCTGTTCGGCGCCACGCCGGAGAAGACCGGCGAGCTGGCGCGCCGCTACCACGGCCAGGGGTTCACCGCCGTCAAGTTCGGCTGGGACCCCATGGGACGCGACGAGCGCACCGACATCGCGCTGGTGCGCGAAGCGCGCCGCGGCCTGGGCGAGGAGGCCGACCTGCTGATCGACGCCGGGCTGGTATGGGACTCCAAGACCGCCCTCCAGCGCGCCCGCGCCTTTTCCGAGCATCGCATCTACTGGCTGGAGGAACCGCTGCGCCCGGACGACTACGAAGGCTACCGGCGCCTGGCCGAGGCTACCGACGTGCGCATCGCCGCCGGCGAGGAGGAGAGCAACCGCCAGTCCTTCCTGGACCTGATGGACCGCGGCCGCATCGACGTGGTCCAGGTGGACCTCACCCGCTGCGGCGGCTTCACCGAGGCGATGAAGATCGCCGCGCTGGCCTGGGACCGCGGCCTGCCGGTGGCCAACCACGGCTTCACCACCTACATCAACGTGACCGCGGCGCTGCACTGGCTGAACTCGATCCCCAACGCACTGCTGTGCGAGTTCGTCGCCGAGGAGGAGACCAACCTGCGCGAGCAAATCACGCGCCAGAAGCTGCGCGCGCGCGACGGCTGGCTGGAGATTCCGCAGGAACCCGGCCTGGGGATCGAGCTCGACCAGGAGGCTGTGCGCCGGTTCCGTGTGGCCTGAGAAAGACGGGTCAAGCCGCTTTTCTGACCTTCAGATCGACTCGCAGGCCAACAGCGGCCAGCAGCCTGACAAGGTTGTCTATGGAAAACAGTTGGATCTTGCCGCGCATGAGGTCTGAAACTCGCGGCTGACTAACTCCCAGCAACCTGGCGGCGCGGGCCTGCGTGATCTTTTTCTTCCTGATGAAGGAAACCAGCGCCCGCATCATGGCCGAACGAATCCGGAGATTCTCGGCTTCGGCAGGCGCAAAACCCAGGTCGGAGAAAACGTCCGAGCCGTGGTGGGCCTTTGTCGCATGTTGCATCATGGTTTCTTCCGCGCCTCCATCCGAAGTGCTTCCTGGAACCGTGCCTTTGCGGCGCCCATGTCGGGCCTGGAAGTCTTCCAGCTCTTCTTGCGGAAGGCATGCAGGACATAGACGGCGTACCGGAGCCTGGCCAGGTAGAAGACCCGGTATTCTCCTTCAGCGTGGATGCGAATCTCGTTGACGCCCGGCCCGACGGTCGGCACAGGTTTCCAGTCGCTCGGTTCCAGACTGTGCTGGACCGTTTCCAGCTCGTAGCCCACTTGTTGTCGGACAGACTTGCTGAACGAACGCACCCGTTCGAGACTGTCCCCCATCCATTCGACCGGCTTGAGGGGTTCTCTCAACACCATCCAGTATACAAGAGTGTGTATATCATCAGTTTCGAAGGCCGCGGCGAGGCGGCGGCGGTTGCGAACCAAACCGCTTCCTGCGGTCGCGGCTCGGCTTGAGCGCGGTGGCGGACGCCGCTTCCCGTGTAGTAGGATAAAGATTCGCGGTCGTAGAGTCCTGGGCCGCCTTCGACCATTAACTCCATTTCCCCGAGAGGAATTCTATGTACGCCGTCATGGAAACGGGCGGGAAGCAGTATCGCGTCGCGCCCGGCGACACCATCCACGTGGAAACGCTCGCCGGCGAGGCCGGCACCCCGATCGAGTTGGGCGGCCTGCTCGCCGTGGTGGACGACTCCAACCGCGTTCTCACCGGAGCCCAGATCGCCGGCGCCAGGCTGAAGGCCACCATCACCGGACACGGCCGGGGCGACAAGATTCTGGTTTTCAAGTTCCGGCGCAAGAAGCAGTACAAGCGGACCATCGGCCACCGCCAGAACTACACGGCGTTGAAGGTGGATCAGATCGTTGCCCCTACAGGGGCTGCCCCCGCCTGACGGCGGAGTGGCGCTCCTCAATGTAGGGGGGCAATCGGCCATAGCGTTTACTTAGAAGTTCAAGCGGAGGACATAACACGATGGCACACAAAAAGGGACTGGGGAGCTCCAAGAACGGGCGGGACTCGAACGCACAGCGGCTGGGGATCAAGGCGTTCGGCGGCCAGCAGGTGCCGGGCGGCTCGATCCTGGTGCGCCAGCGCGGCACGCGCTATTTCCCCGGCGAGAATGTCGGCCGCGGCAAGGACGACACGCTGTTCGCCAAGGTGACCGGCATCGTCGTGTTTCGCGATCGGGGCCGGCTCGGCAAATACATCAGCATCCGCACCGAAGCCTGAGTCGCCTTCACGTTGACCGGCATAACCGAGCCGCCAGGTGGGAACCCGGCGGCTTTTCCATGTTCATCGACGAAGTTCGCATCCTGTTGAAGGCCGGCGACGGCGGCAACGGCTGTCTGGCATTCCGTCGGGAGAAATACGTCCCCCGAGGCGGGCCCAGCGGGGGCGACGGCGGCCGCGGCGGCGACGTCGTGCTGGTGGCGAGCGAGCACCACAATACACTCCTCCATTTCCGTTTCAATCCCGAGCATCGAGCCGAGCGCGGGCGTCACGGGGAAGGCAGCAACCGCGCCGGCCGTGACGGCGAGGGCCTGGAAGTGCCCGTGCCGGTCGGCACACTGGTTCATGACGAGGCGACCGGCGAGACGCTCCACGATTTCACCCTGCCCGGCGACCGCTTCGTGGCCGCGCGCGGCGGACGCGGCGGCCGGGGCAATGCCCGCTTCGCCACCTCGACACGGCAGGCGCCGACGCGGCACGAGCCCGGCCGTCCCGGGGAAGAGAAGCGGCTGCGGCTGGAGCTGAAGCTGCTCGCCGACGTGGGGCTGGTCGGGTTCCCCAACGCCGGCAAGTCGACGCTCATCTCGCACATCTCGGCCGCCCGGCCAAAGATCGCCGACTATCCGTTCACCACCCTCGAGCCCAACCTGGGCGTGGTGCAACTGGAAGACCGGCGCACCTACGTAGTGGCGGACATCCCCGGACTGATCGAGGGCGCGCACCTTGGGCACGGCCTCGGCACGCGCTTCCTGCGGCACATCGAGCGCACCCGTCTGCTGGTACACCTGGTGGACGTCTCCCAAGCCAGCGGGCGGGACCCGGTCCACGACTTCGAAGTGGTCATGGCCGAGCTTCGCGCCTCCAGCGACCAGCTCGCCGCCAAGCCGATGTTTGTCGCGGCGGGCAAGATCGACGTCGCCCAGGATCCGGCGCGCATCGCGGCATTGAAAAAGCTGGCGCGCCGGCGCCGGCTGCGGTTCTTCGAGATCTCCGGCGTCACCGGCCAGGGACTGAAGCGGCTGGTGGATGCCATGGGCGAAGCCGTGCTGGGGAAGGCCGCCGACGGCTCGCCCGCCGGCCTGAAATGATCAGCCGCTTCGCGGGTGGCGTATCATGGGCTTGTGGAGAGTCCGGACCCCGCCTGCGGCTCACCGTCACCGAGCGATTCGAGAGGCTGGCGTTGCAGCGGTTCGCCGAGGAGCTGCGACGGGCCGGCCGCGCCGCGAGCGAGCCCCTACAGGAGCTGCCTCCGCCTGGCGACGGACCGCTCCCTTCGGTTACGGCTCGGCTGAGCCGCGCGCGTCAGCAAGCGGTTTGCTGGACACCAACTACGTCGGAATGAAACGTGATATGCTTTCGAAAGCTTGCCTCCAGGGGGGTGCCATGAGGTTCCTGTTCGCCAGTGTGTTGTACGTTTTCCTCTCGACGGCCGCGTTTGCCCAGAGCGATCGCGGGACGATAACCGGGACGGTGCTCGACCCGGCAACGGCGGTGGTTCCGGGGGCGAAAGTCATCGCCCGGAATCTGGCCACCGGAGCCGCATCGGAAACCGCGACCACCGAAACGGGCAATTACACGCTGACGTCGCTGCCCGCCGGCGTCTACGAGGTAAGCGTCCAGGCGAGCGGATTCAAGAGAGCCACCCGGCAGGGAGTCCAGGTGCAGGTTGCCCAGACGCTGCGGCTGGATCTGGCCCTGGAAGTCGGCTCGACCACCGAAACCATCGCGGTGACGGCCGAAGCCAGCCTGCTGCGGACCGAAAACGCCGAGCAGAGCATCAACGTCAGCGGCAACCGCATCAACGCGCTGCCGCTGAATTTCGGCGGCGGCGGCGGCAACATCGGCGGAATCCGCAACTGGCTGAGCTTCATTGTCTTGTCGCCGGGCGTTTCCGGAACCAACTACAACTCGCCTATCAACGGCATGCCGGCCGGCAATTTCAAGATCTATCTCGAAGGCCAGGACGTCACCAGCGCCAACGATACCAACTGGACCAGCACGGTCGCATCGGCGTCGGTGGAGGTGATCGGCGAGTTTTCGTTGCAGACCTCGAATTTCTCCGCCGAGTTCGGCCAGGTCCTGGGTGGAGTGTTCAACTTCACGACCAAGTCGGGCACCAATGCGATTCATGGCAGTGCCTATGAATACCTCACCAACGAGGCTTTCGATGCCAGTCGTCCCTTTACCGGCGCGCGGCCGATCAGCCGCAAACACGATTATGGGTTTACCGTGGGCGGGCCCGTGTACATCCCGAAGATCTACAACGGGAAGAACAAGACGTTCTTCTTCCTCAACCTCGAGCGCTTTCGCAACAGGACCAGAGCCGCCGGGACCTTCAGCACTCTGCCGACGGAAGCCTATCGGAACGGGAACTTCTCGGCGGCGTTGACCAGCCGCAATCTCGGCACGGATGTACAAGGACGGGCGATTCTGGAGAACACAATCTATGACCCGCGGAGCGACACCAGCGTCAGCGGCTCGGTGGTTCGCAACCCGTTCCCCGGCAATATCATCCCCAGGAGCCTGCTCGACCCGGTCGCGTTGAAGATTCAGGCGCTGATTCCGCAGCCGAGCAATGCGGAGGTGCTGCTGAACTGGCAGCCCAACACCGCCAATTACCGGTTCCAATCGATCCCGAGCGTCAAAATCGACCATAACTTCACCGACTACACAAAGCTCTCCGGATACTGGTCGGTGCAGAACACCGACGAGATTGCTTTCGCCGATGGCCTGCCGGTTCCGATTACCTCGCGTCGCGACAAAAAAGTCTACGGCCACATCGCGCGGGTGAATCTCGACCGGACGATCCGGCCCACGTTGCTGCTCCACATGGGCGCGGGATATGTCCGCTTCAATAATCCGGACAGCTCGCCGCCTTCGGTTCTCCAGTACGATGCGGTCAAGGAGTTCGGCCTCGCCGGCAGCGCCACCAACCCGTCGGGCATGCCCTACCTGCAAGGCCTGGGGGTGGGCAATCGCGGAGGGATACAGAACCTGGGACCGGGCACCGCCAATAATCAATTCAGCGACAAACTGACCGGCGTTGCCAACGCCACGTATATTCGCAACAACCACACTTACAAACTGGGCGCCGAATTCCGCCAGGATGTCTGGACCGAGTACAACTACTATGGCGCGCAAGGACAATACACTTTCGGTAATGGTCCAACGGCCCTTCCCTATCTGCAAACCACCAACGTCGGCGGCGGCTCGATCGGCTCGGGATACGCGAGCTTCCTGCTCGGCGCGGTGGGCGAAGCCAACGTCAATGCCGTCAAGGATCCCCAATGGCGGAAGAAAAGCTGGGGCTTGTACATCCAGGACACCTGGAAGATCACCCGGCGGCTGACGTTCGACTACGGCTTGCGATGGGATTACTCTCCCATGGGACACGAGATCCACTATCGCAGCAGCCAGTTGGGTGTGAACACTCCGAACCCGGCGGCCGGCGGACTGCGCGGCGGATATGTCTATGAGGGCTACGGCGACAAACGGTGCAATTGCGAGTTCGTCCACACCTACCCGTACGCCGTCGGTCCACGGCTCGGCCTGGCATACCAGATCAACTCCAGGACGGTGTTGCGCGCCGGCTGGGGCATCTCCTACAGCGCCGGGCCGAACTGGGCGTACGTGACGGGAGGCTCACCGGCTCTCGGCGTGGGCTACAATTCCATCACCTGGACCCGGGGGTTCGGCCAAACCGTCTCGAGGTTCCAGGACGGCCTCAAGTACAACATCGCGGACCTGTACGTCGCAACGTTCGATCCGGGAGTCCGGCCATCCGCGGGTCAGTTGGACGTGCCGCCCGCCTGGGGCCCGCAAATGAAAGATCCGAACGGAGGCAGGCCGGCGCGGGTCAACCAGTGGAATCTGGCGGCGCAGTTCGATCTCACCCGGGACATGTCGCTCGAAGTGGCCTACGTCGGCAACCGCGGCATCTGGGAGGAGGCGCGCGCGCTGATCAGCATCAACGCGATTCATCCCGGTACGCTCCAGGCGCGCGGCCTCGATCTTCGCAACGCCGCCGACCGGCAGTTGCTGACCTCGCGCATCGATTCGCCGCTGGCCGCCCAGCGGGGATTTACGCGGCCCTACGCCGGGTTCCCGGGATTCGGCACGGTGGCGCAGACTCTGCGGCCGTTCCCGATGTACAACGACGGACTGCCCGTCTGGTGGTCGCCGCTCGGCAACAACTGGTATGACTCGATGCAGGTGAAGTTCACCAAGCGCTACTCGCGCGGGCTCGACATGACGGCCGCGTTCACCTGGCAGAAAGAGCTGACGCTCGGCGGCTCGGGCGTCAACGACGTGTTCAACCGCAAGAACCAGAAAGCGCTGACCGGCTCCTCCCAGCCGCTGGTGTTCGTGACCGGGTTCAACTATCAGACCCCTCGCGTGGGAGGGAACCAACTGCTTCGGCGTCTGACCGGCGACTGGACGTTCGGCGGGATTCTGCGGTACGCCAGCGGCTCGCTGATCGGTGTGCCCGGATCGCGAAACAACCTCGGGACGCTGACCCTGCAAGGCGGCACTCGCTTCAATCGTGTCCCGGGCGAGCCTCTGTTCCTGAAAGATCCCAACTGCCACTGCATCGACCCGAATAAGGATTTTGTCCTGAATCCGAAGGCGTGGGCGGACGCCGCGCCGGGGGAGTGGGGCTTCGGGGCGCCCAACTACAACGACTACCGCTGGCGTCGCAACGTGTCGGAGCAGTTGAGCGTCGGCCGCAGTTTCCCCATTCGCGAGCGGATGTCGTTCCAGGTGCGGGCTGAATTCTTCAACGCGTTCAACCGGATACAGACCCCCAATCCCACATCCGCCAACCCGTTGGCTACGGCGACCTTCAATTCGCAGGGCATTCCCACCGGCGGATTCGGCTACCTCAACGCCGTCTCGACCGGCGGAACCCGGAACGGCCAGCTCGTCGCGCGTTTCCAGTGGTAGCGGACATCCAACGCCGCTGGCGGCTCGGGTGGATACTGTGTTTTTCGATGGCCTCCAGAGTCCCGGTGGCCCAGTGCGCCGGCAGCCGGGCCTGCGCGCCATGCCATCAGAGCATCTACGACAGCTATTTGCGAACCCCGATGGCGGCAAGCGCCGGCATGGTGGGCGGCGGGCTGATTGAGGAAAAGTTCGATCGCTCCACGTTCACACATGATCCGACGGGTTTCCGCTACCGGGTCTCCCGGCGCGGCCAGGAGTACGCCGTCGAATTCGAGAAGACGCCGGCGGGAACGCTGCGAGGCAAGCGGGCACTCTCGTATTTCATCGGTTCCGGCGCCGCCGCCCGCAGTTATCTGCTGGTGGCTGACGGCTTCCTGTACGAAGCCCCGGTAGCCTACTATGCCGTAGGCGCGAAGTGGGATCTCGCGCCCGGTTACGATCGCTACGCTTACCCCTACCTCACCCGGCCGATCCTGCCGGGATGCCTGACGTGCCACGCCAGCTTCCTTCGACCCGTGGCGGGCACGCAGAACCGTTTTGAGACACCGCCGTTTCAGGAGTCGGGCGTGGCTTGCGAACGGTGCCATGGCGAGGGAGAGTCGCACATCGCGACGATGCGATCCGGGCGCCTGGAGGGCGGCTCGGGAATGGTCAACCCGTCGAAGCTGGCGCCGATCCGCCGCGATAGTGTCTGTTCGCAGTGCCATCTTACCGGCGAAGCGCGCGTAATGCGCGCGGGGCGCGACTGGCGGTCGTTCCGTCCGGGCGAACCGCTGTCGGATTCGATCACCGTCTTCGTGCGGTCCGGAGGGAGTCCGGGAATGAAAGTGACGAGTCACGTCGAGAAGCTGGCGCAGAGCGCCTGCAAGCGCGTGGCCGGTGACCGGTTCTGGTGCGGCTCCTGCCACGATCCGCATTCGACGCCGCAGCCTGGGGAACGCGCGGCCTGGTTTCGAGAGAAATGCCTGCGCTGTCATGAAGCGGACCGGTGCGGGGCCACCCAAGCGGCCCGCCGAAAAAGCGGGAACGATTGCGCAAGCTGCCACATGCCGAAGAACCCGGTGGTGGACGCGCAGCACGTGGTCTACACGGATCACTCGATTCCACGCCGGCCTCGGCCGGCCGGCGCAGGCAACGCCCCCCGGACGCGGAACTGATTCCGTTCGGCGGCGCGGGCGCCTCCCCACGGGATCTCGCATTGGCCTACGCGATTGTGGCCCAGCGGGAGGGGAACTCGACGTACCGGTCGCGTGCCTTGGCGCTGCTCGAACAAGCCCAGCGGGATGCGCCGGAGGATACCGAGGTTCTGTTGTACCTGGCGGAGCTTTACCGGACCGGCGAACAGAAGGATCGGGCGATTCCGCTTTACGAGCGGGCCATCGCTCAGGATCCTTCCCAGTTGACCGCGTCGGTCGGCCTCGGTGGAATCCGCATGGAGCGCGGCCAGTACCGGGAAGCGATCCGGTTGTGGCAGGACGCCCTGGCGAAGAACGCCGGGCTGCCACTGGTGCGGATGAACCTCGCCATGGCCGAGTGGCGTATCGGCGATTTGCGATCGGCGGAATCCAATCTCGAAAAAGTCGTCGACGGGAATCCCGGTCTCGCGGCGGCCGCGGAACTGTTACAGCGCCTCCGGCAGACGCCCCGTCCCCGTTGACGCGAGATCCAACAATCAATGCGATAGCATTGTTAGACCATGGAGCCACTACTGGCCGCCGAAGGCCTGCTGCGGCGGTTCGGAGACGTGCTGGCGGTCGACGGCGTGAGCCTCGCCGTCCATCCCGGTGAAATCGTCGGGCTGCTCGGCCCCAATGGAGCGGGAAAAACCACCATCCTGCGCATGCTGGCCGGGATTCTGCGCCCGACCTCGGGAACGGTGAGGATACACGGCCTCGACATGCAGGAGGCGCCGCTGGAGGCCAAGCAGCGCATCGGGTTCCTCTCCGGCGACACCCACCTCTACCAGCGGCTGACGCCGCGGGAGGTGCTCGAATACTTCGGCCGCCTCTATGAAGTACCGCCCGAGCGGCTGGCGCGGCGCATCGACGAGCTGGTCGCACAACTGGAGATGTCCTCGTTCGCCGCCCGTCCCTGCTCGACGCTTTCCTCGGGACAGAAGCAGCGCGCCAACATCGCCCGCGCGTTCCTGCACGAGCCGACGGTGCTGATTCTGGACGAGCCGACGGCGACGCTGGACGTGGTCAGCGGCCAGTTCATCATCGAAGCCATCCGCGGCCAGAAGGGCGCCGGGCGCGCCGTGCTGTTCTCCACCCACATCATGGGCGAGGCCGAGTACCTCTGCGACCGCATCCTGCTGCTGCACGAAGGGCGACTGCTCGACCAGGGCACGCTCGCCGAGTTGCTCGAGCGCACCGGCTGCGCCAATCTCACCGACGCGTTTCTGGAGCGCATCGGGCGGCGGGAGGCGGCCTGAGATGCGCTTCTCCATCGTCTGGACCATCTTCCGCAAAGAGCTGATCGACTCTCTGCGCGACCGGCGCACGCTGATCATGATGGTCGGCGTGCCGCTGCTGCTCTACCCGCTGCTGGTGATCGGCGCGGCCAAGCTCCAGGAGAGCCAGTCGGAGGCGAGCGAAGCGCGCAATTCCAAAGTGGCCCTGTGGGGCAGGTTTCCGGCGGCGCTGGTCGAGCGGCTGAAGGCGCACGGCAAGATCGAGGTCTACGAATGGCTCGGTGCGCCGTCGCGGATTCGCCTGGATCTCGAAGCGGGCCGCCTGTCGCCTCCTCCCCGTCGGGTGCCGGTCGCTCCCCGCACGCCGGCGGCGGAGAAACAGGGCGAGACGAAAGCCCCCCCCGAGCCCGATACCGCGGTGGTGGCGGCGGCGAGGCCGGTAATCCTGAACCGGCGCGTCGAGGCCGTGCTGGTGGCCTGGCCGGGCTTGGCCGAGGCTTCCCGCGCCGACACGCTGGGCCACGTTTCCGTTCTCTACGACTCGGTGCGCGCGGATTCGCGCAAGGCGCAGGAGCGGCTGACTGAGGAAGCCAACGCCTTCCGTCTCGGCCTGGTTGCGGATCGCGTGCGTGCCCGCAGTCTCGACCCCGGCTTCGCCACCGCGGTCGAGATGCACAGCCAGAACGTCGCGCCGCCCGATCGCCGTACCGGCATGTTGCTCGGTTCCGTCCTCGGCTACATGCTGATCCTCATCTCGGCGATGGGCGGCTTCTACTCGGCCATCGACCTCACGGCGGGCGAAAAAGAACGCGGCACCATGCAGACACTGTTGTGCGCGCCGGTGCGCTCCACGGAAATCATCGGCGGCAAGTTTCTCGCCGTGTGGGTCATCTCGCTCCTGGCTACGCTGGCCAATCTCGCCAGCATGGGCGCAACCTTCAGCCGTGTGGCCGCCTTCGGCGGAGAGATGAGAATGACGATCGGCGCCTATGCGCTGACGCTGGTCGTCCTGCTGCCGGTCTCCTTTCTCCTCAGCGCGCTGTTTCTCGCCGTGGCCGCTTTCGCCAAGGATTTCAAGGACGGCCAGAACTACCTCACGCCGCTGCTGATGGCGCTGATCATGCCGCTGTTTGTCGCCGCCACTCCGCAGGTGGAGCTCAACCCGTGGACGGCCTTCGTGCCGCTGGTCAACATCGCGCTCCTCATCAAGGCGCTGTTTGTGTCCGAGGCCAAGCCCGACGCGATCTTCCTGACCCTGCTCTCCTCGGCCGCCTACGCGATGCTCGCCATACTGCTGGCGGCCAAGGTGTTCGAGCGCGAAGCGGTGATGCTCGGCGGCAGAGAGAGTCTGCGCGGGATGTTCACCATTCGCAGGCGCCCGGGGGAAACGCCCGACCCGAGCCTGGCGCTGCTGTTGTTCGCCGTCGTGCTGGTTCTGGCCTTTTACGGAAGTCTGCTTCTGTCCGGCGCCGGGACGGTGGTCTCGATCCTGGTCATCCAGTACGGCTTTTTCCTGCTGCCTTGCCTGGCGATTGTCGCCGGCATCGGCTTCTCCGCGCGGAAGACACTGGCGCTGCGGCTGCCGCCCTGGCGCGGCCTGCTTGCCGCCGTGCTGCTCGGCCTGTCGGCCTGGACTCTCGCCGCCGGGCTGCTGGTCCGCCTGCTGCCGCCGCCGGAATCGATGATCAAGGCCTTCGAGAAGATCTTCCTGCTGCGCGAGGAAACCGTGCCGCTATGGATGATCTGGCTGCTGTTCGCCGCCACCCCGGGCCTCTGCGAGGAGATCCTGTTTCGCGGTTTCATCCAGTCCGGCCTGCGCGGCCTGGGCAAGTGGCCGGCCCTGCTGGTGACGGCGCTGCTGTTCGGCCTGGCGCACTCCTCCATCTACCGCCTGCTGCCGACCATGGCGCTGGGCCTGGTGATCGGCTACACGGTATGGAAAACGCGCTCCATCGTCTGCGGCATGATCATCCACGCCCTCTCCAACGGCGTGGCGCTGACGCTGGCGCGTTCCGAGACGCTGGTCCGCGAGCTGGGGCTGAAGGGCGTCGTGTTCCTGCCGTGGAGCATCACGCTGGCGGGCGGCGTGGTGGTGCTCGTGGGACTGCTGCTGTTGCGCGGCCTCCCGGAGGAGACTTGAGGATCAGGGGCAGGCCAGGTAGCCACCCGTGTTCACCGAGTTACTTTCCCGGCCTGCCGCGTCGGTGAGGCGGATGCTGATCGACTCTGTGGTGAACAGGATCACTCGGGTGGGCGTGTAGGTGTAGGTGAACTCCACCCGCCCCGCGGTCTGCCCGCGTTTGTCCAGGTAGGGACCGGAGAACGTGAAGCTACAGTGGAAGCCGATCCAGTAGGTGATTCTCGCTCCTGGTGTGACGATGTCTCCGTCGCCGTCTTCAAATTCAAAACTTCCCGTGAGCGTTACGGGGCCCGGAACCACTCCGGAGCCCCGGACTGTGGCGTTGTAAATGAACGGTGTTGGCAAGCCGGCCCTGGGCAGAAATACGAAGACTTTATCGTCGGACTTCATTCCGGGAGTAGCGACGCGCATGGTCCTCTCTCCAAAGGCCGCTGTGGACGCAAGCGATACTTGCGCCGTCACGCTGGTATCGGTCGCGCGGACGTTGCTGATCGTGACGCCCTCCGATGGGGAAAACTCGAGCCGGTCCACTTCGGCCAGATCCGCTCCGGTGATCGTCAGATTGTTGATCGACTCGCCTACGCGGAGTTTGGACGGCGCGATCGATGTGACCCTCGGCCGGCCGCCGACGTACACCGTCACGACGTTCGCATTCTTCCCGTCCACGGTCAGCTCGATGTTGACGACGTCGCGCCCTCGCAGGCTCCTCGGCAACCGCACGTTCACCTGATCCAGGGCCGGGGTCTCTCCTTGCGGCCCCGCGTACAGCACCTCGGATTCCACGCCGCCGATTTTCACCTTCACCGCCGACAGGTCGCTGCGGAAACGGAATCCGGTTCCGAACAACACCAGCACCACTTGGTCGGATGGCAGGCCAAGATCCACCGGACTGGCCACTCGAAGGCCTTTGGCGGCATCCCACTCGAAGATGAAGTCGGTTGTCTGCGAGCCGTCCGCCCGCAACCTGGTCGCGTACGCCGCCGCCACCCCCTTGCCATCGCCGTTGGCCGAGAACAACCCCGGCGCCACCGTCTCGATCTGCACAGTCGCCGTGGTTACCTGTCCGTCGCCCGCCGTAATCTTGAGATTGGCGGGACCCGTGCGGGTTTCCCGCGGCACGATGAAGTTCACCTGCTCAGCCGTGACGGAATACAACGGGGCCGGCAGTTCAGCGCCGCCGCTATCGGTGATCGTGACGACGGTCCCGGCAAGCGACGTGGGGAACGGCACCGTGGCCGCCACTTCCGTGCGGGTGGCGAGTCCCTTCCCGTAGGCGGTGGCGAAAGACTCGGGGACCAGACTCGTGCCCAAGCCGCTCGCGGCAGACACCACTTTCGCCTCCGGCGTAGTGTCGCTCAATCCGGTGATCTTCGAGATGAACATGTCTCCTGACATTTCCCCGGCAAACGTTGAGAGGTGTCCACCACGGTAGACGCGCTGCGGTGCGCCGCTGGTTGTCGGGAAACTGGACGCCCCGGTAACTCCGGCGATCCAGGCGTTCCCTGCGCCATCCACCGCGATACTCGTGCCTACGTCGATGCCTGAACCTCCGAGCGGGCTTGCGAAAAAAATCGAGGTGCCCGCGGAATTGATCTTCATCACAATAGCGTCGTCACACCAGACACCGACGCACGCTTGCAAAGGTCTGACCGTTGGAAACCGAGTGGTGATGTTGTAGCCCGTGATGTGCACGTTTCCGGCGGAATCGAGCGCGATTCCGTTGACATAGGTCCCACCCCCACCCGCGTAACTCGAATAGACGAACGACGAGCCGGCGGGGCTCAGCTTGGAAAGAAAGGCGTTGACGCAGCAATCCGCCTCCAGGAATGGGTTATGTGTCGGGAAGCCGCCCCAGGAATTGCTGCCGATCACATACGCGTGGCCGGCCGCATCCACCGCGATCCCTGTCCCGCTGTCGTTGTTGCTGCTGCCCAGGTAGGTCGAGTAGACCGGCGCCGACCCTGCCGGGTTCAGTTTCGTGACAAAAGCGTCGCTCATGCCGCCGCTGCGGGATTGCAGGGCGTTGACCGTAGGAAAGCCGCCGTTAAATGAGTTCGTCGAGCCCGTGACGTAAGCGTTCCCCGCCTGGTCAACAGCGATGGCCGCCCCATAATCAACGCCGGTGCTTCCCAAATACGTGGAGTATTCCAGCGTCGATCCAGACCGGTTGAACTTGGTGACGAACGCGTCGCCGCTGCCACGGCTCGTACCCTGGAATGGGCGAGCGGTCGGGAAATCTCTCGAACGCGTCCAGCCTGTCAGGTAGGCGCTTCCGCTGCTGTCGACGGCCACTGCCATTGCCTCGTCGTCATCGCCTCCCCCCAGGTAGGTCGAGAAACCGAGTGCGGATCCCGAGGGACTCAGTTTGGCCAGGAAGGCGTCTCTCGGCCCGCGCCGGGTGTTCTGAAAGGCGCTCGCCATGGGAAAATTGCCGGAAAAGGTTGCTCCGGCGACGTAGGCATTTCCCTCGGCATCCACGCCTATCCCGTAGCCATAATCGTTGCCGTCTCCTCCCAGGTAGGTTGCGTAGAGTACCCTGGAGCCGTTGGCCGCGATTTTTACCACCACAACGTCGTAGGAGGAACCGCGCAGGGAGCCTTGCAGCGGGCTGACGGCCGGGAAGTCGGCGGAATCGGTGTATCCAGTTACATACGCGTTACCCGCTCCATCGACGGCGATGGCCCTGCCGACATCATTACCAGTACCGCCGTAGTAGGTGGAGAACTCGAGCACCGGGTCAATCACCAGAGGCCGCGTCGGGTCATATCGTGCGACCTCGAATCCTACACGGTCGCGGCCCCTCATGACATGGCGACCTTCCACAACACGCCTTCCGCCGGCTTCCTCCTGATAGATGACGGGTTTGAACTGCCGGATCTCCCCTGCCGCAGTTTGGATCACGAGGTCGCCCTGTGCGTCCACGCGAAGCTGCCTCGCTCCCCTGTATTGAAGCTGGATCCTCGAGGGCTGCGCTCCCGGCCGCACCACCAGGTCATACTCCAGCCGCCCTTGATGCCCGTAGAAAACGATGTCGATGCCAGGATAGACTTCGCGGTAGCGGACCTTGGCATAGTGCGGGATATCGGTCCGCCAACGGGCCGGATCCTTGCCCAGGAAATAGTTGCTCTTGCCCGGAAGCGGTTCCTCGCCGATCAATGCGGGCGCCGGGTTCGCACCCAGCAGCCGCATCCGCAACGCGGCGTCCCCGCTCCCTACAAGAACCTCGCCGGCGGCCAGCAGGAGGCTGTAACCCCTGCCGCGGGAAAGATACTTGACCTGGCCCGCCGCCTGTCCCTGGTTAGGCTCGAACCATAGTGGCAGCCGCCCGAGCTCGCGCGCGGCCCCGTCCGCGGCAGCCACGAGGAACAGAGATGACACTAGCAAAAACGCGCCCTTTGGACCCACGGTAAATGTCCCCCCAACTCCGGAGTCTACGCCTCCCTGCCACTGGCAGCAAACAGGACAGCCTCCGCGGGGGCTTACAAGTCCTCCACGATCGCCCCGATGGTCGCCGGTGCGTTTCCCTCCAGCCGGTTGTTGACGAACACGAACGCCGCCTGGCGCTGGCGACGCGCGCGGTCGATGATGTTGCGTACGGCGTCCCGCGCCGGCTGGTTGACCTCCTGCACCTGGGAGTAGGGCTCGAACTTCCGCACCGCCTGTTCGTAGCTGCGGCCGAAGCGCAGCAGCGCGCGCGTCACGGAAAAATCGGCCGTGAACGCGTCGGGCATGGCGATCTGCGCGCCCAGCTCCGGCATCCGCGACCAGGCGTTGAACACGTGGGCCGCGCCGCACCGCCGCAGGCATGAGAAATAGTCCGGGTCGAGAAACTCGGGGTTGCGGATCTCGACCGCATAGCGGAAGCCGGCGGGAAGCGCGCGCAGGAACCTCTCGAGCGCCGCGGAGAACGCCTCCGCATCGCGGAAGAAGCCGCGGGGGAAGGCGCCGAACTCGAGGATCAGCGCCGCCACCCGCTCGCGATAGGGTTCGAGCGGGCGCAGGAATTCCTGACCGAGCAGGCCGGCGTCGAGAAACGACGGGTTCTCCTCCCCGGCGCGCCCGCCGTAGCGCGCCTGCGACGGCCAGACCCGCACCGTGACCTGCTCGGGGACCTTGAACGCGAACCGCAGCGCGGGCGGCGCCGAATGGAACAATTTCCGCCAGTATTGTTCGGAGGGGAACTGGTAAAAGGTGAAGTCGCCGCAAACCACCGGAAAGGTCTCGGCGTACTCGGCCAGGCAGGTGTCGGTGAACACGCGCTCGGAGAAGCGCCCGCGGACAAGGTAGCGTTCCTCGGTGTAGATCTGGCCGAGCCAGCCCGGATACTTCCACGAGCTGGTGCCGATCCAGACCTGTTCGGCGGCCAGGCGACCCAGCGAGGCGGCCAGGCGGAGGCGCGACTCGGGAACGGGCGGCTCGAACAGAAAACCGGTTGACATGGGCGGCCTGAAGTGTAAAGCTTTATAGTAGCATGCTCACCGAGCGCCAGCGCGCTGTCTTCGAGTTTATCCTCCAGTTCCGCAGCGCCAACGGCTGCTCCCCCTCGATTCCGGAAATCCAGAAGGCCTTCTCCATCCGCAGCCCCAACGGCGTCGCCGGCCACCTCCGGGCGCTCGAAGCCAAGGGCGTCATTCGCCGCGCCAGCCGCGGCTCGCGACAGATCGACGTCGCCGACGCCGCCGGCTCCGGCTCGCCCGCCTCGCCGCTCTACAGCGTCCCCCTGTTCGGCCAGGTTGCCGCCGGCTCGCCTGACGCGGTCTCCGGCGCTCGCGCGGAATCCTACATGACGCTCGACCAGGCGACGCTCGGCTTCGAGGCCAAGCCCGGCTGCTTCGCCCTGAAGGTCCGCGGCGACTCGATGAAGGACGCCGGCATCCTTCCGGGCGACACCGTGGTGGTGGAGCCGACGCCCAGCCCGCGCGCCGGACAGATCGTGGTGGCGCTCATCGACGGCGAGAGCACTCTGAAGCGCCTGGTGCGCGTGGCCGGCAAGTGGTATCTGAAGGCGGAGAATGCAGCCTACCCGGAGCTCCACCCGCGCTCGGACCTGGTGATCCAGGGCGTGGTGCGCGCCGTGCTGCGCCGTCTGCCGTAGCGGTGTAGACTGAAGAGCGGTGCCGCAGGCCTCCTTCGACCTGGAAGAAGTGCGCCGCATCGTCCAGACACGGCTCGGCGGCCACCCCGCCCGCGTTTACCTGTTCGGCTCCTGGGCAAGGGACTCTGCCACGCACACTTCCGACATCGACGTCGGCGTAATGCCCCTCGCTCCCCTGCCGGAAGGGCTCCTCAGCGAGATCCGGGAAGCGCTCGAGGAGAGCCTGGTGGTCTACGACGTCGATCTGGTGGACCTTTCGGAGGCCGCGCCGGGTTTCCGGCAGCGGGTCCTGGAGGAGGGGATACTCTGGATCGGCTGACGGAACGCCTGGCGATGGCGCGTCTCAGCGGGTACAGGGACGTGATGGGAGCCTGGCTGGAGGCGATGGCGGACCGCCTGGCTCGACCCGAAGAGTAAGGGCCTGTCACAAAATAACCGTGCCAGTTTGCCAGATCCGCTCCCTATGGTCGCGGCTCAGAATCGGGTTCCGAGCCGCGACTGAAAGGAGCGGTTGGAATCTTTGTTTCATGACAGGCTCTACGCGCGCGGCTTCTCTACCAGGCCTGCGCCACGCGGTAGCCGTAGGGATCGGCGCCCGCCTCGATCACGCCGTTGACCAGCATCCGGATCATGACCGGCGCCGCGCCGCTTCCCCACCTTGAGCGCGTGCTGGTCTTGTGCCCGCGGCCGGTCAACTCCTGCAACGTTGCCGCGCCGATGCGCTCGTCCAGGATCAGGTCGCCGCGATTCATGGCGTGATTGTCGAAGCTGGAGACCAGGTGTCGCGTCTGGAACCGCGGCGCCTCGACCGCCGCCTGGGCGTTCATGCCGAAGTCGGCGGCATCCAGCAGCAATTGCAGCAGCGCCTGGTCCTGGTTGTCGCCGCCGGGAGTGGAGAGCGCCAGGAACGGCTGGTCGTTGCGCGTCACCAGAGTCGGGCTCAGCGTGATGCGCGGCCGCTTGCCGCCGGCCAGCTCGTTGGGGTGGCCGGGCAGCAGCAGAAAACTCTGCGCACGCTGCGTCAGTGGAATCCCGGTGTCGCCGGCGATCACCGACGGCAGCCACGCGCCGGAGGGAGTGGCCGAGAAGACCAGCCCGTCGCGGTCCATGGCGTTCACGCAGGTGGTGTCCCGCGCCATGAGCGCGTCGTCGATCCGCACACGCACCATCTCGACCTGCGAGGGATGCATCGGGGGCTTATCGCCGGCCTGGCCCGGCCGGAACTCGGCCGAAGCGCGCGCGCCGATCAGCGCCTGCCGCTCGCCGGAGTACTCCTTCGAGAGCAGACGCTCGGCCGGCACCGCGGCGAACTTCGGATCGCCGTAATAGGCGTCCCGGTCTGCGTAGGCGAGCTTCAGCGCTTCCACCACGCGATGGATGTACTCCGGCGAGTTCAGGCCGAGCGAGCGCAGGTCCCAGCTCTCCAGCAGGTTCAGCGCCTGCAACAGCACGGGACCCTGGCTCCAGAAACCGGGCTTGTAAACCTTGTATTCGCGATAGGTGGTCGAGGCGGGCTCTTCCGGCTCCAGCCGGAACGCGGCCATGTCCTCGTAGCGCAGCAGGCCGTTGTTTTCCTTCATGAACACGTCGATTTTGCGTGCCACTTCGCCGCGATAGAAATAATCGCGGACGGCGTCAATGGCAGCGGCGCGAGTCATCCGTCCCGCGCGCGCCTTGGTCTCCGCCGCCACCATGGCCCGCAGAGTGCGCGCCAGGTCGGGCTGGCGGAAGATCTCCCCGGGCGCCGGAGGCCGGCCCTGGGAAAGAAAGACCTGGCGCGAGGTGGGCCACAGCTCGAAGAACTTTCTTGCCCGGCTGATGCTCCCCGCGCGCGTCTCGTCGATGGGCATTCCGTCGGCCAGCTCGATCGCGGGCGCCATCACCTCGGCCACCGACCTGGTTCCGAACTCGCGCAGCGCCACCAGCACGCTGTCCACCATGCCCGGCACCAGGGCCGGCATCAGTCCCGCCACCGGCACCATGCCCTTGATGCCGCCCGGCTCCAGCGACGTCACCTCGCCCGGTTGCAGCTTGCGGTTGCGGAAAAACTCCGCGGTCGCCATTTTCGGCATGGCGCCGACTCCGGCGATGGCGAAGACCTTGCCCGGCTTGGTGCGCACCAGGATCGGCGCTTCCCCGCCGAAGCCGAAATGCGAGTATTCGGCCACCGACGCCGCCAGCGTCGCCGCCACGCCCGCGTCCACCGCGTTGCCGCCGGCGTGAAACATGCGCATGCCGGCTTCGACAGATGCGTCGCTGCCCCCGGCCACCGCTCCACGCGCGCCTCGCAGCGGGCGCCGCGCCGGCCGCTCTCCTTCCGGTCTCTGGGCGAGCGCGAGACCCGCGCAACAAATCAGGACTGCCAGCTTTCCACTCATGACGGTTACCGTCATTATAATGGTTGGAAGGTCGTGCCGGATCCGCAAACACCGACGCCGGAGGGAAGCCACCCACGGGAAAGCGCCGAAGAACCGATGCTTTACTGCCCGGTGTGCAACTCGCGCCTGCGGGATCATAGCTGTAAGCTGGTCTGTGAACGCTGCGGCTACTTCATGAGCTGCGCGGACTTCTATTGATTCGATGAGCGAGCTTGCCGAACTGCTGGAACGCTTTCGCCGCGGCGCGGAACTGGCGGCCGTTGCCGCCACGGGAGCGGCCGGCTCCGAACTCGACTGGAGACCGTTGTCGGACGCCTGGAGCGTCCGCCAGATCCTTTGCCACCTGGCCGACGCCGAGATGGTGGGCGCCGACCGCTTCCGCCGCGTGATCGCCGAGGACAACCCGACCATCCTGTACTACGACCAGAACGCCTGGGCGAAGAACCTGGACTATGATCGGCGCAAGGTTTCGCAGGCGGTCGATACCTTCCGCCACGTCCGCCACGAGAATTACGAGCTGCTCAAGGATCTGCCGGAAGCCGCCTGGTTGCGGACGGGGGTGCACTCCAAAGATGGCCCGTTCACGCTGCTCGACCTGCTGCGCACCTACGCCGAGCACGACGAAAACCACACACGCCAGTTGCGCGAGGTGCGGCGCCAGTACAAGGAGTCGCAAGGAAAGAGCTGAAGGCGCGGGCGCGCCCCCGCACCGGCGGCTGCTGTACAATTGCGCGTTGGGCATCCAACGCGGTCTCTGGGAGGACTCATGCTCGTACCTCTGACGCCGATCCGGTTCCTGCACCGCGCCATGGACCTGTTCGGCAAAAAAGTCGGCATCGTTTGCGGCGACCGGGAGTTCACCTACGCGCAGTTCGGCGAACGCTGCCAGCGGCTGGCGGGCGCGCTTGCCGCCGCAGGAATCCAGCCGGGCGACCGGGTGGCCTGCCTCAGCTTCAACACGCACAAGCTGCTGGAGAGCTACTACGGCGTGGTGCAGGCGCGGGCCATCGTGATGCCGCTCAACGTGCGTCTGTCGCCGGCGGAGCTGACCGCGATCCTGAATCACTCCGGCGCGCGGATGCTGCTGTTCGAGAACGATTTCACATCGCTCGCCGAACAGCTCCGCTCCGAGTGCCCGTCGATCGAGAAGTTCGTGACGCTGGATGACACCGCGCCGGTCGCCGACCTCACCTACGAGGAGCTGCTCGCCACCGGCCGCCCCGAGCGCGCCGACATCTTCACCTACGATGAGAACGCCATCGCCGAGCTGTTCTACACCAGCGGCAGCACCGGCACGCCCAAGGGGGTCATGCTCACCCACCGCACCCTCTACCTGCACTGCCTGGATGTCGCCTGCCTGTTCAAGGACGTCGAGACGATGGTCGACCTGCACACCATCCCGCTGTTCCACGCCAACGGCTGGGGTCGCCCGCAGACGTCCACCATGTTGGGGCTCAGGCAGGTGATGGTGCGCCGCTTCGAGCCGACCGGCGTGCTCCAGCTCATCCAGAGACACCGCGCCACCCACATGAGCCTGGTGCCGACCATGGCCAACGCGCTGCTGAACGCTCCCGATCTGACAAGCTACGATCTCTCGAGCCTCCGCCAGATCATGGTCGGCGGCGCGGCCGCTTCCCCGGAGCTGATCGCGCGCGTCGAAACGGCGTTCCGCTGCGAATGCGTGGGAGGGTACGGGCTCACCGAGACCGCCCCGGTGCTGACCACGGCGCGCGACAAGCTCGCCGACCAGCACGCCACCGAGCAGGACCGCTACCGCCGCCATTCGATGGCCGGCTGGCCCATCCCCGGAGTCGAGGTGCGCGTGGTGGACCCGAACATGGACGACGTGCCTCGCGACATGGCCACCATGGGCGAGGTGGTGGCGCGCGGCGACCACATCATGGAGGGCTACTTCAAAGAACCCGAGCAGACCACCGCCGTCATGACCGGCGGCTGGTTCCATACCGGCGACATGGCGGTCTGGGACGAGGAGGGCTACATCCACATCGTCGATCGCAAGAAGGAGATCATCATCAGCGGCGGCGAGAACATCTCCTCGATCGAAGTGGAGAAGGCCATCTTCGCCCATCCCGCGGTCTACGAGTGCGCCGTCGTGGCCGCCCCGGACGAGAAGTGGGGCGAGGTGCCCGCCGCCATTGTCGTGCGCAAGCCCGGCGCCAGCCTCACCGCCGAGGAGCTGCTCGAGTTTCTCGGCGAGCGCCTGGGCCGCTTCAAGCTTCCGCGGATGATCGAGTTCCAGGAGGACCAGTTGCCGAAGACCGGCACGGGCAAGATCCGCAAGATGGTGCTGAAAGACAAACTCTGGGCGGGCAAGGGAAGGAGGGTGCAGGGATGAAAGCTCTGGTGCTGCTTCTGGCGACACTTTCGCTGCTCCCGGCGGCCGAGCCGCGCCGGGGACCGAAACAGAAGCTGTTCAACGGCAAGAACCTCGACGGCTTTTACGTCTACCTCCGCGACCGACCGGTGAACTCCGACCCCAACCGCGTGATCCGCGTCGAGAAGGGTGAGATCCACGTCTCCGGCGTCGAGTACGGTTATTTCTGCACCAAGCAGGAGTACGAGAACTACTTCCTGCGCGTGGATTTCCGCTGGGGCCGGGAGACCCATCCGCCGCGCGAGAACAAGGCGCGCGACAGCGGGATCCTGTTTCATACATCGGGGAAGGACATGATCTGGCCGCGCTCGATCGAGTTCCAGATGATCGAAGGCGGCACCGGCGACATCATCTTCGTCGGCGGCTCCACCGCCGAAGCAACCGCTTCCACCGGCGAGCTCTGGGGCAAGAATCGCTACAAGCGTCTCGGAAAAGGGGACTGGAAGGACGTCGCCGGCTGGCGCGACCCCAAGGGCGAGCTCGAAAAACCGCTGCGCGACTGGAACAAACTCGAGCTGTGGGCCGAAGGCGACCGCTTCCGCTACTTCGTCAACGGCAAGCTGGCCAATGAGGGTGTCCGCGCCTCCGACCGCCGCGGCCGGATTCTGTTCCAGTCCGAGGGGGCCGAGCTCTATTTCCGCAACATCGTTCTGCGACCGCTGCGGTGAGCCGCCGCCTCAGTATTTCCCGGCGGTTTTCAGTGCCGCCTCGATTGTTGCAAGCGGCAGCAGCAGGGATAACGGCGCATCCAGCAGCGGCACGGCACCATAGCTGGCATACCATCCCGCCACCCTGTCATTCTTGGCATCGATGACAAGCACGACGCCGCCAACTTCTGCCGATGCCAGCAGGCAACGTCTGCCCGCCGCCAGCAGAAGCTGCCCGCCAAGACCCTGTCTCTGTACCCTGTGATCCACGGCCAAGCGCGCCAACCGGAAACCCGGCACGTCATGGCGAGCCAGCCCGCGCCGTACGATCTCCGGCGTTCTGGCATATTCAACCGAGGCGGGGCTCAGACTGTAGAAGCCGAGAATGGTTTTGTTGTCGGCTTCGTCGATCGCAAGGAATGTTTTTGCGCCGCCCAGTTCGTGGCTCTTGCGGGCGTAACGGCGCAAGAATTCGTTCAGCACTTCTTCGCCGCAGTCGAACGCTTCCCGATCGTGTTTCCTGTTAATCGGCTCTTCGTGCCATGCCGTCACATTCATCAGCGCTGTGGCAACGCCTCAGCGGCAGCCAGCAGCCTTGCGTTAGGCAAAGGCGGATTCTCCAGCAGGTCCAGAACCCGCTGACTATCCCTCTCCGTGAGCTGCACATGATCGGCTTCCTCGATTACGGCCTTGGCGGCACGCAATGCGTGGGAAATGACGAAATCCGTCAAGTCGGTGTGCTTCAGCGCCACTGCCCGCAACAGCAGCGCTTTTTGCTCGGCCCGAATCCGTAAGGACATCCGGCTATTGTCTTCGACTGGTACTCTTGGCATGGCGAGATTCCTCCACGGTTGTACACATTCAAATAGTACATCTGAGGACGACGAAAGTCAACCCTCGTGCGTATTGATTGCGTACACAGCGCCTTACACCTTCTCCGGCACCACGAACGGCGCGCGGTACACGCGCGAGAGGTGGCGGTTGGCTTCCGCGTCGCCGGAGAACTTCTCCGCCGCCGGATCGAAGGTGAGCTTGCGGCCGGTGCGGTAGCTGACGTTGGCCATGTGGCACAGCGCGGCCGAGAGGTGTCCTTCCTCGATGTCGCAGGTCAGGTCCGTGTGCCGGCGCGTGCGCATGGCCTGAAGGAAGTTGGCCATGTGCGGGGTGGTGTCCCAGGCCCGCGGTTCCTGGAAGCTCATCTCGCGCGCCAGCTTGCGCTCCTCCCCGAGGTAGACCTGGAAGCCGTTGACGTCCACCGACAGGAAGCCCTCGGTGCCGAAGAACAGGTTGCCGATGAAATTCGAGCCGTCCCAGTGGATGCTGCTCTCGCCGCCGCTCAGCAGCCCGCGCACCTCGAACACCAGCACGCAGTCGTCGTATTCGAACGTGGCCAGTTGCGTGTTGGGCGTCTCCTGGTCGTCGTCGTAGCCGAACTTGCCGCCGGTGGAGTGGACCTTGCGCGGCAGCGTCTTCTTGTTCAGGCCCCAGCGGGCGATATCCATCTCGTGGACGCCCTGGTTGCCGATGTCGCCGTTGCCGGTGTCCCAGAACCAGTGCCAGTTGTAGTGGAAGCGCACGGCGTTGAACGGGCGCATAGGCGCCGGGCCCAGCCACAGGTTGTAGTCGACGCCTGCCGGCACGGGCCCGTCCGCGCCCTTGCCGATCGATTTGCGGCGCTTGTAGCAGAGCCCCTTGGCCATGTAGATCCTGCCGATCACGCCCTGGCGAAGCAGCTCGATAGCACGCTGCTTGTGGATGATGCTGCGGCTCTGCATGCCCGTCTGGACGATGCGGCCGTACTTGCGCGCCGCCTCGACCATCTTGCGCCCTTCCCAGATGTTGTGGCTGGCGGGCTTTTCGACGTACACGTCCTTGCCCGCCTGGCAGGCCCAGATGGCGGCCAGCGCGTGCCAGTGATTGCAGGTGGCGATCGAGACGGCGTCTATCTCCTTGTCCTCGAGCAGCCGCCGGATATCCTGGTAGGTTCGCGGCTTGCTTCCCTGGACTTTTTCGGCGAGCTGGACGGCGCGCTCGTTCTGCGCCTGGTCGATGTCGCAGACCGCGGCCACGCGCGCGCCGGGCTGGCCGCCGAACACCTCGATGTGCTCGCGCCCGCGGCTGCGCACGCCGATGACGCCGACGTTAATACGGTCGTTGGCGCCGGCGGCGGTCATGCTGGCGCCGGCGGCGAGAAGAAAACTGCGGCGATGAATCCCGGACATAACGGATTCCTCCCTTCAGCGTCGGGCGGGGGCGGCCGCCGGGACGACCGTAGCCGGCTCGGGAGCCGGCGCCGGCTTCTTCGGACGAGCGTCCAGCCGCGCCGCCACCATCTGCCCTTTCATCTTTTTATACTTCTCGGTGCCCGGCTGCAAGCCGGTGGCGAGCAGCTCGCGCTCGGTGACCTCCTGCGCCGCGGGCAGGTACTTCTGGAAGTAGTTGCGGATGCGGTCCTGCACCAGCCGCTGCGAAGATCGAAGCAGCAGGAACATGGCCTGGTCGCCGGCCGCCTCGCGCAGCACCTGGTACACCTGCGAGGGGCGGTGCAGCTTAGGCGACTTGAGCGCCTTCTCCAGCTTGCGCGAGCGGGCCTCCAGCGTCTGCCACTGCGCCACCTCCGCCTTGTGCATGTGGAGGTTCTTCACCAGGGCGGCTTTTTCGCGGGAGTTCAGCTTTTCGGTCAGAAACAGCAGGAACAACCCGACGCTGTCCAGTTGCAGGTCGACGCCGAACGGAATCATCTGCCGCGCTTTCTGCATCCGCGACACCGCCTGAAGGTTGAGCTTGGCGCCCTCCAGCGCCGGGCTGAACAGCGCCAGCAGCCGCTCCCGGGCGAGCGACTCGACGATCTCGGCGGGAACGGGCTCCTCGGCGACCAGCGACAATTCCCGGCACAGCGCGCGCGGGCCGATATGCCGCTCGACTTGCGCCTCGCGCGCATTCTCGTACTGGAGCTGCGTCCGCGCCTCGACGGCGAATCCCAGCCGGGCGCGCAGTCGTATGAGGCGAAGCAGGCGCACCGGGTCGTCGTAAAAAGTGTAAGTACCGGTGGCGCGCATCTCCTTGTGCTCCAGGTCCCCCAGGCCGTTGTTGGGATCCAGCAACAGGCCGCGCGAGCTGCGGTTGAGCGAGAGGGCGATGGCGTTGATGGTGAAGTCGCGCCCGCGCAGGTCGTCGTGAATGGTCGCCGGATGCACCTGGGGACTGGCGCCGGGCTTGGTGTAGCGCTCCTCGCGCGCCATGGCGATCTCGGCCGTAACCCCGCCGGCGAACCGAAGCTCGGCCGAGCGGCGGTTTTCGTCGGTGTTGACGATGCGCGCGCCGCTTTTCTTGGCCACCGCCTGGGCCAGTTTCAGGGCGCTGCCCTCGACGGTGAAGTCCAGGTCGCGGATGGGGAAACCGCCGAGCATGTCGCGCATGGCGCCGCCCGTGAGAAACAGAGTCACGTTATGCTCGGTGGCCGCCGCCTCCACCTCGGCAACCACCCGGCTCTGCTCCGGCCCCAGGTGGCTCTCGAGCATGAACATGTAGTCGCTCATCGTGTGTGCTCCCGGCCGCGGCGGTTGCGGCGTTCCCGTGCGGGCCCCCCCGGCTCCGCCGGAGGCGCTTCAGGCGCGGGGATGATGCTCATCCACTGTTTGTCGAAGCCTGGATCGCAGGACATGGGTGTAAATCTGGGTCGTGGCAATGTCGGCGTGCCCGAGCATGGTTTGCACGCTTCGCAAATCGGCGCCACCCTCCAGCAGGTGGGTGGCGAAACTGTGGCGAATCCCGTGCGGAGTCGGCCGGCGCTCTATGCCGGCTTTGAGCCCGTAACGGGAGGTCAGCTTCCAAAATGCCTGCCGCGTCAGCGGCCCTCCCCGGGCGGTAACAAACAGATATCGGCTGTGCCGGCCGCGCAATAACCTCCCCCGCGCGCCTTCGAGATAAGCCCCTACGGAGGCCAGGGCCGTCTTGCCCACCGGTACCATCCGCTGCCGGTTCCCCTTGCCGTGCGCCAGCAGCACCCCGACCTCCAGGTTTAGATCCCCCAACTGGAGCCGGCACAGCTCGGAGACTCGCAGGCCGGTGGCGTAGAGCAGCTCGAGCATGGCGCGGTCGCGTGCCCCGACGGGCGCCCCCTGATCGGGCGCCGCGAGCAGGCGCTCCACTTCGTCCTGGTTCAGGAACCTGGGCAGGCTCCGCCCCTGCCGGGGAAGCGCCACCAGCGCCGTGGGATCCAGCTCACACCGGCCCTCGCGCACCAGGAACTGGTAGAAATTCCTGAGGGTCGTCAAGTGCCGGGCAATGGAGCGGCTCGCCAACCCCGCCTGGTAGAGTGAGTCCAGGTAGGCGCGGACGCCCTCGGCCGGCCCCGCGGCCCCCAGGATCTTCAGAAAGGACGTGTAGCGCTCCAGATCCCGCCGGTAGGCGTCCACCGAATTGGCTGCCAGACCCTTCTCCACCCGGCAGAAGTCGAGAAACGACTGGACGGCCGCCGCAATCTCCGCCCGCTCTGGCATTCAGCTAATGATACAATATCACGGAAATTGTTTTAAGCGCTAACCGCGCGGCAGCCGGCCCTTGGGCCGGGAGGCCGCACGTCAGGGAAGGGCCGTGGCCGCTTCGACCAGCAAAAAGGTGGTCGTCCACCGTTTCGACCGCCAGCCGCTGGCCGGATACGTCAACCCGGCCAGCTACCTGCTGGACGGCGGAATCGAGTTGCTGAGCCAGGAAGGCACGCTGCTCCAGGCGCCCTATGAAGAGGTTAAAGTCGTTTGTTTTGTTAGAGATTTCGAGGGCCCGGGGCCATCGGCGGAAAAGCGCCTCTTCACCAGCCGCCCCAAGACCGAAGGCCTGTGGGTTCGCCTGCGCTTTCGCGACGGCGAGTTCCTGGACGGGCTGCTGGCCAACAACCTCCTCCAGGTGGAAGCTCGGGGCTTTACCCTGATCCCGCCGGACCCTTCCTCGAATAACCCCCGCCTGTTCATCCCCAGGACGGCCTTGACCGATCTGCGCGTCATCAGCGTGGTGGGCGGCTCCTCCCGGCGCATCGCGGCCGAACCCACCCCCAAGGACCAACTGGGGCTGTTCGAGTAACCATTGGCTTTGGGAAGATAGTGGGGACGTGCCGGCCGTCGTTAATACATTCTTCGAGAAACGCGTGGAGCGGCTCTTCGATCTTGCCGACCTGGTTGAGAAGGCCTTCGCCAAAGCCGGGCTGGACTACCGTGTCGTCGGCGGGTTGGCGACGTATTTGTACGTCGAGCAGGCCGACCACGATGCCGGGCGGCTCACCAAGGACATCGACATCGTTGTGCGGCGCGCGGATCTGGACCGAATCGCGCAGGCGGTGCGCCCATTCGGCCTGGAGGTCAGGTCGGCCGCGGGCGACACCATGCTGGCGGCGGTCAACGCGCCATCGGCTCGCCGCGCGGTACATCTTGTTTTCGCGGGGGAAAGGGTGCGGCCGGAGTATTCCGAGCCGGCGCCGGAACTGGACGCCGCGCACAGGATCCGCGGACTGCGTCTGATCCCCCTGGCGGACCTGGTGCGCATGAAACTGACCAGTTTCCGGGCGAAAGACGAGGCGCACCTCAACGATCTCGACCAGGCGGGACTGATCACGCCCGAAGTCGAGAAAGCCCTCTCGCCGGTATTGCGCGAAAGGCTGGAGCGGGCTCGCTCGCGTCCAGGCTGAGTGACCGAGCCGTGACCGTCAGGGAGCGGTCGGCGGCGGTCGGAGGGGGAAAATGGCCAGGTCCAGCCAATCGTTCTGGACCGTATTCTGGACGAAGGTCAGCTCGGTTACCCGGAAACCACGGCCTTGGCGGAACTCGGCCCATCGGCTGGAGGCCAAGTGGAAGGCTTCGTCAACCTGGTCGAGAGCCAGGCTCTGCGCCAGGGTAATGTGCGGGGCGTAGGGGTAGGGCGCCTGGTAAGCCAGCCCGTCCGCGTTCAGGATCTGGTGCAGGTGAACCAACTCATCCCGGCCCGAGCCGATCCCCAAGTAAAGAACCGAGGTCGTTGCGAAAACCTCGACAACGGCCAGCTCGATCTCGAACCCGGGAATCAGGCGCGTGCCCTGCTCCAGTTGCCCGCAGGCGTCTTCAGCCGGGCCGGCCAGCGGCCGGGGAGGCAGTACCGTGACGTGCGGCCGAACCGGGCCGGCGGCGGGCTCGAGGTCCCGGCGAAGATCCACCAGGAAGGAGCGCAAGGGATCAGAGATATAAGCGACCAGGGCGAAGACGTTAATCCGCTCGGCCCCGTTCGGACCGCTGAGCATGACCTGGTATCTATTCTACCCGGTCTCGGGGACCTCCGGCGCCAGGGCCGGCGTCAGCCACTCGGCCAGCTCGAAGCCGACGTACTTGCAGATCAACAATCCGCCCCCGGAGGGCTCGAGCAGATCGCCGATGCCCAGCCGCTCGCTGTCGTTCAGGAGCCCGTTCCAGGCGGCGTAGGGCGTCGGGGCTTCGGTGGCGCCCGCCTCCTGGTAGTCCCCGGGCCGGACCTGGGTGGCTCCGGCGGTATGCGGCGCCCAGCGGAACTGCTGGCGCCGCCGTTCCTTGAGGCGGTGGATGCGATACAGGGGCATGGTTATCGACCGTAGGTGAGTATCAAACATATCACAAGGGAAATGTTTCAGGCAATACCCCGCCACGGAGTGTCCCGCCACGGAGTGTCCCGCCACGAAGCTGTTTCCGCCGCGTCCCGCCGCCCCTGCTCGATCCACCGCCGGGCGTTCTCGCGACTCCAGACCGAGGCGTCCCGCAGCGTCCCCAGCGGCCCGGCGGGGGCGATCAGCAGCACCTCGACCCCCGACGGCGTTCGCGGCCGGTGCCGCGACAGGCCCCGCAGCGCGGCGACGGCCGCGCGGATCGGCCAGCTCATCCGCGGAAGGACATGTACGGCGACGATCCGCGTCGCTCCCAGCTCGACCGCCGCCCACAGCGGCAGCGCGCCCATCAGCCCGCCGTCGGTGTAGCGGCGCCCGTCGATGAGCGGCTGCGGCAGCAGGCCGAGCACGGCGCACGACGCCGCCAGGTGTCGCCAGTCGACCTGCGCGCCGTCTATCAGACACGGGCGCAGGCGGGCCAGCTCAGTGACCACCGCCGCGTACGGCATCCGCGGCGGGCCTTCGGCGGCGACGTCGCGCAGCATTCGCTCCAGCGGCCCGGCATCCACTACCCCACCCGCGAGCGGATTCCAGCGCAGCCGCCAACGGAGGCGCGCCAGCGCGTCCAGATTGAGCCAACGCCGCACCAGCTCGGCGGCCTGGCAGCCGCAAGCTATCTGCCAGCCGTTGACAGCTCCGACCGAAGCGCCCACTACCAGGTCCGGGCGGAACACGGGGGCCAGCACCTCCCACGCGCCCGCCTGGTAGGCGCCGAACATGCCGCCCGCGGAGAGCACCAGCGCCGTCTTGCCGGCCACCCGCACATTGTCACACACTGGTAGTGCCTCAACGATGCCGTTCGATCCCGCACGCTATCACCCCACGATCGCCGTGATTCTCAACGCCAATGAAGGCGGCGAGCGCCTGATGCCGCTGGCCGGCGGAAGCTGTTGCGATCCCGAGGCGGCGAAACTGCTCCGCGCGGCCGGCGCGGCGGAATTGTTCCCGGACTCGGTCGCACCCGAGGCGGCATTGAGCGGCATGTGGCTGTACCTGTCGTGCCTGGAGGAGTCGCACCAGGTCTCGCAGGAGATCGACACGGTGGAGGGGAGTTTCTGGCACGGCATCCTGCACCGGCAGGAACCGGACGCCGGCAATGCCGCCTACTGGTTCCGGCGCGTGGGGCGGCACGCCGTATTTGGCGATCTGCTGCGCGAGGCCTCCGCGATCGCCGCGCGGTATCCGCAGGCGAACTGGACGCCGGGAAAAAACTGGGACCCGTTCGAGTTCATCGACTTCTGCGAGCGCGCCCGCCGGCGGCCGGGCACCCAGGCGGAACGGGCGGCGCTCGAGATGCAACGCGCCGAGTGGCAGCTCCTTTTCGCCTGGTGCGCGAGAGGGCGATGATGACCGAGGCGCGCGCGGCGGTGCTGTGCGGATACCATGCGCCGCTCGAGATTCGCAGCTACCCGGTGGCCGCCGAACTCGCCCCCGGCGAGGCGCTGGTGCGCGTGGAGATGGCCGGCATCTGCGGCACGGACGTACATCTGTGGCGAGGCGAGCTGCCCGTGCCGCTGCCGGTGATTCTCGGACACGAGAGCGCCGGCCGCATCGAGCGGCTCGGGGAAGGACTGGAGACCGACTGGCGCGGCCAGCCGCTCGGTGTGGGCGACCGCGTGACCTGGGCCAGCTCGATCGTCTGCGGCGCCTGTTACTACTGCCGGCGGAAACGCCAGCCCACGCGCTGCCTGGCGCGGAAGGCGTACGGCATTTCCTACTGCGCCGACCAGCCGCCACACTTGCGCGGAGGCTACGCCGAGATCATCCACTTGCGCGCCGGAACCGCCGTCTTCCGCCTGCCGGACACGCTGGAGACGGCGGCGCTGGTAGGCGCCGGCTGCGCCCTGACCACGGTCCTTCACGGCCTGGAGCGCTGTCCGCTCGCCTGGGGCGACACGGTCGTCATTCAGGGTACGGGACCGGTGGGCCTGGCGGCGCTCGCCGTCGCTCGCGAGTCCGGAGCCGGCAGGATCATCGCCATTGGCGCGCCCGCGCATCGGCTGGAAATGGCGCGCCGTTTCGGAGCCGACGTGGTGGTGGACCTCGCCGCGCTGCCGGGCGTCGAAGCGCGCCGGGAGCACATCCTGCGAGAAACAGGCGGCTGGGGCGCCGATATGGTCATCGAGTGCGTCGGCCACCCCGATGCGGTCGCCGAGGGCATGGAGCTGTGCCGCGACGGGGGGAGTTACCTTGTGCTCGGCCAGTACGCCGACTCCGGCGCGATTTCGTTCCACCCGCACACCATCACGCGCAAGCAGCTCCGTGTATTCGGTTCCTGGGGATTCGAGCCGCGCCATCTCGACCAGGCCATCTCATGGCTCGAGCGTACGCGCTGGAAGGAGCTTTTTGCGGCGGCGATCACCCATCGGTTCCCGCTCGAGGAAGCCGCCGCGGCCCTGGAAACGGTGAGCCAGCTGCAGTCGGCCAAGGCAGTGATCACGCCGCCAGGGTAGAATTTTGGGGTTGAAGAAACTGATCCTGACCGTAGTGGTACTGGCCGCGCTGGGCGCGCCGGTGGCATGGCTCGTAGTGCGCCGCTCGGCCCCGCCGGAGGTTCCGTTCGCCCGCGCCATCCGCGAGACGCTGGTCAGCTCACTGGTCACCAACGGGAAAGTCGAGCCGCTGGAGTGGGTGGCGGTGCGCGCCGAAACCGAAGGGGCCGTTGCGCGCGTGGTGGTGGAAAAAGGGCTGCCCGTTGCGCCGGGCGCCGTGCTGGTGGAGCTGGATTCCTCGGCGGCGCGCGGCGAGCTGGTGGCGGCCGAATCCCGGCTGGCCGAAGCGCAGGCCCGGTTGCAGGTGTTTGAACTGGGCGGACCGGCCGCCGAGCTGGCCGAGATCGACAACGGACTGGCGAGGGCGCGGCTGGAGCTCGAAACGGCGCGTCGCGATCTGGCTTCGCTGGGCCGGCTTGCGGAGAAGAACGCCGCGGCGCGGATCGAGGTGACTGCCGCCGAGGATCGCCAGCGCCAGGCGCAGGCGCAGATCCGCGCGCTCGATAACAAACGGGCGGCTCTGGTTTCCCCCGCCGGGCGCCAGGCGGCCGAGTCGAGGGTGCGCGAAGCCGAGTCCTCGGTGGCGCTCTCGCGCCGGCGCATCGAGCAGACCGTCATTCGCTCACCCATCCACGGCGTGGTGTATTTGCTCGAAGCGCGGCGTGGCTCCTACCTGCGGCCCGGCGATCTGGTGGCCGAGGTCGGCCAGGTCGACCGCCTGCGCGTTGTGGTCTACGTGGACGAGCCGGAGCTGGGGCGCATAGAGCGCGGCATGCCGGTGAGCATCACCTGGGACGCTCAGCCGGGCCGTCGCTGGGAGGGCAAAGTGGAGAAGCTCCCCTCGCGGATCATCGCGCTCGGCACGCGCCAGGTCGGCGAAGTGAGCTGCGCGGTCGCCAATCCCGGCCGGCAGCTTCCCGCGGGCGCCAACATCAACGCGGAAATCCGCACGCGCGTGGTGGAGAATGCCGTCACCATTCCCAAGGAAACGCTGCGGCGCCAGGGCGCTTCGACCGGTGTCTTCGTGCTGAGCTCGGATCGCGTGAGCTGGCGTACGCTGGGCCTCGGATCAACCAGCGTGACGCGGGCGCAGGTGGTCGAGGGGCTGGAGGAAGGCGCCGCCGTCGCGCTGCCGACCGAGATTCCGCTGCGCAACGGAGACCGCGTCAGGGCAGTGTTTCCACAACAATAGCGCCGCGGTCCTCCCAGGCCGCCAGAACGCGGCCGCCGGCCGTGACCAGGCTCGGGAAAACCGCTCCGTGCGGGGCGAGCAACCGGTTTTCCGCCTCCCCGGAGACCCGCAGCTTCAGCCCTTCAGGCGATTCCCAAACCACGTAGGTCTTCCCGTTGCTTGCGGCGATCGCCGGGTCCTTACCGAGGCCGAGCTCCTCTTCGGCGCGGCCCGGACGGGACAGGAAAACCGAGCGGTCGCGCCGCCAGGCGGTGACCGCTTTGCCGCCGGCCTCCTCCACCACGCCGCCGCCATCCATCGGGCATGCCTTGAGGGGCCAGCTTCCCTGGCCGAGTTTTTCCACGCGGAAGGTGGCGCCGCCGTCGGCGGAGGAGGCCAGGTACATGTCACGCGCGCCGGCGAGCGCGTTACGCCACATGAGGAAGACGCGGCCATCGCGGCCCATGGCGACCGAGGGGTGACAGCACTCGCAGATGTTGCCGTCGGGCGACTCGTAGGCCATCCGGTTCTCGGACCAGGTGGCGCCGCCATCGCGGGAAACGGACGCGGCGAGGCGCGTGCCGCCCTTGCGAAGGTCGAGCCAGGCGGCCATCACCCTGCCGTCGCCCGCGGCCATCCCGTGGAGTCCCTCGCGCGCCGCGCCGGGCACGGAGTTGACGGTCACGGGACCCGCCCAGGTTTTGCCGCCGTCGGCGGAGCGCCAGGCGACCAGGTCGCCGTCGCGGCCGCCTCCCTTTTCGCCGACGATGGCCGAGACGACGATCGTGCCGCGGCTGATCGCGATGCGTGGCCCGCGCCGCCGGCCAAGCGCCAGGTGTCCGCCCTCGGCGACCTTAACCGGCGCCGCGAAGGTCTTCCCCTGGTCGCGCGAGACGGCGCAGTAAACGGCCTTGCCCGCACCGAAGGTCATCGCGACCAGGCCGTCGCCGGCGGCCAGTTGCGGCTGCTTGTAGGGCAGGCTCTCCGCCGGGGGGGCGATGTGAATGGCAAACAGCAGTGCAATGGGAAGCATAATCGTTAATCCGTGACCGCCGCGTTGGCGAGCGTGACGAAGGCGCTCTGCACCGCGCCCGCCTCGCCGCCGCCCATGACCTGGATCATGAAGACGCCGACCAGGTCCTTGCGCGAGTCGATCCAGCCGTAGGTGCCGAAGGCTCCCCCATGGCCGAAGGTCCCGATCGAAAGCAGGGACAGTGTGCCTCCGGGTCCCTGCGTCACGGCCCACGTGAGTCCGAAGGCCGTACCTCCGCGCTGGACGTCGGCGGTGTGGCTGGCGGTCATGGTCCCGACGGCGGCGCGCGAGAGGATGCGCTTGCCCGCCAGGGCGCCGCCATTGAGCATCATCTGATAGAAGGCGGCCATGTCGGAGGCGGTCGCATACAGGCCGCCCTCGGGCATCGAGTAGCGCGCCCCTTTGCGGTAGATGACCTCGCCCAAGCCCTTCAGCTTGCCCTTCTCCACTTCGTAGACCGCGGCGATGCGATCTCTCTTCTCCGCCGGCGGGAACAGGAAGCTGTCCTTCATGCCGAGGGGGCGGAAGATGCGCTCCTCCAGGAATCTCTCAAACGGCGTGTCGGAGACCACCTCGATGATCCTTCCGAGCACGGCGATGCCGGGGTTGCTGTACATCCACCGCGAGCCGGGCTCGAACTCCAGCGGCTGCTGGGAGTAGATGCTCACCGCGTCGGCCAGCGTCTTATTCATGTTGCGGTAAAAGCCGATCTCGCCCATCCCCGGAGGAGGCAGCGTCAGCATGCCGGAGGTGTGAGTCATCAGGTCGCGGATGGTGATGGGACGCGGCGGGCGTTTCAGCGCCCGCGTCTTGTCGGTGGCCGCCCCGTCGATCATCCATTGGCCGCGAAACTCGGGGAGATGCTTCTCGACCGGGTCGTTGAGGGCCAGCTTGCCCTCCTCGGCCAGGATCATGATGCCGACGCCGGTGACCGGCTTGGTCATGGACATGACCTGGAAGATCGTGTCCGGGCGCATCGGCTTGTTGGTTTCGATCTCCTGGAGGCCCACCGCTTCCAGGCTCGCGAGCTTGCCGTGGTGCTGCACCAGGGTGACCGCCCCGGCGATGGTCCCTTTGTCGACGAACGCCTTCATCCGCGGCGCGATTCTGGCAAGCCGCTCGGCGTCCATTCCTCCTTTGGCGGTGTACAGTTGCGCCGCGGCGAGCGCGGCGGCGGCCGCGGTCAGGATGAGCAGTCTGTTCAGCATGATTCATTGTATTGTAGCCCGGCCCGGGCGACAGGGTCGCCGCAACCATGAATGTTACAATCGTGGGCCGATGACAGAGCTGTGCCTGCTCTCGGCGGTCGAGTTGGCGCGCCGCCTGCGCAGGAAGGAGGTTTCCGCGCGAGAAGTGCTGGCGGCGCACCTGCGGCAGATCGAGCGCGTCAACCCGCAGGTCAACGCGATCGTCACCCTGGCGATCGAGCAGGCCGAGAAGGCCGCGCGGCGCGCCGACCAGGCGGCGGCACGCAACCGATTCCTCGGCCCGCTACACGGGCTTCCCATCGCGCACAAGGACCTGGTGGAGACCAAGGGAATTCGCACCACGTACGGCTCGCCGATCTTCAAGGACCACGTCCCGGACTACGATACGCTGCTGGTGGAGCGTATCCGCGGGGCGGGAGGCATCGCGTTGGGCAAGACCAACACGCCCGAGTTCGGCGCCGGCTCGCAGACGTTCAACCCGGTTTTCGGCTCGACGCGCAATCCCTACGACCTTACCAAGACCTGTGGAGGCAGCAGCGGAGGAGCGGCGGTGGCGCTGGCCTGCGGCATGCTCCCGATCGCCGACGGCAGCGACATGGGCGGTTCCCTGCGCAACCCCGCCGCGTTCTGCAACGTGGTCGGCTTCCGCACTTCGCCCGGCCGGGTCCCGTGCGTGCCGAGCGCATCCGCCTGGAGCCCGCTGAGCGTGCTCGGGCCGATGGCCCGCACCGTGGCCGACACGGCCCTGTTGCTCAGCGCCATCGCCGGTCCCGACCCCCGCGCGCCCCTCTCGATTCCCGAGCCCGGCAGGCGCTTCGCGCGACCCCTGGACCGCCCCTGGAAAGGCGCGCGCATCGCCTGGTACAAAGACCTGGGCGGGGTGGCGTTTGACCGGCGTATCCGCGAGGTGGTGGGAGGCCGGTCAAACG
>Ga0247727_10001109_pt1 | contig 65558 bp, 48 predicted proteins | sample WisWelCaveWW1625_FD_202498 | JGI IMG/M metagenome (GOLD analysis project Ga0247727, IMG submission 202498) | Biofilm microbial communities from Wishing Well Cave, Virginia, United States - WW16-25 | ecosystem: Environmental > Aquatic > Deep subsurface > Groundwater > Cave microbial mat | place... | reverse complement strand
GGCGCGGGCATGGACAGAGAAACGCAATCGCGCCGGGGTGCGCGCCGACTGGCGCTTTACCACCGCCGAAGCGCGCATCAAACTAAAGCGCCTTTACCCTTGCATCCAAGATTGACGGAGCACTAGGAACGCGCCAGCCGCTCGCGGCCTCGATGATTGGCCGGGATCGGATCGCCACAGCGAATCACTGGTTTCCGCGGGAGTTCGAATCCATTCGCGATTCCCAGGCGTTGTTGGCAGCCATGCACGGACGGTTTCAACGGATGATGGCGCACGCGCACGCGCGCGGGATTCGTAATTGCGTTTCCTTCGAGCCGGAATCGCTGCCGCCCGCCCTCGCGGCCAAGCTTTCCGAGTGGACGGGACAGGATGCCGCCGAGTTGCTGGCGAATCGCACGCTCGCGCAGGAATGGCAGGAAAGTTGGTCGGGTATGAAGCTCGCCGAACCGGACGTGCGTCACCCGCTCATGATCGATATCGCCGTCGAACGCTGCCGGCAGTGCGTCGACGCGTTTCCCGATCTGGACGAACTGCAATTGATCTCGACCGAAGGCGTCGCGTGGCGACCGAAGCCCGGTCAATCGTACGAAGCCGAGTTCCAGCGGCTCGCGCAGAAGTTCGGGCTGATCCCGGCAATGATGGATCATGCGGCCCTGCGGAAAGTCGTGCCACCGGACGATGGCCCGGAAATGTTGTTGCAAGCACGCCCGTACTGGACCGTGCCGCCGGGCGACGATTTCTACGCGACTGTCATTGGGTCGTTGCGCTTCGTCGAATTCGCGCTGGCCATCCTGGCTGACCCGCGCGTGCGCGACAAGGTGGCCGAGCGAGGGCTGGAGGTCTCCCTCGCCGTTTACAGTCCGCATCCGGAAACCGTGCGGCTGATGATGCCGGCGATCTCCCAGATGTTGCCCGAACGCACACGCTTCGCCTGTCTCGCCGATTACGGGGCGCGGGACATCGCCGCCAACCTGCCGGCTTGGCAGCCGTTGACCCGCCGGCAGCATCGCATCGGCGTGATTTCGTGGCTGGAGTTCGACGGCCTCCTGGCGCTAGGGCAGGATTGGGCCGAATCGCTTTGTGAAAATGTGAAGCGTGCGGTCGAACTCGGCAGCGAGACCATGATTTTCAATCACTGGCGCGTCCGCTCGCTCGAAGCCAACGCCGCCGCGGCCGCTGCGCTGTGTTGGGACAGTTCACGTTCCGTCGAGGAGTTTTGCCGGGACTACTACACGCGACTCTACGGCGCGGACGAAGTGGCCCAAGCCCGCGCCGCGCACCGGGCGTTGGAGCAGGCGACGCTCTTTGCCAAGCAATACAATTACAACGTCGGGTTTGTCGGCGACTGGGTGATCCGCATCTCGTCCAACTCGCCCGGCTATCACTGGCATCGGCTGACCACGTCGCGCGAGAATTACCGTCGCGCGCAACAAGCATTCGCGCGGCTGGCCGAGACCGCGTCGGGCTTGGGTCAACGTCAGGCGCGTTACCTTGCGGACATCTGCCACATCAGCGTTCTGCACCTCGACGCGGTGGCTCACTTGCAGAACGCGAAGTTGCCCCTTGTCGGTTACAAAGCCTGGCCGCTCGGTAACGGCCACGCCTGCTGGCCGCCGCCCGCGAAGCTCGCCGACCTCGCCGCCGAGGCGCGCCAGGCCGTCGCGCTCGCCGAGGAATACATGCGCGTCTATGCCCGCTGGGCGAGCAGTTGCGATGAACAGGGCCACCTTTGCGCGCATCAGCAAGGCGCGGTTGAACCGTTCACCCAGTTCGCCGACGCCTTGCAGCGACAACTGCAAATCGAATCGGAGCGGCAATGAACCCATTGGAGGATAATTACGTATGAGACCGTTTACCTGTGCCATGCTGTCAGCTCTCGTTGTGGTCGGCTGTTCCAAATCTGACGCGCCGAAGGAAAAACAATTCCGCATCGGGTTCGCCATGACGCTCAACGATCCGTATTGGCAGAACATGCGGCTGGGCGCGTTGGACGAAGCGCAAAAACTCGGTGTCCGCGTCACGATCCTCAATGCCGAGGAAGACGTGCAGAAACAAGCGCAGCAGATCAATGACCTGATCGCGCAGGGCATTGATGCCGTTTGCCTCGTGCCGATGAAGCCCGACGGTCTGATCAACAGCGTGCGCGCCCTCAACGCCGCGCACATCCCGGTCATCATCGTGAATCGCGAGATCGGTCCCGGCTGCGAGTTCGTCGCCTACACCGGCACGGACACGTATGACGGCGCGGTCACTTCCGCGAAGATCCTCATGCAAGCCATCGGCGGCAAGGGCGAGATCGTCGAGTTCCAGCAAGTGCTCGGCACCGGCCCGCAGTTGATCCGCGGCAAGGCTCTGCGCGATGTGATGAAGGATTACCCCGGCGCGAAGCTGGTCGAGCAAATCCCGCACGAGGGCAACGACAGCAAAGTCGTCGCTGCCGTGGGCACGCTGCTGGGCAAGCATCCGAATGTGAAAGGCATCTACGTGCACGGCGATCCGCAGGCCATCGCTGCGGCGAACGCCTGCCACAGCGCGGGCCGCACCAACATCGCATTGTCGGCATGGGCGGCAGCGTGCAGGCCATCGCCGCGATCAAGGAAGGCAAACTCACCGGCACGTCCTACCAGCAACCCGAAGAAGAAGGCCGCAACGGTGTGCGGTTGGCGGTGAAACATCTGAAAGGCGAAAAACTGGAGAAGCGTTACCCCATCAATTGTCCCCCGATCACGAAAGAAAACGCGGCCCAGTTCACGGGGCAATTTTAGGTCGGACCAGTGTCGACATTGCCAGTGTGACAAATATACATTGATTATGTGATAAAATTTCATACACTGGCGCACTGTGACTGACCGGCAGAAAGCCATCCTCGATCTCCTCGAACGCCAGGGCGCAGCCGGTTACGCCGATCTGGCCGCGCGTTTTCAGGTCTCCACCATGACGATTCGTCGCGACGTGGAGGAACTGGCCAATCAGCGGGCCGTGGTGAAAACGATCGGAGGCGCGCAGAAGGCCGACGCGCCGGCTTACCTTTATGAAACCGCACTGCATGCCCGGCTGGGAGTTCACGCGAGCGAAAAACGGACGATCGCGGAAACCGCCCTGCAGGCGATTGGTTCTCGCCGCACGATCTTTCTGGACGGCAGCACCACCTGTCTGGAGCTGGGCCGGCTGCTCGCCAAGCGTCCGGACGGCCTGACGATCCTGACCAACTCGTCACTGTTATGCAACGAGGTGGGTCGCAACCGGGAACACACCGTGATCTGTCTCGGCGGCGAGTACGATGCGGACAGCCTTTCGTTTGTCGGACCGAGTGCGGAGGACGCCGCCCGGAAGTATTTCGTGGATCTGCTCGTCGTTTCCACCAAGGGATTCATTCCCAACGAGGGCACCTTCGAATCGGCGGTCGCCAATTTTCGTATCAAACAGATCATCGCGCGCCAGGCGAAGGAGGTCATGTTGTTGGTGGACCATTCCAAGTTCGGCGAACGCGCGCTGAGCAAGGTGCTGGACATTTCCCAGATTCACATCGTGGTGACCGATCGCCAGACGCCCCGTTCGGCGCTGACCGCCTTGCGACGGCGCGGGGTGAAGGTCATGGTGGCGGAGGCGATTCGGAAGGAGCCGGCGACGCATGCCGCTTGAGCCGATCGCAGACCTGATGCGCGCGGCACAGCGTGGCGGCTACGCCGTCGGCTATTTCGAGAGCTGGAATCTCGAATCGCTCCAGGGCGTGCTCGACGCGGCGGAGCAAACCCGCGCGCCGATCATCATTGGCTTCAACGGGGAATTTCTCAGCCGCCCCGGACGCCTGACCGGAGAACGACTGGCGTTGTACGGAGCGCTCGGCAAGGCGGCTGCCGAATCCACGACAGTGCCGTGTGGGTTCATCTTCAACGAATGCGCCCAGGACAATTGGATTGAGCAGGCCATCACGGCCGGGTTCAACCTGGTAATGCCGGCCGACGCCGACGCGCCACACAAGGAGTACGCCCGCCGGGTCGCGCGCCTGGCTCAGTTGGCGCATGGACAGGGAATCGCGATCGAAGCCGAGATCGGTGAATTACCATGCGGCAACACCGCCGGCTGCGCCACCGATCCGGTCATGGCAGCGGAATTTGTCGAGACGACCGGCATCGATCTACTCGCAGTGAGCGTGGGTAACGTGCACATCAAGCTCAACGGCGAACAGCCGCTCGATTTGGAGCGGCTCGCGGCGATCCGGAAACGCGTCGCCGTCCCGCTCGTCTTGCATGGCGGCACTGGGATCGACGCCGACGCGCTCCGCGGGGCGATTCAGCTCGGTGTCACGAAGGTGAACTACGGCACGTACCTGAAACAGCATTATCTCCGGGTTGTGCGTCAAGCCTTCCAGGGCCATCAGCCCAATCCGCACGAGTTGCTGGGCATGGGTGGCGCGGACGACGTGATGGTGGCCGGGCGGTTCGCCGTGCGCGACGCCGTCCTGGAACGGATCGAACGACTGGGTTGCTGTGGAAAAGGCTGACGCATGGAAATCAAAATGAAAATGCCCGACCTCGCGACCAATGAAGGGACGGAAATTGCGGTGACGAAGTGGCTCGTCGAAATCGGCCAGCCGGTGAAACGCGGTCAGCCGTTGCTCGAAGTCGAAACGGACAAAGCGGTGCAGGAAGTCGAGTGCATCGCCAACGGGACGTTAAACGCGATGCACGTGGAACCGGGGCAAAGCGTCCCTGTGGGACACATCATCGCCACGATCGAGGTCGGCTGAAATGGATCGCGACTTCATGCTGCAACTGTACGAACGGATGGTGTTGATCCGCGAGTTCGAGGAGACGGTGAAGTTCCTCTTCCTCGAAGGCACGATGCCGGGGACGATTCATCAGTGTCAGGGGCAGGAAGCCACGGCGGTCGGCGTCTGCGCGGCGTTACGGCCGGACGATTGGATTACGTCCACGTTTCGCGGGCATGGTCACGCGCTGGCGAAGGGACTGACGCCGCAGGAACTACTCGATGAGTTGTTCGGCGCGAAGACCGGTTGCTGCCAGGGCAAAGGCGGTTCGATGCACGTGGGCAACATGAGCAAAGGCATGGTGCCGGGGATCGCCATCGTCGCCGGGGGCATTCCGCTCGCCGCTGGCATGGCGCTCGCCTTCAAGCTGCAGAAGAAATCGCATATCGTCACGTGCTTCTTTGGCGATGGCGCGGTGGCGGAGGGTGCGTTCCACGAAGGCGTGAACATGGCGGCCATTTGGAATCTGCCGGTGATCTTCGTCTGCGAGAACAATCTTTACGGCGCTTCCACGCGCGTTGATTTGGTGATGAAGAACCCGCGCATCTCCGACCGCGCCGCGTCGTACGGCTTCCGCGGGGAAACGGTGGACGGTAACGACGTGCTCGCGGTGTATGAAGCCACGCAGCGCGCCGCCGAGGAATGCCGAGCGGGGAAGGGACCGGTGTTATTGGAATTGCTGACCTACCGGCGCACGGGACATTCGCGGCGCGACCCGTGTCACTACCAACCCAAAGACGAGCGTGAGGCGTGGGCGCAACGCGATCCGATTGAGCGTTGCGCCGAACAACTCGGCCTTGATGAAACCGCGCGCGAGCAAATTCAGCAGCGGATTCAGAAAGAAATCGAAGCAGCCGTTGCTCAGGCAAAGGTCGCGCCGCAGCCGACCCCGGCCGATTTGGAAACGGATGTGTTCGCATGAAGACGATCAAGGAAATCCGAAGACTGGAGGAGACCGTGATCCGCCACCCCAGCAACGGCGACAACTGGCACATGTCGTGGGCTGACGACGACCGGCAGTACGTGAGCCTTTGCGACGGAACGGGGTTTCCGGGGCAGCCGGATAAACACTACAACAGCCGGGCTTACGCGCTCATCGGCGATCCCCCGGCGTTGACGTTCGCGGACCTGCCGGGCTATCCCGAACTGGTCAACGACTGGAAAACTCGCGACTGCTCGCGTTACTATAACTTCGGCATTCTCGCGCTGGACGGGAAGATTTATCAGTTCCTGAGCACGCCGAATCATCCTTTCAATGAGCCGGCGCCCCGCTTTGTCGGCGCGAAGCTGATCTACTCACCGGACAATGGCCGGACGTGGCACGATCAAGACGGCCCAACACCGGTCACGTGGGAACCGTGGGAATCGCGCGACCGGGACAACATGTGTTTCTTTTATGAGCCGGGCGACGCATTCGCGTTGATCACGATCCTACAGATGGGCCGGAACTACCGCGACAACCACGACGGCTACGTGTACCTCTGCGCGCCCAACGGCAACACAGAAGGCACGATGAATCAGTTGGTGATGTGCCGCGTGCGCAACGACCAGATCCTCTCCCGGGGCGAGTATGAATTTTTCACGGGCTTGCGGAAGGATGGCAGCGCCCAATGGTCGCGTCAGATCGCCGACCGGGGAGTCGTGCACACCTTCCCGTCGGGGTGGGTCAACCGGCACGTCCACCCCTACGCCTGGCATCCCAGCGTGGTTTATTACGCCCCGTGCGACCAATATCTGATGGCCAACTGGGGCATCGGCACCGACGACACCGGCAATTGGTTCACGAAACCCAGCTACCTCGGGTTCTGGACGGCACCGGCACCGTGGGGGCCGTGGACGCAGGTGCATGAAGAAACGGCGTGGACGCCGGCCGGCGACGTCAATGCCCGCGCGTATCAACCCCAGATCGCGCCCAAGTGGATCAGCCCCGACGGCCGGTCATTTTGGTTGGTTTGGACGGACTACCAACTCCTCAACGAACGGCGGCCCTACTACGCCTTCAATCTCCAGAAAGTGGAGGTAACAATTTGAAACGCCTGGGGATTGCCGAAGCCTTGCGCGAAGCCATCGCGGAAGAGATGGCGCGCGATGAGCGCGTCTTCTGCATCGGCGAAGACATCGCCGTGCCGGGCGGCTGGGGTGGCGCGTTCACGGTGACGCTCGGTTTGGAGAAAAAGTTTCCCGACCGCATGATCAACACCCCGATTGCGGAACTTGGCTTCACCGGCATCGCCGTCGGCGCGGCGCTGATGGGGATGCGACCGATTGCGGACATGCAGTATGGCGATTTCCTGTTTCTCGCCAGCGACCAGCTCATCAACAACGCCGCCAAGTTGCGGTACATGTCCGGCGGCACGGCGAAAGTGCCGCTCGTCATGCGCGCCCCCGTCGGCGCGACCGGACGCGGCGCGCAACACGCGCAGAGCATGGAGCGCTACTTCACCGGCGTCCCCGGCTTGAAGGTGGTCGCGCCGTCGAACGCCTACGACGCAAAGGGTCTGCTCAAAGCGGCCGTGCGCGACGACAACCCGGTCATGATCTTCGAGCACAAGCTGCTCTACGGTTCGAAAGGTCCGCGCGCGGAATCAGGCGCGGTGGACGCGACCAGCGAGATACCGGACGGCAATTACACCGTCCCGCTCAACAAGGCCGCGGTGCGCCGGGAAGGCAAAGGTGTCACAATTCTCGCGTGGCTCTTGATGGTGCATTACGCGATGCAGGCCGCGCCGGCGACGGACGCCGAGGTGATTGACGTGCGCAGTTTGTCGCCGATTGATTGGGAAACCATCGGCGCGTCAGTGAAGAAAACGGGGCGCGCCGTCATCGTCGAAGAAGGTCCGAAGACCGGCGGGGTCGGCGCGGAGATCGCGGCGGGAATTGCGGAGCGCTTTCCGGGGACGAAAATCGCGCGCGTCGCGTCGGCGGACGTGCCGGTGCCGTTCACGCCCGTGCTGGAGAATGCCTACCGGCCCGATGTGGCCAGAATCATTCAGGAGGGTGCGAACCTATGAACACATCCATCCGGCAGCAATTTGAGAAGGATGGTTATGTGATCGTCCGCAATGTCCTCGACGCGGAATTGATCGGCGAGGCCAGCCAGCACGTTGAGTGGTTGATGAAGAATAATCCGGGGCGCCGTCCAGAGCATCTGATCCAGGACTTGGTGGCGAACGATCCGTTTTGGGTGCGGCTCATCAGCGACGACCGGCTGCTGGACATCGCGCAGGAGTTCATCGGCCCGAACATCGCCTTGTTCGCGTCTTATCTCTCCAAGCCCGCCGGCGACGGCCTGCCCGTTCTCTGGCATCCAGACGGCAGCTATTGGCCACTGGAGCCGATGCAGGTGGTCACGCTCTGGCTCGCGGTGGACGATTCGACGCCCGAGAACGGTTGCATGCGGGTCATTCCCCGCACGCACCATTTGGAACTACAGAAACTCCAAGAACGCAAGGACGTGAAGAATGTCCTCAACTCCGAGATCGATCCCAAGTTCGTGGACGAGTCGAAGGCCGTGGACGTGGTGCTCAAGGCGGGCGACGTCTCCGTGCATCATCCGAATATCATTCATGGGTCAAACGCCAACAACTCGACCAAGCGCCGCGCCGGACTGACGATCCGTTACATCCCGACAAGCACGCGCATCACCAAGACGCCGTGGCCATGCGATTTTCTCCTGCGCGGCGAAGCTGTGCCCGGCATCAACGACTACAAGCCGCGGCCCAAATACATTCCCGGCAAACACATGCCGTTCCGCGGCTGCGAGCAATGGAGTTGAGATGGCGACCGGTATCGAGATCAGCACAAACTTCATCAACGAGATCGTTCTCCCCGTCCTGAAGAAGGAACTGCCGGCCGATTACGGGCGGCTGGCCGTCGCGATTGTGGGGACGGGTTCGGAGATTCTCGGCTTGGACGACGAGATCAGCCGCGATCATCATTGGGGGCCGCGCGCCAACGTGATGTACCTGCGCGCCGACGAAGCCCGACTGGGCAAACGCCTTCAAACGATCCTGCAAACGAAGCTGCCGAAGACGTATTTGCAGTACGAAGTCCACACCGACCTCCAGAGCATGATCAGCGTGTGCACGACCGGCGTCGAAGACTTCTTCGAGACGATCCTGAACATCGACCGCCTGCCGGAGCGCGACCTCGATTGGCTGAAGCTGTGCGAAGTGGACCTGCTCCACGTCACCGCCGGCAAAGTCGTCTATGACGGTCCCGGCGAGCTGACGCGTTACCGGCAGCATCTCGCGTACTATCCCGACAACGTCTGGAAGAAGCGCGTCGCCGATCGGTGCGCGTACGCGGCCCACCGCGAAGGCGCGTACAACGTCCAACGCAGTTCCAAACGCAACGATGAAATCACCAGCACGATGTACTTGGAGCAGGCCTTCAAACGCATCATCGAGCTGTGCTTTCTCCTGAACAAGCAGTACGCGCCATACACCAAGTGGTTAAACCGCACCTACCGGCGGTTGCCCAAGTACGTCGATCGCATCACGCCCGCGCTGGACGACATCATGGCGGAAACGGTTTGGAAACAACGCGTGATCAAGCTCGCGGAAGTTCAGTACGTATTGGCCGACGCCGTTGCTGATTTGGGACTCACGCGCAAGCCGGTGCGGCGGCCATTCGACGAAGGGATGACGGTCGCGCCGCTGTACGAATCGGCCGCGGAGATTTACTCCCATCTGCCAGCGGAGTTGTTCTATCCGAGCTTCAGCACGGTCGAGTACTGGGAGCGGCTGGCGCGACAGGTATTGTTCGACACGAGCGACTTTTTCCAGAAACGAGTCTTCCAGGAAGAAATCAAGCCGGCCTGATGAAGAGCCTGTGGAACGATTCGGAAGCAATCACGTACGCGGGGGACCTCGCCCAGCGCGTGTACACCTCGCGCTTGCTCGGGCGCGATTCCACGCTGGTGTTGCACGGCGGCGGCAACACGTCCGTCAAAGTGCGTGAGACAAACATCTTTGGCGACGCGGAGGAAATTCTTTACGTCAAAGGCAGCGGTTGGGATTTGGAAACCATCGAGGCGGCCGGGTTCGCCCCCTGCCGGATGGCGCACCTGTTGCGGCTGGCGGAACTGCCCGAACTGTCGGACACGCAAATGGCGCGTGAGTTGCGCGTGTGCCTGACCAATCCCGGCGCGCCGGCCCCGTCGGTCGAGGCCATCCTGCATGCGGTGCTACCGCACAAGTTCGTGGACCATACACACGCGGACGCGCTCATCTCGCTCACGAACACGCCCACCGGCGAGAAACGCATCCGCGAGGTGTATGGCGACCGGGTGGTGGTGATTCCCTACGTCATGCCAGGCTTCAAACTCTCCCGGCTCTGCGCCCAACTGTTTCCGAAACAGGCCGGGCCGAACACGATCGGCATGGTGTTGATGAACCACGGGTTGTTCTCATTCGGCTCAACCGCGAAGGAATCGTACGAACGGATGATCGAGTTGGTCACGGTGGCGGAACGCGTCACGCAAGCCGTGGGCTTGCCGGCTGTTCCAGCCCGCCTGGCGCGCACCGAGATCGCCGCACTGCGCCGGGAAGTCTCCACCGTCGCTGGTTTCCCGGTGATCATGGGGGTTCATCCCAACGGGTTCGCCCGACATCCCGATGTCGCCACGATCAGTCAGCAAGGGCCGGCGACGCCCGACCACGTGCTGCGCACCAAACGCGTGCCGCTGGTCGGGCGCGATGTGCCGGCATATGCCGCGGCCTACCGGCAGTACTTCGAAACGCACGGTAACAAGTCGCTCACGATGCTCGACCCGGCGCCGCGGGTGATTCTCGATCCCGACCTCGGATTGTGCGCCATTGGGCGCACGGCGAAGGACGCGGCCATCGTCGAAGACATCTACCGGCACACGATCAATATCATCCTGTGGGCCACCGCGCTGGGCGGTTGGCAAGCGTTGCCGGCGCAGGACATCTTCGACGTTGAGTACTGGGATTTGGAGCAGGCCAAACTGAAGCAGCCGGGCGCGCCGCTGGTTTTCGCCGGGGAGGTCGCGTTGGTCACCGGCTCGGCGTCGGGCATCGGCAAAGCGTGCGTGGAAGCGTTCCTGAAACGCGGCGCGGCAGTGGTGGGGCTGGACCTCAGTCCGCAACCGGCGCGACCGGGCTTCTGCGGCGTCACCTGCGATTTGACGAACGAGACCCTGGTGCTCGCCGCGCTCGAGCAGGGCGTGCGGGCGTTCGGCGGACTCGACATGCTCGTGCTCAACGCCGGGATTTTTCCGAAAGCCGTGCCCATCGCCGGCATGACCACTGAACATTGGCGCAAGGTCATGCAAATCAACCTGGACGCGAATTTCATGCTGCTGCGCGAGTGTCATCCGTTGCTCAAGCTCGCGCCGCGCGGTGGACGCGTCGTGATCATCGGCTCGAAGAACGTGCCCGCGCCCGGCCCCGGCGTGGCCGCGTACTCGGCGTCGAAAGCGGCAATGAACCAGCTCGCGCGCGTCGCGGCGCTCGAGTGGGGCCAGGACCGCATCCGCATCAACTCCCTGCATCCCAACGCGGTGTTCGACACCGGAATCTGGACGGACGAAGTGCTGGCCGCGCGCGCCAAGTCGTACGGGCTGTCGGTCGAGGAATACAAAACCAACAACGTGCTGGGGGTCGAGGTGAAAAGCCGCGACGTCGCGGAGCTTGCCGCGGAACTCTGCGGCCCGCTGTTCGCCAAAACCACCGCCGCGCAGATTCCCGTGGACGGCGGGAACGAGCGGGTGATTTGACGACCAAACCAAGAACGAATCATGGCGATGCCGCGTTTGGCCAAGCGGGCGCTAAGTGATTGCGCACCTGACGTGATTTGCTATAGTAGCGAATCGTTTTCCGCGGAGAGGTGGCTGAGTGGTCGAAAGCGGCGGTTTGCTAAACCGTTGTGCTGGTTAAATCCGGTACCGAGGGTTCGAATCCCTCCCTCTCCGCCAGTCTTCGCTCGGAGCGGAGCGACGAGCGAAGACTGCCGCGCCGTAGCGCAGCGAAGGCGGGCCTGTGGGTCGCGGATGGTTGTCCTGCTCCGAGCTACGACTCGGCACGCCAGTCATGTTCTTCTACGTCTACATTCTCCAGATCGATGCGAGTCGCTTGTACACGGGCATCACTGAAGACCTTCAGAATTGCTTCAGGTAACACAACCGTCATGCATCACACGGACGTTGACCATCTCGCGCGGATCGTCTGGGACTATCATCACGTGGGGCATCCGCTCCGGCAGGCGGACTGCATTTTGGTCCTGGGCAGTCACGATGTGCGGGTGGGGGAATGGGGCGTGGAACTTTTCCAGCGCGGGATGGCGCCGTGGATCGTGTTTTCGGGCGGACTGGGCCGGCTGACCCACGGTGTGTTCGCCAAGTCCGAAGCCGACACGTTCGCGGAAATTGCCATCGTGCAGGGCGTGCCGCGCGACAGGATTCTCATCGAGAACCAATCCACCAATACCGGTGAGAACCTCGATCTCACCCGCCGGCTGCTGACCGAGCGCGGTCTGGATTTTCAGACGTTCCTCGTCGTGCAGAAACCGTACATGGAACGGCGGGCGTATACGACGTTCAAGAAACGCTGGCCGGACAAGGAATGCATCTGCACGTCACCGCCCATTCCCTTTGAGCAATACCCGAACGGCGAAATCTCCCGGGACACAATCATCCACATCATGGTCGGCGATCTCCAACGCATCCGCGAGTACCCCGCGCGCGGCTACCAGATTCCGCAGGAGATACCGGCCACGGTGTGGCAGGCGTACGAGGAGTTGGTCCGGCGCGGTTACACGCAGCATCTGATTCAATGACCTACGACGTGGTGATCATCGGCGGATCGTTGGCGGGGGCGGCCACGGCGGTCCTGTTGCGGCGCGAACTTCCGAACCTGCGCGTGCTGATCGTCGAGAAATCTCCGTCCTTCTCCCGGCGCGTCGGCGAGGCGACGGTCGAAATCAGCGCGTACTTTCTCGGGCGCGTCCTCGGCCTGACGCAGCACCTCAACGAGTCGCATCTCGTGAAACAGGGCATGCGGTTTTGGTTTGCCAACGAAAAGACGCAAACGCTGGCCGACTGCTCCGAGATCGGTGGCCGCTATCAGGTGCGCCTGCCGGCCTACCAGCTTGATCGCTCGGTGATCGACGAGGAACTGCTCCGGCGCGCCGTCGCACTGGGCGCGGAACTGCGGCGGCCGGCGCGCGTGCAACGAGTCGAACTGACCGCCGGCGGCCTCCAAACGGTTTGCGTGGACGACATGGAACTGCGGGCGCGCTGGGTGGTGGACGCCTCCGGCGTGGCGGCGTTGCTCGCCCGCCAACAGGACTGGTGGCAGGCCAACACCGAACATCCCACCGCCGCCTGTTGGGCGCGATGGCGCAACGTCAAAGACTGGGACGCGCCCGATCTCGAACAGAAGTTTCCCGAATGGGCGCGCGCCTGCTACGGCGTGCGCAACACCGCCACCAACCACCTGCTCGGCGACGGCTGGTGGGTGTGGTGGATTCCGCTGAAGGGCGGCGATGTCAGCATCGGCGTCGTGTTCGACCAGCGCCTGGTGAAGTGGCCGGATGATGGGCCGCTCGGCGACCGACTCAAGACCTTTCTCCTCCAGCATCCGGCCGCGCGCGAGTTGATGGCGGACGCCCAATGGATCGAAGGCGACGTGCATTGGCGCAAGCAACTGCCCTACTACAGCACCACGATGGCGGGTGACGGTTTCGCGTTGGTCGGCGACGCCGCGGGATTCATTGATCCACTTTACAGTCCTGGCATGGACTGGATTTCCTACACCGTCAGCGCGACCGTCCAACTGATCGCGTCCCAGCAGCGCGGCGAGCCAATTGCCGAGAGGCTGGCGCGTCACAACCGGGATTTCACCCGCAGCTATCGCCGCTGGTTCATCGCGTTGTACAAGGACAAGTACGAATATCTGGCCGAGTTTGATCTGATGCGACTGGCCTTCCTGCTCGACCTCGGCTTCTACTATCTCGGCATCGTCTCCCAGCCGTTCAAGCGCGGCGCGGGCGCGTTGTTGGAGCCCACGTTCTCCACCGCGCCGTCCACGCCGGTCTATCACGTGATGCGCACGTACAACCGGCGGTTCGCCGCGATCGCCCGCGCCCGCCGGCGCCGGCAGGCGCTGGCCCGGCGCAACGACCATCGGCGATTTCTCTTTCCCAGCTTCACGCTCGAACCCACCAACGTGAAACTCATCGTCAAAGCCTTGGCCGGCTGGGGCCGGGTGGAACTCGTGGAAGGCTGGCGCAGTTGGGGCCGCAACGGCCAATGATCATCGTGGTCGCCCAACTTGTCGGCGTCGTGCTCTTCTTCGCCGGCACACTCACCTTGGGTGCGCGCCTGAGAAAATGCCCGACCCTCGCGGTCGCCCGGCAGACGAGCTTGATCAGTCACGGCCTGTTCCACGCCGGGCTGCTCATTCCCGTCGTGGTCGGCGCGTTTTGCCCCGGCCTCCGGCAATTCGACGTCATCCTGAACTGGCCCGCCTTGCCCGCGGCGCTGTGGTGGAAGGTTGTGGGGGGAATCGTGTTGATCGTGGGGTTGGCGTTCGCCCTCGCGTCGCACGCCGCGCTCGCACTGCTCGGCAACGGTGCCGCTTCGTTCATCCTGTCGAACTGCGTCGTTGCCGGCAGCGTCTATCGTTGCGTCCGCAACCCCTTGGCGCTCGGTTGGTATCTGACGTGGCTCGGCCTCGCGTGGCTGGGTGGCTCGACCTATTTGACGTTGTACCTCCTGCTGGCCCACATCCCGGCGCACATCTTCTTCCTGAAGCACTTCGAGGAATTGGAACTCTCCATCCGTTTTGGCGACCGCTACCAGCAGTACAAGCAGAGCGTGCCGTTTCTGATTCCGGGTTGGAGGGCCACACCGTGAACGACCGCGTGGTCGTCACCGGCCTGGGCGCGATCACGCCGCTGGGGGCGGATTTTCCGACCACGTGGCGGCGGTTGGTGGCGGGCGATGATGCGGCGGCGCCGGTCACGGTCTTCGACGTGTCCGGTTGCCGGTGCAAGTCGGCGACGCAAGCGCTGATCCCGGACCTCCCGGGCCTTTCCGCCAAACGACTCAGCCGGCTGCCGCGCGCCGCGCGTCTGGCCCTGCCGGCCGCCACCGAATCGCTGCGCCAGGCCGGGTTGCTGGACGCGGACGGGCGCTCGAAACTCCCGCTGCTCCCGGTTTCCGTCAGCACGACCGGCGGCGGGATGGCGCTGGGCGAAGCGTTCATGCGCCGCGTGCTGGCGGGGGAAAAGATCAAAGACCAGTTTTTCCGCGTGGCCCGGTATCCGGCGCAGCAGCAGGTGTTGGATTTGCAGGAGCTGCTCGGGTTTCGCGGGCCGATCACGATCATCGCCAACGCCTGCGCCAGCGGCGCCAACGCGATCGGTCATGCGCGCGACCTGATTCGCGCCGGCGCTCACGACTGCGTACTGACCGGCGGGTTCGAGGCGCTGACCGAGCTGATTTACGTCGGTTTCGACTGTTTGCAGGCGTTGACCACCGACCGCTGCCGGCCGTTCGATCAGCAGCGCAATGGATTGATGCTCGGCGAGGCGGCGGCGTTCATGGTGCTGGAGTCCGAAGAGCACGCGCGGGCACGCGGCGCGGAGATTCTCGGCGCGGTGGCCGGCTATGGTCACGCCACCGACCTGCACCACCTCACGCAACCGCGGCCGGCAGGAAGCACGCAGGTGGCCGTGATGCGCACGGCGCTGACCGAGGCCGGCCTCGAACCTGGCGACATTGCCTACGTGAACGCCCACGGCACGGGCACGCCGCTCAACGACGCCAGCGAATGCGCGGCGTTTGCGAAGATGTTCGAGGCGTCACTGCCATCCATCAGTTCGACAAAGGCGGCCATCGGTCACACGCTCGGCGCCGCCGGCGCGATCGAGGCGCTCTTCACGCTCCAAGCCCTGCGCACGGGGGAGTTGCCACCGCAAATCAATCTGCGCACAGCCGAGCCGGTGATCGCGAACAACTTGGTGAAGCCGGGCGAACGTCGGCCGGGCGCGAAAGCGATGATGAGCGTCAACCTCGGTTTCGGCGGGTCGAACGCGGCGCTGGTGTTGGTGGGAGCGGCGTCCCCGCCGCGACCGGCTCGCATACATCGCGGCGGGGTCGCGATAACCGGCTACGGCGCGGTGTTGCCGACGCTGTCTGATTCGATGCTGTCACTCGGCGGTCGGAAGTGCGCGGCGCAGCGCGTCGATCAACAGTCCGAGCGGCTGACGCGTTGGCAAAATCATCCGCGCGTGCGGCGCGCCACACCGATCACCTGGTTCATGCTCGAAGCCGCCCAGCAGGCGCTCGACGTGGCCGGGGAGGTAGACCGCGCCCGACTCGGCATCGTCGCGGCGTTCGGCTCCGGCTCGCTGGTTGCCTCCCGGAGATTTTACGAAGGCGTGCTGAAGAACGGCCAGCGGTTTGCCAGCCCAAATCTTTTTCCGGAAACCGTGTTCAACTCGCCAACGAGCCACGTCGCCGCCGTGCTCGGCGCGGCGGGGCCGGCCTACTCGGTGGTTGGCGACGATTCGACGTGGGTGAATGCCGTTGGCGTGGCGCGCGGCTGGCTGCGTGCCGGCACGGTGGACGCCGCGTTGGTCATCGGCGCAGAGGAACTCGATCCGATCATTCTCGACGCCTACCGGGCCGGGCGCTGGCTGCGTGACGGGAACAACTTCACCGCCGGCGAAGGCGCAGGGGCGGTGCTCTTGCGTTTGACGAGCGGAGGGGTCCGGATTGAACGGGTTGTCGAAGGGTTTACCTTTCGCAGCCACGCGCAGGCGGAGCGCGCGGCGAAGAGCTGCGTCGCCGCACTGGCGGGTGTGCCGCTGTGGCCGGCGTCTGAGCGGCCGTTCGCATTCACGGCGTCGGCGGCGTGGCAGACGGTGGACGCCGTGGAGGCGGTGCGTCGCCAGCCGCAACGGGTCGCCGTGCCCGTGTGGGGCCGCAACGAGCAATGTTCGGCTTTGATTTTGGACGCCCGCTAATCTAAAAGGAGCACCATGCCGGATGTCTCGATTGCTGAACTGAAGAAGCTGTTGGTGGAAAACTGCGTGCTCAAAGTGGACCTCGACGCGATCAACGAGGACACTCCGCTGTTCGGTCCCGGCAGTGTCGGGTTGGATTCCTTGGACGCGTTGCAGATGACCGTCGCCATTGAGCAGCATTTTGGCATCGCGATCACCGACCCGCAGGTGGCGCGGAAAGCGTTTGCGTCGCTGGGCACGATGCGGGAATGGCTGGCGCACCAGCCCGGCAAGAATGGTTCGGGATGACCACCGAGTACGATGTGGTGATCGTGGGCGGCGGTCCCGGCGGGAGCACGGCGGGGGCGCTGTTGGCCCGCGCGGGGCGGCGCGTGCTGATTCTGGAGAAGGAGGTTTTCCCCCGGTTTCACATTGGCGAATCGCTGTTGCCGTTTGGCAACGACGTGCTGAAAGCCAGCGGCGCGTGGCCGAAAGTCGAGGCGGCGGGATTCCAACCGAAATTCGGCGCGGAATTTACGCTGGGCAATGGCAGCAAGTTCAACCGGTTCTGGTTCTCCAAAGGACTGGTGCCTGGCTACGGCCAGACTTTTCAGGTCGAGCGCGCAAAGTTCGATCACATCCTCCTGAAACACGCCGCCGAATCCGGTTGCGACGTGCGCGAGGGATGGATGGCCAAAAGTGTCGCGGTCAACGATGGCGGAGTCGTGGTCGGAGCGGCGTCCCCGCCGCGACCGGCCGCTGAGATTCGCGCCCGCTGGCTGATTGACGCCAGCGGCCGCGACACGTTTCTGGGCCGGCAGCTTCAGTTGCCGAAGGCGGAGTTGAAAATTCCCAAGCGGATTGCCGTCTACGCCCATTTCACCGGCGTGTTCCGCAACGAAGGCGACGCGGCCGGACACATCACGATCATCCGACTCCAGGACGGTTGGTTCTGGCTCATTCCGTTTGCGGGTGGAAAGGCGTCCGTCGGGATGGTGCGTCGGCTCGATGATTTCCAGAAGGCCGAGGAAACGGTCGAAGAGTGGTTCGCGCGGACCGTGGCCGGCAGTCTGGAGTTGCGGAATCGGATGCGCGACGCACAGCGGGTCGGTCCGTTCTACACGACGAGCGATTACACCTATCGCTATCGCGTGCTGGCCGGACCGCGCACGCTGCTGGTGGGCGACGCCGGGGGGTTTGTCGATCCGATTTTTTCCTCCGGTGTATTCATCGCCTCGAAGTCGGCACAGATGGCCGTGGCCGCCATCCTCCGCGCCGACGCGGCCAACCGGCCACTGACGGAGCGCGAACAGCGGCGTTACACCCGCGAGCTGCAGCGGATCATGAACCTGTACCTCGACATGATCCTGATGTACTACGACAACGCCGCGGTCGAGGTCTTCATGAACCCCGTCGAGCGGCTCGGGTTCATGCAGACAGTGGCGTCGCTCCTGGCCGGCAACACCAACCGCAGTTTTCCGCTCTGGTGGCGGGTGCAGTTGTTCTACCTGCTGTGCCGGCTGCAACGCTCCTTCCGCATCGTGCCACGCCTGGACTTCCGGGACGCGGCCACCCCCGCCCCGGTCGCTTGTGAAGAAGCGCTCCATTAGCTTCGGCCTGCTGCTGGTTCCCGTCGGGCTGATGGTCGGGGTCTGGGCGCTGGCGACGATCCGGCTGCAAACCGAATTGTTGCCGCTGTTCCCGCAACGGTTGGCCAGCGTGCAGGGTCTGACGTTGCTGCAAATGGTCTTTGGCGCGGCGCAGGAACTCACCATTGTCCTGGAAAACCCGCCGCCCGATCGCGCGCCGAAACTGAAGGCCGCGCTCGAACGCCTGCCGGAGATCAAGACGGTCACTCTGCCGGACGCGACTGGTCTCGACGCGCGGGTGGGGGAAGTCGCGTGGACGATTGCCCATTTGCCGCCGGACAAGCTGCAAGAGTTCCAATCGTTGTTCGAGCGGGAAGAAATCGAGCGTCGCCTCCAACAAACGCAGGAACAACTGGCCGGCGCCGTGGATGCCGGCAGCGTGGCGCTCCGGCAGCTCGATCCACTGGGATTGCTGCCCTGGTTGCAGGAAAACGCCGGGCTGACCGTGCCGGCCACGGACGACGGAGCGCCGCTCGCCGTCCTGCTCGTGCAGGCGAACGACCCGCTGCGGTCGTTCAAGGAGTGTCAACGGTTCGTGGACCGTGTCCGCAGCCAGATGCGCGATGCCGGGACGTATTATCTGACGGGCCGCGCGGCGTTCATGGCGGAGAACTCCCGGCAGATGGAGCGCGACATGTGCGTGATGCTGGCGGCGGCGGTGACGCTGGTGGCGCTGGCGTTCCGGGTGTTCTACCGGTCGGTGCGCGGCCTGTTGTGGATCATCGGATTGCAGGCGCTGTCGTGCCTGGTGGGCGTGGTGGTGGCACGCCTGTGTTTCGGCGAACTCAACGTCATCAGCATCGGCTTCGCCGCGATCCTGCTCGGGGTGGGGATGGACTACTGCATTCTGGTCTTCCATCATTTCGCCGGTGCCGCCGGCGACGGCGGTCACTACCACACCCTGCGGCGCGCGATCTGGTTGAGCACGCTGACGACGGCGGCGGCGTTTGCGATTCTGTGTTTCTCCAGTTTCCCGGGCTTGCAGCAACTCGCGGTGCTGGTCGGGGCCGGTCTGCTGGCGACGGCGTTCTTCGCCACGCAACTGTTACCGGCCATCTTGCAACGCGGACCGTTGGCCAAACCGGCGTGGCTCGCGGTCGCCAGTGATGCGTGCGCCGCCTGGATTGAGCGGCAACGACGACGGATCGTGTGGGCGCTGATCGTGGCGTTGGCGGCCACCGCGGCGGGCTGGCCGTGGCTCGCGCGCCAGCCGATCTACGATCCCGACTTGAACAAGCTCCGACCGGCGCGGAGCGAAGCGTACCAAGGTCTGAAAGTGTTGATGCGCGCCCGGCAGTCGCGGGAGACACTTGATCTGGTGGTCGTCGCCGCGTCGCGACCGGAACTGCAAGCGAAGGTCGCCAGTTTGTCCCGGCCGGCGCCCGTGCAGATGGCCGGCGCGGCGGCGCGTGTCGAGTCCATCATGCGCGACGCGGGTTTTGGGGAGAATTGGAGCCATGCCACCGTCGCGCTGCTGCGCGCGTTCGAGGATTGGAAGACGACCGAGACCCGGGTGTTACTGTCAAACACGGCCGACTTACCCGATGGCCGCGTTGCCGCGTTGGTGCGTGTGCCGTGGCCGGGCGACGCGGCGGCGCGCGCGCTCGCCGAGAAAACATCGGCCCTGCCGGCAAGCTGGCGCTTGTTGACGGAGGATTTGGGACGGGTGGTGCGGACAGATTTCCGGCGGCTGCTGGGGTGGATGTTGGCGGCGGTGGTGGCGTTGTGCTGGTGGGCGCACCGGCAGTGGCGGCTGGTCGCGCTGAATCTGCTGACCCTGGCGCTGGCGCTGGCCGGATTGCTGGTCCTGTTGCAACTTACCCGGCAATCCATGACGGTGTTGTCACTGCTGGCCGTGCCACTGCTTGTCGGGCTGGTGATTGACATCAGTCTGCATCTGGTGCTGGGCATGGAAGAGACACGCGGTGATTTGCGGCAGACCTTCCGGCACATGGCGGCGCCGGTGGCGTTGACCGGACTGTGTACGATGATCGGATTCGGCGCGCCGGCGTTGACGGGGCAGCCGGCGCTGCAAAACTTCGGGTTGGTGATGGACCTCGGCATTTTCGCGGCGGTGGTCACCGGGCTGGTGCTGCTGCCGGCCTTATACGCAACGGGGCACAGCGCGCCGGCGTTCTATCGAGCGTTCTGGTTTGAGGCCGGGGCGTTGGTCGGAAAACATTGCGGGCGCTCCGTCACCCGCGGCATTGGCCGGTCACTGGGACTGTTGTACGGGATCAGTCACCCACGTTCACGAATGGTTGTTCGTCGAAACCTGGGTCTGTTGGGCGCGGGAGCGGCGTCGCCATGGAAAACGTTCATCAACTACGGGGCGACGCTGGGCGATTATTTTCTGCTCGGCACGCGTCCCCAGCCAGAAGTGCTGGCGCTGGCCACCGAGCGGGTCGGGCTGGAGCATCTGCAACAAGCGCGGGCCGACGGCAAGGGGTTGATCGTGGTGACGGCGCACCTGGGGCTGTTTGAGTACGGTGCGCTGTGGATGGAACAGATCAAGCAGCCGACGGCGATCTTGACGTTGCCGGAGCCGTCGCGCGCCCTGAGCGAGTGGCGCGTGGCGTACCGGCGACGCTGGGGCGCGGAGACGATCGAGGTGGGGGATGGCTCGCTGAGTTCGGTCGAGATCGTGCGGCACCTCAAACAGGGCAAAGCCGTGGCGATGTTGATGGATCGGCCGTACGGCAACCACTTTGTGCAGGTGGATTTTCCCGGCGGCCCGGTGCCGTTTGCGACCGGCCCGGTGTGGCTGAGTTTGCTGTCGGGCAGTCCGGTTGTCCCGGTCACCATCGTCCGCCAGCCCGGCGGCGGCTACCGGCTGGAGGCGCATCCCCCAGTGCGTCCACATTGGCTGGAAGCCGGCCGCGACGAAACGGTCGAGCACTACACGAGAGAACTGGGTCTGATCTTCCGGGAGGTGATATGCGCGTACCCCGATCAGTGGTATCAATTTGCGTCGCTCTCCCGCTGATGGCGGCCGTCGGCGCGCCGCTGGCGCCGGAGGAACGCGAGGCGTTCATCGCCCGGTTCGTCGCGCAGCAGCAGGCGACCGAGACCTATCAGGCCGAACTGAAACAAACGCTGGAACTGCGCGGCCTGCGCCGGCCGGTGGAAAGTGCAGGCCGCATCTACTACCGGTCGCCCGACGCGCTGGCGCTCGTCTTCGAGAAGCCGGCAGGAGAGTTTCTGATCGTCGCCGGCGGCGACTTGTTTGTGAAAAAGCACCGCCAGCGCCTCCGGCACCGGACCATCGACCCGGCGCGGGCCGGCCATCACGACCTGCTGTTCATGCTGGCGCTGTTCCGCGACGGGGCCGCCGTCACCCGCGAGCATTTCGACGTGGCGATGACGCGGACCAACGCCGATCTGCTCGTCCGCCTTTCCCCGAAGGAGCGCGACCCGCATCACCGGCAGCCGGTCGCCATCGACAACTGGATCGCGGAGACCACGCTGGAAGTCAGCAAACTGCGGCTCCAGTTTCACGGGGAGAACGCGATCACCTACGAATTCCGCGAACCCGTTCGCAACCAACCCATCGACCCGGCGGTCTTCCAGCCGCCGCGCACGGAGGACTGATATGTCGCTCACCCCGCACGGCCCCGGCTTTTCATTTCTCGACGCGCTGGAAATCATCACGCCCGGCCAACAGGCGCTGGGCCGGAAACATTTCCCGGCATCGCTGCCGGTCTTCGCCGATCATTTTCCCGGCAACCCGCTCGTGCCGGGGGTGTTGCTGGTGGAGTGCGCGGCCCAGGCCGCGGGGGCATTGTGGCAACAATCCGAGGGGTACCTGGCGAGCGTCCAGCAGTTCCGGTTTCGTCAGCCGGTCCGGCCCGGACAGACGGTCACGATGGAGGTCACGTTGGAGAAGGAGATGGGACAGTTTGCGCAGTTTGCCGCGGTGCTGCGCGTCGGCGAGGACGTGGTCGCCGAGGGGAAATTAGTTCTGAGTCGCCGGCTGTAACTTTCGGAGCGCCGCCGTGTCCAATTTGCCCCGACCGGTGCGCGGCAGGGACGGCCGAAGCAGATATTGGCGCGGCAGCTTCCAGGCCGGCAGGTGACGAGCGAGTTCGCGTTCGAGTTCATCCTGCGGGCGCGCGGTCTCGACCGCCACCGCGAGATAGTCGTTCCCGCGCCGGTCCTGGCGCACGCAGACCCAGGCATCGGTCACGCCCGCGACATTCCGCAGGCAGAGTTCCACTTCCGCGGGGAAGACTTTCTTGCCGCCGATGTTCGCGATCTGGCCGACGCGCCCCAGCAATCGCAACTCGCCGTAACGGTTCCACCCGCCGAGGTCGGGCAGCGTCGCGCGGCCGGCCGGGCTGCTGACCGCAATGCGAGAGTCCTTGCGAATTCGCACGGTGACGCCGTGCAGCGGCTTGCCGACGCTCCGACCGCTGAGGGTGGCGGTGCCGGTCCGGTCGTAACAGATGCCGCCGGTCTCGCTGGCGCCGTAGAAGTTGTGGATCTTCAGTCCGAACCGCCGGAAAAATTGCTGCGCCACCTCCGTCGACAACGGCGCGCCGGCCGAGATGACCAATCGCAACGGGTCCGGTTTGGCGACGCCTTCCGTTTGTGCCAACGCCCGCAACACGGCCGGCACGATCGGCAGCACGGTGATGCGATGGATGTCGATGAGCTGGAGCAGGTGCCGGGGCAGCAACGACTGGGTGCACACCACCGGCGTGGCGTGCATCAGCAGCGGCAGCACGAGATTGCCGAGGCCGTACGAGTGGCCCAGCGGGATGACGGCCAGATTTCGGTCGGTGGCGCGAATGCCCATCGTGCGCGTCACGTGCCGGCCATCGGCCAGGAGATGTGCGGCGGTGCAGGCGATGGGTTGCAGCTCGCCCGTCGTGCCGGAGGTGAGCTTCAGACAGCAGACGTTTGGCCGGACACGGAGCGCCGACAGGCTTTGCGTGGCGCGCACGAGCGGTTCGCCGGCGAGCGAGGGATCCAGCGGTGCGGCGATGCCGCCGGCCCGTTGCACGGCGAGAAAGCGGATGAACCAGTCCGCGCCGTTGGGCAGACTGAACGCCACCACCCGGCCCCGCCACACCGGATTGGCGGCGCGCTCGGCCGCGGCGGTCAGTTCGGCGCAGGTCCAGCTACGACCGGTATCGGCTTCGGCGACGACGACTTTCCGGGGATGCCGGCGCGCGGTCGCCAGCCAGGTTGACCAGAGCGACTTCATACGTCCGGGCGGCGCGGGATCATGTGTCCCATGCGGCGCAGATAAATCCGCAACAGCGGCGCGGTGACCACCGTGCTGACAATGGCCATCAACACCAGCATCGTGAACACCGTGGCGGGAATCACGCCGAGTTCAAAGCCGATGTTGATCACGATCAGCTCCATCAGCGCGCGGGTGTTCATCATGATGCCGAGGCAGGAGGATTCCTCCCAATTCATGCCGCAGAACCGCGCCGCCAGCGTGCAGCCGCAAAACTTGCCGAGCGTGGCCGCCGCGATGATCGCGGCGCACCAGCCCCACAACGCGGCGGTGTCGAGCGCGTTGACGTTGGTGCGCAGACCCGTGAACGTGAAAAAGATCGGCAGGAAAAACACGTTCACGAAGGACACGACCGATTTCTTCCACGCGGCGACAAACGGCTGGTGATCGTGCAACAACACGCCCATCATGAACCCGCCGAAGATGGCGAAGATGCCCAGCTTGTAGGTGATCAGGCCCGACAGGAAGATGATGCTGAGCATGAGCGCGAGCAGGTTGGGCGACAGCGGATCGCCCTGGCGCTGGAGATAGTTGACCAGCCGGTGCAGCCCCGGTCGCACCACCCACAGGCAGGCGGCGGCATAGACCAACAGCAGCACGACCTGCCGGCCAAATACGGGCGTGGAAAAATGGGCGGTCGTCAATGCGCTCACCACCGCCAACAACACCCAGCCGGTTACATCGTCGATTGCCGCGGCGGTGATCGCGATGGCGCCCAAGCGGGTGCGATGCAGGTCGTACTCCATCATGATCCGGCCGAGGATGGGTATCGCAGTAATCGACAACGCCACCGCCAGAAACAGCCGGTAGCCGAGGGCGTTGACCTCGGGCGCGAGCGCCGGCCCCGACCAGATGCCCAGTCCGAAACCGAGAACGAAGGGCAGCGCGATGCCGGTGGCGGAGACCGCAACGACGGTTGCCCGGTTGTTCAGCCTGCCGAGATGGCTGAAGTCGAACTCCAGTCCAATTTGAAACATCAGCATCGTCAGCCCGATCTGGCTGAGGATTTGCAGGGGGATTGGTGAGGTGGACTGAAACACGTAATCGAACAGGTCCGGCGCCAGCCGCCCCGCCAATGACGGCCCGAGCAACAGTCCGCCGATGATTTCGCCCACCACACGCGGTTGACCGAAGCGGCGGGCGAGGTTGCCGGCCACGCGTGCGCCGAGCAGGATGACGATGAGCTGCAGCAGCGTGAAGAACACCAACTGCTCGGTCTGGTGGACGGAGGAGGTAGTGGCCGCGGCTGCCAACATGCTCAAGCAGTCGCCGGCAACGCCAAGTTGCGAAGGTGGTCGGCGACGCCGATCGTGCTGGGCCGGCAGCCGGCGCGGTCGATCGCCTCCAGCACGCGTTCTTCGTCCATGATGAAGCGGTCGCGCGTGTAAATCGGGTAGCTCGAGCGGTAGGCGGGTGGGGTGAGATTGATCGTGGTCAGGTTCGCCCCGGCGTTGAGCGCGCGGACGTAACCCTCCGCTCCCACCAACCGCATCGCGCTCACCGCCGGAATGATCCATTGCGGATTCAGGTGACGCAGGAGCGCGACGCAGTTCAACGTCAACTCCAGGCCGCCGTTGGAGTCATCCGCAAACGGCGTCTGCGGTCCGGCGATGAAGGGACTGACACTGCACCCGGCCAGCGGCAGGCGTTCCAACAGGCGGAACGTTTCGAGTAACTGCTCCTCCGTCTGGCCCGGCAGGCCGGCAATCAGTCCCGAGGAAACTTTCCAGCCGGTCGCGGCCAGGTTCTCAACTGCCGCCACGCGCTGCGCCAACGTGCCGGGCGCTTCGATCTGCCGGTAATGCGCCGCGTCGCCCGTCTCGATCTTCAAAATGTAATAGTCGGCCCCCGCCTCGCGCAGGAGCGCGAAGTCCTCGGCCGCCAGCGTCCCCAGACACAGGGTGATACCCAAATCGGTCTGCTGCCGGAGTTCGTGCACCAGCGGCACGACGATCTCCCGGACCGCCACCGGATCTTCTCCGGCCTGAATATCAATGTCCGTGATCGAAGCCGGCCGGTGTTCGAGGAGCAACTCCAGAATCATCTCGGCGGACAACCGGTAGCGATCCAATTCGCGGTTGTCGCGGCGCATCGCGCAGTACCGGCAATTCTCCCGGCAGACGTTGGAGACCTCGACCACGCCACGCACGAACACGGTATTGCCAAACACCGTGTCCCGCCGTTGCCGGGCCTGTTGATGAAACGCCGCCTGCGCCTCGCCGCGCGACCGAAGTAGTTCGACCCTGTCCATCCGCGCCGCCATTTATGCAAGATGCCGCCAGCCAGAACAAGGGATTTTTACAGGCGGATCTGCAACAGGATCATCCCACCCGCAATCAATCCAACTCCCATCCACTGTGCGGGCGCAAGCGGCATGCGGAAGATCAGCCAGGACGCCAGTTGCAGCGTGCAGAAGCCGCCGCCGAGACACAGCGCGTAAATGAGATTGGGGTTGCGACCGCGCAGCGTCAGCGTCAACAGCGTCGCGGCGCAAAAACCGATCACATTGCCGGCCATGAATACCGCCACGGCCGGCAGACCGCTCCGTTGACTCGCCAATTTCAGGCACAGACTGCCCGTCACGGAAAACGCAATGAACGCCGGCACCAACACCCCCGCCGGCAGTTGCAGGACAAATTCTTTCATGGGTTCTCTCCTGTACACCGATACAAGCTCCACCAGACCCGGTTCTGCGACCGAAACACCACCGGCCACGGCAACCAGCACGCCAGCCACGTCAGCGCGCGCGCGAGCGGCCACAGTTCCACGGTCCACCAGTGGCGCAGCCGGCAGCCGACGCTCCGGCACAACAGCCCGGCCGCAACCGCTTCCATCTGAATTGTAGCTGCCAGACCAATCCACCACCAACTGACCGTCGGCTGCCACAACGCGGCCAGCAACCATCCCAGCACCGGTAGAATGATCAGTTGGCCGGCATAGCCGCCCGGCCGGTTCCACCGCACCGTTTTGTGCCAACGCAGGTAATGCAGCCCCGCGTTGCGCCAGCCCGTCTCCGCGGCCAGCGTCTCCAACGTGATGTCGCTGACCTTCACCGGCGTCAGCCGGTTGCCCATCAAGTAATCGTCCGCCATCCGCGCGCCCAATTCCTCCCAGGCGACCCGGCGCCGGAATTCATCCGCGCGAAAGAACAGCCCGGCCCCAAACGCAAACCGCACCCGGCCCGCCGCGGCGCAGGCCAATACACCGGGATAGAACTCGACATTGGCAAACAGCGCTTCCAACATTCCGGGCGCCGCCTCGACCCGGCGAATCACGTAGGGACAGGTCACCAACGACGCGCCCGAGCCGACAAACTCCTCGCGCACCGCCTGCAAGAATCCCGGTGGCGCGATCATGTCGGCATCGCTCCACAACCACAGTTCACCTTCCGCCTCCCGCGCCAGCCGGTGATGCCAGGAGACTTTCGGACTCAGGAAGGCCGCCGGGCGAGGGGTGCAAACAACCTTGAGCTTAGCCCGTGGAAATCGCCGTCGCCAGTCGTCCACGACCGGCTGCCAGCGCGCGCCGTCCGGTTCCTCGATGCCGAGCAGCAACTCACTGGTGTCGTCGAGCTGGGACACAACCGATTCCAGCGCGGCGATTTGGTCCGGGGAGGGAGCCGCCTCGCGCAAGGCAGGCAGCGGTTTGAAAACCGTGAGTGAATTTCGGGTGGCCCATTTGGTGGGAGCGATTTTTAATCGCGACCGAACCAGGCAGAACGCGACCACCCACCAACACCCGGCCAGCGCGGTCCAAACAACCAGCACCCATTCAAGGCGCGGCCACATGCGCTTCCGCCAACTCCTGTGCGACGGCGGGTTGGCGGAACCATTCCACCGCCTCGCGCGCGCCAGTTTCCAGCGCGAGACGCGGTTGCCAACCGAGTTCGTCCGCCGCTTTCGAAAAATCGAACCATTGTTGTCGCCGCGCGTGGGCCGCCGTCTCCCAGCACACCCGGCCACTGCCCATCAGTTCGCCCACCGCGCCCGCCAGTGTGATCACCGAGATCGGCAACGTCAGCCGCGGGCCGGGCCGGGCGGCAACGCGGGCCAGCAATTGCAGAAACTCGCTCAACCGGACGTTGTGGTGCCCGAGCAGGTAACGCTCACCCGTGCGCCCACGGTCGGCGACCGCCAGAATGCCGGCCGCGAGTTCGTCAACATGCACGAAATTCATCGCCACCCGTGCGCCAAACGGAAATCGGCCATTCATAAAATCCTGCACGATGCGGCCGGTCGGCGTCGGGGTTTCGTCCTCCGCCCCGAGCGGGCTGGTGGGACTGGCGATGATCACTGGCAACCCCCGCCGCGCGGCTTCCAGCGCCGCCCGTTCGCCGAGCCATTTCGAGCGTCGGTACGGTTCGCGCGCGGACACCTGCGTGGGGAAATCGTTTTCGGTCAGCATCGTCCCTCGACCGGCGAGCACCCCGCTGGAACTGACGTGAACGAAACGGCCAACGCCGTGTCGGCGCGCCGCATCGAGCAGATGTCGTGTTCCTTCGACATTGGTCGCGGTCACGGACGACCGGGCGCGCCGTCCGAACTGGAACGCGCCGCCCAGGTGCAGGATGACGTCCGCGCCCCGAACGGCGTCGAGGACTTGGTTGCGGTCGCACAACTCGCCGAGCGTCGGTTCGACCCGGTCGCCGAACAGCCGGGAGACCTTGCGGGCGTCCCGGCAAAACACGCGGACCCGCTCCCCCCGCGCCAGGAGCCGGCGTACGACGTAGCGACCAATAAAACCGGTGCCGCCCGTCACAAGAAATTGCGTCGCGCCAGACATTGAGGCAGAATCTACGGCAACCGTGAGTCACAGAGAAGTTTTTTTCATTGCCGACGATTTCGGCGCGAGCCACGAGATCAACGAGGCGATCATCCGCGCGCACCGGGACGGCGCGTTGCACGGCGCGAGCCTGATGCTGGGCCAGCCGGCCACGGACGACGCCGCGGCGCTCGCCCGGCAACACCCCACGTTGCTGGTCGGCTGGCATCTGCATCTGTGCGATTCGCAGCCAGTGACCCGCGCGCGTTGGCCGTGGGGCCGGTCGCCCGTGACGGCGGGGTGGGCGCTGGGCTTGTGGCCAGCATTGGTGCGCCGCGAGGTGGCCGCACAATGGAGACTGTTTCAGGCGACCGGCCTGCGGTGCGCGTTTATCAACAGTCATCATCATCTCCACGCGCATCCGCTGGTGTGGCGACAGTTGCGGGAGACGGTGCCGGCGGAGTTCGAGGGTTGGGTCCGGCTGGGCCGGTGGTCCGGTTGGTGCCGTCGCCATTGCCCGTGGCCAGCGAGCGATACGTTGTGGGGCGTGGATCGTTTGCGTCGGATGAACGCCGCCGAGGTGCGGCGGACGATCCTCACACTGCCGGACGGGCGGCATGAGTTTCTGTTTCATCCGCGGAGTGCCGGTGATGCCGATTCGACCGCGTTGCGGGAGTTGCGATGAGAGCGATCGGCTGTCTGATGGTTCTGTTCGCGACGGGCTGCGCGCATTTGCCGACGACACCGGCGGTGCGAGGACCACTTCGGCCGGGGCGGGACACGTTTGCGTTCGCCAACGAGACCGTGTTTGCGTATCGGGACGGCATTCAAGTGTCCAACGCCGAAGCCGGGCGCGATTCGCACGCCCGACGGTACACGCGCAATTGTTTCGTGATGTCGCGGGCGGTGATCCAGTTCTGGAAGTTTGCCCGGTTTGATCCGGCGGCGGCCCCGGTTACCGATGAGGAACTGGCGCGCCGCATTCGCGCGGTGGCGCATCGCGCGCCGTGGGCGGCACCGTGGCCGGAGCAGAAGCGGATTGTGTTTCCGGGATTTGCGGATTTGTATGAGTTAAGCCAGAGCTGGACGCGGTTGGTGCAAGAGCACCTCGGTTCGGGACTGGCCACGTATTTCCGGCCGGGCAACGCGGCGATGCCCTTCGTGCCGTCGCGCAACCATCAGGCGGCGGTGCAGGCGCAGTTGGATGCATGGCTGGCGCAGGGATACCCGGTGGCGTTGTGGCTGTGCAACTTTCCCAGTCTTTCGATCAACCACGTGGTCGTCGCGTACGATCACACCGCCGGCCCGGACCAGCGGACGATCTACAACGTGTACGACCCGAACTACGACGCCAAAGCGTTCGCGCTGACCTATGATCCGGCGACGCGGACGTTTTCCTACGAGCCGACTTTCTATTTCGTCGGCGGACGGGTGGCCGTGCGACCGATCTATCGGAACTTCTTTCAGTAGTTCCCGCAGGTCTTGGTTGGTGGGAGCGGCGTTCCCGTCACGACCGGGCCGACGGATTCGCGGCGAGCCGAACGGGTCGTAGCCGGTATGGCATTTGCCTACGCGCGAGGCTGCGGCGGATGAGGCCGAGCGACGCCGTTGCGCTGGTGCAGAATTGATGTTGAGAAGCGGAAGCTGTCAGCCGTCAGTAGTCAGTGTTTGCGTACACGGTAACGCCCGCGCGATTCAGCCAAAACCATTGCGAGTTGGTCTTCGTCGGCGGCTTCCAGCGGATACGCGCTCGAATCCAATTCAAACTCGTTGCCCTCGAAAGTCGGATAGAGCGCAGCAAGCTTCGGGACGGCTGCCTCCGCAAGCCGGAAATAGTCTTTGTCGATCTCGACCCCAACTGAGGGATAGCCGACAGCTTCGGCGGCGGCGATGGTCGAGCCGGAACCCATGAACGGGTCGAGCACTGTGCCCTCGCCCAAGGGCAGCAGGGCGCGCACAATGATGCGCATGAAATGTTGGGGCTTGAGGCACGGGTGATCGGAGATGGCTTCTTCGCGCTTCGGCGTGCGTCCGCTGGGGACGACTTCGGGAAAAGGTTTGTCGGTGGAGAGACGCCGCAGGCCACCGGTCTTCCACTTCCGGAGGTTTTCGGCCACGGTCTTTTCGCCGAGTGGCTTTCGGAACAGCATCCACGGTTCGTAAGCGCCTTTGGGCGTGACGCAGACTTCGGGGAATTCCTTCTCGGCATTCTTGGGCCGGTCGCCGCCACGAAAGCCGAAGTATAACCGCATGATGGCCGGGCGAACCTCGTAGCCGACTTCGGCCATCGCGCCCTGCACATGATGTTGGAGTATGGGATGACCGGCGATGCAGACATGAGCGCCGGGAACGAGCGCATCGAGAAGCAGCGTTCCCCAATCGCGGAAGAACGCTCGGATGTTTTGCTTCTCATCGTCTGTCAGCACAGTGAACCGAGGTAAGGGATCGCGTTTGTGTCCGCCGATGGTCGGGGGCAACCGCCAGACGCCGCCGCGTCCGTTGCGAAGCTTCGACAGTTCCTTTTCTGAGAATTCGACCAGGCCGTAAGGCGGGTCGGTGCAGACGGCGTGAATGGTCTGCGGCGAACAAGCGCGCAGCCAGTCGAAGCAATCCGCATGGTGTATCTGGTACTTCCTCATCGGACGCAATTTTCAACTATAGTCGAAAGACAATCAAGCCCGTTCTTGGTATCAACTATAGACGAAATGGATGCCAAGGTCGTCATCGGGAGTTTTGTCCGTCGTCTGCGCGAGCAGAAAAACCTGACGCAGGATGAACTGGCGGCGCGTACCGGCATCACCTACCAATATCTATCCGGTCTGGAAAACGGACGCGAGAATTTCTCCATTGGTATTCTCGAATCGCTCGGCAAGGCTCTGGGTTGCCTGCTCCCACAACTTGTGGCGGGAGCGTTCGCCAGTCCATCGGCTATTGCACTGGTCGAAGCAAAGCCCGACTATTTCCGCCCACAAGTGCCGCTTCCTCCGGGCCTCAAGGCATCACATCTCCAACGTGCGATGAACGAGACCCAGCGGATTGTCTCGCTGATTAACGCGAATCTGTTAGCCAGCGGGGCGAAGCCAGTACCGGAGTACATTCAGGGAAACAACTTCAGTGGGCTCGTTTCTAACATCCTCTGTGACTCGATTCACGAGAACTCGCCGTTCAAACACAACTCCGACCAAGCCTACCCAGACCTGATCAATCCGAAAGTTGTCGAGAAAGGCAAGCCGGCCGGCTTGGAGGTCAAGTCCACGATTCAAATTGGTAAGGGTGGAGAAAGCCACAACGGACATTCCGGCTGGCATCTCGTGGCGTGCTTCGCGATTGATGAAAAGACGGGCAATGTTCGCTTCGTTCATGTCATGCTGGCCGTACTCAACGGCCACAGCCAACCGGAACCGGATTGGGTGTATGTGGGAAGCAAGGTCAACGTTGATACCGGCAGCCGCCGAACCGAAACATACAATACGACGCTGATCGGCACGACGAAACTTCGGGACGGCTCAGTATATCTCGACCCCACCGCAATCAATTTCAAACGCTGGCGACAAGGCCGTCGTGGGCCGACACCATCGTTTTCGATATTTGCGCAGCCTTGAGCCGGTAAACTGCGCCTCTGTTTTGGATTACGTGTTGAGAACTCCGGTTGTGCGGGGCGACACCGTGCTCGAAGCTGGCATCCCCGCGCCGAAGATGTTTCCTGAGTTGTTATCCGCTTGCGTGGCGTGCGGTTACTGAATCACTGCGATGAGGCGCGAAACCATTTGCCGGCGGCCAGCCAAATTCGTTAGCATCCGCCGATTTCCATGCGCACGCGAACTTTCGTTGGTTTCGGGTTTGGCCCGATTCAGGGCGGGTTGTTCTTGTACGAGGCGTTTCGCTCGGGGAATTTTGATCGATTGGTTGTGGCCGAAGTCGTTCCCGAGGTCGTGGCGTCGCTTCGCCAAGCGGGCGGATGTTGCCGGGTGGACATTGCGACCCGCGGGGGACTGAAGCGCGAGGAAGTGACCGGCGTGGAGGTCTTCAACCCGGCCGATCCCGCCGACCGCAGGGCGTTGGTGCAGGCGGTGAGCGAGGCGTCGGAGCTGGCCACGGCGCTGCCGAGCGTGGAGTTCTATGATCGGGGGGAGGCGAGCGTCGCGCGAATTTTGGCGGATGGTTTCCGGCAAAAGGAACTGCCGGCCGTGGTGTACACGGCGGAGAACAATAACCACGCCGCGGAGATTTTGGAGAAGGCAGTTGGCCCGCGACGGAACGTGCAGTTTCTCAATACCGTCATCGGGAAGATGAGCGGGGTAGGGACGGAGGGTTTGCCGCGCACGTTTCTCGTGGAGGAGTTCAATCGCATACTCATCACGCGCATCACCTTGCCGGGTTTTCAACGGGGAATTCGCGTGTTTGAGGAGAAGCCCGACCTGTTGCCGTTTGAGGAGGCGAAGCTGTACGGGCATAACGCGGTGCATGCCCTGCTGGGTTATTTGGCGCAGCGGAAGGGATACCGGTTCATGTCGGAATTGGCGGACGACGAGGTGCTGATGCAAATGGGACGCGAGGCGCTCCTAGAGGAATCAGGGCCGGGGCTGATCGCGAAGTACCCGAACCTGAAGGCAGGCTGGCAATCGTACGCCGAGGATTTGTTGGAGCGGATGGTCAATCCGCATCTGCGCGACGCGGTGGCGCGGATCATTCGCGATCCGCGGAGGAAACTCGCGTGGAACGACCGTCTGATCGGCACGATGCGGCTGGCGTTGGATGCCGGCATCGAACCCCGACGCTTCGCGTGCGGGGCGGCGGCGGCGTTTGAGCTTGTGCGGGCGGAGCAGCCGGGTATTGAATTGGAGTCGTTGTGGCCGGGGGCGGACGAGCCACGCGGACGGAAGCAGGCGGTGAAGAAACTGATTCTGGAGTCAGCGCAATGAGCAAGGTGGAAGCAATTGTCGCGGGTCATTTGTGTTTGGATATTACCCCCACGTTCCCCGAAGGCGCGGGCGACGTGCAGGCGCGATTACAGCCGGGCAAGTTGGTCGAGGTCGGCCCGGCCGCCATCTCGACCGGCGGCGCGGTCTCCAATACCGGCATCGGGCTGCACCGGCTGGGCGTGGCGACGCGGTTGATGGGGAAGGTTGGCGACGACACGATAGGCCGGGCGATCGTGGATTTCGTGCGCGGGATTGACCCGGCACTGGCCACCGGCATGATCGTCGTGCCGGGCGAGGCCAGTTCGTACACGGTGGTGATCAGTCCGCCGGGCGTGGATCGGATGTTTCTGCATTGCCCCGGCGCGAACAACACGTTTGGCGCGGACGACGTGCCGTACGATCAACTGGCGGGGGCACGGCTGTTTCATTTCGGTTATCCGCCGTTGATGCGGCGGATGTACGCGGACGGCGGACGCGAACTGGAAACGATGTTGCGGCGCGTAAAGGAACGCGGCGTGACGACTTCGCTGGACATGGTGATGGTGGACCCGCGGTCGGAAGCCGGGCGAGTGGATTGGCCGACCTTGCTGAAGCGGGTGTTGCCGTACGTGGATATTTTCCTGCCGAGCCTCGATGAGACGCTGGTGATGTTCGGCTCGGAGCAGGTGAACGTGAGCGAGTTGTCGAAACGGCTGCAAAACTGGGGGGCCGGCATCGTCGGCTTCAAACTCGGCGACCAGGGCTTGTACGTCCGCTGGAAAGATCGGGAGCGGCATGCGCCGTGTTTCCAGGTCAACGTGGTCAGCGCGGCGGGATCGGGGGACGCCACGATTGCCGGTTTTCTCGCCGCCTGGCTGCGCGGGTTGCCGCCCGAGGAAACGATGACGCTGGCCGTGGCGGTCGGCGCCTGTTGTTGCGAAGCACCGGACACCACCAGCGGGTTGCGCTCGTGGGACGAAGTTCAGGCGCGGCTCCAGGCCGGCTGGCAACGGCGACCATCCAGTTTCAAGCTCAAGGCCGGATGAACCTGGACATCGAGGATGCCGAAGCGCTGCTCGGTTATCTGAGGCGCGCCGGTCGCGTCGGCGAATCAGAATGCCCCACGATCCGCGTCCTGCCGGGTGGAGTTTCCAATCGCACCGTCTGGGTGGAGCGCGCGAACGGCGAAGCCTGGGTGCTGAAACAAGCGTTGGCGAAGTTGCGGGTCAAGGTGGACTGGTTCAGCGATCCCAATCGGATCCAGCGGGAAGCGCTCGGGTTGCGCTGGCTGGAAAAACTCGCGCCGCCGGGCACAATCACGCCGCTGGTGTTTGAAGACCCCGCGCAACATCTGCTCGCGATGCTGGCCGTCCCCCGGCCGCACGAGAACTGGAAGTCAATGCTCCTCGCCGGCCGCATCGAGTCCGCGCATGTCCGCCAATTCGGCGAATTGCTCGGCACGATCCATCGCTGCGCCGGCCAGCAGCGCGCGGAAATCGCGCCGGTCTTCGATGACCGCTCGTACTTCGAATCGTTGCGGCTCGAACCGTACTACGCCTACACCGCCACGCGAGTGCCGGCCGCGGCGGACTTCCTTCACGAACTGATCGAGGAGACTCGCCGCCGTCGCGAAACACTGGTCCACGGCGATTACAGTCCGAAGAACATTCTGATTCACAACGGCCGGCTAGTGCTGCTCGATCACGAGGTCATCCATTGGGGCGAACCGGCGTTCGACCTCGGCTTCTCGCTGACGCATTTCCTGAGCAAGGCGCATCACCTGCCGGCGCGCCGCGCCGCGTTTGCCGATGCCGCGCGGTTGTACTGGGAGACGTATCGGGAGACGGCGGGCGCGACGGATGTTGAGCCGCGCGCAGTTCGCCACACTTTGGGTTGTTTGCTGGGCCGGGTTGCCGGTCGGTCGCCACTGGAATATCTGAACGACGCCGAACGCGCCCGGCAGCGCGACGCCGTCGTGAAGTTGATGAAAGCGCCACCGCTGACTGTGGCGAGACTCGTGGAGGATTTCCTCTCATGCCTGTAATTCGACAAGTCCGTGCTCGCGAGATTTTGGACAGCCGAGGCCGGCCAACCGTCAAAGCGACCTGTGAGCTCCAAGGCGGCGTGGCCGCCAGCGCATCCGTGCCATCGGGCGCGTCCACCGGGAAATCGGAAGCGCTGGAACTGCGCGACGGCGATCCGCAACGGTATCGCGGTCTGGGTTGCCGGAAAGCGGTCGCCAACATCAACGGAGGAATCAATCAAGCCGTGACCGGCCGCGAGTTGCGTGATCAAGCGGAATTGGATCGGGCATTGATCAAGCTCGACGGGACACCGAACAAGGCCCGGTTGGGGGCGAACGCGATTCTGGCGGTGTCAATCGCCTTCGCCCGCGCGTCCGCCGTCGGACCGTTGTACCGGCATTTCGAGGCGACAAGCCGTACGCTGCCGCGTCCGACGATCAACTTGTTCAGCGGCGGCAAACATGCCGGCAGCCAAGTGCCGATTCAAGATGTGCTCGTCGTGCCCGCCTCCGCACGCACGACGGAAGAAGCGTTGTCGATGACGTTCGCCGTCTATCAAGCCGCAGTGGAACTGACCGGTCGGAAATACAAGGTGCGGCCATTGCGCGCTGACGAAGGCGGGCTTGCGCCACCCGCCGCGAGCGCGGCGGCGTTGATCGAAGATGCCGTCGAGTCGATTCGCGCCGCTGGTTTACAGCCAGGTTCGGATGTGGCGCTGGTGGTGGACGTGGCGTCGAGTCATTTCTACCGGGATGGGCGCTATCACCTCGATGGCCGGGCATTGTCGAGTGGCGAGATGATCGCAACGCTGCTCGGCTGGCTGGAGCGTTACCCGATCGTCAGCCTCGAAGACGGCTTGGCCGAAGACGACTGGGAGAACTGGCCGAAGCTGCGTGAGCGCGTCGCCGGTCGCGCGCTCGTGCTGGGCGATGATTTCTTGTGTACGAACCCGGCCAGGATTCAACGTGCCATCCAGACGAAAGCAGCGGACGCGTTGCTATTGAAGGTTAATCAAATCGGCACGCTCACTGAAGCCGCCGAATCCTGCCGGCTCGCGCGTGATGCCGGTTGGCAGGTGACGGTCAGCGCTCGCAGCGGAGAAACCGAAGACGATTGGCTCGCCGATCTCGCGGTAGGTTGGGGAGGCGATCAAATCAAGATCGGCTCGATCACGCAGTCCGAGCGCCTCGCGAAATACAACCGGCTGTTGGAAGTCGAGGCGGAGACGGGTTGGCCGTTAGTGGGGTGGCCTTCGCGCCGGTAGGAGCGGCGTCCCCGCCGCGACCGGGTGGGCTGGCAGAATCGCGGCGGGGACGCCGCTCCTACCTGGCTCTGTTCGAGCCTGTGACGGACTCATCCCCACCAGCCGGCGGAATTGTTTGTTGAAATGTTGCGCGTCGGGCATTCCGACGCGGGCGGCGATGTGGTTGATGGGGAGGTCGGTGGACTTGAGCAGTTGACGGGCGTGATCGATGCGGCGTTTGAGCAGGTAGTGCGGGATGGTCATGCCGACGCGCTGCCGGAAAATGGTCGCGAGATAGTCCTGCGTGAGGCCGACCGCTGTGGCCAGTTGCGGGATGGTCCACGTTTCGGCAAACTGTTCATCGAGCAAGCGAAGCAACTTGTGCAGCGCGGCATCCGCGCGGCGCGGGGGATGGTCGTGTTGCGTGGCCAGCATGCCAATCCGCAACAGCAATCCCTGTAATTCCACGGCGGCGGCCGCGCAGGCGGTCGGTTCACCCTCGCGCTTGTGGAGGCGCGCAATCTCGGCTATGCGGTCGGCGATGAAGCTGCGCTGGGCACCGGCCGGCAGATGCCAGGGTAGGCGGATGATGATTTCCCCACGTGTGCGAGCGGGACGGAAATGAATGCACCAGTGATGACCGGGCTTGGGTACGTCGTACCAAGTTCGGTCGCGCGCGGGCGACACGGTCACGTCGCCGGGGTGCAACGCGAAGGAATGGTGTTCCATGCGGATGGTGCCGAGGTAGTCGTGGAGATGCAGGGCGTGAGTGACGCCGCGATACATGTACTTGAAATCGCGACCATCCAGTGGGAAACGGCCGGCAATCGTGATCACCGGCAGCGCACGCACGGGCCAGGAGAGATTGGGCGTCTCGGGCACGCCGGGTTTTTACCACAACTGCGGAAACCTTCCAATTGCGGAGGGGGAAACGCAGGGGTACGCTGCCGGGCAAAGTAGGACAGGCATCTTGCCTGTCCCGTTGGATGAAACGGATGGACAGGCAAGATGCCTGTCCTACTTTGGAGGAATACGGACATGCTGGCCCCGAAACAGAAGGAACAATACGACCGCGATGGCTATGTGTGAGTGAGCGGTATTTTCACGACGGCGGAACTCGACGAGATGGAGCGCGAAACCGATGGCCTCATCGAACGGCGGCTCCGCCAGAAGGCGCAACTGGATGCCACCTGGGGTGGCGACTGGAAGGCGGGCCAGCCGAAGATGGAGATTTTGCACAGTCACGATGTGCAGGCGTACTCGGCGGCGTGGTCGCGCGTGCTGGTGCATGACCGGTTCACCGAGGCGTTGGCGGACATCGTCGGGCCGAACGTGCAACTGCATCACACCAAGGCGTTCGTGAAACCGCCGGAGAAGGGTTCGGCGTTTCCAATGCATCAGGATTGTCCCTACTTCCCGCATGAGAAACACACGATGGCCGCCGCGATCATTCATCTCACCGACGCCACGGAGGAGATGGGCTGCGTGTGCTTCTATCCCGGCTCGCACAAACTCGGACCGTTGCCCACCGTTCACGCGCGCGCCCATTACGTGGACCAGGAAAAATATCCCATCGCCAACGCCACCCGGTGTCCGGCCAAGCGCGGTGACGTGGCGTTATTCAGTTACCTCACCATTCACGGCTCCGACATCAATCGGTCGCAACGCAAACGCAAGACCGTGCTGGTGCAATTCCGTGACCCCACCGACCGGCCCACTGCCGACGTTCATCGCTCGCACGCGCAGGGGATGATGCTGCGCGGCATTGATCCGTTGGAGCGGCGCGGGACTGGGGTTGGGACGCTTGACGACAGTGGTGAACAATTCCCCGTGGATGCGGCCGCTCCCGCTCGACTCTGAACACTGAACACTGATTACTGTCCCCCGTGCTGACTCCCCGCGAACGTTTCATTGCCGCCCTCGAACGCCGCCCGCTGGTGGGCCGCGTCCCGCACTTCAAGCTGGTGTTTTTCCTGACGATGGAAACGCTCGGCAAGGTGCATCCGACCCATCGCAGCTATCACCAATGGGATCAGATGCAGGAGCGCGAGCGCCAGCTTCACCGTCAGGACATGGCGGACATCTTCATCGCCACCGCCGAGCGCTTTGAGCACAGCTTCCTGCACCCGAACCCCTACACCGAAGAGGAGATTCTTCGGCTGATTGACCTTGTGCGCGAAAAAGCGGGTGACCGATACTACTTGATGGTCCACGGCGATGCGACCTTCGCGATCCCGGATGGCACGCGGATGGTCGAGTTCACCTACCGGCTCGCCGATGAGCCGCAGAAGGTGAAAGCTGAAGCCGCCGCGATGGTGGACGAGGCGCTGGCACGTGCCGAGCGCATCCGGCAGCGCGGCGGCCTGGACGGCTTCGCGTTGTGCTCTGACTATTGATTCAATACCGGCCCGTTCCTCAGCCCGACGCAGTTCAGCGAGTTCGTCACTCCGTACCTGGCGCGGCTAACCAAGGGCTACCGGGACATGGCCTTCTACGTCATCAAACACACTGACGGCAACATCATGCCGATCCTCGACCAGCTTGCCCAGACCAAGCCGCACGCGTTGCATTCGCTCGACCCGCAAGGCGGGGTGGACATCGCCGAGGTAAAACGGCGTTGCGGCGACCGGCTCTGCCTGATCGGCAACGTCAACTGCGGCGCGCTGGATACCGGCACCGACAAGGATGTGATCGCCTCCTGCCGGTATGCGCTGAAACACGGGATGCCGGGCGGCGGCGACATCTTCTCCACCAGCAACTGCATCTACACCGGCATGCGCCTCAGCCGGTACGAATTGATGCTCAAGGTCTGGCGCGAAGAGGGCAACTACCCGTAACGCGGCACGCAGTCGAAGCAGAAGGAGCGCCGCCCTCCGTGGCGGCATCGGCGACTGTTGGCAACGGCTTCGAACTGCCACGGGGGGCGGTGTTCCTCGTTGCTTGCCCAGACATTTCTCTACCATCAAGTCGTGCTGTCAATCTAACGTCGCGTGCACTCACGTGCTCATTCTGTGCGGTGGCGCGAAGGCGAAAGGCACTCGCGCAATCGAGAAAGAAAGTTGCGCACGCGTCTCAAGCGTCCGCGCGGACAGTCCGGAATTTAGCTCGATCCATTTTGGAATTGACGCGACGGGAAGGATGCGATAAACGCGACGATGTAGTGCGAGCGTCGTACGGGGGGCAGCGGTGAGGCATGCGTGAACTGAACGACCGGAGGGCCACGGGGACAGCAGTGCGGGTTGTTTGCGAGCGGCTCACGACAACAACAACGGAAAGACGACGAGGCGAAGGCCGCGGGAATCAGATGAGACCAACGAGGCGGCGAGGAGCGTGGCATTACCAACGGTGGATTGTCATCGGTTGGCTCGGCCTTGCAACCGGCATTCTCCAGCCTTCGCTTGGGCACGCCGCACAGACGGAAGCAATCGAGCGTGGTGTGGCCTATCTCACTGCGACGCAAAACGCGGATGGCTCGTGGTCCGATGGCGAGCAGCAAATCGTTGATACCATCGAAGCCTTTCGTGCGCTGGCCGCGCTCAACACAGACACAAACATTCTGAATCGGGCGCTGGGATTCATCGGCGCGATCCCCGAAACCGACAACGAGAAGCTGGCGCGCAAACTGGCCGCGTTGACCGCCAGCACGGCCAACCTCTCGAATCTGGTGAGTTCGCTGACCGGCGTGCAGAACGCAGACGGTGGTTGGGGACTGGGCGGCAAGAAGCAGAGCGACGTCTATGACACGATTCTGGTGGTCGAAGCACTGCTGAGTCTCGGTCAGGCAGATGCCTCATCCATCTCTAAGGCGCGCGACTTTCTGATCGCCCAGCAGCAGGCCGATGGCTCGTGGATTTTTGCGGAAGAGCCATCGCCATCGGCCACCGCGCGGACCGCGTTGGGATTGCGCGCGCTGAAAGACATCGAAGCGCTTCCCGCCGGCAGCAGCGCGCTGATCACGGCTGTCGCAAAAGCGTAGGCGTTTCTGGAATTGCGGGTCGCGGCGGGTTCCTTCGGCGCGGTTGCCGACACGGCGCTGGCCTATTTGGCGTTGCTGCGGGTGCAACAACCATCGTTGCTGCAGGACAGCCTCACTGTCATGCTGAACGCTCAGCAGAGCGACGGCTCATGGGCGGGGGACAACTTCACGACGGCGTTGGTGTTGCAGGCGCTTCACGCTGTTCAGCCACCCGCGCCGGGCAATTTGCCCGATCTGCAGGTGACCGAGGCGGCCCTGGTGTTCAATCCTGCCAGCCCGGATTCGGGTCAGACCGTCAACCTCACCGTGACCGTGTTCAATGGCGGCACAACCAACGCGCAAAACGTTACGGTCGAATTCTTCAACGGCGATCCGCGCTTGGGGAGCCCCGCCATCGGCGTGGCGCAGACAGTTCCCGAGATTGCCGCCGGGGCTTCCGGACAGGCGACCGTGCAGTTTGACACTTCGGGGTTGATCGGCCCGCAGTTGATCGTGGTGTTCGCCGACCGCGGCAACCAGATTCGGGAATCCGATGAGAGCAACAATGCCGCCGCCAAAACTCTGAATCTTGGGGGCCAACCCGATTTGGAACTGACGGCCAGCGATCTCAGCGCTGGCACGCCGACCGTCGCCAATCCCGAACAGGTGGAGTTGGTGGCGCGGGTGCGCAACATCGGCACGGCGGCAGCCAACTCGGTGGTGGTGCCGTTTACAGAAGGCGCGACTCAGCTTGGGGAGGTGACGTTTCCCACGATCGGGCCGCGCAGCACCGGCGTCGCCACGCTCACCGCCACGCTGAGTGCGGGGACGCATACGGTAACGGTCGCGGCCGATCCCGCGGCGGCGATCACGGAACTGAACGAGAACAACAACCAAGCAACCATCACCTTCGAGGTATCACCCCAGGACCGGCCCGATCTGGCGGTTGCGGCAGCGGACATTGCGTTCTCGAATTCTTCTCCGCTGCCGGGCGAGACGATCCAGGTCACTGCTGCGGTTCGCAATCAGGGAACACAAGTTAGTGGTGACTTCAAGCTGCTATTCACTCGCGGGGACCCCTTTGCGGGCGGCGCCATCCTCATTGGCGAAGCCACAGTTGCCGGTCTCGACACCAACACCAGCGCCCAAGCCACCGTGAGTTTCACCGTCCCGCGCGGTAGTCACGAGGTGTTCGTGTTCGTGGACAGTGACCAGGTGATTGCGGAATCGAGCGAGGGTAATAATCTCGCTTCAAAATCGATCCAGACTGCACCGTTGCCCGACCTCAGAATCATACCCGAATACATCGCCGTCAGTCACACGAACCTCGATAGCAATCGTGCAGTGTTGGTTTCGGTCGTCATTGACAACGTCGGTTTGGCGGACGCCTCGAATGTCACCGTTGATCTCATCGATGCCCAATCGAGCACCCTCATCGGCGGAGAGGTGATCTCGTCGGTAGCAGCTGGTGCTTCCGTGCAGACCTCATTCGTTTGGCTGGCAGTGCCAGGCACATTCAGTATCAGGGCCCGGGCGGATCCTGCCGACCAAATTCAGGAACTGAACGAATTGAACAACCAAGCGGAACGCCAAGTAAGCTTCACGCTCTCGACCCCCACCGTCAATATATTTCTTTTCGAGAATGGCACGCTCATCCCGACGACCTCGTTCAACGCCTATCAGACCATCGAGTTTGAGCTGATCAATCCGATCGTGGGCGCTGAATATACCGCCGCTACGGTCACCAACGAATTCGGCGAGTCGTTCCTCACATTCGCCAAATTGGGCGAGGGCAATGTCGTGATCCCTGATCGTTTCCTGTTTGCAACTCTGAATCATCGGCCCGGCCGCTACACGGTTCGAGCGGAAGTCAGAAGTCGAACGAGCATTAGCACCCACATCGTCTTGGCCAGCACCGAGCGTGATTTCACTGTTGAGCCAACCATTGCCATCACAGCGTTAAGCGTCGATGCAATTCCCAATAATTTTGTGAGGGGACAGCGCAGCGTGCCGATAACCGCGCGCTTGGCTGACGCCTCGAATCTCGATGCTGAATTTGCCGTGACCTATACGGTCCGTCGTCCCTCCGGGCTGGTGATGGCCCAGGGCACTGTCAACCAAACGATCTTGGCTTCCGCAATGTTTGAGTCCGTTCCTCTGACGACGCTCTCTGATACCTTCGACGAGACCGGCGCGTACTTGATTGACATCGAGGTTCGCAATGGCCCGACCTTTCTGGCTACGCAGCAAGGCCGGTTCCAGGTCGAAGGATCGATCCGGCTGGAGGTTCAAAAGACGATGACGCCAACCAACCTGCCCCCCTTCGAGGTGGGGACGGTGGGAATTACACTGACCATCCAACGGGTAGACGATGAATAGGTCGCGGCACGTATTGCTTCTTTGGGTGACGGCATCTTTTCTACCGTTCTGTTCAGCCTCGGCGCAGGTCGTCACCAACACGATCCGGGTCGAGGCCTACGTCGATGGTCGAAGTCAGATTATCCTCCGCACCAACACCGCGCAGTGGTTTCATATGGACTTCGCCGCGCCGGGCCGGGAATTGTTCCAAAACGTCCCAACCATCATCAACGGAGTTCAGTGGTTTCCATTGTGGCCGGATCCAAACGGCGAAAACCGCAACTGCTATTGCTATTCAGATGTTTATGCGGGGGTTAACCCGCCGCTGTCTCAGACCGTGATCAATGTCCGCCGCATCCAAAGTCGTTGGGCAACGTTGGTCAGGCAAATGCCGGCGCAGACGAACAACTATACCCTGATCATTGAATTTGACGATAACCCGCCGGGTGGGTCGGCTTGGTATATCACCGAAGTTGATTTCCTGACCGATATCACCCCACCGGCTGTTCATGACATCCGGCTAACGGATGTGATTTCCGTGCTCGGAAATCAGATCGTTGAGGGATCGTACAGTGTCGCGCCGACTTCGACCAGCAATGGAATTGATAATGTTGCTTTGGAGTGGTTCTTCCCCACCTTGGCTCAGGGCGCTAGCACGTCGATCACATTCCAAGTGGAGTTGACGGGCTTGACGCCGGACGAGTTGCGGTTGGTGAGCGGATCAACGGTTCTTACCTATCAAAATCAAGAGGGCACCGAATTCACCCACTCGCTGGGTCCTCAGCACGTGCACGTCGATCTTTCAGCGGCGCAACTTACCATTACCGCGGACAAGGAGATTTATCTCCCGCCGGAAATTGCCACGTTCAGCATTGCGCTGAATGCGCCACAATCCCTCCATCGGCGCGCCTTCACACTGGCTGAAGACTTTGAACAAGCCATGTTTAACGGGCTGGATGCCACCAATTTCCCCGGCAGTCTTGTCCTGCCGACAGGTTTCACCAACGGGACCGCAAGTTTGATGGTCGATGCCGCTGAGAGTGCGCGCTGGGGAACACTGAAAGTCGGCGGGGTGTGGCCTGCCGGGCTGACCAACAACTTGTCTCTGCGGACCCGAAGCGCGCCAACGACCGCCACTCTGGCGTCAGCGGAGTTTTCACAGCCCTTCAGTTCATCCGAGACACAAATAACCTCCTCCGCTTCGCGCTTCCTCGAAGTCGAGGTGACTTTGCGGGATGCGTGCTTCCAACCGCCGAGCGGCTTGGTCGGATGGTGGCCGGCTGACGGCAATGCAAGCGACGTGCAGGGCGACAACGATGGCGCACTCCAGAACGGAGCGGGCTACACCGCCGGCGTTGTCTCTCAGGCATTCAGTCTCGACGGTATCGACGACTACGTGAACGTACCTGCTGCTTCTCAACTGGCTCTGGCAAATGCGATGACGTTCACCGCTTGGGTCAAACCCAACGCAGTCCAAGGGAACTATCAAACGGTCATCGATAATTTGCGCGATGCTTCGGGCGGATTCTCAGCGGGGATGCTGCTTCTGATGCGGCCCGGTTCCACCAGCCTCGCTTTGTATTTGAGTTCTGGCTCCGAATATGAGGTGGGGAACTTCTTCCAAACTGGCGTCTTCACCCATGTGGCGGTCACAACCGAGGGCGGGATCACCAAGATTTACAAGGCCGGTCTTTTGGTGGCGACGTTTAATACTCCGGTGCTGGCGGCGACTGCCTCAGGAACGCGATTTGGGACACGGCTACAAGGTAGTCAGTACTTTGGAGGCAGCATCGACGAGGTCGCAATTTTCAACCGGGCTCTCTCTGCCGCAGAAGTTCAGGCCATCTACCGCGCCGGGAGCGCCGGCATGTGCCAAGCAAAGCCGGCCCTCGCCTTTCTCATGGTCGATTACAACCGAGGGAGTCTGGCCATTGACGTGTCAGTCACCGACACGCAAGGGGTCGAAGTCGCTCATATTTCCCGGATTCCGTTGTCCGACGATGATTTCGGCCGGACGAATCTGTACACCCGGACCTTCCAGACTTCCGGCGTTGCACCGGGGCCATACCAAGCGCGAGCCGACTTGGTTAAGGTCGATTCGCAAGAACTCGTGGTGAGTGACACCGACGATTTTTCGATCACGAACCAAGTCGCCACGCTCGTCTTGGACGGCAGCATCGCGACGGATAAACGCGAATACGCCGGCGAAGACACGGCTCGGATTCTATCCAAGGTTCGGAATAACAGCGACAATCTCCAGGTAAGTGATTTGGCGGTGACAGTGTCCGTGCTTGATCCCGCGCAGGCGACGGTAGCCACGTTTTCCTACAACATCTCAACCCTTCCCAATGGAGCGATCCACCAGCGAGAGTTCTCCTTCCCGATCGCCAATCGTTCCCCCGGCGCCTACACCGTCCGCCAAGTGGTTGTGATGGCTGGCGCGGCCGTCTTTACACGTGAGACTGCTTTCGGCGTTTTGGCCAGTCCTGAATTAGGAAGGGGCATCACGGGCGAAGTGGTCGCCGATCCTTCCGCCATTCATCGCGGTCAGGATCTCGCCATTCAGGTCAACGCCCGCAACACCGGTAACGTCTCACTGACTAATCTGACGCTGCTGGCACAGGTGATCGATGCTCTGAGCTTGTCAGTCACTCAATCATTCTCGTACGTCACCGATCTTTTGGTGGGGGGAGCAGCATCGACCAATTCCTTCACGTATGCAGCAGTTCGCTTGCTACCACGCGGTTACCCCGTCACATGGAGCGCCCAGTTCACGTATAACGGACAAGCGATCACGGTGCCCCTCGACGTGACCGGGTTTAGCGTCACCAATCGGGCCCCACTCGCCGATGCTGGGTCTGACCAGACGGTGGAATGTGTGACGAATGGAACGGCGACGGTGGCGCTCGACGGGTCAGGATCGACTGACCCGGACTCGGCCAATCCGCCAGCCAATGACGATGATCTTCAGACCTACGTCTGGTCTGAGAGCGGTACACCATTGGGTCAGGGGAAAACCCTAACCAATTCCTTCAGTCTCGGCGATCACCCGGTGGAATTGAATGTGACCGATCACTTCGGCGCCAGTCATTCGGACGCAGTTCTGATCCGCGTGGTTGACACCACGCCGCCGCTGGTCACTTGCCCCGCCAACATCCTAACCAACACTGCCGGCGGCCAGTGCACAAGAGTGGTGACCTTCAGTGCCAGCGCAACCGATAACTGCGATTCAACAGCCCTTGCGGTCACTTGTGATCCTCCGCCTGGGACGGCGTTCCCGAAGGGAACCGCCACCGTTACCTGCAATGCCACCGACGGTTCAGGGAATACTGGCAGTTCCTCGTTTACGGTGACCGTTATCGACGCAGAGGACCCGCAGATTACCTGTCCGGCTACTGTCACTGTCGATACCGATCCAGGCGCGTGCACCGCTTCCGGTGTGGCATTGGGTGAACCGATAACCTTCGATAACTGTGCGGTCGCCGCTGTAACGAACGATGCCCCGGCAGTTTTTGCGTTCGGCACGACTAACGTCACGTGGACGGTGACCGACACGTCCGGCAACATGGCCACCTGCAACCAATCGGTCATCGTGCGCGACCGCGAAGCGCCTGTCGTGACTTTATTGGGCGACAACCCCTTGGTGATGGAGTGCCACACTGAATTCTCTGATCCCGGTGCGATAGCGCCGGACAACTGTGCTGATAACACCGCGCCGCCCATCATCATGGGGAGTGGCAACGTCAACAGCAATGTTGTTGGTAGTTACCTTCTGACCTACACGGCAGTTGATCCGAGTGGAAACACGGGCACCGTCACTCGTGCCGTCGCCGTGATTGATACCATCGCTCCGCTTCTGGTGACTTCCAATCAGGTGGTCGTTCACAAGTGCGATGGCACGGTTTACTACACCCTGCCTGCAGTGAGCGACCAATGTGATGCCGCTCCGGTGCTCCAATGCACGCCGCCAAGCGGCAGCCAGCTTGGACCGGGCATTCACACGATCAACTGCACAGCGACCGATGCCACCGGCAACAGCACTAACGCCAGTTTCACCGTCAAAGCGTTGTCGCCGCTGCGCGTGGTGTTCATCGGACAACCGTTAAACGACGATAATGTCGCTGACGATATCGAGACGGACGCCGATGTCGTTAATCTGTTTAACCCCGGCCAGGCTATCCCAGTAAAAGTCGATTTGTACGACTGCGACGGGATCAACCAGACGTCCATCCTGGGCAGCGGATTAATCCTGCGGCTGGATGTCACGCTGCGCCAATCGGGTGGTACGACCTCCACGCTCGTCAATGATGTACCCGAAAATTCCATCAATGGCGCCGATGTGAGCGGCCTCATGCGGCTGCAGAACGGTCATTTTCAATACAACCTGGATACCAGCGGCTACGAAGGAAGCACGGGGAACAATTCCAAGTTCTTCCGCTTGTTGGTCACCACCGAACAGCAAACCGATCCCGGCGTCATCATCGGCCGTGAGGATGCCACCTTGGAGAGCAGATGAGTACCCCCCAAAGAAGGCTAACGAGGTCAAAAAGGTCAGCGGCCCCTTGGTTTAACCGGTTAGTCCCTCGACCAATTTATGTTTCGACTGTGGCCTTGCTGTGTTCCGCTGGCACTGTCGTTCACGCCCAGACCAACCTGGTCACGGTGCGAACCACCAAGGAATTGGCAAAGGTCAGTAGCCAATCGCTTTATCTCCGCGATCTGATGCCGTTGAACGCAACGACGACGCAGTTGACGATAAGCCGCGATCAATTGCTGCATCTGTTGCGTCGCGCGATTGAGCGTGAGTTGCTGATCCAAGAAGCCGGCCGGCTCGGAGTGGGACTCACTGCGGAGCAGCAATCGCAACTGGACACGGTCCGCCAGGCAACCGTCCAACGTGAAGGTGACGCTCCCGGCGTTGTGCATCTGAACCCACAGGGCACCCTCACCCAGCGGATCACTTTCGAGCAACGGGAGGCGAGGGCGCTCATGCTGCGAGCCAATTTGGTGGCGAGACTGGTGGCCACGACAGCTCACGTGACGCGCGAACAAGTAGTTCAGTATTACCAGGAACACCAGAGTGAGTTCGGGACCTTGCCACAGGACCCGGCGGAACGCGAAATCGCTCTGCGCCAGGTTCACTTGACGATTCGCAAACGGCTCGCACCAATCGTGCGTGCTGAATACGAGCAACGCGTACAGGAATACCTCCAGCAAATCAAATCTGCTGCGGTGATTGTCATAAATCCATGACCCCGATTTCTCGATCCCAACAGATTCGTATGCAGCCCTGGCTGCGGAGCATCGCGGTGGTGGTGGTCATCACCCAAATCCTGGCGGTGTATCCCCTCCCGATGGTGATCGCCGAAACGACGGCGGAAATTGGCGCCGAACGCCGCGCCGCAGAACGCGCCCGGCAGGACCGGACGGAGATCGCCGCCAAACTACCGGTCGGCCAGCAACACGCGCGGGCTTCTGAGCTGGTTCGCGCGACCGTCAAGCGCGCCCTGGCTGAACTCGCGGCGGGCCAGGATGCGGAGCAGCCGGTGGAAGATTTGATCGTGCTGGGCGAAAAACTCCGGCAGATCACGCTGCGCACGATTGCCGAATGGAGCGCGACCCAGGCCAAACTCGTCGAACGCAAATCACCCGACCGTATTCTGGAGCGGCACGAGCAGTTCCGCCGCAATTTCGTGGCCAAATCCCAGGAATTGTCCCGCCTGATCGGCTTGGTGGAACGCAACCGGAGCCGACCGGAACGCTTGCGGGAGCAACTCGATCAGCTCGCCCGGTTCCTCGCGCCAGCAGCCGCGTCAGACCCGGCGCCGGAGGCCCAGCGGCTGCCGCATCGCGGCGCGCAATTGGACGCGCCCGGCCCGCGCGTGAGTTCGTGGTTTTCGGGCTGGGGTGCTCTCTCAATACCATCATTGTGGGAGCGGCATTCCTGCCGCGACTCCGCCATCAATCAACAGCCGGTCGCCCCGACGACAGAATCGGGGCTCCCACAGGTGCTTTCAAAAGACTGGTGGTGCGATCAAGGTGCACCTCAATCCCCAGCCGACAGGCAAGATGCCTGTCCTACTTTGATTCTGATGCAAAACCCTGAAAGCACGCTGAAGCGTGAACTCCGAACGCCGGATTTCCAAGGATTTGCGGGGGTTTGGAGTTCAAGCTTTAGCTTGCTTCGGGCGAATCAGAGGGTTTTGCAACAGCATCCTACTTTCTCCCCGTTCCTGCTCGCCGCCGCCGGGGACGTCATCACCGGGCTGCTCACCAATCTGACCGTGCCGTCCGTCACCGGCGCGCCGACGGCGGCCGACCTGGCGCCGACCGAAGACATCGTGCTGAGCACCGAGATCGTCGCGCTGGCGGCGCAACTCGGCAACGACCCGGTGAAAATCTTCGAGTACGTCCGCAATGAACTGGCTTATGAACCATACTTCGGGTCGGTCAAAGGCGCGGCCAAGACGCTGGCGGACAAAGCCGGCAACGACATGGACATTGCCAGTGCCTTGATGGCCCTGCTCCGCGCCAGCGGCATTCCGTGCCGGTACGTGTTCGGCACCATCGAACTCAGCGCCGCCGAAGCCGGCGATTGGGTCGGCGTGCACGATCCGCAGCAGGCGGCCAATGTGTTCATCAACAACGGTATTCCCGTCGAGTTCGATACCGCCGGCGGCACCGTCGGCACGTTGCGCCTCGATCATGTCTGGGTGAAAGCCTACGTGGATTACTTCCCGTATCGCGGCCCGAATGTGTTGCAGCCGGCGGATACGTGGATCGAACTGGACGGCTCGTTCAAACAGCACACGTTCACCACCCGCCGCGACATCGAGACGGCCGTGGGCATCAATCCGCGCTCGCTGCTGATCAATGCCACCGCCAGTTCGACGGTTGATCCGGCGGGCCAGTACGCCACGCACGTGCCCGAAGCATTCATCCTCAATGAACTATTCTCACTGGCCGGGCCGATCCGCGACTATCTCGCCGCCAACGATCTGACCACGGTCACCGTGTTCGGCCAGCGAATCGTGTCCGAGGAACGGTTCGGCATCCTGCCCGTCGCCGACCAATACAAGATTACAGCCCGCGGCATGAATTTCGCCGCGCTGCCAGCCGAGCTGCGCCAGACATTAACCATCGGCCTCCAACACTCCAGCACTCCAGCACTCCAATACTCCGCCTCCTTGCCCGGCCTTGCCGACAAACGGCTCACGTTGTCCTACCGGCCCGAGACCGCCGCCGACGAGCAGGTGGTGGCCGATTACGCCGCCAGCACGGAGTTCCCCGCGTACCTGGTGTCGGTCGTGCCCGAACTGCGCGTGGACGGCCAGCTCGTGGCCACCGGCACGCCGATTGGCCACGGCCAAACCCAGGAATTGTCGCTGACGTTCGTCGCGCTGGATGGTTCGACGGAAACCGTCACCGACACCGTCACCGCCGGCGGCTACCACGCGCTGGTGCTGGATTATCAAAACGTCGGCGGCCACGCGCTCGACCGGCAACGGACCTTGCTGGCCCTCGCCGAAATTGATCTGCAATCAGCAATCAGTGTGGACCGCGAACGCACTATCGGCGACGTGCTGCACGCGCTCGGCTTGAGTTATTTTCATCAGATTGATCGGTTCAACCAGATCACTGCCGGCAGCCTCGAAGTGGCCGCCACGCGCGTGCCCAGCGTGGTCCGGGTCAGTTGGGACCTGACCGTCACCCACCAGTTCGGACTGCCGTTCACCGCAACGGCGAACCGCTTGGTGGTTGATGTGGGCCGCGACGTGCATGTGCCCGTGGCGATCAACCGCCAGGACCTCCCCGCCGAAAACCAATTCGCGTTCACCGCCGCCCTGACCGGCAGCGCGCTGGAACACAACGTCCTGATGCAGGCGTTCACCCCCGAAGCCGCCTCGACCGTGCGCGTCATCCAGGCCGCCAACGCCGACGGGATCAAGATTTATACCGTCACCGCCGCCAACGCCGCCGCCGTGACCCCGTTGTTGAACCTGCCCGCCGCGGCCGTGTCGGACATCCTGGATGCCGTCAATGCCGGCCTGGAAGTCACCGTTCCCGAATCGCCCGTCTCGATCAACGGCGTCAGCCATTACGGCTACATCAAACGCGACCTCGACACCAGCGCCAGCGATTTCGTGCTGGACGGTCTGTCCGGCGGCCAACAAATCAACCCCAGCCTGACCACCGCCGACCTGCTGCAAGAGAGTGGCGCGAGCTTCCAGCTTGCGGCTTCCCGTTTCCTCTCCATCGTCACGCCCGTCGCCTCTTGGCTGCGTGTGGCCGAGGACGCCACCACCAGCGCCGGGTTGTCCTACCTACCGGCGATCACCTCGATCAATGCGTGGTATCAGAACCGGACCAGCCTCGACCCTGTCACCACCATTGCCGCCGCCATTGCCGTTAGCGGGCCGATCACCCGGATCAGCGTCGAACCGGCCATCCTCAACGTCGTCGCTGCGCCCGAACTGATCAGCCCCAACGGCGACGGACGCAACGACGCGCTGCGCATCCAGGCCGATGTGACCCGCAACGCCGTCTGGACCGCCACCATCCGCAACGCGCAAAACCAGTCGGTGTTCTCCACCTCGGGTAGCACGCCGACGCTCGACGTGACGTTCAATCAACTCGTGCCCGACGGTTCGTACAAGATGGAACTGACCGCCGTCGCCGGCGCGGTGCAAGCGCTGCCCGTCACCGCCAGCTTCCGCGTGGACGCGACCCCGCCGACGGCGCTCATCACCAGCCCGACCAACACGCCGAGCGTGACCGACGCGCTGACCATCCGCGGCACGGCCGATGACCTGAACTTCCACGCCTACACCGTTTCCATTCAACCGAATGGTGGCGCAAGCATCCTGCTTGCGTCCGCTTCCGAACCGCAGATTGATCGCACGTTGGCCGTGGTGGATACGCGGGCGTTTCCGAATGGAACCGCGCAGGTTATCCTGGCCGTCGAAGATCAAGCGGGCAACTCAGCCACCAGCACCGTCAGCGTCGTGATCAACAATCCCGTGCCCGATACCACGCCGCCGACGGTGACGCTGACCGCGCTGAATCCGGCCGATAACCAGCCGATCACCGCCGCCACTCCGCCGGTCAGCGGAACGATCCCGGTGACGGTCAACGCCAGCGATGACCGTGGGGTGGCGCGGTTGCAGTTGTTCGTGGATGGCCAGTTGGTGGCGCAGAATACCAACAGCGTCACGCTCAGCGCGGGGGTCAACACGGCGTTTCTGGCCGACGGCTCGCACACCCTGCTCGCCAAAGCCTTTGACACCTCGTTGAACGAAGCATTCGTGTCATTCGTGTTATTCGTGGCCTCCCCCATTTCGAATTTCAAGATCACCCCCACAATCGCGCGGCCGTCCCAGCCGACGCTATCGATCTCCGCCACGTTGCAGCAGGCGGCCAACTGGACCTTGTCGTTCAGCGGACCGGCCACGATCCCCAATATCACCGGCAGCGGCACGACCGTGTCGGGACAGGTCAGCGGGCCGAGTTACACCGACGGCAACTACACCGTGACGCTGACGGTGGCCGGCGTCGCCGAGCCGCCGTCGTTGCCGTTTGCCATCGACATCGTGGACAGCCCGCCGGTGGCCGCGATTGCCAACCTGACCAGCAGCAACGATCCGCTCAGCCCGGAGACGCCGGTGCTGCGCGAGGGGTTCTTCACATTAACGGGGACCGCGGATGACGCGGATACCACGGATACGGTCTCGTACACGGTCGCGTTGTACCGGCCGGACGATCCGGTCACGCCGGTCAAACAGCTTCTCAGCCAGACGGGTCGCGTCCCGGCCACCGGCACATTGGGCTTGCTGGATTTCACACTGGTCGAGAACGGCGTGTACGATCTGGTGCTGACCGTCAACAGTCTTCCATCCTTCCAATCTTCCACCGCTTCCGTCCGTATCGCGCTCGACAGCCAACTCAAAGTCGGCCAGTTCAGTTTCTCGCAGCAAGACCTCGTGATCCCCGTCAGCGGCATCCCGTTGACGGTGATCCGCACGTATAACTCACTGCGCGCTGGTGGGAGTGGCATTCCTGCCGCGACCGGTACGGACTTCGGTCCGGGCTGGACGTATTCCATCTCCGACATCGAAATGTCAGTGGACGAGGATCGGCAGATGACGACCGATCTATTCGGCGAGACGTTCAGCCAACGGGTCGGCGGCGGGCGCAACGTCACCTTGACCCTCCCGGATGGGCGGCGGGCGACGTTCCGGTTTGGCTTGGAATCGGCGGGCAACTTCCAGTATCGGGCGACCTGGACGCCGCCGCCCGGGGTCTATTACACGCTGAAACCGACGGTGGACGACCGGCTGATCGCGTTGTTCAACCTGCCGCCGTATTGGCAAGCAGCGGGGTTGGAGACGCCGCTAGATGCCTATGATTTCCCGGCGTTCATCCTCACGGCCAAGGACGGCACACAGTACCGGATCGAGCGGGAAAACCTGGGCGAACATTTCGTGTTGGACGAGTTCGGCCAGGACAGCTTCGTCCACGCCTACGGCCAAGCGAAACTGAAGCGCATCACCGACCGCGCCGGCAACCGCATCGAATTCAGTCAGGACCGCATTGACCATTTTAACCCCTCTAACGTTTTAACCAAGTCCGTCCTCTTCCAGCGCGACGCCCAGGGCCGGATCACGGCGATCTATGACCCCAATCAGCAGACCTCTGTGCCCGCTGTGGCCTCTGTGGTTTATGAGTACGATGCCCTCGGCAATCTCATCAAAGCCAGCCGGCTCATAGACAAAACCGTCAACCCGCCCGTCTATCTGACCACCGAATACGTCTACGGCAACGCGGCCTTCCCCCATTACATCACATCCATTGTGGACCCGCGCGGCCTCACCCCGATGCGCACCGAGTACGACGCCGCAGGCCGCATCATCGCCACCATTGATGCGTTCGGCAACCGCATCGCGCTGAACCACGACCTGGCCAACCGCACCGAGACCATCTACGACCGGCAAGGCAACCCGACTGTCCACGTCTATGACGACCGGGGCAACGTCATCCAGACCGTTGACGCCCAGGGCCACGTCACCCGTCGCACCTACGACGCCAACGACAACGAACTGACCGTCACCGATCCATTGGGCAACACCGCCCGATATAGCTACGACAGTGCCGGCAACCGGACCAGCGTGTCCGACCCGGTGGGCAGCACCACCACGTTCACCTACGACGGATTCGGCAACGTTCTCACCACAACGGATCCTCGAGGAAACGTCACACGAAACACGTACGATGGAGCCGGCAACTTGACCCGCGCTCAGGACGCACTCGGCAACATTACGGAGTTCACGTACGACGCTGCCGGCAATCGTACTACGGAGAAGGACGCGCTCGGTCAGGTGACCAGCTATCAGTACGATGCTGCCGGCAATCTCCTTCAACTGACCGACCCACTCGGCCACAGCACCAGTTATTCGTACGATGCCAACGGAAACCAACTCACCGAAACCACGACGCGCACGACACCCAGCGGCTTGGAAACGTTGGTCACGAGCCATCTCTACGACGCTGAGGATCGTATAGTTGCCAGCATCGACCCGTTGGGCTTCACCAACCGAGTCGTTTACAACGAAATTGGCAAGACGGCGGCGGCCAGCGACAAACTGGGGCGTCAGACGACGTATGACTATAACGAGCGCGGTGAACTGGTTCGCACCACGTTTCCCGACAACACGGCGGAAGAAATCACTTACGACCCGAACGGGCGTCGGCTCTCCAGTAAAGACCGGGCCGCTCGGGTCACCACCTATACCTACGACAGCGTGGGGCGGCCGGTGCGCACCACCTATCCCGACGCTGCCATCAGCACGACAAGCTACGACGCCGCCGGGCGCGTGATTGCGGTCACAGATTCTCGCGGCAACGTTACCCAATACGGCTACGATGCCGGCGGCCGTCGCGTGCTGGTTCGTGACGCGCTGGGGCGCGAGACGACCTTTGCTCACGACGCCAACGGGAATCAGGTGGCATTTACCGACGCGTTGGGGCGGCGCACCGAATCTGTTTATGACGCGCTGAATCGGCGGATTCGGGTAGTCTATCCCGACGGCACGGTGCAGGTCACGACGTACGACGCACTCGGCCGTCGGGCAGGGGAAACCGACCAGGCCAATGTCACGACCCGGTTCGCCTACGATGCGTTGGGCCGACTGACCGCCGTGACCAACGCGCTCAGTCAGGTGACGGCCTACACGTATGACGAACTGGGGTTACTCACCACACAGACCGACGCGAACAATCACACCACCCGTTTCGAGTACGACAAGCTGGGTCGTCGCACCAAACGGATTTTACCGCTGGGCCAGGTCGAGACCTTGGCGTATGACGCCGTTGGCAATGCCCTGAGCAGGAGCGATTTCAACGGTCGCACGACCACGTTTGCTTACGACGCGATGAATCGGTTGCTGAGCAAGACGCCCGATCCGGCGTTTGGAGCTTCTGCGGTAATGTTCACGTATCACCCGAGCGGATTGCGCAGCAACATGACTGACGCCGTCGGGGTGACGGATTACACCTACGACAATCGCGACCGTCTCATTCGCAAATCGACCCCGCAAGGAACGCTGAACTACGAGCACGATGCCCAAGGCGACCTCACCCGGATACACTCCTCGACCCTCAACGGGATCGACGTCAGCTATGTGCACGATGCACTGAATCGGCTGAGCCGGGTGACGGATGCCAATGTCGGGGAGACAGCCTACGTTTATGATGAAGTCGGCAACCTGCAAAGCTACACCTACCCGAACGGCCTGACGCACGGCTACCAGTACAACGCGCTGAATCGGCTGACCAATCTGAATGTGCAGGCCCAATCCGGAACCTTGGCCAGCTACACGTACACGCTGGGCGCTGCTGGCAACCGCACTGCGGTCGCCGAGACGCTGCAATCGCAACAGCGTACCGTCACCTACGCCTACGACAGCGTCTACCGGCTGCTCGGCGAGACGATCACCGACACCGTCGGCCCCAGCGGCGCGATCAGCTATGCCTATGACCCGGTCGGCAACCGGCTCAGCCGGACGTCTTCAGTCTCCGGTCTGGCGTCTGCGGTCTCGTCTTACGACGCCAACGACCGGCTGACCACCGACACCTACGACGCCAACGGTAACACGGTCGCTTCGGGAGCTAACACGGATGCGTACGATTTCGAGAACCGCTTGGTGAGCCGCAACAACGGTCAGGTTCAGATTGCGTACGACGGCGTTGGTCACCGGGTTCGTCAGACCGTGGGCGGTGTGACGACGTGGTTTCTTGTGGATGACCGCAATCCAACCGGGTACGCCCAAGTCTTGGAAGAACTTCAGAATGGTGTCTTGGTTCGCACCTACACCTACGGTCACGACCTGATCGCGCAGGATCAGCTTCTCGGCACCCAGTGGACGGCGAGTTTCTACGGTTACGACGGTCATGGCAACGTCCGCCAACTCTACGATGAGACCGGCGTCGTCACCGACACGTATAGCTACGAAGCATTCGGCACGCTGATTCACCAAACCGGCACCACGCCCAACAACTATCTCTACACCGGCGAGCAGTATGACCCGAACCTGGGTTTCTACTATCTGCGCGCCCGCTACCTGAATCCCGCCACGGGCCGTTTCTGGACGATGGATAGCTATGAAGGGGCACACAGCGATCCCGCGAGTTTGCACAAATATTTGTACGCAAACGCCGACCCGCTAAACAGGCTTGATCCAAGCGGTCACGTAAGTTTGCTGGAAATTCAGGTAGTTCAATTCTTTATCAACATTCTGGTTACTGAAGACCTGCAACAGGGGAGAGGCGCGCTTAACGCCGCAAGGTCCAAGTTCGGTACGTCCAAAGAACTGGAGGCGGCAATCACAACGTTGCAGCTTGTTGAGGAGGCGCAAACTGTCATCGCGATCGCTCAGATTTCTTACGGGCTTGCGAGAATGACAAAGGCACTCTGGCCGGCGCTAAAGCAGTTTCCGAACACCATAAAGTCCCTCGTTGCCTTCTTTAAAGCCGGGCCAAAACTTCTAGATGATTTCCAATATGGCAGGTACTACACGCTGCGAAACATACTCAGAAAGGCCGGTGGTGCCGCAGATGAAGATCTGCATCACATGGTTGAAGTTCGATTCTGGCAGCGACTTGGCTTCGCAAGTGAGCAAGCAGCAAGGCGGGAATGGGAGGTTGTTGTCTTCGCGCATCCCAATCACGTGGAAATTACTCAATCGCTGAGGCAGCGAATCGGTTACGGGACCCAAACTGGCACGTACGGCGTTAGCACTTCAACTGCAACCTTGCAGGACGTCTGGAATGCGCACAAGGATGTTTACACCGAGTTTGGTGTAGAAGTCTGGCTTGAGAAAATAAAGCCGTTATTCCAAAATGCTCCGGGTGGCTCATCGCTTGTGTTTTGAATTACAATCAGGGAGGCATTGAGGAGTGAGGACGAGCGTGGTGCTGAATCTGATTGCGGCTGAGCGGCGTCACATTGAACGCTTAGCGTCCATCCTGCACAACAAGCCGGATTTCAAGATTTACCCAAATGGAAGGACGGGTCGGTTACATCTGAGCGTGCCTGAAGGCGATCCAGATGTTCAGTTGTTTGAGTCATACTGCCGGGAGCATGACATAAGATTCATGAAAGGACGCACGAGGTCATATTCGAACTCCGAGATGGACGCCGCGCCCTACCTCTGGCTCGCATGCGACGGGGAAGCTGTCGATCTGGACGGCACTAGGTTCACTGATGAAAACGCCTGTCCAAAATGTGGAATCGGGCGCAAGTTGGCAGTCCCCCTAGTGATTCCTTTAGGCCGGATAGCGGGTAAGAAGACGTTCGGTTTCGGGTTTCGGCATGATTTCGCTTGGGTTGTCTCTAAAGAGGTCAGTGAAGCGCTTCGGAGCTGCACCGGTTTCACTCTTGGGCCTGTTTGTGACACCCGCGCACCTACGACTCCTGTGGACAGTTTTTACTTACTGATCGTAGAAAATTACCTTCGCCGGATGGCCACGATCACTAACTTCAGCGAATACGATCCGCCATTGAGACCGAGATGCGAATGTAACCGCGCAGGTTGGAACCTTCGTGATGAAATGTTCTACGAATGGGAAGCCTTACGCAACGCGAAGGACTTTAACCTGACGGTGGAGCGTCTGTACGGAGGAGGATTTGGGATCAACCGGTTGCTGGTGTCCCAAAAAGTGCGCCAGATTTTCCTAAAGGATAGCTTCCTGCCAAAACGTGCTGGCTTCGAACCCGTTCATCCCATCGAGAAAGACCCGGGGACAAAACATAAGTTCGACCTACCTCTTGACCTGCCAGCGAGCGCTGAGCGTGGATCACCTTGAGGGTCACGTGACCCGCAACGAGTACGACGGCGCGGGTAACCTCACCGCGAGCATCAACGCCCTCGGCCAGCGCACCAGCAACGCCTATGACGGTGCCGGCAACCTGACCTCGACCGCCGATGCCCGGGGCAACGTCACGGCCACATTCGCCTACGACGGCACCGGCAATCTCACCAGCACCACTGACGCCGCCGGTTTCACCCGCAGTTTCGCCTACGATGCCAACGGCAACCAGACCGGCACGAGCTACGAATGGGTAAGTAGCGCGGGCGTCCCGCCCGTTCTGGTCCAGACCCAAACCATCTACAACGACTCCGGCCAGGTCATCCGCACCGTTGACCCCGACGGCAACCAGACCACGACGGTTTACAACGAGATCGGCAAGCCCGCCGAGACTACCGACAAACTCGGCAACGTCACCCGGTACACCTATGACGCCCGCGGCAACCTGATCCAGACCGAGTACCCCGACAGCACCGTCACCCGCACCGTCTATGACGAGAACGGCCGGGCCGTGGTGACAAGCGACAGACAGTTGGCCGCGAATAACGCGAATCACGCGAATGGGACGCGCACGATCTACGACTCTGTGGGCCGCGTCATCCGCACCGAACGCCTCGCCAACGTGGTGATCGGGATCGGTATGGATTCCAGCGGCCAGCCAACCACTTCGTTATCTTCGTTTGCTTCTGTAATTTCTTCGGCTTCATCTTCCTACGACCCCGCCAGCCGCGTGATCGTCTCCACCGGTCCCGATGGTCAAGTCACCCGGTACGAATACGACGCGGCCGGTCGTCGCACCGCGATCACCGACGCACTCGGCAATCGCACCGAGTTCACGTACGACGCGGCGGGCCGCCAAATCCTGCTGCGGGATGCGTTGCTGCGTGAAGTCCGCTACGAATACGACGCCTTGGGTCGGCGCACCCGCACGATCTTTCCCGATGGCACATTCACGGCGACCGCGTACAACGACCTGGGCCAGCGCGTCAGCGAGACCGACCAGGCGAACCTGGCCAGCACGTTCGAGTACGACATCCTCGGTCGCCTGACCGCCGTGCTGAAACCCGCCGTGCCCGATCCCGAAGCCGGTAACGTCCTCACACAACCGCGCTACGAATACGAGTATGACACCTATGGCCGGCTGCAAGTGATCCGCGATGCGAAGGGACGGGAGACGAAATTCGCTTACGATTCGTTGGGCCGGCAACTGACGCGCACACTGCCTCTCGGCCAGACCGAGTCCCAAACGTACAACGCGCTCGGCCAGCTTGCCGCCAGGACCGATTTCAAAGGGCAAGTCACCGAGTTTGTGTACGACACCTTGGGTCGCGCCCAGACCAAGCACCTCAAAGTCAATTCGTCGTCGGCACCGGCAGAGTCCATCACCTTCGCGTACGATTCTTTGGGCCGGCAGGATCAAATCACCGAAACGCGTGGCGTCAGCGACTTCGCCTACGACCAGGATGGCCGTCTCACGCAGATCAGTTCGCCTGAGGGCACGATCCACTACGAGTACGACGCCGCGACTGGGCGCAAGACGCGCACGTTCACGGCGAACTCCGACACCCAGTACACGTATGACCAGTTGGGGCGGTTAAAGACGGTTGAAGTGTTAAAGCGGAACGGCGTGGTGCTGGCCACGCCGGAATTCACGACTTATGCCTACACGGCTGTAGGCAGCCGCGACTCAGTCGAGATGCCGAACGGGGCCGCAACTCTTTACCAGTATGACAACCTCAACCGCCTGACCAAACTCACGAACGTTAATGCGGCTGACGAAATCCTCAGCGAGTACAGCTACACGCTCCATCCGACCGGCCGGCGCACGCGAGTGGTAGAAGCCCAACTGGAGGCTGACAACACCTACTCGGAAACGACCGTCACCTACAGCTACGACGCGCTGTACCGTCTCACCCAGGAAGCCTCCGCCGACAATGTGGGAGCGACTTCCAGTCGCGACTTCACCAGCACCTACGCCTACGACCTCGTCGGCAACCGGCTGTCGAAGAGCAGCGAGTCTGTTGTCTCCGGTCTGGTGTCTTCGGTCTCCTACGCCTCCAACGCGAACGACCAGCTTCTTTCGGAAACCTCTGTGGGCTCTGTGTCCTCTGTGGTGAATTATTCCTACGACGCCAACGGCTCGCAAATCTCGAAAGTTGTAGCGTCCGCTGTCCCAGCGGAGAACGCCTCCTACGCCTTCGGATACAACCTTGAAAACCGGCTGGCTTCCGCGACGATCAGCCGCACGGAAAACGGCAGCGCTGTCTCCATCACCTCCAGCTACTTCTATAATCAGTCCGGCATCCGCGTCCGTGCCGACACGGCGACTTCAATCAACGGCGGTGCCGCGAGCAATCGCACGAAGCTGTTCCTGACGGACCCGAATAACCACACGGGCTATGCGCAGGTCTTGGAGGAAATCTCCGTCTTCGGCGCCGTGCAGACCGTGGAGCGCAGCTACACGATTGGCGACGATGTCCTGTCGCAGACCGACACCGTCAACAATCAACCGTCCACTGACCACCTGCTCTACGACGGCCATGGTTCGACCCGGCTCCTCACCAGCAGCACCGGCACCATCGCCTCACGCTTCGCCTACGACGCGTACGGCCAAACGCTCGGCCAGACCTTCGGCGCTCTGAACTCTCCGCTCTCCGCTCTCCTCTATTCGGGAGAACAGTTTGACTCGGATCTGGGGAACTACTACCTGCGCGCCCGCTATTACGATCCGAGCAACGGGAGATTCAACCAACTCGATCCGTTTGCCGGCAACAGCTTCGATCCGCAGTCGCTGCACAAGTACGCGTATGCGCATGAAGACCCAGTGAATGGCGTGGATCCGTCAGGACATTTCACACTGGTAGAGTTGGTTTTTGTAGTCGCGGCGGGTTTGCTAATCACCGCCATCCTTTTGAGCCGTCCCGTGCGCGGGATTCGAGCTGGTCTGGCGGTCAGTCTCAACTCAGTGTTATATGCGCCCGGTATGACAGGTCACCCGGGTTACGCCGCTGCGACGCAACTCTTGGCCGATGCGCGAGCTCAGTTGGGTTTGCTCCAAACTCCGGCAGCAACAGCCTATTACGATGACTACTTTGCGGCAGGCAGTGCCGAGTCGCATCATCTATTCTTCGTGCAAACCCCAACGGTCTTTTATGGTGCGGTGCCACTCTTCAAACGCAACCAATTATACCTATCTTACGAATGGAGCACTGATCAGTTTACACCGCTTCAGCGAGCGCTGATCATGCTGCACGAGTTGAGACATTCTATAGATGGTGCAGGAGAGACAGTCGCTTATCGCGCGATGTATGTGGCAGAGACAAGGTATCGCAAGGCAGCAAACGGCGTGGCGGTTCTGCCAATCCCTCCCGCCGAGCCACCCAACGTTGTGTTCAACGAGCAAACTTACTTGAATCCAGGCTGGAGCGAGTACTTGTCACAAACAGACAGGATGAATATCGTGTTGGAGATGAACACGACTGGACATATTGCGGATGATACGTGGCCGCAATGATGCAGAAGGAATGGGCCTGAAACAACCAACGAAAACCAAACGTATGTTGCTCATGAGTTCGGCGGGAATTGCTGTTGTTTTCGCGATCTATTGTTGTTTCGCACCGGTGGCGGTTGTGTACGGACCGCGAGTAATGAAGCAGTGCATTTTGGTAGGGTGGGCGAACCAGAGATCTCGATTGAATTGGTTCCAGAAGCGGGCGCTTTACCAGTCGCTGACCAAAGAGCGTGAGGATGTTAACACGGCACTTCTAGTAGTCCCGGTCTTGAATGCGCATCTTCGAGAGGACGAGCCGGAGATTGTGAGGCAGTTGGTCTGGACAGCATTCGCAACCGATGATCCCTACGTCTGTGCTACGGCCCTAGCTGGTTTGAAGAACGTTTCTCAAGAGCACCGCGACATTGCCATCGCAACCTTCCTTTTTCACTTGGAAAACTCGGATGCTGATAAAAAGAATAATTGGGAGAAAATCGTATTCTGCATCTCGGGTTTGAAAAAGTTCTCCTGTACCAATGCTATGACTAAGATACAAGCACTGACAAAACACCCCAGCAAATCTGTGTCAGGCGTTGCGCGGAAGGCGGTCGAAGAGTGGGCATCGAAGGGGTCGAAGGGGGATTAGACGCAATGCCGTTAAGATTTTGACCCGCGATGTGCAATGACTTCAGGAGGTATTGGGGTCAACGCCACACAACACACACAATGATGGGCTTGACGTGGCGGCGGCTAGCCGGATAGACTGGCCGCGATGGCGAGGCCGATTCGAGTGGAGTTCCCGGGCGCGGTGTATCACGTGATGGCGCGCGGCAATGAACGACGGGCAGTCTTCCGCGACGATCCGGATCGGCAGCGGTTTTGGGAAACTCTAGCTGAAGCCGTTGAGCGGTTTGGGCTGCGCTTGTATGCGTACTGCCTGATGCCGAATCATTATCATCTGGTGTTGGCGACGCCGCGCGCGAATCTGTCGCGGGCGATGGGGTGGTTGCAGACGACCTACACCGCGCGGTTCAACCGGCGGCATCGGCGCAACGGGCACTTGTTTCAGGGGCGGTACAAGGCGCAGTTGGTGGAGGCCGACGCGTACGCGCAGTGGCTGGTGGAGTACGTGCATTTGAATCCGGTGCGGCCGCGTCGCAAGAGCGATCCGATCCCCGGCGAGCGCGCCGCGCAGTTGACGGGCTATCGCTGGAGCAGCCATCGGGATTATGCCGGACTGAATCGGACGCCGGCGGCGTGGTTGTGTTTGGATTGGCTGGCGTACTGGGGGCGGACGCGGCGAGAAGCGCAGGCGGGCTACCGGCAGCGTCTGCGGCAAGCGTTTGGCAAGCCGGTCAACAATCCGTGGGAGCAGATGCGCCACGGACTGGTGTTGGGCAGCGAGCCATTGCGCGCCAAGGCACAGGCCTTGTTGGCGAGGAAGCCCGGCCAGGAAGAACGACATTGGACAAAGGCGGTGGAAAGCAAACAGTGGCAACAGCGGGTGCGCCAGCAAGCCGCCGCGCACGCGGACCCACGGATTCAGATTTGGACGCGGGTGCGGCTGGGAGGCGAACGCGGGGTGGACGTGGCGCGCGACTATGGCTACGCCAGCGGCAACGGGATCGGCCAAGTGGTCAAACGGCTGGAGCAGAGAGCGGTGGAAGACAGGCGTTTGAAGCAACTCCTAACGCGCACCGCTGCTGCACTCCAACGAGAAAGTGTGTGATGTGTGGCGTTGACCCCGAATTCGATTGGGTGTTCCCGCCATCGATACTTACCAAGCCATTGTCGAACATGTATGCTGATCTGTCGAGTGGAGAACCTCCTAGCGAGGGACAGTAGGACGGGAGCTGGTATGCCCCCATCAAACAATCCATACATTTTTCGGTGGGCACTGGTTTGCCTCGGCTTGGCTGGTGTTACCTTCTTTGTTTCTTGGGTTTACTGGTTAATACTCCGCGTGTTCTTCGAAGAGATTCGATATTGGTGGTGCGTTATTTTCATGGGCCTCGTAGAGTTTGTATGCGTTGGCTACACCTTAGCTGCTATAAGGAGGCGAAAGGATAGGAGTATCGGGCGGAAATGAGTCTGGGCAGCGCGGTCACCCGTAGTTCGCCGAACAGGATCAACTGGTCGAGGCATTCGGCTTTGACGGAGCGCACCCAGCGTTCGGCGTTCGAAGGGGTCAAACCTTGACTCGAAGGGGTCAAACCTTGACTCTTGACAGATAGGCGGTTGGTCGCTTACTCTCCGCTGCATGCCCAGACCCATTCGCGTGGAATTTCCCGGCGCCGTCTATCACGTGATGGCGCGCGGGAATGAGCGCAAAGACATCTTCCGTGATGATCGGGATCGGCAGCGGTTGTTGGACGCGTTGGCGGCAACGGTGGAGCAGTTTGGGTTGCGGGTGTATGCGTACTGCTTGATGCCGAATCATTATCATCTGATCGTGGGTACGCCCCGGGGGAATCTGAGCCGGGCGATGGCGTGGTTGCAGACGACGTATACGACGCGGTTCAATGCGCGGCATCGGCGGCGGGGGCATCTGTTTCAGGGACGGTTCAAGGCGCAACTGGTGGAGGCGGACGAGTATGGGCAGTGGTTGGTGCAGTACGTGCATTTGAATCCGGTGCGGCCGGCGCAGAAGGGTGACCCGATTGCGGCGGAACGGTGGGGGGAGTTGGCGCGGTACGCGTGGAGCAGTCATCGGGATTATGGCGGATGGCGGAAGGTGAGTCCGTCGTGGTTGGGTTTGGATTGGTTGGCGTATTGGGGGCGGAGGGGGCAGGCGGCGCAGGGGGCGTATCGGCGGACGATGCGGGGGGCGTTTGGTCAGGCGGTGAAGAATCCGTGGGAGGGGTTGCGGCGGGGCTTGGTGTTGGGGGGCGAAGAGTTGTATGCGCGGGCGCACCGGTTGATGCAGCAGAAGGGTGGGTTGGAGGAGGCGCGGTGGACGGAGAGCGAGGCGGTGGCGGCGGTGCGACAGCGGGTGCGGGAGTTGGTGAAGGCGGAGCTGGACGAGCGGGTGAAGCTGTGGGCGCGGGTGCGGTTGGGGAACGAGCGGGGGATTGCGGTGGCGCGGGAATACGGTTACCGGGATGGCAGCGGCGTCACGCAAGTGATCAAACGACTGGAAGCGACAGCGCGGCTAGATGAGTCTCTGAGCAAGAAGCTGAACCAGCTACGCGAGTTGTCAAGAGTCAAGGTTTGACCCCTTTGACAAGGTTTGACCCCTTTGACCCCATTGACACCACGGCGACCTTGCCGGCGACCATCACGTCGGTCGCACGCTTGATGCCATCGGCGAGTGATTCCCGGCAGCCGTAGAGATTGTCGAACTTCGATTTGGTAACGGAGTCGTTGACGTTGATGGCCGGCACGAGCAGCTTGCCGGCTTCGAGCATCTGATAGAGCCGATGCACACCAGTCGTCGTCTCTTCGGAAACACCTTTCCAATCTTTGACGACGGTGTGCCAGAAGCCGGGACGTTCCTTGGTCACGCGCTTGAGCAAAGACTTGATGACGGCGACTTCGTGGTTGTCGCTGGGAGTATCAACCCATTTGTCGCCGTCTTCGAGTTCGTAGCCTTTGTGGATGAGTAGGGTAGCGTCACCGCCGTCATCCACGATGAGTTGCGGGCCTTTGTTGCCAGGATGGGTGAGTGCGTCGAGTGTGCAATCCCAGTACTCTTCTAGTGCTCCGTCAAACTTGAATGCAAGGGTGAAGTGGGGCAATCTGGCGACGACCAAGGAGGTCGTATGCCACAGAAACAAGTCGTGCAGTTGGGCGATGGGGATCGCCACCAACTGCGTTCGT
>Ga0247727_10001108_pt1 | contig 65584 bp, 64 predicted proteins | sample WisWelCaveWW1625_FD_202498 | JGI IMG/M metagenome (GOLD analysis project Ga0247727, IMG submission 202498) | Biofilm microbial communities from Wishing Well Cave, Virginia, United States - WW16-25 | ecosystem: Environmental > Aquatic > Deep subsurface > Groundwater > Cave microbial mat | place... | reverse complement strand
AGTCCGACGACGGCCCACGCCGGTGCACCGGTGAAGAACCCATCGATCACCGAGTTGGCTGCACGTGTGTCGGAACCCTGTCGGGAGTCCACGCTGGACCTTCGGCGGCCGAAGGTCTTACCTTGAGTCGAGTAGACCGGGACCCGGATCGGGTGGATCCGGCGGCGGCGACATCAGGGTCGCCATGAGCGAACGGAACGCTCGTCCACGGTGGCTGATCCGGTCCTTCTCGGCGTCGGTGAGCTCGGCCATGGTGGTCTCCCAGCCTTCGGGGATGAAGGCGGGGTCGTACCCGAACCCGTTTTCGCCGCGCGGCGTGGCCGTGAGGGTGCCCTCGCACACGCCTTCGGCATGCATCGCCGTCCCGTCCGGTAACGACAACACGGCGAGGCATCGGTAGCGGGCCGTTCGACCGCCGCGGGGCACGCCGCGGATCGCCCGAAGCAGCTCCCGAAGGTTGTCGGCGTCGGTGGCGTCGGGTCCGGCGAACCGGGCGCTCCGGACCCCGGGCCGCCCACCTAGTGCGTCGACCTCGATGCCTGAATCATCAGCGAGGGCCGGAAGATCGAGGGCCTCCGCGACCGCCCGCGCCTTGAGCACGGCGTTGTCGAGATAGGTGTCTCCGGTCTCCTCGACATCGGGGAACGACGCGGCGCCGAGGTCCTCGATGGACGTCAGGTCGGTGGGCCACCCGGCACAGATCCTCGACAGCTCGCGGATCTTGTGGGCGTTGCGGGTCGCGAGCACGATCGTCGACGGCATGCCCACAGGGCTCACCGGCCCAGCTGGATCACCGGCCGATGACGGCACGCTGCACCCGGGTGAGGTGCCCGACACCACCCGCTGCCAGGTCGAGCATGGCGTCGAGCTGGGACCGGGAGAACGGCTCCCCTTCGGCCGTGCCCTGAACTTCCACGAGCGCGTCCGAGCCCGTCATCACGACGTTGAAGTCGACGTCGGCCGAGGCATCTTCGTCGTAGCACAGGTCGAGCACGGCCTCGCCGCCGACCATGCCCACGCTGACGGCCGCCACCGAGTCGCGGAGCACGCCGGCCGGGACCAGCCCGTCGGCGACGAGCCCGTCGATCGCAAGTGCCAGCGCGATGTACCCGCCGGTGATCGAGGCGGTCCGTGTACCGGCGTCGGCCAGCAAGACGTCGCAATCGACCGTGATCATGCGTTCGCCGAGCGCGCTGAGGTCGGTGATGCTTCGAAGGGCGCGTCCGATCAGCCGTTGGATCTCTTGGGTGCGGCCGCCGGGCCGGCCGCGGTTCACTTCGCGCGCCGAACGCTCGGAGGTCGAGGCCGGCAACATCGAGTACTCCCCCGTCACCCAGCCTTTCCCGGTGCCACGCAGCCACCTGGGCGGGTCGTCGGAGACGCTCGCCGCGCACAACACGCGCGTACGCCCCATGGAGAACAACACCGAGCCCGCCGCCCACTCCTGGAAGCCGACCTCGTAGCTGATGGGTCGCAGCTCATCGGCGGCACGGCCGTCGGGCCGCGTCACGCGCGGACCTCGATGGTCATACCCGGTGTGGCGAGGTCGACCGCACCATCGAACGCCGCCGCTGCCTCTTCGAGGGAAACGCGCGGATCCAGATCCGGAGTGATGTGGGTCAAGATCAACCGGCCGGCATCGGCGCGACCGGCGTGTTCGCCCGCCTGCGCGGCCGAGAGGTGGAACGGGTACAGCTTCGAGGCGTTCTGGTAGGTGGCCTCGCACAAGAAGACGTCGGCGTCACGTGCAAGCGCCACGGCTTCGGCGCACGGGCCCGTGTCGCCGGTGTACGACAAGATGGAACCGCCGGCTTCGATGCGGTAACCCAACGAATACACGCCGATGTGGGTCATCTCGAACGCGGTGAGGCGGAACGGACCTACCTCGAACGTGTCGCCGGCCGTGAGCCGCTGCATCGCGAACGCCTCGGTCATGACGTCACGGCCGTTCTCGGAAACGAGCATGGAGACGATGTCGGTGAACCCGTGCGGTGAATACAGCGGTAGCCCTGGTGATCCCTGCCGGCCGTAATGGCGGGCATAGAACGCCGGGATGATGTCGAGGAAATGGTCCGCATGTCCATGGCTGATCACCATGGCGCCGATGTCGGGGACCGCGATGTGCTCCTGGACGCGGGCGAAGGTGCCTGTCCCGGCGTCGAGCCATAGGTGGAACCCGTCTCGGCTCACGAGGTAGCCACAGGTCTGTCCCCCCGGTCCGGGCCAGGTGCCATGGGAACCCAGCACGGTCAGCTCCACGCGGCCCCCTCGAGCTGCGTGTGCTCGACATCGACATGCTCGAGCTCCCTACCCCAGAATCGCTCGGCGAGGTGACGGAATCCATCGACCGCACCCGTCGTCGTGAACACGTGCGACGGTGGTTCGGCCGACCCACGGAGACGGTCGCCGCCCACGAGCTCCGCGTACACGTCTTTCGCGGTCTCCTCGGCCGACGAAACGAGCACGACGTCGCTGCCCATCTCGAGCTGGAGCAACCCTGCCAGCAGCGGGTAGTGCGTGCAGCCCAAGATCAACGTGTCGATAGCGTCCTCCTTCAGCGGAGCAAGATACCCCTGCGCGGCCGCCCTTAGGGCATCGGAGGTGGTGTCGCCGCGTTCGACGTGCTCGACGAACGCGGGGCAGGCCGCCGCCACGAGCACCGCCGACGAGCCGATCGCCCGCTGGTAGGCGCCCGTCGCGATGGTGGCTTCGGTGCCGATCACGCCGATCCGACCGTTCCGCGTGGCGCGGATCGCAGCGCGGGCGCCCGGGTTGATGACACCGATCACCGGCACGCCGTGACCGGCCGCGATATCGCCGATGGCCGACACCTCGATCGAGTTGCACGCCACCACCAAGAGCTTCACGTCGCGGGAGACGAGATGGGCCGCGATGTCGAGGGCGAACCCTCGGATCTGTTCGACTGATCGCGGTCCATAGGGGAAGTGGGCGCCGTCGCCGACGTACCGGATCGATTCGTTCGGCAGCAGGTCGGCGATGGCGCGGGTGACCGTGAGCCCACCGACCCCCGAGTCGAACACGCCGATCGGACGGCCATCAGGCATGCGCGCTCACGCCTACCACCACAACGACTCCTCGACCCCTTTCTCGGCCGTGGCCAGATCTTCGGCCCAGGCGTCGATCGACAGGTACTTCCACCCGCCGTCGGGCAACAGGCATACCACGTCGCCGTGCTCGAGCTCTGCGGCGATCCGCTGCGCGACGTGGATGACCGCCCCGCTCGAGATGCCGGCGAAGATGCCTTCCCGCGAGGTCAGCTCGCGCGTCGCGCGCAAGGAATCCACCGAGTTCACCAGGAACTTCCGATCGATCTGGGCCGGGTCGAAGATCGGCGGGACGAAGCCGTCGTCGAGCGAGCGCAGACCGTAGACGAGGTCACCCAGCTCGGGCTCCGCGGCGATCACCAGGATGTCGGCCCGGTGCGCGTGCAGCGCCCTGCCATTGCCGGTGAGCGTGCCGCCGGTGCCCATGCCCGCGACGAAGTGGGTGACCTCCGGCAGGTCGCGGATGATCTCGGCCGCGGTCCCCTCCTCGTGCGCCCGAGGGTTCGCAGGATTCCCGTACTGGAAGGGCATGTAATACCGGTCGTCGCGGGCGAGGGCTCGGGCGACCTCGATCGAGCCGTTCGTGCCCTTCGCGCCATCACTCACCACGATCTCGGCACCGAACAGGCGGAGCAGGCTGATCCGCTCCTGGCTCGCGTTGTCGGGGATCACGACGGTGAGGCCGTATCCCTTCCGCCTCGCCACCATCGCGAGCGCGATGCCCGTGTTGCCCGAGGTGGGCTCCAAGATCGTGCGTTCCCCGGTGAGCTCGCCGCTCGCCTCCGCGGCCTCGATCATGGCGAGGGCGATGCGGTCCTTCGTGGAGCCGGTTGGGTTCTGACCCTCGAGCTTGGCCCAGATGCGCACCTCGGGGCGGGGCGACATGCGTGGGATGCCCACGAGCGGCGTGTTCCCGATGGTGTCGAGGATCGAATCGTGGCGGGTCACGCCGGGATTATCGCAGCGTGACGGGCGCCGGCCCTGTCGCTTCCGCCCTACCTCAGGCCGATCAGTCGCGACCCGAGGCCGAGCTCGACGAGATGAGCACCTCGATACGCGGCCCGCCTCATCTCATGTCCGACCGGGTCGCCCGCGAAGACTCTGGGCCAGGGCTATTCGCAACCTGACCGGATCATTCCACTGCTCGAGTGGACAAGATCCGGCGGAAGCCTGGACGGTGTAGACCCAAGCCCAGCCGATCGCCAGCGAGACGGCGAAGGCCACTGCCGTCGTGCCGCGGTTGGCCGAAGTTCTGGTCGAGTCCGGGCGTGGCCCGTCATGATCCGGATGTCGCAGTTATCGGCTCGCACGTTGCCGACGTGACGTCAGCAGCACCCAGCCGGTCCGGAAGCAGCACGATGACGCCCCTGCCTTCAGGGATCCCGAGGGTGAAGTCGATCACCTCGGCGAGACCGTCTGCGATGAGCTCCGCACGACAGAACTGCTCGCCCGGGTACTTGTCATCGAGCCACGACACCAGCCCGATGACCCGTGGGCCCGGCTCGACGACGACCTCCAGCTCGGAGAAGACGTACGTGGCTCCAGGGTCGATGTGCTCCCCCGCACTGCAGTAGCCCCTCGCGGTGCTCGGGGCGTCATCAACGCTCACGATCAAGCGGAAGACTGACGTGAGACCGGGGCTGTTGATCCGCAAGCCGAACTGTATGGCGCCGACGACGACGCCTGATGCGTTCAACACCTCGACCTGGCAGCGGGCCTCGCCGGGCGCGATGTCGGTCGCCCATCGAGCCTCGTACGACACCTCGACTTCATCCGAAGGCGCTCCAGCCACGCGCATGATCTGCAGCCCCGTGAGAAGGTAGGTGGCTTCTCCATCCTCGGCGGGGAGAACCTGGGTCGTTGGAGCTGCCAGCGTGGCGGCACCTGCTCCCACCGCAAGCCCGGCGACCACGAGGGGAACGAGCCAGCGACTGGTTGCGTATCTGCTCATCTCAACGCGTCTTACCACAGATCGGCCTCGACGTCGATCGCCTGGAATCGACATGAGGCTGGCCGAGGGATATATGTCGAAGGCGCCACCGCTTGGGGCGGTCACGGGGAAAGCGGGATACGGTCGTCGTGTTGGGGTTCGAGGGTGAGAGCGCGCCCGAGAAGGTCATCGTCCCGCTCACCATGCTTCGCACTCGCGATGGCATGTTGGACAACACCGTCGTCAACGTGGCTCTGCCGACGCTGCTCAGCCGCCGGCCACGGCCGGCAAGATCGAGACGGTGTCGCCCTCGGCGAGCTCGGTCTCGAGCGACCCCAGGTAACGCACGTCCTCGTCGTTCACGTACACGTTGATGAACCTGTGCAGACCGCCGTCGTCGGCGATGACGTTCTTCGTGATGCCGGGGTAGCGTGTTTCGAGGTCGCCCAGCACGTCGCGGAGCGTGGCGCCGTCGGCACCTACGCGGGCTTCGTCATCGGCGAACTTCCTGAGGATCGTCGGCAGCTTCACGGTCACGGCCATGATGGTTCGTCTCCTGGGTCTCAGCTCTGGGCGGGCACGCCGCAGAACGCCTCGTAGTCGATGAGCTCGGTGATGGTGGGCTCCTTGCCGCACACCGGGCAGTCGGCGTCCCACCGGATCGTCACTTCCTGGAAGTCCATGTGTAAGGCGTCGTACAGGAGCAGCCGGCCTTCGAGCGTGTCGCCCTCGCCGGTGATCAGCTTGATGGCCTCGGTGGCCTGGATCGAGCCGATCACACCCGGCAACACGCCGAACACGCCGCCTTCGGCGCAGCTCGGCACGGTGCCGGGCGGTGGCGGCGACGGGAACAGGCACCGGTAACACGGTGTCTCCTTGCCGGGCATGAACACCGTCGCCTGGCCCTCGAACTGGTAGATCGAGCCGTACACCAGCGGCTTGTTCGTGAGCTGGCACGCGTCGTTGACCAGGTAGCGCACCGGGAAGTTGTCGGTGCCGTCGACGATCACGTCGTAGCCGTCGAACACGTCGAACACGTTGGTCGAGAACAACAGGCTGTCGTGGCCCACCACCTCGATCGTGGGGTTGATCGCGCGGAGATGCTCGAGGGCCGACTCGACCTTCGGCCGCCCCACGTCGGCGTCGGTGTGCAAGATCTGACGCTGGAGGTTCGACACGTCGACGTGGTCGAAGTCGACGACGCCCAGCTTGCCGATGCCGGCGGCGGCCAGGTACATCGCGATGGGCGAGCCGAGCCCGCCCGCACCGATGACCAGCACGCTCGCGTCCAGGAGCTTGCGCTGTCCCGCTCCCCCGACGTTGGGCAAGATGATGTGGCGGGCGTAACGCTGGACCTGTTCCTCGGTGAACGGACGCTGGCTCACGTGAGGATCAGCTCCTCTTCCTCGATCTCGCCGTCGACGATCCAGAACGAGCGGATCACGGGCTCCTTGCGATCGGTCAGCGACACCACGATGCACCGGGCGTCGGGATAGAAGGCGAGCTTCACGTCGGTCTCGCTCGGGTACGCGTCGGAATGGGTGTGCGAGTGATAGATGGCCCAAAGGTCCCAGCCACGCTCGTCCAGCTCGTCGAAGACACGGAGCTGCTCCTTGCCGTCGAGGCGATAGGTGACGGGGCTCGCGTCGGCGTTCGTCATGGGGAAGACCTTCACGGGCTCCCCGTCTTCGGCGGCGATGAGCCCGCAGCATTCGTTGGGGAACTCGCGGATCCCCTGTTCGACCATCTCTTTGGCGAGGACGCCGTCCAGCTCGGCCATGTCCGTCCTTCGGGTCATGCGGTGCAGGCGCGAGGGCGCCTGTTGCAGGTGCAAATGCTACCAGCGGGGTCTGCTATTCCCGAGGTCGGTGTGTGACGTCCGTGGCCTGGGTGCCTCCGGCGCCCATGTGTTGCCCGGCGCACCACGCTCCTGCATGCTTTGCCTCGATGGACAACGATCCACCGCCGGTGACGCCTCCGGACCCTGAACGGCCCGGAGCCTGGGTGGAGGTGCCGACCCCACTCGCTTCGCCGAAGAGACGCAGCACCGGCTTGCTCGTCGCGGTCGTGGCCCTGGTGGTGGCCGGGCTCGTGGCGATCGTGGTCGTGACGAGAGGTGGAGGACCGACGATCCCCGACGAGGTCGCGGGGCAGCCACGGATAACGGCCGGCCCCACGGTCGAGGTCCTCGATGCGATCGGGGACCTCGAGGTCGACGGTGTCTCGATGGACGTCGCGATCTACGGTACCGAGCTCGCGCCCGCCTACATGGTGATGATCGTGAGCGGGGACATCGGTGGCGACGCCGGCGACATGCTCGGGACGCTCCCCGAGGGGGTCTTCTCCGACCGGAACGTGTCGGTCGACTTCTCAAGTTCGATCCGAGCGACGGTCGACGGGGTCGGATACGTATGTGCTCCCGCCGTCGGCGCGGACCTGGGGACCGAGGTGACGATGTGCCTGTTCGCCGGGGGTGATCTCGGTGGGATCGTGATGAGCCTCACACCGGCCGCAGTGCAGGGCCTGATGGCGACGACCCAGCGCCTGGTGGACGAGATCGGCTGACGCGACCGCGGACAGCGATCGTTCCCGGGGAACCGGCGACGACCTCGCCGATGACCGCACACACGACCTCTTCGTCTGCGAGCAGGGCGCACACCGCGTCGGGGTCGTGCGTCGCGAGCAGCAGGCCGCCGCTCGTCTGCGCGTCGGCCAGCACCAGCTGTTCGGGCCGCGTCAGGCCGCCCCAGTCGACGGTTCCCGCCAGCCACGCATGGTTGCGCTTCGTCCCGCTGGGCACGACGTCGGCGATCGCCAGATCGACGACGTCGTCGAGCAGCGGGACGGTGGCCGCGTCGATGGACGCGGCCACCCCGCTCGCCTCGAGCATGACGCGGAGGTGCCCGAGGAGGCCGAAGCCCGTCACGTCGGTGCCGGCGGTCACGCCGGCACCGAGGGCGGCTCGCGCGGCGGCGGCGTTGAGCGCGGTCATGATCTCCACCGCCGCGCTCGCCTGCTCGGGGCTCGCCACACCGCGCTTGATCGCGGTCGTGACGATCCCCACCCCCAGCGGTTTCGTCAGCACCAAGGTCATGCCCGGCTCGGCACCGCTGTTACGGAGCAGGAGCGACGGGTCGGCGAAGCCGATCACGACCATCCCGTAGAGCGGCTCGCGCTCGGTCGTGATGGTGTGCCCGCCGACGATCGACGCGCCCGCCTGCTCGACGACGTCGCGTCCGCCGCGGAGCACATCTGCCAACAACTCGAGTGGGAGCTCGTCGACCGGCCACCCGGCGATGTTCAGCGCGATGGCAGGGACGGCGCCCATGGCGTAGATATCCGACAACGCGTTCGCGGCGGCGATGCGCCCCCAGTCGTACGCGTCGTCGACCACCGGCGTGAATACGTCGACGGACACGACGAGACCGCCACCGTCCGCCAGGCGGTAGACGGCAGCGTCGTCGCCGGTCTCGTCCGAAACCAGCACCGCGTCGGGTCGAACCGACGGGCCGAGCAGACCCAGGACCTGGGTCAGGTCAGAAGGACCGAGCTTGCACGCTCACCCGGCGCCGTGGCTGAACCGCGTCAGCCGCACCTCATCACGCATCGCCGGCGAGCTTACGCCGCGCGGCATCGTGTCCGGCGGCCGATCAGAACACGCCGAGAGGGGTCTGCCATGTGCCCCACGTCTCGCCGTCGAGCGTCAGCCGGATCTCGACGAGGCGGTTCCCACCCGTGGGGCGGAAGACGATGACCCCCCGTCGCACCTGCCCTGGCTCGAGCGATATGGGGGTGGTGAGGTCGTCGTTCGAGCGACCGTAGCGGCCGGGGTTCGGGTGCAGCTCGGCCGGCGACGGGCCGACCACGGCCGCGAACTGCGCCTCGTTCAGATCGACGAGCACGGCCGTCGAGCCCACCGAGCCCGTCCATGGCGTGTCGCCGGGGTTCCGCACGGTGAACCAGACCGAGAACGAGCGGTACCCCTCGACGACGGTCAACGACAGGGCGGTTGAGTCGAACGTGACGTGCAGAGGACCACCGTCTGTGGTCGGCAACGTGAGCGTGTCTTCGGCGAACCCGCTCGTGATCTCTTGGAAAGGTGTGGGAGCCGGCGAGAATGGCACGAGCGGGTCGACCTCTGGCCGCACGGTCGGGCTCGACGAGGTAGGCGTGGGCACCAGGGCAGGTTCCGTGGTCGTCGTCGCGGGGTCGCACGCGACCAGCGATAGCGACGACACCGCAGCGACGGTCATCGCCGCGATCCGCACGCTCAGAACAGCTCCGTTCCCATCGCGTGGAACCCGCCATCGACGTGGATCAGCTCGCCGCTGATGCCCTTCGAGAGGTCGGAAAGCAAGAACGCGACCGTGTCGCCGACGGGACCGGGGTCACCGACATCCCAACCGAGAGGCGCGCGGCGCCCCCACATGTCGGTGATGTTGTCGAACCCGGGGATGCTCTTGCCCGCCATGGTCTTGATGGGCCCCGCGCTCACGGTGTTGACGCGGATCCCCTTGGGCCCCAGGTCACGCGCGAGGTACCTTGTCACCGACTCGAGCCCGGCCTTCGCCACGCCCATCCAGTCGTACACGGGCCACGCCACGGTCGCGTCGAAGTCCAGGGACACGACCGACGCGCTGCCGGCAGCCTCGAGCAACGGCTGCATCCCCACGGCAAGCGCCTTCAACGAATACGCGCTCGTCCGGACCGCCGTCGCGACGCTCTCCCACGGTGTGTGGAGGAAGTTGCCACCGAGGGCGTCTTGCGGGGCGAACGCGATGGCGTGCAGGAACCCGTCCAGGGCGCCCCAGCGCCGACTGAGCTCGTCGCGGGCCGCCTCGATCTGCGACTCGTCGTTGACGTCGAGCTCCAACACGTCGGGGGTCGACGGCAGGCGCTTCGCGACCTTCTGCGTCACGCTGACGCCCCGCCCGAAGTTCGACAAGACGATCTCGGCGCCGTGCGCCTGCGCCGAGCGCGCGGCCGCGAACGCGATGGACTGCTGGGTCAACACGCCGGTGATCAACAACCGCTTGCCTTCGAGGATCACGGTCGTTTCCCTCCACGACTCATGCCGTGTCCACGATCTCGATGTCGACGCTGCCCGCATCGTCGCGTTGCGTCACCCGGACGGTCCAGATGGCGCCGGCGCCCGACGCCGTGCACGTGAACGAGGCGCCAGGCTCGACCTCGATCCCGGGCGGGCAGGTCACCTCGGTCACCTCGGGACCTCCACCGTCGGCGAGGAGCGTGGCGATCTGCCCTTCGAGATCGCCGGTGTCGAGGGTCTGGGAGCAACCCGCGGCGAACACCACGACGCAGAGCGCTGCCATGAGCGTTCGTGCACGCACGAGGCCTCCTGAGACGGTCCGACGGGGTGGCCGGGAGCGTAGCATCGGCCGCATGGACCTGGGCCTCGAGGGCAAGGTGGCGCTGGTCACCGCCGCGTCGAAGGGCCTCGGGCTCGGGGCCGCCCGCGCGCTGTCGGCCGAAGGGTGCAAGGTCGTCGTGTGTGCCCGCGACCCGGACGGGCTTGCGGCGGCAGCGTCTTCGCTTCCTGGGGAGGTCCTGGCGATCGCCGCCGACGTGACCGACCCGGCGACGCCGGCCACGCTGGTCGAGCAGACGATCGCTCGGTTCGGGTCGCTCGCGATCCTCGTCGCCAACGCCGGTGGTCCACCCCGAGCCCGGGCGATGGAGGTGACCGACGCGACGATGCGCGACGCCCTCGAAGCGAACCTGCTCACCTCGGTCCGCCTCGTCCAGGCGGCGGTCCCCCCGATGCGGGAGACGGGGTGGGGGCGGATCGTGTGCATCACGTCCTTCGGCGTCAAACAGCCCATCGGGACGCTCGCGTTGTCGAACACCGCCCGCACCGGCCTCTGGGCATGGGCGAAGACGGCAGCGCAGGACCTCGCCCCCGATATCACGCTGAACCTCGCCTGCCCCGGGCTGCACGCGACCGACCGGGCCAAGGAGCTGGGCACGACCGGTCGGCTCGGTGACCCCGATGACTTCGGCGCCGTGATCGCCTTCTTGTGCTCGGCCCAGGCAGGCTTCGTCTCCGGGGTCGCGCTGCAGGTGGACGGTGCCGCTACCCTAGGGCTCTTGTGACTGGCGAGGAGGGTCCGGTTCGATGACCGAGGACGGGGCGAAGGTGCAGGTGGCGGCGGTCGCCGATCGTCTGTGGGACGACATGCTCGAGCTGTGGCCACTGATCGGCACGTCGGTCGGCGACGACCGAGCCGACGACCGGCTCGACGATCTGGGTGAGGACGGTCGTGCCGACCAGGAGCGGCGGCTCCGCCACGCCGCCGACGCGGCCGCAGCGATCGAGCGCACGTCGCTGGCCGACGACGACCGAGCGATGCTCGACATCGTCGACGCGATCACGGGCCGCGGGCTCGCACAGCTCCACCACCGGCTCGACAGGCTCCAGGCAGCCAACCACCTGGCGGGTCCGGCCACCACGCTCGGTGATGTCGCCTCGCTGCAGCTCGCCGACACATCGGAGAGGCTGGACCGCTACGTGGGACGGCTCCGTTCGTTCCCCACCTACCTCGAGCAGGCCGCCCAGGTGGTCCGCGAAGGCGTCGACACCGGTGTCGTGCCCCCACGCGTGGTGGCCGAGCGCACCGTCGCTGCCCTCGACCGGCTCCTCGCACTCGACGTGCACGAGTCGCCTGCATTGATCCCGGTCGCCGACGGCTCCGACGCCGACCGCGACCGGGTGATCGCCGCGGTCCGCGAGGCGGTGAACCCCGCGCACGAGAGCTTCGCGGCGATGCTCCGTGACGAGCTGCTTCCCCACGCGACCGAGACCATCGGCATCACGGCGCTCCCCGGCGGCGACGCCTTGTACGCGACGGAGATCTTCGGTTGGACGAGCCTGCCCCTTGACCCGCTCGAGACCCACGAGCTCGGTCTGGAGCGGTTCGCCGCCATCCAACAAGAGCGGCACGAGGTGGCGGCGAGCCTCGGCTACTCGACGCCGGCCGAAGGCATCGCCGCCCACACCGCGTCGGGTGCGAACACCGCGACGACCCCCGAACAGCTCGTCGCCATGGCCGAAGACCAGGTGCGCCGCAGCTGGGAGGTCGCGCCCTCGTTCTTCGGCATGCTCCCGTCGGCCAACTGCCAGGTCCGGCGGGTCGAGGAGTTCCGGGAGGCGGACTCGCCGTTCGCCTTTTACCTGCCACCCACCGAAGACGGGTCGCGCCCTGGAACCTATTACATCAACGCCTACGACCTCCCCGACCGGGCGCTGCACCACGTCGCGAGCGTCACGTACCACGAATCCAACCCTGGTCATCACTTCCAGATCGCGATCGAGCAGGAGATGGCCGGTCGCCCGCCGCTTCGACGGTTCGGTGCCGGCATGGCATCGGGCGCCTTCGTGGAAGGCTGGGGCCTGTACGCCGAGCGGCTCGCCGACGAGATGGACCTGTACCTCGACGGATGGGAGCGACTCGGGTTGCTCGACAACCAAGCACACCGCGCGGCGCGGCTGGTGACCGACACCGGTATCCACGCCCTCGGCTGGTCGCGCGAGCGATCGATCACGCTCCTGGAAGACGGCGGTCAAACGCACACCGACGCGGTGATCGAAATCGACCGGTACATCGCCCTGCCGGGTCAGGCCCTCTGCTACATGATCGGCCTGATCGAGATCGAACGCGCACGCGAGGCCTCGACGACCGGAGCCCACGATGCGGCATCGCTGCGTGCGTTCCACGATCGGGTGCTCTCGTTGGGCCAGCTCCCACTGCCGTCGTTCCGCCGCGTGTTCGGCACCGGCTGACGCTGTTCTAGGCCCGGCGCGCCGTCAACAGCAGGTAATCGATCATGCGCCGACGCCACATCAGCTCGACCTGGGACACCATGACCCTGGCCGCCGCGGCGTAGGTCGGCGCCACGTCGGGCGCCGCCAGACGGTCACGAACGTAGGTGAGCGCCGGCTCGATCACGTGCGGGCCCACGAGCCGCGCTTCGACATCGGTGAAGCCGGCGCCGCGTACGAGCCCGACGATGTCGTCGGGAGAGGCCGCGGCGCCGCGCCGGAGGCCCCACACCCGCAGCAGCGACAGCGCGGCCAGCCCCTCGCGCGGGCCACGCGGGTACCGGAGCGTGGGGATGTCGCTCATCGATAACACCCCCCCAGGCCGCAGCACGCGCGCCGCCTCTTCGAAGAAGCGTCGTCTCGAGCCGAAGTGGAACGCGGCCTCCACGCTGATCACGGCGTCGAAGGTCGCGCGCGGAAACGGCATGCGGCACGCGTCGCCGTTCACGCCGTTCGCGCCCGCCTCGGCGAGCCGCGCACGGCCCGCCTGCAGCTGTGACAACGTCACGTTGAGAGCCGTGAGCGAGGTGGGCGCAGTGACCTGGGCTATCAACGGGTCTTGCGCACCGAGTCCGTTGCCCACGTCGAGAACGTCGCCTTTCGTGGGGAGCGCATCGGCGACCGTGCGGACGAGACGTCGAACCGCGAGGGGCGCCTCGGACGCATCGTGCCCGTCGCCTTCCCACAACCCGAGGTTGAGCCACCCCTCGTCGAGCGCCAGGAAGAAGTCGGGGCCGATGCTGTCGTAGACGGTGGCCGCCGGGTTGACGCCGTAGCGGAGCATCGCGAGCCCGTGACGGACGTTCCCCCGGGTCCAGCTGGGAGGCGACCGATCGCGTCGATCTCGTCGATCTCGTCGAGCGCGACCGGTCACGCCGCTGCCCGCCACGCATCGCGGATCTTGACCCTGGCGCCGACGCGAATCACGGCCCCGGCGTACAGGCGGGCAGCGAGCGGCACCAGCACCACGGTGCTGCCGATCACGGCGACGAGCGATACCACCACCTCCCAGGGCGCCGCAGCCCCGAGCGTGATCCGCACCGGCATCGTGAGTGCCGAGGAGGTCGGCATGATCGACGCGATACGAACGAGCAACGAATCGGGGCTCTGTAGGGCGCCGACCGAGATGAAGAACGACACGAAGATCACGAGGTTGATCGGCGTCATCGCGTTCTGCAACTCCTCCATGCGCGATACCAGCGCGCCGGCGACAGCGAACAGCGACGCGTAGAACGCGAACCCCAGGACGAACCAGCCGACGTCGAGCAGCGCGACCCCAACGGCGGCGCCCGGCACATCGATGGCACCGGTGACCATCGCGAGGCCGATCCCATAAGCGGCGATGACGATGAGCTGGGCTAACCCCAGCGCGCCGATGCCGATCACCTTCCCGGCCATGAGCTGGCGGGCGGTGATGGCCGACAACAAGATCTCGACGACGCGCGAGCTCTTCTCTTCGATGACCCCCGTCGCGACCCATACGCCGTAGCCGAACAGCTGCCCGTACAACAAGATCACGCCGATGAACGCGAGCCCGCCGTTGCGCTCCCGGTCCGGTGACGAGGGCGTCAACGCGAGCACCTCGACCGGCGTGGTGTCGTTCAGCGAGGCCTGCACATCTGGCGGGACGTCGTAGTCCTCGAGGGTTCGCGTGATCTTGTCGGCGATCGCGGCTGCTTGGACCACCTGGACCAGCTGACCCGGGACACCCTCGTCCCCGACGAGCGCACCGTCGATGAGCGCGGCGTCGACCGAGCCGTCGGCGACCGCGGTGGTCGCCTCCCGGACGTCGGGGTACTCGATGAGCGCGACCTCCACGCCGATCGTCTCGCCGAGGGCCGCGACCCCGTCCGCGAGCGGCTGGCCGGCGACCGCGCCCAACGTGAACGACGGTGCCTCCGCTTGCCCGAGCGCCCTGATCACGATCAGCACCGTCAACACCACGAGCATGATCAGGGTCGAGATCGCGAACCCCCGATCACGCAGGCGGACCGAGAGATCGCGGCGAGCGACGAGCAGCCAGACGCGATGCTCCGCCGAGCGGTTCACGCCTGCACCACCTCGCGGAAGAGCTCGGCCAACGTGGGATGGACACGCGTGAAGTGATGGACGTCGCCGGCGCTCCGCGCCAGGTCGAGCACGCGCTGTTCGTCGACGTCATCGTCCAGCTCGAGCACGACGCCACCCTCGGTGCTCGCCACGAGCCGGACGCCGGGCACGGCGTCGTTCAGCCATCGCCCGCTGTGCCGTCGACCCGAAGCTGCCGCCGCTCGCGCGAGGCGCGGAGCTCATCGATGGTCCCCCTCTGGACCACCTTGCCTTCGTCGATGAGGACGACCTCGTCGCAGAAACGCTCCACCAGATCGAGCTGATGGCTGGAGAAGACGACGGGCACGCCATGCTCGCGCGCCTGTTTCACCAGCACCCCCATGAGGACATCGACCCCGAGCGGGTCGAGGCCCGAGAACGGCTCATCGAGCACGAGGCAGATGGGCTCGTGGACGAGCGCGGCCGCGAGCTGCACTCGCTGCTGGTTGCCGAGCGATAGCGTTTCGACGCGGTCACGGGCCCGGTCGGCGACCCCGAGGACGCCGAGCACCTCGCCGGCGCGGCGCCTCGCCGTCGCCTCGTCGAGGCCGTGCAGCCGGGCGAGGTACACCAGCTGCTCCGCCACGCGCATCTTCGGGTAGAGACCCCGTTCCTCGGGCATGTAGCCGAACCGGCGGCGGGCACCGGGGTCGATAGGGCTGCCTTGCCACACGACGCTGCCGGCGTCTGACGACAAGACGCCGAGGGCGATCCGCATCGTGGTGGTCTTGCCCGAACCGTTGCGTCCGACGAAGCCGACGATGCGGCCCCTCGCCACGTCGAACGTGACGCCGTCGAGCGCGACGACGTCACCGAAACGTCGGTGGAGGTCGATCAGTTGTAACACGGGCCCATCAAGGATAGGGGCGGGCTTACCGAGCGTCGGGAGCGTTCGAGACGCCGAGGAGCGCCCGATGGTGCAGGGTGCCGCTCGCCTCGGCGAGCAGCACGTCGGCGAGGTCGCCTCGCGTGATCTGCCACGTGGGGCCCCGCGCATCTTCCCGGACCTCGACGAGGCCGTTGGCCGGGGCGTCCACGATCTCGGGCGCAACCACGGCGACCCAATCGAGCTGGCCCTCCCGAAGCATCTCGAGGTTCTTGCGGTGCTCATCGGTGACGTGCGCGTAGGTCGGGTCGACTTTCGTGAGCAGTACGCCGACCGTCATGACGACGACGAGCCGCGGTGGGCCGGTGGCGGCCAACACGCCCGCCAAGGCTCGGGTGGCGTCGGACAGCACGGTGGTAGGCCCCAGCCCAGGAGCGCCGAGGGTCGAGATGACCGCGCCGGCACCTTCGACCGCTCCGCGGACCGCCGACTCGTCCGTGGCATCGCCGAGAGCGACCGTGAGACCGGATGGCGCGTCCCCGCTCCACCGGCGCGCGAACGCGACCATGTCGTAGCCAGCGCTGAGCCCACGATCGACGACGGCACGCCCGGTGCGACCTGCCCCGCCGGCGACCACGATGCGCATCGACCGCAACCTACCGGGTCAGCGAAGCAACCGTGACAGCCGCCGGTCGGCCAGCACCTTGCCGCCGGTCTGACAGGCGGGGCAATACGTGATCTCGTAGCCCTCGTACGACACCCGGCGCAGGTCCTCGCCGCACCGTGGACACGGTTCGCCTGCGCGGTTGTGCACGGTGAAGTGATCGCCGAGCTTCGCCGGAAGCCCACCCGTGCGCCCGCGCTCAACCTCGAGGGCGGCGGTCAGGACGACCTCGATGGAATCGATAAGCGTGGCGCGCTGATCAGAGGTGAGCTTCGCCAGCTGCGCCGTCGGTGACAGCTTCGCCGCATGCATCGCGTCGTCGGTGTACCCCCGGCCCATGCCCGACACCGTGCGTTGGTCCCGCAAGATGGTGTGGACGCGCCGGTTGTCCTCGCTCGTCATCACGAGCTCGTCGGCCGCAGCTGTGAGCACCTCGGGACCCAGCCGCGCGAGTGGGCCGTCGTCGCCGGGCCCAAGCACCCACCATCCCGCCTTGCGCTGGGTGCCGAACTCCTTGACCAAGATGGCCGGTCGCTCGCGCAGGCGCAGGCGCACGACGGCGCCACGCGGCTTCGTCGTCTTCGGCGTCGGCTCCACGTCGACGCGGCCACCCTGCGACAGATGCACCAGCAACCTGCGGTCGTCGTCGAACGACACGATCACGTACTTCGCTAGGCTCGTGACACTCGCCACCCGTGCCCCGTGCAGCTCTTCCGGCCGCGGCGCGTACGTCTTCAGCGACGAGAACTGCAAGATGTCGGCGCCGTCGAAGACGGCGCCGAAGGCAACCTCGTGGAGACGCTCTGCCAGGGCGCGCATCTCGGGGAGCTCCGGCACGACGACCTCACCCCTTGAGCGCCGCGGCCGCCTCGCCGATCAACGCCGCGCACTCGTCGATGCGGTCACGGTGCGTCCGGTGGCTCACGATGCACACCCGGAGCGTGAACCGCCCGTCCAACACCGTGCTCGACAAGAACACGCGCTTCGACGCATTGATCCGCGCCAGCAACGCGCGGTTCGCCTCGTCGTCACCGTCCCGAAGACGGAACGCGGTCACCGAGAGCTGCGTCGCGTGCGGGACCTCGATGTTCGGATCGGCACGGAGCGTCGCGTCAAGCCCGGCGGCCAGGTCGAGCTTCTCGTCGAGCGCCCGGCGGAACCGGTCGAGGCCGTGCAGCACCAGCGGGAACCACACCCGCAGGCCTCGCATGTCGCGCGACAGCTCCTGCGAGATCTCGGCGTAGTTCGGGAGCTCGCCCGAAGGCGGCAGGTCCTGGAGATAGGCTGCACCTTCGTGGTGCGCGGCCCGCATCGCCTCGCGGTCACGCATCACCAGACCGCCCGTGCCATAGGGCAGGAACAGACCCTTGTGCGGGTCGAGCGTGATGCTGTCGGTCCGCTCGATGCCGGCGAACGCCTCGCGACCGCGGTCGGTCAGCTGAAAGAACCCCCCGTACGCAGCGTCGACGTGGTGCCACATGCGTTCGGCGGTGGCGACGTCGGCGACCCTGCCGAGAGGATCGATGGCGCCGGTGTTGGTCGTCCCCGCCGACGTCACCACGAGGAACGGGCGGCGGCCGGCGGCGCGGTCGTCGCGGACCATCGCCGTGAGCGCCTCGGGGTCCATCCGGAGCTCGTCGTCGGTCGGAACGATCCGGAGCGCCCGGCGCGGCAGCCCGGCGAGCGACGCCGCTTTCGTCACGCTCGCGTGAGCGTGTGTGGTCACGTAGTACGTGCCGTCGAGGAACTCCTCACCGAGCATCGAATGGCGCGCCGTGACCACGGCCGACAGGTTCGACATCGAGCCGCCGGTCGTGAGCAGACCTTGGGCGCCGGACGGCATCTCGAACAGATCGCACAACCATCTGGTCACGTTCTCTTCGAGCTGCACCACAGCCGGGCTCGGTTGCCACAGACCCACGTAGCGGTTGAGGCCCTGCGCCAAGAACTCGGCGAGCGCCGCCGTGAACAGACCGCCCCCCGGGATGTAGGCGAGGTACCCCGGGCCGCTGTATTCGAACGTGTGGCGCGCCGCCTCGAGAGCTTGGTCGAGCAACGGGTCGAAGGACCCTCCGCCGTGTTCGGGTGGAGACGACGCCAGGCGCGACGCGACCTCGAGGGCCGCCGCGGTGTTCTCGGCCGGGGCATCCTCCAGACCGGCCTGCCACGCGATGAGTGCCTCGAGCACGGCCTGGCCCATCGCGCGCATGTCACCGGGCGACGGGTCGAACGGCAGCCCGGTCTCGGGAGGGGCGACCGGCACTTCGACGCTCACGGGGTGGGCCGCAGCCCTCGCGTCACGGCCTCGAGCAGCTTCGCCGACGCCCCCGCCACGTCGTCGACGGCGGCGTCGAAAGCCGCACGGTGCCGGGCGCTCGGCTCGCGGAACCCGCTGACCTTGCGCACGTATTGCAACGCCGCCTCGTGGATCTGCTCGTCGGGCACGACCTCGCCGCCCTCGCGCAACCGCTTGATGCTCCTGCACATGGCGGCGAGCCTACCGCGTTCGGGCGAATCGCTTGACCGCCGAGGCGGCCGCTCGCGCCCTGTCGAGCTCTTCGAGCGCAGGCCTGCCCCCCGGCGCCGCGAACCGCGCACGTTCGAACGTACGCACCACGACCGTGGCGTATCCGTGGACCTCATCCGGCAGACGCTCGTCGCCGACGACGGCCGCCAGCAGCTCCCTCGGCGTCTCGCTCGGCGATCGCTCGTGCCCCGCCGATCGCAGCGCCGCCACCAGCTCCTCGAAGGCGCGGCCGGCGTCGTCGGGCGGCCCGTGGCCGCCCCGACGCCGCCGGCCGCGCCGCCCCGACGCCACGACCAGGACCACCGCAGCGCCGGCCGTCAGCACCACGGCTACCGCCACGGGCCATGCGTCGGCGACCGACCCTGCCGCCGCGAGGGCCATGGACCACACCGCACCGGCGGCCGCCTTCACCGGCTCCGGTACCACCCGCCGCAACGTCCGGCCGATCGCGGCCGCCATCTCGACACCGAGCAGCTGCGACGCGAGCGACGGGTCGGCGGCGGGCACCCCGAACGTCGGGTCGAACGGCAGCCAGCCTGTGCCCGGGAACCACACCTCCACCCATGCATGGGCGTCGGCGTAGGCGACCTCGAAGTAGCCCGTGAGCGGGTTGCGCTCCCCCGGTCCGTAACCCACCGCGAGCCGGGCCGGGACACCGACGCTTCGGAGCATGACGGCCATGGCGCTCGCGATGTGCTCGCAGAACCCACGACGTGTCTCGAACAAGAAGTGGTCCACCGCGTCGGCTCCTGCCGGCTCGCGGGGCACGCCGAGGTCGTACGACGTGTTCGAACGCAGCCACGACTGCACGCGGAGGGTGGCCTCGATCTGGGTGTCCGACCCCCGGACGATCTGTCGTGCGAGCGCCGTCACACGTGCCGGCATCGCCGGTGGGAGCTGGAGGTACCGCTGCAGAGCCGGATCCGTCGTGTCCGGCACCGGCAACACCTCGAGAGCCTCCACGGAGATCGACGGCACGCGCGAGATGACCGAGTAGACGAGCCCCTCCTCCAACAAGATCGGCGACCGGATCGCTCCTTGGTCGTTCACGCGGAGACCACCCGACGGGAAGAACACCGTCTCGGCATCGGCGGCGGCGAACACCACGTTCGGTTGCTCCGAGTCGATGTAGAAGGTCTGCACGACCTCGGTCGAATATCCCCAGTCGAGCCGAACGGCCAGCTCGTCGGCGTCGGGCACCGTGTACCCCAGCCGGTCGGGCGCGACGCCGAGCTGCTGCTCGGCGTCCGTGGATGGACGCCAGATCGACCCGTCGAACGTGTCGAAGGACTCGGCCCGCCACAGCGCCGGCTGCGTGGCGCGTACACGGAACGCGATCTCGTTCGAGAGCTGGCCCCGCGCGCGGAGGTCCATCGCCGAGGAGAACCCCGGATAGCCGTCGGGCGCGAAGTCGACCACGCCGTCGTCGCCCGGGCTGGGCAAGCTCGGGTTGGCCACCCCCTGGGCCGGCGCCGGGGCGGCGTCGCCCCCTGGAGCCGGCGCCGCGGGCGGGGAGCGGACGAGCGTCGCTGGCAACCTCGGCAAGAACGAGAAGACGACGAGGCCGGCCAGGATGGTCGCGAGACCGGCCGCGACCGCCGATCGCGGTGCCGCGAGACGGGTTCGACGTTCGCCTCGCACCCGTGCGATCGAAAGCGGCGCCGTGACCTGGTCGGGGCGCGGCTGGCCCGACGACCAGAGCCACGCGGCGGCGAGCACCGCCCACGCGAGGACGACCCACGCGAAGCCCGAGGTCAGCGCCAGCGCCCCCGCCGCGGCGACGAGCGTCGTGCTCGAAACCATCGAGAACGCCAGGTCTCGTCGCCGCGGCACGTCGAAGGCGTGCAAGACCTGGACCCACAAGAACAGGGACGCGAGCGGCACGCGCGCCGCGTCCACGCCTGCCAAGAGGTTCACGGTGGCGAGGAACTGCCAGAGGGCGGCCAGCAGCCCGAGCGCCAGCAGCAGCTTCACCACGACACCGCTGGCATGGCGGCGCCGATACGAGAACCAGTACCCCACCGGGGCGAGGATCAAAGCACCGGCGGCGGCCGCCGCGTCCACCGCGCCCTGGGTGACGACGGCCACCACGCCGACCTGGACGGCGAGCGCCACGACCACACGCATGGTCACGGAGTCTTCGGGCGGCTCGGTGGCTCGCCGGCGCATCATGCCCAAGCCCCCATCGCCGAACCAAGCGCACCGGCGAGCGGCTCGTTCATGGCCCACGGGTAAGCCTCGACACCCTCGGCGCGCAGCCGGTCGGCGAGCGCGACCGGCGGGTCGCCGCCGTCGACGGCCACCACGATCGCGACCACGCGGGCCACGGCAGACGACAGGTCGCGCGCCCACGCGCACTTGTTCGTGACCTCGGCGTCGGCCCACGCAGGCAGCACGACGACCGCGGTCTCGACGCCCCGAAGCACGGGCCCGACCAGCGTGGCCGCCACGCTCGCGAGCGAGCGGCCACTCGGCGCGAGGCGCGCGAGCCAGCGGAGCATGTCCGCCTCGGCGAGCCGTCCCACGACGTCGACCTCACCGTCGGCGAGCGCGCCCACGAGACGGGCGCCGACCCCGTGGGCGCCCGCGGCGATGGCCACGGAGGCGGCGGCGGTGCACACCCGGTCGAGCGGCGTCGGACCGTCCCCGCGAGGTTGCGCGTCGCGGGCGGTGTCGACCACGATCGCGAGCCGCCGCGTGAGCTCCTGCTCGAACTCCCGGACCATCACCTGACCGTGTTTGGCCGTGAGCCCCCAGTGCACGTGGCGCATCGAGTCGCCCTGGCGGTACTCGCGAACGCCGAGGTACTCGGGTCCGGTGCCCCGCCGGTGCACCGCCTGCTGGCCCGGGTCCGTCGTGGCGACCTCCTCGATGAACGGCAGGGCGCCCAGGGGCTCGAGGCTGGGGAGCACGAGCGTGTGGGCGTCGACCGAGAGGTGGCGGCGCCGTTCGGCGACGCCGAACGGCGCCGCCGTGCGGACCTCGATGCGCGTGGACGCGACAGACCCGCGCCGGGCTGGGCGGCGGGCGGTGGTCACGTCGACCCGCTCGCCCGGGCCGATCGCGCCGACCAACACCTGTGTGGGCTCGAGGTGATCGTCGACCGTGGCGACCGACCACCGCACGCCCCGGGCGTTCGAGGACAGGCGGAGCGTCACGATGGCCTCGCCACCTTGCGCGGCCTCTCTCGGGGCGTCGAGCTCTGCCCGAAGCCCCTTGAGCGCGAACGCCGGCATCGCGACACCCGCCACGACCGCGCCCACGAGCAGCGCCGACACCACGTAGAGGAACCCCGCCTGCACGTTCGTGCCGACCAAGAACAACACGCTGGCCCCGAGGACCAGGCCGCCCGCGCGAGACCGCAGGCGCACCGCGGACCTACCCTTCCCGCGCCGCGTGCAGCGGGACGGGCACCTCGTCGAGCGAGCGTCGGACGACCGCGCGGGCGGTCTCGACACCTCCGCGCGCTTGCACCGGCACGAGCCGGTGCGCGAGCGCGGCGGGCGCGAGCGCCTTGACGTCGTCGGGCACGACGTGGTCACGCCCGTCGGCGAGTGCGCGGGCCTGGGAGGTACGCACCAGCCACACGCTCGCCCTGGGCGACGCGCCCACCGCGATCTCGGGAGCGAGCCTCGTCGCCTTCACGAGGTCGACCGCGTAGCGGATGACGACGTCGTCGACGTAGACCTCTCGAACCGCGCGCTGGGCGTCGCGGACATCTACAGGCGTCAACACGGGCCGCAGCTCCGACAAGGGATGGTGCGCGAGCTGGCGGCGCACGAGCTCGGTGGACCCGTCCGCGTCGGGGTAGCCCACGGCGACCGCCAGCGCGAACCGGTCGAGCTGCCCCTCGGGCAATGGGTACGTGCCGTGCTGCTCGACGGGGTTCTCGGTGGCGATCACGACGAAGGGCTCTGGCAGCGGGTGGGTGATGCCCTCGATGGTGACCTGCCGTTCCTCCATGGGCTCGAGCAGCGCCGACTGCGTGCGGGGGGTCGTGCGGTTGATCTCGTCCACGAGCACGACGTTGGCGAAGATCGGGCCGGGCACGAAGCGGAACTCACCGTGCGCCTGGTCGTAGACGCTGATGCCGGTCAGGTCCGACGGCAACAGGTCGGGCGTGGCCTGCACCCGCGAGAAGTCACCGCCGATCGAGACGGCCAGGGCCCGCGCGAGCGTGGTCTTGCCCACACCGGGCACACCTTCGAGCAAGAGGTTCCCATCGGCGAACAGGCAGATGGCCGCGGTGTGGACGGCGTCATCGTTCCCGGCGATGACGCGGCGGACGTTGGCGACCAAGCGCCCGAACGCCGCCGACGCCTCACCAGCGGCGGGCTGCGGCTCGATCACGTCCCAGGCTTCGACGCCCGGGCGCCACCGCTTGAGGGCGCCTACCGGCGATCTCGCCCTCGCGGCTCACGGCCGCTTCGCCGCGAGCGCGCTGATCGCCTCCATGACACAGCGGTGCGCCAAGATGGCGGTGATCTCGGCGTGGTCATACGGCGGCGAGACCTCGACCACGTCCATGCCCACCAGCTCGACCTGGCTCACGATCTGGCGGACGGCGCGCAGCAGCTCCCTGGCCAACATGCCGCCCGACTCGGGCGTCCCGGTACCGGGCGCCATCCCCGGATCGACCACGTCGATGTCGATCGAGAGGTAGATGACCTCGGGCCCCTGCATCGCCTCGGTGATCGCCTCGGCGATCACCGCCTCGCTCCCCCGTTCCTCCAGCTCGGTCATCGCGTGCCAGCGCATCCCCTGCTCGCGCATCCAGGCGAAGGTGGCCGCGTCGGGCCAGTAGCCACGCAGCCCGATCTGCACGAAGTTGGGGCCTGCGACCCAGCCTTCGTCGATGAGACGTCGCATCGGCACCCCGTGCCCGTACAGGTTGCCCCACTGGTCGGCGCCGGTGTCGGCGTGCGCGTCGAAATGGATCACGCCCACCTTCTTCGGCCACACCGCCCGGGCGACGGCGGCCGCGCTCGGGTAGGTGATGGAGTGATCGCCACCCAACACGATGGGGACCGGCCCGGCGCTCGCGACGCGGAACACCTTCTCGTGGATGACACGCAGTGCGCGCTCGAAGCGAGTGGGCACGATCGGAGCGTCGCCGGCGTCGACCACCGTGAGCCGCCGGTACGGCTCGGTCTGGAGCTGGATGGACCAGGCGCCCGAGATCCCCCACGCGGTGGGAGCCATGCGGATCGCCCGCGGACCGAAACGGGCGCCCGGCCGTGCCGAGGTCCCTTCGTCGAACGGGGCACCTACGATGGCGACGTCGGCGCTCGCGGCGCGGAGCGCCTCGTCGTCGAGCGCCCACGGGAGCTTCTCGAAGGAGCCATGCCAGTCGGAGTAATACGGCAGGTCCTCGGAGCTGAACTCGCTGAACTCGTCGTCGCCGCGGAGTTCGGAGTTCTCGAGGCGGAAATCGGGCGCGCCGGTCACCGCTTGAGCGCTTTCGCGATGACCTTCGCTGCGTTCACACCGGGTCCCCCCGTGATCCCGCCGCCCGGATGTGCGCCGGAACCGGCGAGGTACAGGCCGTCGAACAGGAAGCGATACTCGGCCTCCCCCAGGAGGGGCCGCCACGCGAAGAACTGGTCGAGGGCGGGCTCGGCGTGCTGGACGTGCCCGCCCGTGAGCCCGTGGTCGCGCTCCATGTCGAGCGGCGTGATGACCTCGCTGGCCTCGACGAGCTCACCGAAGCCGGGGGCGAAGCGCTCGAGCGTCTTGACGGTGATGTCGCCGAGACGGTCTCTCTCGGTGTCCCACGTCGAGCCGCGCAGCGCGTACGGGGCAGCCTGGAAGGTGACGCTCATGATGTGTTTGCCTTCGGGGGCGAGCGATGGGTCCGTGATCGACGGGATCGTCGCCTCGAGCAGCGGCTCCTCGCTGATGACGCCGTATTTCACGGCGTCCATCGCACGCTCGACGTCGTCGATCGACGTGGCGATGACGACCCGGCCCGCGAGCCGGCGCTCGTCGCCGCCGTGGAACGAAGGCAGTCCCCCCAGCGCGAAGTTGATGCGTGCCGTGGCGCCGGGCTGACGGATGTTCCCCGTGCGCCACACCATCGTCGGCCCGAGGGCAACCGGGTCACACAGACGAGCGGTGCGCTTGGGATCGGCGGTCGAGACCACGGCCTTCGCGTCGATCTCGGTGCCATCGGCGAGCGCGACACCGACGGCGCGAGCGCCGCGGTTCCTGATGGCGACGACGTCGGCACCCGTGCGGATCTGGACCCCCCGGGAACGCGCCGTCGCCTCGAGCGCCGAAGCCAGCGCGCCGGTCCCGCCGCGCGCGAACACGGCCGTGCCCGCTGCCCCGCCGTCGGTGCCCGCCGAATCGTTCAGGAACACCTGTGCCGTCCCGGTCGCCCAGGCTCCCATCGCCGTGAATAGAACGCCGCGGGTCGCCAGCGGCCCCCGGACGGCTTCGAGCTCGAAGACCTCTTGCACCAGGTCGGCCACCGCCATCGGCAACGCCCGGATGGCCTCGCGGCCTGTCTTGGCGCCGAGGTCCATGAAGGCCTTGCCCACCTTGAGCCCCATGATCGCGTCGGCGAGCGACGGGGACTTCGGGTCGGGCGGAAGGGCGGCCTGGACGTAGGCGAGGAAACTCGAGATCGCGCGGACCTTGGCGTCGAAAGCCACGAACGCTTCCGCGTCGTGGACGCTCCGCGACCGCAGCTCGTTCGCGGTCGCAAGGGTGTCGCCCCAGAAGGTGATGCTCGAGCCGTCGGGCATCGGCGCGTGCATGCGCACATCGGGTGTGATCGGTTCGAAGCCGAACCGACGGAGCTTGAGGTCGTCGGCCACCTTGGGGCGAAGCCTCCCGACGGTCGGGAAGAGCCCCGGCGCCGTGAACCCCGGCGCCGGCTGGCTGGGCCGCAGCAGCCCGCCGACGTCGTCGGCCCGCTCAAGCACGAGCACCGAACGACCCTTCGCCAGGTATGAGGCGGCGATCAGGCCATTGTGACCCCCACCGATCACGACGACGTCGGTGCGAGCGCTACTCACGCCGCCCGCCGCCCTTTCTTCTTCTCTTTGAGGTACTCGAGCGCGGAGATCCGGCCGGGCGCGCCCATGATGCCGCCTCCGGGGTGGGTCGCCGATCCGCACATCCACAGCCCCTGCACCGGCGTCCGGTAGCGCGACCACCCCGGGACCGGCCGGTTGAAGAACAGCTGCTCGAGCGAGAGCTCACCCTGGAAGATGTTGCCCTCGGTCAGGCCCGTGATGTCTTCGATGTCCTTCGGCGTGATGAACTGGTGGCCCACGATGTGGTCGCGGATCCGCGGGAAGCGTTCGGCGATCGTGTCGATCACGTTTCGCCCGAACGTCTCGCGAGCCGCGTCGTCCCACACCGCACCGTCGGCGAGGTGGTACGGCGCGTATTGCACGAAACAGCTCATGACGTGTTTGCCCGGCGGCGCCATCGTGGGATCGACGAGCGTCGGGATGATCATGTCGATATACGGCCGCGCTGACGGCCGGCCGTATTTCGCGTCGTCGTAGGCGCGCTCGATGTAGTCGATGCTCGGCGAGAACGAGATGGCCCCACGGAGCCACTCCCCGGTGCCCGGCTTGCATGCCAGCTCGGGCAGGCCGTCGAGCGCCAGGTTCACCTTGCCCGACGAGCCGCGGTACTTGTATCGGAGCACCTCTGCCTTGAAGGCGGGATCGAGCACGTCGTCGTCGAGCAAGGTGATGAACGTCCACCGCGAGTCGAGCGAGCTCATCACGACGTCGGCCTCGATGGTCTCGCCCGAGACGAGCACCACCCCGGTCGCCCTGGTTCCCTGCGTGTCGATCCGCGCCACCGGAGCCTCGGTCCTGATCTGGACGCCGAGCGACCGCGCAGCGCTCGCGATCGCATCGGCGATGGCCCCGGTCCCGCCCTTGGGGACCCCCCAAGCGCGGAACGCACCGTCGATCTCGCCCATGTAGTGATGGAGCAGCACGTACGCCGTGCCCGGTGAGCGCGGTCCCTGGAAGGTGCCGATGATGCCGGATGCGCTCATGGTGGCCTTGAGCGGCTCGGTCTCGAACCACTGATCCAAGAAGTCGGCCGCCGACATCGTCATCAGCTGGATGAACGTCGTCTGCAACCGTCGCGGCAGGTCGCGGAACTGCGTGGCGAGTGGCGTGAGCGGCAGCCACTCGAACGGGTTCATCTTGCCGGGGTCCGGTGGCGGCACCGACAAGATGGGCTTGATGAACCGCCCCATCTCGGCCATGAGGGGGCCGTATTCCTCGTAGGCCTCGGCGTCGTTCAGCGACCAGCGCCGAAGCTCGCGGACGGTCTTGCCGTGGTCGTTCACCCGCCACAGGTAGTCGTCGTCGAGCGGGGTGATCGTGCCGTCGAGGGGCAAGATCTCGAGGCCATGTTTCGGTAACTCCAGCTCGCGGATGATCTCGGGCCGCAGCAGCGAGACCACGTAGGAGAAGACGCTGAACCGGAAGCCGGGCACGATCTCCTCGGTGATGGTCGCCCCACCCAACAGATGCCGGCGTTCAAGGACGAGCACGTCCAGACCCGCCTTCGCGAGGTAGGCGGCGTTCACGAGGCCGTTGTGCCCGCCTCCGATCACGACCGCGTCGTACCGCTTCGCCACTGGAGCCTCCTCGCGAAGAAGATCGGAGACCGTCGGACCCCCGCAGGCGTGCCACCCCGCGCCGGGCGCCATGCTAGCCGCGAGGGCCACCCCCTCCCAAGGAGATGGTGACTTCAGGTCAGCGCGGGAGCCAGCCGGCCAGCCGTTCCGCCGCAGCGCGATCCTGCCTACACTCCGCGCCGAGGGGGCGGGGCCGAGGGGGTGGGTGGGATCGACGAGGCGAACGAGGCGGGACCACCCACGCACGGGGCCGAGCTCCGGACGTTCATGATCGCCGACGTCCGGGGCTACACCACGTACACGCGGGAGCACGGCGACGAGGCCGCCGGGGCGCTGGCGTCCGCGTTCGCGGAGGCCGTCCGCGGGGTCGCCGAGGCCAACGAGGGGTTCCTCCTCGAGCTCCGTGGCGATGAGGCGCTCGTGGTGTTCGTCTCGGCCCGACAGGCGCTCAGGGCGGCCGTGGCGATGCAGGCGCGGTTCGTGGAGGTCAGGCTGGCGCGCGGCGTGGGCATCGGCCTGGACGCCGGCGAGGCGGTGCCGATCGAGGGCGGCTACCGCGGTGGGGCCCTGAACCTGGCGGCGCGGCTCTGCTCCCAGGCGAAGGCCGGCGAGGTGCTCGCCTCCGAGGCGGTGATCCACCTCGCCGCGAAGGTCGAGGGTCTGGCGTACGTGGACGCCCGCACGCTGCGCCTGAAGGGGTACGACCACCCGGTGCGGGCCGTCGACGTCGTGGCCGCCGACCAGGTGCCGAGCGGGTTCTCCCACCGGATCCATCGGGCGTCCTCACGGCTGCGTGCCGACCGCCGCCTGCAAGGTGGGATCGCCATCGTCGCGGCGATCGCCCTGGTCGCGCTGCTCGTGCCCCCGTTGCTCGGCGACGACCCACCCGCGGAGCCCGTCGGCTACGAGCCCGGGCTCGCGGTGTTCGACGCCGCGACGGCGGAGCCGGCCGGCCAGGTCCCCATGAGCGAGCCGGGCTTCGCGTTCTTCGACGACGGCACGTTCTGGATCCGCGACATCGACAACTCCGCGTACGTCGCGCTGGACGCCGCCACGCTCGAGGTCACGCGACGGGTACCCGCACCCCCCGGCTACGCGGACGCGGAGGACGGCCGTCTCTACGTCGGCGACTTCAACTCGCCGACCCTCACGGTGATCGACGTCGCGTCCGAGGAGATCATCGACGAGTGGGACCTCTCGGTCGACGACCAGGACAACGATCTCGTCTCCGGCGTGCTCGTCTCGAACGGGTCGGTGTGGGCGCAGCACCGCGATGAGGTCCTGCGCCTCGATCCGGAGAGCGGGCGGACCGAAGCACGCATCCCGGGGATCTTCTTCGGACTGATGACCGAGGCCGAGGACGGCTCGATCTGGACGGCCTCGGGGGCAGGACTGGTGCAGATCGACCCGGCGACCAACGAGCGGGGAGCCGTGTTCGATCGCGGGACCGAGTTCGGCTCGGTCGCGTCCGAGGCGGGCGCGATCTGGACCTCGGACGAGGCCAAGGGCGTCGTGTACAAGGTCGACCCGAACTCGGGCGAGTTGCTCGACACGTACGAGGCCGACGAGGGATCGCGCTACCTGGACGCCGGTGACGGGAAGGTCTGGGTGGCGAACCAGGACGTGGGCTCGGTCACCGTGATCGACGCCGTGACCGGCAAACGCGAGACCTACCCGATGGGTCATCCCACGGGCGGGGTGGCGGTGGGCGCCGGGCAGACGCTCGTCTCGATCCTGCCCGGCAAGACCTTCGAGGACGAGATCGCGTCGCTCACTGGGGACGTGGCAAGGGTGCTGGTCCCCGGCTACGCCTACTTCCCGCTCGATCCCGCGACCGCCGGCTACTCGTGGAACCCCCTGCAGCAGCAACTGGCGGATGCGACCTGCGCCCGCCTGCTGCGGTATCCCTCGGCCCCGGACCCGGGCGGCTGGCGGCTCGAGCCCGAGGTCGCCACCGGCATGCCCACGGTGTCGGCCGACGGGCGCACCTACACGTTCACGATCGCCGAGGGGTTCGCTTTCTCGCCGCCGTCGAACGAGCCGATCACGGCCGAGACTTACGCCTCCACGATCGAGCGGGCGCTCTCGCCGGTGTTCGGCGACCAGGGGCAGGGCCCCTGGCAGATCGACGACATCGTGGGTCAGGCCGTCTACCGCGACGGGACGGCCAGCCACATCGCCGGGATCCGCGCGGACGGGGACACGCTGTCGATCACGCTCCGGGAGCCCTCGGACACGTTCCTGGACCGCCTGGCGTTCCCGGCGTTCTGCCCCGTGCCGCTCGACACGCCGATCGTGGCCGGCGGGGTCGACGATCCGACCAGCGGCGGTGCGGGGGCGCCGACCCTGGCGATGTCCGGGCCGTTCTACGTCAGCTATCACCTGCACGGGGAGCTCACGATCCTCGAGCGCAACCCCAACTACCAGGGGCCGCGCGAGGCCGTGCTGGACGCGATCGCGTTGCGCGAAGGGCTCGACCCGTCGATCGGGATCGGGCGGGTCGACGACGGTTCCTGGGACCTGACGATGAACCCCGATCCGAGCCTCCAGCCGGGCGCGATCGTGGACACGACATGGGGACCGGCCAGCGCGGCGGCCGACGCAGGTGACCAGCGCTACTACGCGGTCTCCGGTCAGGCGCTGGTGGAACTCGCGCTGAACACGGAACGGCCGTTGTTCGCCGACGCGCGCGTGCGCCGCGCGGTCGCGCTGGCGGTCTCGCGCGATGATGCCGCCGTTGGCGTCGGCGACGCCGTGGCCGGCGACGCCCTGGTGATCTCGGGCCTGCCCGGCGCGCCGACGGAGCAGCTCTTCGACCCGGCGGGCGACCCCGACGCGGCGATCGACGCGATGGGCTCGGCGCCCGGCGGCGAGGCGGTCTTCGTCTACCAGCCGGATTGCCTCGAGTGCCCGCCGATCCTGGAGATGCTCCAAGGGCGGTTGGCGCCGCTCGGGATCACGGTCCGCGGCGAGACCATGGATGACGCGTACGGGGCGTACTTCTCCGGCCACGCGGGCTTCGACATGTTCCTCACCTACACGGGGGTGGACTTCGCCGACGGGGCGACGTTCCTGCACAACCTGACCGGTTTCGACATCCCGCCCGACTGGCTCCCGCCTGGCGTGCGGCGCTCGGTCGAGGCGCTCGACCGGCTCACGGGTGACCGGCGGGACCGGGCGACCGCGGCCCTCGCCGAGCGCCTCTCGCGCGACGTGGTGCCGGCGGTGGCGCTCGCGCGCTTCATCTCGCCCGCGTACTTCTCGCCACGGCTGGGCTGCCGGGTGCTCCCGCCGTTCGGGGCCGGGCCCGACCTGGCCTCGCTCTGCCTGGCCGACACCGGGTGACCTCGGGTCATGGGGCCCCTGCCGCCGCCGTAGGTGTCTGCGTAGGCTCTGGCCGTTCCCGCTCCCAGGAGGCCTGAAGTGTCGGTCGGAACCGCGTTCTACCCCCGCCAGCGAGAGCTGAACGTCAAACAGGTATGGGGTGAGTGGGCGGGCTACTTCGCCCCCGCGGTCTACGGCGACTTCCACGACGTCGAATACGCGGCGATCCGCGAGGCCGCGGCCATCATCGACATGAGCCCGCTGTACAAATACGTCGTCCGGGGACGCGACGCGACCGCGCTGCTCGACCGGGTCATCACCCGCGACGCGTCGAAGCTCCAGGTCGACCAGGTCATGTACACCCCGTGGTGCGACGAAGAGGGCAAGGTCCTCGACGATGGGACGATCACCCGACTGGGCCAGCAGGAGTACCGCATCACGGCGGCCGACCCCTGTTACCGCTGGTTCGCCCTGAACGCCACCGGGCTCGACGTCCAGGTCGACGATGTCACCGAGCGGCTCTGCGCGCTGGCGCTACAGGGCAAGCTGTCACGCGAGGTCCTCGAGGCGGCGAGCGGTGAGACCTGGGGCGGGGTCGGCTATTTCCGTCACCGTCGCACGACGATCGCGGGCGCCGACGTGAGCGTCACTCGCACCGGCTACACCGGCGACCGGGGCTATGAGCTGTGGATCGAGGTCGACGCGGCGCTCGCCGTGTGGGACGAGGCGTTGCGAGCCGGCGAGCCCTACGGCATCCACCCCGCCGGCATCAGGGCTATGGACGTCGCGCGCGTCGAGGCGGGGCTCATCTTGATCGAGGCCGAATACACCAGCGCTCGCCACGCGATCAGCCCCGAGCAGACCTATTCACCGTTCGAGATCGGGCTCGGTCGCTTCGTGAACTTCGCCAAGGGGGCCACCTTCACCGGGCGCGGGGCCCTGTTGGCAGAGGAGGCTGCGGGCGGACCGGCCAGGCGGCTCGTCGGCCTCGAGCTGGAGTGGGCAGGCGTCGAGCGGATGTTCGCCAAACACGGCCTGGCCGCCCACATCTCGCCGTTCGTCGAGCGCGACCCGGTGCCGGTCTACAAGCAGGGAGCACAGGTCGGACGCGCCACCTCGGTCACATGGGGCACCACGATCAAGAAGATGGTCGCCTTCGGGTCGCTCGACCGGAAGCTCGAGAAGCCTGGCTCGCGCGTGAGCGTGGAGTATTCGGTCGAGGGAGAACGGGGCAAGGTCGCCGCCACGGTGGTGCCGCTGCCTTTCCTCGACCTCGCGCGCAAACGCACGTAGCGACCCGTTCGCGTCGCGGCGTACGGCTCGCGCAGCGTCACCGGAACGCCACACGCGGCCCAGGTGGGTCGCCGGCGTCGTCTGCGACGATGGAGCGTCGTGCGTTCGACCCACCCCATCCCTCGCACCCTCGTGGTGTTCATCGTGGCCGCCGGTCTGGCCGCTGCGCTCGCGACGTGGTCGGGGAGCCTCGTCGCAGGCGTCCTCGCCGGCGTCGGCACCTGGCTCGTCGCGATGGCCTCATGGTGGTGGGCAGCGCGAAGCGGCATCTTCGGCGGCACGCACGACCCGGCGCGACGCCGGTTGCTGGCGTTCGCCGGGGTCGGCGGTCTCGCATGGGTCGCCGTAGGGACCGGCGTGGGCCGCCTCGTCGCGAAGCTGCAGCGACCCGACGCCGCCGCCGTGCAGGAGGCCGCGGCGACCGATCTGGGCGCCGACTACATGGAGCTCGTGCGGCGCGCCTACCATCCGGGCCGATCGGGGGACCTCCAGCTCCTCGTCGCGCCGTTCAACAGCGCCAACTACGCCGCGGAGTCGATGAGCCTGGTTCCCCGCGACCCGCGCACGAGCCACGCCGCGGTGTGGATGTACCTCCAGCGCATCCCCTTGGTGGTGTACGGCCCGGGCATCGTCGAACCATCCGATCACGGCGACCGGGTCACGCTCGCCGACCTCGCGCCGACGACGGCGTCGCTCATCGGCGCCGAGTGGCCCTCGGGTCGCGACGGGCGAGTGCTGCCGGGGCTCAGAACCACCGGCAAGGTACCGAAGGTCGTCGTCACGTTCGTCATCGACGGCGGCGGTTGGAACGTCTTGCAGGCATGGCCGGAGGCGTGGCCCAACCTCGCGAAGGTGATGCGCGGCGGGGCCAACCACCGCGACGCGATCGTGGGATCGTTCCCCGCCGTCACCGCGAGTGCCCACGCCACCATCGGCACCGGGGCCTTCCCGGCGACCCACGGCATCACCGGGCACAACATCCGTGACGGGGCCTCGGTTCGCAAGGCTTATCGCACCATCGGCCGTGCCGACACCGACGACATCTTGGTGCCCACCCTCGCGGACATGTGGCACGACGCCACCGGGGCGTGGGTCGGCGAGGTCGGCTACCAGGTGTGGCACCTGGGGATGCTCGGGCGCGGCGGCACCGCGCGGCCGGCCGGTGACCTGCCCGTCGGGGTCTACTTCGACGATGCGGGCGGCACCGGGTGGAAGCCGCATCACCCAGATCGGTACCGACTGCCGGCCGTCACCCCTGGTCTCGAGGTCCTCGCTGCCCGGCAGGCGGCGTTCGCAGATCCGGGCTGGGACGAGACCTTCGAGCCATGGCGCACGACGACATGCTGCGTACCGCCTATCGCCGGGTACCAAGGTGACCTGATCGAGGCCACGATCGACTCGGAGCCCGTCGGGCGTGGCGACGCGACGAGCCTGCTCTTCACGACCCACAAGTCACCGGACTACGTTGGCCACGTCTACGGCATGGGATCGCGGTGGGAAGAGCTCATGCTGCGCGCCGTCGATGACGAGCTCGGCCGGCTCGTCGTCCTCCTCGACGAGCGTTTCCCCAGCGACCACGTGGTGATCGTGACGGCCGACCACGGTCAATGCCCGCTCCCCGACGCGGCGGGCGGCGTCCGGCTCGATCCGATCCAGCTCGAACGTGTCTTGGAGGAAGAGTTCGGCGCCGGGCTCGCGTCGGTCGTGCAGAGCGTGGTGCCGTCCGAGGTCTACCTCGATGCCGGGGCCCTGCGCGACGCGGGCGCGTCGCTCGACGATGTCGCCGCACACCTGCGCCGCCTGACGTACCGGCAGAACCTGGGCCCATACGTCCCTCGCGACGCCGTCGAGCAGACCCTGCTCGACCGCGAAGAGTTCGCGGCGGTCTTCGCCACGACGTGGCTCGACCGCCTCGGCGACGTCACCCGGTTCGGCGCGACCCGCTATGACGGCCCCGACATCGATCCCGGCGTACCGCCGGCATCTTCGATCCCCTGAACCGCAGCGAGCACCGCACGCTTCACGGCGTTCGGGCCGAACAGACGCGCCGTCTTGACGAGCACCATGCCGTCGCCAGCGATCGCCTCGACGACACCGGGCACCGAGAACACCGCCTCCAAGACCGCGTGGCCTTCGGCCATGCGCGGGCTCTCGGCGACGCGCCTGGTTGTGGCCGCGTGCGACAAGAAGCCCCATGGGCCGGGCTCGGCCGGCAGCTCGAGCGGTGGGCCCCAGGCCGCTGACAACACGCGGAACGCCGCGTCGCCGGCCACGTCGGCGCGCACCCCGTGTCGGATGTTCAGTCGCGCACGGTGCCTGTGGAAGTCGATCGAGCGGATCGGCTCGAGCGCAAGCAGCTGATCGAACGGTGGCGACGCCTCGGCGGGCGGACAGGTCATGATGGTCTCGGCCGTGAGCTCGACGTCGACGTGGAGCCGCACGACCGACGGGTTGATCGCGTCTTCGAGCGCCCACCCCGGGTGCAGCCGTCGGGTTGGCGTCACGGACGGTCGCTCCCCACGGCTATCGCGTCGCGGATCTCGGGGTCGATCTCGTGGGGCTGATGGTGACGGACGCGGTGCTCGGGGTTGCACGGCACCCGCGCAGTATGACGCCCCCGTCGCGCGAGCGGAGCGGCTGATGCGCCGTGACGTTCGGTCACGTCGGGTCTCGCCACCGCGCCGGTGCCGCTCATACGATGGCGCGCCATGAGCCTCCTCATCCCGTGCCCGACGTGCGGGGATCGTCCCTTCACCGAGTTCACGTTCGGTGGCGAGCTGCGCCCGCTCGAGGCGAGCGAGGTGCACGCCGACTTCGAACGCGTGTACCTGCGCGACAACGTCGCGGGGGTGCAGCCTGAGCGATGGTTCCACGCCTCGGGGTGCCGGCGATGGACCACGGTTCACCGCGATACCACCACCAACCGGGTGGAAGACTGAACCGGTGGCATCGTTCGACCTCGACGGCCGCCGGATCGCGATCGCCGACGGCGACACCGTTGCTTCGGCGGCCTACCGGGCCGGCGTGCGCACGTTCACCCGCTCGCTGAAATCGCACCGGCGCCGCGGCTTGTATTGCCTGACCGGGGATTGCGCCAACTGCCTCGTGACCGTCGACGGGCGCCCGGGCGAGCGGGCCTGCATGACGCCCGTGCGCGACCGTATGCACGTGCGCCGCGAGACGGGCTGGCCCAGCGCCGAACACGACGCGCTCGCCGTCACCGACCGGTTGCACTGGGCGATGCCCGTCGGCTTCTACTACAAGGTGTTCGTCCGCCCGCGTTGGGCGTGGGAGGTTGCCGAGAAGGTCATCCGTCGCGCGACCGGTGTCGGGCGGCTCCCGCTTGCCGGCCCACCCCCCGGCGTGAAACCCACCCGGTTCGTTCGGACCGACGTCGTCGTCATCGGAGGTGGAGTCGCGGGTCTGGCCGCGGCGGCCCAGGCAGCGAGTGACGGGGCGGCGGTGCTCCTCGCCGACGAAGGCACGCCCGGGTGGTCGGTGCCCCCGGGTCCCACGCGCGATGCGATCGCCCGCCAGCTCGGCGAGGCGACGGCGGCCGGTGTGCGCATCGAGACCGGAACCGCCGCGATCGGCATCTACGAGGGGCCGACGGTGCCGCTCGTCGGTCCGCACGAGTTGCTGGAGGTCGAGGCCGGCCGCGTGATCGTGGCGGCCGGCGCCGTCGAGGCACACGGCGTCTTCCCCGGCAACGACCTGCCCGGCGTGTGGCTGGGTCGCGGCGCTGCGCGGCTCGCCGGTGTCCACGGGGTGAACCCGGGCGAGCGCGCCGTGGTGATCGACGCGAGCGCCGAGGCGGGCGCGCTCGCCCGGACCTTGCGCGACGCCGGAGTCGACGTGACCGAGACCCAGGGCCACGTGGTCTCGGCGAACGGTCGCGGCCGGCTCACGGGCGTCACCGTCGACACCCCCGAGGGGCGGCGAACGTACCGCTGCGACGCGCTCGTCCTGTCGCTCGGGCTCTCGCCTCGTGACTCGCTGCTCCGGATGGCGGCAGATGACCCGGTGAGCGGGGCGGGCGACGTGATCTGGCCCGGGTGCACGCTCCTGGAGGCCGAGCAGACGGGCCGTGCCGCCGGCCGAGGCGAGCTGGTACAGCCGCGCGAGCCCGACCCATGGCCCGCCCTCGGCGCCGGTGGCTACGTGTGTCCCTGCGAAGACGTGGGCATCGACGACCTCGAGGCCGCATGGGCGGAGGGCTGGACCTCATCCGAGATCGTGAAGCGGTACACGACCACCACGATGGGGCCCTGCCAGGGCGCTCTGTGCGGCAGGCACCTCGCACGGTTCACGGCCGGCAGGGGCGCCGCCCCGGTCGCCACCGGACGCACCACTGCACGGCCGCCCGTGCGCGCACCGAGGCTCGCCGATCTCATCGGCGGCGTGCACGAGGTCATCGAGCGCCGGACCGCCCTGCACGAGCGCCACCTCGAAGCCGGCGCGCGCATGGATCGCTCCGGCTCGTGGATGCGCCCGGGCACCTATGGCGACGTCGCCGACGAGATCCGGGCGGTCCACCAACGGGTGAGCGTGATGGACGTGTCCACCTTGGGCACGTTCCTGATCGCCGGGCGCGACGCCCGCGTGCTGCTGGACGCCACGTTTTCCCTCGACGTCGCGGACGTCGCGCCCGGCAGGGCCCGGTACCTGCTGGCGCTCGACGAAGGCGGCTACGTCATGGACGACGGGCTGCTCGCCGCGCTCGGCGACGGTCGCTACTTCGTCACGTCGACGTCCGGGGGCTCCGACCACATGGAGGCGTGGCTGCGGGACCGGGCCGACCGCCTGGGTCTGCACGTCCACCTCGTGAACCAGACGGCGCAGATGGGCGCCGTCAACGTCGCTGGGCCACACGCCCGCGACCTGCTCGCCGCACTGTCCGATGACGACCTCTCACGGACGGCGATCCCCTACCCGGGTCACGCCCAGATCACGGTCGCGGGCGTGCCGTGCCGGGCGGTCGCGGTGGGGTTCGTCGGGGAGCTCGCCTTCGAGCTGCATCATCCGCGGTCACGAAGCGTCGAGCTGTGGGACGCGTTGCTCGACGCCGGACGCGCCTGGGGGATCCGGCCCCACGGTCTCGACGCACTGGACGTGCTGCGCCTCGAGAAGGGCCACATCTACCTGGGACAAGACACGCTCCCCGACGACCACCCCACGAAGCTCGGGCTCGACTGGGCGGTATCGATGACGAAACCTTCGTTCGTGGGCAAGCCGGCGCTCGAGCGGATTGCCTCGCTCCCGTTCGAGCGCCGGCTCGTGGGGCTGCGCTTCGACGGCACGCCCCGACGTGGCGCGCCACTCACCGTTGCCGGTGCCATCGTCGGCCGGGTCACCTCGTGCGCCGTGTCGGAGGCGGCCGGCGGGCCGATCGGGCTCGGGTGGATCCGCGGCGTGGATGGCGAGTTCCCGTCGTCGCTTCGAAGCGGCGGGCTCACGGCGACGGTGGCACCGACGCCGTTCTATGACCCACGAGGGGTGCGTCTGCGTGCCTGAGCTCCGCCGGGCCCGACTCGCCATCGTCGCGTGTCATGCCGGCGCGTCGACGCTCGACGGCCTGGCGACGCCCGGCACGTCGACGCTCGACGGCATAGGGACGTTCGGTGCCCGGCAGCTCCGCGTGGCACCCGACGAGGCGCTCTTCGTGGCCGCCGGCGACCACGCCGATGACCTCCTTCGGTCGGTCGCCGCCGTCGTCGAGCCCGACGAGCCCGACGCCCTCGTCGTGGACGTGAGCGACGGGTGGGCGGGGTACACCCTCAGCGGGGCCGACGCGGTCGACGCGTTCTCCTTCATCTCGCCGCTGGAACCGCCGCCACCTGGGGGGTTCGTACAGGGAGACGTCGCACGCGTGGGCGCGAAGGTCTTCGCCGGCAGCGGAGGGGAACTGACGCTGCTCGTTCCGACGTATCACGTCGATCACCTTCGCGAACGCCTCATGCGCGACGCCGGGGCGATCGAGGTGAACCCGTGAGCGGTCTGTTCCGTCGCCGTACCTACCTGCAGCACCAGGAGCCGAAGGCCGCGTACGACGTGGTGATCGTCGGCGGCGGCGTGAACGGCTTGTCGCTCGCGCACAACCTCGCGGCGAACCACGGCATCACGAACGTCGCGGTGTTCGACAGCGCCTACATCGGAGGCGGTGCGAGCGGGCGGAACACCCAGGTCGTCCGCGCGAACTACAACACCCCCGAGAACGTGCCGCTGTACAAGGCGAGCCTGGGCATCTGGCGGACCCTCAGCCAGGAGCTGGACTTCAACCTGCTGTTCTCGACGCAAGGTGAGCTCGATCTGTGCCACACCACGGACTCGCTCGAGGTCGAGCGGGACAAGGCGCTGCTGAACCGCGCGTACGGCGTGCAGAACGATGTGCTCACACCCGACGAGATCGTTCGGCTCAACCCGCTCGTCGACATGACCGGGGGCAGAGAGCTACCGGTCGTGGGCGCCTCGTACCATCCGCCCGGATCGTTCGCGCGCCACGACGCCGTCGTATGGGGCTACGCGACCTCCGCCACCCGGCGCGGCGTGCACATCCACGAGCACTGCGCCGTGACCGGCATCGACGTGGTCGACGGGGTATGCCGCGGTGTGCAGACAGAACGAGGCCACGTCGGCGCGGGCACGGTGGTGAACGCCACGGCGGGGTGGGCGAGCCTCGTAGCCGCGATGGCCGGGGTGAAGCTTCCGCTCGTCACGCATCCGCTGCAGGCGTTCGTGACCGAGCCCTACGCCCACCTGCTCGACGGTTTGCTGTCGTCGATGGACCTCTACGTCTACGTGTCGCAGACCGCTCGCGGTGAGCTGCTGGTCGGTGCCGAGATCGTCCCGTACACCGCGTACACGACCCGCTCGACGTTCGGGTTCTTGGCCGAGGCCGCGAAACGGACCATCCAGATCTTCCCCGCCATCGCGCACGCGCGCGCCATGCGCCAGTGGGCAGGTCTGTGCGACATGAGCCCCGATTCGTCACCGCTCTTGGGAGCGAGCGGCGTGGCCGGCTTCGAGCTGATGGTGGGGATGGGCACCTGGGGCTTCAAAGGCTCGCCCATCTTCGGCAAGCTCATGGCGGAACGGATCGCCACCGGGGTGACGCCTGCGCTCATCGCGCCGTTCGCGCCCGACCGGTTCGAACGCGACCGCATGGTTCCCGACGCGGCGAGCGCGGGAACCCACTGATCCGTCGACCTATCCGGGGGCGCGAGACGTCTCGAGTCGCCACACACGCTCGCCATCCCGGAACGCCCCGGTGGGCACCAGACCGATCCTGCTCGCGACGCCGCGCGAGGCGGCATGGTCGTCCCGGATCGAAGCGCTGAAGGTGTTGGCACGCCGTTCGTCGCGTAACCAGGCCACGACCGCGCCGACCGCCTCGGTGGCGAAACCCTGCCTCTGATGATCGACCCCGATCACCCAGGCCAGGCCGGCTCCGTCGCGCGCGACCGTGGCCTGCACGAACCCTATGGCCACCCCGCCGAGGCGCACGATCCAGTTCAACCAGAGGTCTTCACCGTTGGGATCTCGGCGTCCGGCAAGGACCTCGTAGCTCGCACGGAGCAGCTGCGGGCTCGACGGTGGCTCGTCTCCCGCGAACGCCCCGAGCGACGGATCGGCGAGGACGGCGAACATCTCCGTCGCATCGGATGCCTCGATCGGGGTCAACACGAGCCTCCGCGTGGTGAGGATGGCGTCGAGATCGCGGGTCACCCAGCGGATGCTACGCGCGGGGCGCTCATGGTGGAGGAGAGGGGATTCGAACCCCTGTGCTCGGCCGACCGACTGGGGCTTCTCCGGGCGCAGCCGACGATCGGATCTCGCCCCTCGGCGTCCATCGGCGAAGGACCTCGGGGCCAGACCGGATGTGGTGTCCCCCGCCGGCCTCCGGTCGGAACCGGCGGGGTGAGCCTGCTCAGGTGATACCCGGCCCCCGACCGCAGGCCCACGGGGCGGGCAGCTACCTAACCGAGGTTAAGCAGCGAGCGCGAACTCGTCGTTGGCGCTTGTGTTGGTCCGGCGTTTTACGTGACATCCGGGATCACGGCCCGCTTCTTCCAGACGGTGAAACGTCCGAGTCGAAGCCAGTACTCCCCCATATGTAGTTGTCTCGATCGAGTATACGGCGGGTCGCCGACGCGACTGAAGCCAGGCCTCGAGACCACGAGGTCACCGGCGGCGTCCCAGCTCGCGCTCCACCTCGCGCTCGGCTTCACGTTTCGCGATGGCGTGACGCTTCTCGTGCCGCCGCTTGCCGCGTGCGACGGCCAGCTCGACCTTCGCGATGCCGTGGGTGAAGTACACCCGGAGCGGTACGAGTGAGAAGCCGCGCTCTGCGACCTGCGACCTGAGCTCCTCGATCTGGCGCCGGTGGAGCAAGAGCTTCCGTGGGCGCACCGGCTGGTGCGTCCGGTTGTCGCCTTGCTCGTACGGCGGGATGTTCATGCCTTCGAGCCACATCTCGCCGGTCTCGGCGCGCGCGTAACAGTCCGTCAGCGCCACCCGGCCCGCGCGGAGCGACTTGACCTCGCTCCCGGTCAGCACGACGCCGCATTCGATGACCTCGAGGATCTCGTAGTCGTGCCGCGCCTTGCGGTTGGACGCGACGGTCTTCTCGGCTTCGTCGCTCGGCCGGTCCATCGTGCAAGCCTAGACGTCGAGGAACCGGCGCATGCCGAACGTCCCCGCGGTGACCGCGATGAGGATGGCCGCGATCACGATCAACGGCGCGATCGACAACACGTCGGAGTTACGGATGAGCGGCAAGAAGGCCACCTCACCACGCAGCTGGTCGATGGCGAACACCTTGACCAGGAACAACGCGGCGATGGCGAACGTGGCGCCGATGAGCGCCTCGACGAGACCTTCGATCAAGAAGGGCACGCGGATCCGCCAGTTGGTCGCCCCGACCAGGCGCATGATGCCGATCTCTTTGCGGCGGGCGAACATGCCCATACGCAACGTGTTGGCGACGAGGGCCACCGCCGAGCCCAACATCAGCAGCGCAACGCCCAGCACGCTCCACGACAACACCCGCGTGATCACCGAGAGCCGATCGAGCAGGGCCCGGTGGTCCTGCACCTCGCGCACACCCGGCTCGGTGCACACGATGGTGCCGGTCGCTTCGTCCTCGATGCAGCCCATGGCCTCGGTGACCTGTGCGTACAGCGTCGTGTCGGCGAGCTTCACGCGCAGCGACGCGGGGATGGCATCGGCGTCGGCGTTCTCCACCACCGACGGCTGGTTGCGGAAGAGGTCGACGAACCGCGCGTACGCGGCATCTTTGTCCTCGAAGGTCACCGACTCGACCGCCGGGAGAGCTTGGAGCTTGGTCTGGAGCCGCGCGACGTTGTCGGCGCGGACCGGGTCGGTGAGGTACACCGCCACCTCGACGTTGCCGGTGTAGGCGTCGACCACCAGATCGAGCTGCCGTCCGATCACCAACGCCAACCCGAACAGGAACAAGGCGATGAACGCCGTGGACATGGCGGCGAAAGCGACGATGCCGTTGCGGCGGAGCCCTGCCGCGGTCTCACGGAAGTAGAACTCGACGCGGCGCACCTACGCGTACACCCCGCGCGACTGGTCGCGGACCACCTTGCCCAGCTCGAGCTGGATCACCCGCTTGCGCATCGCGTCGACGATGGCTTGGTCGTGCGTCGCCATCACGACGGTGGTGCCGATCTTGTTGACCTTGTCGAGCAGCCGCATGATGTCGACGCTGGTGTTCGGGTCGAGGTTGCCGGTGGGCTCGTCGGCCAGGAGCACCAACGGCCGGTTCACGCAGGCGCGGGCGATCGACACCCGTTGCTGCTCGCCGCCCGACAGCTCGTCGGGGTAGTTGTTGAGCCTGCCGCCCAACCCGACGTAGTCCAAGATCTCGGGCACCCGCTGGTCGATCACGTGCTTCTGCCGCCCGATGACCTCGAGGGCGAATGACACGTTCTCGAAGACCGTCTTGTCCTGCAGCAGCTTGAAGTCCTGGAACACGGTGCCGAGGTTGCGCCGGAGCTTCGGGACGCCGCTCCACGACGACAGCTTCGCGAGGTTCTTGCCCGCGACGTAGATCGAGCCGGAGGTGGGCTCCTCCTCCTTCAGCAGCAGATGGAGCGCCGTCGACTTGCCCGATCCAGACGGACCGACGAGGAAGACGAACTCGCCCTTCTCGATCTCGATCGAGACATCGTCGAGCGCGGTCACACCTTTGGGATAGGTCTTGGAGACGCGCTGAAGACTGATCATGGGCTCGCTGAGGGGTTGGGGAAGACGAGCAGCACCCTACCAGAGCCCCATCGCCCAACCAGTAGGCGCGCATCGAGATGTCGTGGCTACGCCTGCGCCCGCCGCCGCAGCTCGGCCTCGATGAACCGGTCCAGATCGCCCCCGAGCACCCGCTGGGGGTCGCCGACCTCGACATCGGTCCGGTGGTCCTTGACCATCTGATACGGAGCCAAGACGTAGGAGCGGATCTGCGACCCGAAGTCGACCGCCTTGCGCTCGCCTCGGATCTGGTCCATCTGCTCCTCGCGACGCTGGCGCTCGACCTCGGCGAGGCGTGCCTTCAAGATGCCGAGCGCCGTCGCCTTGTTCTGCAGCTGCGAGCGCTCGTTCTGGCAGGCGACCACGATGCCGGTCGGCAGGTGGGTCAGGCGCACCGCGGAGTCGGTCGTGTTGACCCCTTGCCCACCGGGACCGCTCGAGCGGTACACGTCGACGCGAAGGTCGGCGTCATCGATCTCGAACTCGTCGGCCTCGCCTTCCTCGAGCGCCGGGATCACGTCGAGCGCGGCGAACGACGTCTGCCGTCGCTTCTGGGCGTCGAACGGGCTGATGCGAACGAGCCGGTGCACCCCTCGCTCCGCAGACAACAAGCCGTAGGCGTTCGTTCCCTTCACCGTGAACGTGGCCGACTTGATGCCGGCCTCCTCACCGTAGTGGACCTCGTCGACCTCGACAGCGAAGCCCTGCAGCTCTCCCCACCGGGTGAACATGCGCAGCAGCATGTCTGCCCAGTCCATGCTCTCGGTGCCCCCGGCACCTGCCTGCAGCGTTGCGATGGCGTCGTGCCCGTCGTAGTCGCCGGACAACAGGGCAGCGAGCTCGACCTTCACCAGACCGACCTCGAGGGTTTCGATGGAGCGGGTCAGCTCGGCGGCCAGGTCGGCGTCGTCGGCGTCGGCCAACAGCTCGTCCATGGCGATCGCGTCACCGATCCGGCGCTCAAGGTCGTCGTACCGGTCGAGGTCGGACTTCAGCCGGGCGAGGCGGGACGTGACCTGCCGGCCGCGGGCCGGGTCGTCCCAGAGCGTGGGATCGCTGGCCTGCTCCTCGAGCCCGGTGGCCTGCGCGCGTTTGCCGTCGACGTCAAAGGAACCCCCTGGCCGCACGCACGCGCTCGTCGATCTTCTTCAGCCGGTCGGTGTGCTCGCTCATCGCGACCGGAGTGTAGCGGCCGCTATCGTGGTGCCCGTGGACGTTCGACCGCTCGACAACGAACGCGACCCGGCCGCGTGCGATGCGGTGATCGCGAGCCTGCCCGACTGGTTCGGGGTTGACGAAGGCATCCGCCAGTGCGCGGCCGCGGTCCGCACGCATCAGGGGTTCGTGTCGGAAGAAGATGGCGTCGTCGTCGGCTTCTTGACCTGGGCGAAGCCCCGCGCGGCGTCGGCCGAGATCACCTGGATGGCGGTCGCGCCGGGAAGACGCCGCGCGGGGCACGGCCGCGCCCTGATCGACGCGCTCGTGGCCCGTCTGCACGACGATGGTGTGCGTCTGCTGCTCGTCAAGACGCTGTCGGACCGCGACCCCCACGCCGGCTACGCCGAAACCCGGGCGTTCTACGAGGCGGTGGGCTTCACCGCGGCGACCGACCTCGACCTGTGGGGACCGGAGAACCCTGCCCTGCTGTACGTGCGGACGGTCAGCGCGCCGCCGACGCATGAGCCCGGAGTGCCGTCGCCGACGGTCGACGACCTGGTGTCGGCGGCCCGCTCGCGGTACCGGCGCGTCACCCCACGCGAGGCTCACCAGGAGGTCGCCGCGGGCGACGCCGTCCTGATCGACATCCGGCCACTCGAGCTGCGGCGAGCAGGCGGCGACGTCCCCGGCGCACACGTCGTGCCGCTGACGTCGCTGCAGTGGGTGACCGACCCCGCCAGCCCGTGGCACATCGACGAGATCCGCGACCATGACACACGGGTGATCGTGATGTGCCAGGAGGGCTATTCCTCGACGCTGGCGGCGGCGTCGCTGCTCGACCTCGGGCTGCATCGCGCCACCGACGTGGCGGGCGGCGCCGGCGCGTGGGCCGACGACGGTCTGCCGGTGGATCGCTCGGGGTAGCGAGTCGGGCGGAACCGTCAGGCCGACGCCACGGCGGCGCCGTGGCACTTCTTGTATTTCCTGCCGCTGCCGCACGGGCACGGCCCGTTGCGCGGCACCTTGTCGCTGACCGCCTGCTTCGACGCACCGCCGACCTGCTTGCCTATAGCGGTGGGAGCCTGGGCCTGGCGCGCTCCGCCCGCACCCGACGCTACCTCGTCGCTGTTCTCCGACACACGCTGCACGCGCGGTGCCTGGGCCTGCTCGTCGCGTTGCACCAGCTCGACCCGGTAGATGTACTTCACGAAGTCCTCGCGGATCGAACCGGTCAACGTCTCGAACATGTCGAACGCCTCGCGCCGGTATTCGGTGAGCGGGTCGCGTTGCGCGTATGCCCGGAGGTGGATCCCTTCTTGGAGGTAATCCATCTCGTAGAGGTGCTCGCGCCACTTCGTGTCGGTGATGTTCAGCAGCACCACGCGTTCCAGCTCGCGCATGACCGGCGCGGTCACCGACGCGGTCTTCGTGTCGTACGCCGCCTGTGCCTCCTCGACGACCCTGGCGGCCAGCACCTCGGCATCGTCGATCGTGTCGAGATCGGCTTCCCTGAGGGTGGTCGGGAACAGCTCGCGGAGCGCCGCCACCAGACCTTCGCGGTCCCACTCCTCGGGGTAGACCTCGGACGGGCACCATGTGGCGACGACATCGTCGACCACCAGGTCCACGAACCCCCGGCACTGCGATTCGAGGTCTTCACCTTCCAAGATCTTCCGCCGCTCCGCGTAGATCACCGAACGTTGGCCGTTCATGACCTCGTCGTACTTCAAGACGTTCTTGCGCCGCTCGTAGTTCAGCTCCTCGATCTGGCGCTGGGCGTTCTCGACCGCCTTCGTCACCATCTTGGCCTCGATGGCCTCGCCTTCGGGCCACTTCAAGCGCTCCATGATCGAGCCGACGCGGTCGCTCGCGAACATGCGCATAAGGTCGTCTTCGAGCGACAGGTAGAACAGCGACGCCCCGGGGTCGCCCTGGCGGCCCGAACGTCCACGCAGCTGGTTGTCGATGCGCCGCGACTCGTGACGCTCGGTGCCCAGCACGTAGAGCCCGCCCAGCCCGATGACCTCGTCGTGCTCGGCGTCGGTGCGCGCCCTGTTCGCCGAGAGGATCGGGGCGTAATCGGCCTCATAGGCGAGCCGCTGCTCCTCCTCCATCGCGAACAACAGGTACGCGTCGTTGTCCCACTCGTTCGCGGCCATCTCCTGGCGAGCGGCGTATTCGGGGTTGCCTCCCAACAAGATGTCGACGCCGCGGCCGGCCATGTTCGTCGCGACGGTGACGGCGCCCCGGCGCCCCGCCTGGGCAACGATCTGCGCCTCTTTCTCGTGGTTCTTCGCGTTCAGCACGTTGTGCTGGATGCCGCGTCGCTGGAGCACCGCCGACAGTCGCTCGGACTTCTCGATCGACACCGTGCCGACCAAGATCGGCTGCCCCTCGCGGTTGCGCTCCTCGATGTCGTCGGCGAGGGCGTTCCACTTCTCGTCTTCGCTCTTGTAGATGAGGTCCTGCTGGTCGTCGCGGACCATGGGCCGGTTCGTGGGGATCTCGAGGACGCCGATCTTGTAGGTCGCTTCGAACTCGGTGAGCTGCGTCTTCGCCGTGCCCGTCATGCCCGAGAGCTTGTCGTACATCTTGAAGTAGTTCTGGATCGTGATGGTCGCGAGCGTCTGGTTCTCCTCTTTGATGCGAACGCCCTCTTTCGCTTCGATCGCCTGGTGCAAGCCTTCGGAGTACCGCCGGCCCTCGAGCACGCGGCCGGTGAACTCGTCGACGATGTTGACCTCACCGCTTTGCACGACGTACTGCACGTCGCGCTTGTACAGCTCCTTGGCGCGAAGCGCATTGTGCAGGTGGTGCACGAGCATGGTGTTGACGTTGTCGTAGAGGTTGTCGACGCCGAGGATCTCTTCGACCCTCGTCACGCCCTTCTCGGTCACGGCGACCTGGTACTTCGCCTCTTCGACCTCGTAGTCTTCATCCCGGGTGAGCCGGGGCGCCACGCCGGCGAACGTCTGGTACCACTTCGCCGAGTCGGCGACCATGCCGCTGATGATCAGCGGGGTGCGCGCCTCGTCGATCAAGATCGAGTCGACCTCATCGACGATGGCGAACCGGTAGCCGCGCTGCACGCACTCCTCGAGGCGCATCGCCATGTTGTCACGCAGGTAGTCGAAGCCGAACTCGTTGTTCGTTCCGTACGTGATGTCGGCTCCGTAGGCGGGCCGCCGCTGCGCCGGCGTCATGCTCGACTGGATGAGGCCGACGTCGAGACCCATGAAGCGGTAGATGCCGCCCATCCATTCGGAGTCGCGCTTCGCGAGGTAGTCGTTCACCGTCACGATGTGCACGCCTTTGCCCTCGAGCGCGTTGAGGTACGCGGGGAGCGTCGCCACGAGGGTCTTGCCTTCGCCGGTCTTCATCTCGGCGATGTTGCCCCGGTGCAGCGCGGCGCCACCCATGATCTGCACGTCGAAGTGGCGCTGGCCGTTGACGCGGCGCGATGCCTCCCGGGTGAGCGCGAACGCCTCGGGCAGCAGGTCCTCGAGTGGCTCGCCGGCGTCGACCCGCTGCCGCAGCTCGCCCGTCTTGGCGCGCAGCTCGTCGTCGCGGAGATCCTCGACCTCGGGCTCGAAGGTGTTGACGATGCGCGCAAGGTCGTGCAGCGCCTTGAGCTTCCGCCCTTCGCCGAGGTTGCTGAGCTTGTCGAGGACCGCCATGGGACTTCGAGCGTAGCAGGGGCTCGGATCAGGACCGGGCGGCTGCCGGCAGCTGCTCGCGCAGCCTCGCGACCGGGAGCACGACGCCGAGCACGAGCACCGCCATGGCGACCGAGAGCACCCGGTAGCTCGCGGCTCCGAGAACGACACCGCCGAGCAAGGCCGCGACCGCCGAGGTCAAGCTGACCACGAGGTCCATCGTCCCGAGGGCACCGGCCCGCTCCGACGGGGCCGTCATGTCGCTCACCACGGCGGTGGAGCCCAGGTACGTCGCCGACCAGCCGAGCCCGATAAGGAAGAGTCCGATGCCTACTCCTTGGGCCGGCGATTCGGTCGCGGCAGCGAGCGCCCCGACGATGCTGACCACGAACCCGGCGACGAGGCCGGATCGCCGGCCGTAGCGATCCATGCCGGCGCCGATGAGCGGCGCGAACGCGAACATCCCGGTGATGTGGAGGCTGATGATGATCGACCGGACCTGGCCGCCGTGGCCGTGGTCGTGCAGCGACGTGGGCGTCACGGTCATGATGCCGACCATCACCATCTGACCGACCGCGGCAGCGAGCACGGCGAGACGGAAGGCCGGCACCGCCCACAGCTCACGCGGCGACCGGGCGGGCGCGTGCCCGGTCGGGGCGCCGTCGCCGGCCGGAGCAGGGACAGGCGCGTCACCGGCCGGGGTCGGTGCGACCGGCGCCAGGTCGCGCGGGTCGGGCCGCACCGCGGCCACGAGCACGCCCGCCACCACGGCTCCCAACGGCACCAAGATCCAGGGCACGACGTCGGGGTTCGCGCCCAGCCGGGGAGCGACGTCGTCTTGGAGGAACCCCACCAAGAACGAGCTGAGCACCGCTCCCGCGGTACCCGCCGCGAGCACGAGGCCGACCGCCCGGCCACGCTCGGCCGGCAGGTACATGTCGGCGATCGCGCCGCGCGCGAGGTTCGCACCCCCGTTGGCCACGCCGAACGGCACCGCGAACAGCAGCAACAGCGGATAGGAGCCCCGACCGACCGCCCACGCCGAGCCGACACCGCCGACGACGAGCAACGTGATCGAGAGCAACAGGCCGCGCCGCCTGCCGGTGCGATCCATCGAACGGCCGATCGCGAACGCCCCGCCGGCGGCGGCCACGAAGTAGAGACCCGACACGACGCCGATCGAGGTTGCCGTTCCCGTGATCTGCTCGGCGGCCGGCCCCGCCACCAGCAAGAAGACCGGGAACGTGAACTGGATGAAGGCCACGGCGATGGCCAGGAGCCACGTGGCTCGCCGGACCAGCGCCCGCCGATCCCCCTCGCGTACCTGCGCGTCGCTCACAGCGAGCGCTCGAGCTCACCCAGACGCTCGACGAGCCGTGCGTTCTCCGCGTAGTCGACGGGGCAGGCGATGATGTGCACGCCGTCGTCGGACAGACACGCCTCGAGCGTGGTGAGCAGCTCTTCGGCAGACGCGATCGCATGCCCGGTGGCCCCGAACGACTCCGCGAGTTGCACGAAGTCCGGGTTGCCGAACGACACCGCCGACCGACGGCCGAAGTGGATGTCCTGCTTCCATCCGATCAGACCGTAGCCACCATCGACCCAGACCAAGATCGTGATCGCCACGCCTTCACGCACGGCCGTCTCCACCTCTGCCACGCTCATCAGGAACGCACCGTCGCCCATCACCGCGAGCACGCGGCGCTCCGGGTACACCAGCTTCGCGGCGATGGCGCCCGGGAGGGCGAACGCCATGGTCGCCAGCCCGTTCGAGATGATGCACGTGTTGGGTTCGTAGGTGGGGTAGAGACGGGCCATCCACATCTTCGCGGCTCCCGTGTCGGTGAGGACGACGTCGTCGCGGCCCATCGCGACCCTGATGTCGGCCACGACCCGCGCCGGCGCCATGGGGAACGCCTCGTTCACACCCCCGCGCTCGAGCTCCTCGCGCAACAGGTCCTTCACCGGCGGTACCTCGGCGTTCACCGGGTGGACGGCCTCGCTCGCGCCGATGGCGTCGAGCGCCTCACCGATGGATCCCTGCAATCCCACCTCCAGCCCGTAGTGCGCGTCGACCTCGGCCACGGTCCGGTGCACGTGGATGATCGTCGTGTCGCCACTCGGGTTCCACCGGACCGGCGAATATTCGACGAGGTCGTAACCCACGGCCACCACCAGATCTGCGCGGTCGAACCCGAAGTTCGCGTAGTCCTTCACCATGAACCCGATGGTGCCGAGCGCGTTGGGGTGATCGTCGGGGAAGACCCCCTTGCCCTGGAACGTCGTCGCCACGGGGACGTTGAGCGCCTCGCTGAACCGGCGGAGCGCCGCCATGGCGCCGTCGCGCGCGACACCTGCACCGGCGAGCACCACCGGATGGGTCGCTCCCGCCAGCGCGTGCGCCGCCCTGTGCACCTGATCGTCGGACGGCGCCGGGTCGCGCGGCACGTTCACCTTGAGGGGGCGGGCGCCGGTCTCGCGCTCGGCCACGTCTTCGGGCAACACCACGAACGTGGCGCCGGGCCGCTCGGTCTGGGCTTGCTTGAACGCCTTGCGGACCATCTCGGGCGCGGCGTCACGGACCGTCACCATCTCGCCCCACTTCGTGACCGGCCGGTACAACGAGACAAGGTCCACCACCTGATGCGACTCCTTGTAGATCCTGTCGAGACCTGCCTGCGCCATGAGCGCCACGAGCGGGTGGGAGTCGAGCTGGGCGTTCGCGATCCCCAAGATGAGGTTGAGCGCGCCCGGCCCGAGGGTCGCAAGGCACACCCCCGCCTTGCCCGTCAAGGCGCCGTAGGTGTCGGCCATGAAGGCGGCGCCGCGTTCATCGCGCGTGGTGACGAACCGGATCGGCGAGTCGGCGAGGGCGTCGATGACGTGGAGGTTCTCTTCTCCCGGCAACCCGAAGACGACCTCGACGCCCTCGTTCTCCAGACACTCCACGAGCAGCTTGGCGACGGTTCGGAACGGCCCGTTCACGACCACAGCGTATCGGCCAGCACGGCGCGTTAGGACGCGCGAACGACGTCGGCGGTCAGCTGGGCGTGGCCCACGTGTTCGCCGAGGTGTGCGATGGCGTGCGACATCGCCCAGGCGGCCGTGACCGGGGTATCGGGGTCATCGGACCTCCACGGTGCGGGACGTTCACGCGCCGGGTCGTAATCGACGACACGGGCCAAGGTTGCCCGGCAGGTGTCGGCCTCGGCGGCAGCCCAGCGCCGGAAGTCGTCGGCGTCGCGCGCCACGGTCAGGAACTCGGCGGGCCGGTCGCGCGGGGGCAGATCCTTCCCGGTGGCGAGCGACAGCCACGACCTCGTGCTCGCCAGCGCGTGGGCGACGAGGATCGCGATCGGGTTCGTTTGCTCGCCCGCCGGACGCCGGTTCAGCTGGGTGACCGAGAGACCGTCAAGGACCGCCAGGAGGTCGTCGAGCGACTCGCCGACGACCTCGCGGGCCGACTCGACGGTGACGTCGTTCACGTGATCTCGATCATCTTCTCGCGTACGGCGTAGACGACCGCTTCCATGCGCGAATGCAGGTGGAGCTTCTCCAAGATGTTGCGGATGTGGTTCTTCACCGTGTTCTCGGAGATGAACAGCTCCTTGGCGATGTCACGGTTGTTCATGCCCTGCGCCACCAGCCGCAGGACCTCCATCTCGCGATCGGTGAGGCGCGGCGTGGGGACCTGCGGACGTTCGTCGGTCTGCTTCGAGATGGCGGCGAACTCGGTGAGCAGCTTCGACGCCATGGCCGGCGAGATGCGGGACTGACCGGCCCAGACGCTCCGGATGGCGTCGGCCACCTCTTCGATCGGGATCTCTTTCAAGAGGTAGCCGCTCGCGCCGGCCTTGATGGCCTCGTACAGATCGGCCTCCTCGTCACTGATGGTGAGCATCAGGATGCGGGCGTGCGGGAGGAGCTCCTTGATCTGCGCGGTGGCCTCGATGCCGGTGCGCCGAGGCATCCGAACGTCCATGAGCACGACGTCGGGCATGACTTCGCCGGCCTTCTCGACGGCCTCCTGGCCATCGGAGGCTTCGCCCACGATCTCGAGGTCGGGCTCCGACGCCAAGACCATCTCGAGTCCACGCCGGAACAATGCGTGGTCGTCGACGATCATGATGCGCAGCTTCTCGCCGTCTTCCAGGCCTTCTTTGGTCACGGGTCGCTCCTGGTGGCGCCCGGCTCACTCGTCGGCCGGGGTCTCGGTCTCGGCGTATCCTAGACCACGCCGGTGGGGCCACCGGCGCCGTTTCCCGTGATGGTCACGGAGTTGGCGCTCGAGCTTCTCCTTCACCTGGTCGAGCGCCGCCGGCACGTCCCCCGCCTCGGCATGAGCCCGGAAGACCTTGCGCGGGGTGCGCGCCGCCACCTCGACCCGCTTCAGGCCGTCGGGCTTCGGGTGGTGTTCGTTGATGAACTCGAGGTCGATCGTCGTGAGCCGGGGCTCCATGCGTCCCAGCGACGCGAGCTTGTGCTCGGCCGCCGATCGGAGCTCGTCGGTCACTTGCACACCTCGCCCCGTGAACGTCATGTCCATGCTCTCGGCGAACCTCCCCTGCCATCTGAAGTGGGCCCCCGGACGGCTGACCTGGTCTTTGCCCCCACACCCGCCTGCTGGAGCGCCTGCACGGTCGCCGGGACGTCCGCGACGATCGCACTCGCGCCCTCTCTCCCCGGCGAGCCGGGGAGGCAGGGCTTACCTCTAAACCGCGCCATGCTCAGCCACCAACGGTGGCCTTACGTGGGTCGTTTCGCCCGCGGCTGGCATCGACTACCGGGGAACACCCCCGGGCAACCACAGACCCGGACGAGGGCCCACGACGAGGATATGCGCGCACCGCCGGCTGGCGCAACGCGCGACGCGAGACCGAGACGTCTGACAGACGGCCGAGACTGCGCGGTTCACGGCCGAGACGAGGCACCGCGGAGGGACCTGGTGGCCGTGAGCACGACCACCTCGCGGGCGCCGGCGCGCCGAAGGGCGCCGGCGCCCGCCGCCACCGTCGCCCCGGTGGTGAGGACGTCGTCCACGAGGATCACCCTCGGAGGGGCGGCGCGGACCGGGACGAACGCGTCACGCATGGCCACGCGCCGGTCCGCGCCGCCCCTGCGAGCCTGCGGCCCGGTGGCCACCGGACGACGGAGCAGCCGGATGACCGGCCGGTCGATGGTGATACCAACGGCGACGGCGAGCGCCCGCGCCTGGTCGTAGCCGCGGTGGGCGAGCCTGCGGCGCGCCAGTGGGATCCACGTGACCACGTCGGCATCGAGGGGACCTGCAACCGACACCATGGCGCCCGCCAGGGCTGTCGCCACGTCGCGCCACCCGGCGTACTTCAGCCGGTGGACAGCTTGCCGGGCCGGACCCTCGTGGGCGAACGCCGACCTCGCCACGGTGACGTCGCCGGGAGGGCAATCGCGGCAGCCCGGCACCATGAACGCCGACGGGCTACCGCAGCGTTCGCACCAAGGCGGCGACACCGCCGAGAGAGACGCCACGCACGCATCGCAGAAGGGCCACGGCCCCGACGCGCACCCGGCGCACCGCCTGGGGAACACTACGTCGAGCACACCGTCGAGCACACGCGCCGCCATGGCCCGAGGGTAATCCCGGCCACCGACACACGATCGCGTCACCCGGCGGCCAGGATCAACCGGATCGCCGGGCTATCGCCCGGTCACGGCAGCGACACCTCGATCGGTGGCGACCCCTTCACCTGGACGGCGAGGCGTCCATGCGCTCGCAGGGCCGGGTACGCGACGACCCGCCCGCGACCCGCCTCGTCATCGTGCTCGACCTCGATGAGGGCGAGCACGGCGCCATCGGCGGTGATGGTGATGGTTGGCGCCTTCTCGGCGACGTAGCCCACGCGCACGCTGTCGGACGCGCACTCGACCGACTCGACCATCACCGGTCCGGCCTTCTTCCGAAGGTCGACCGTGCCACGCCGGACGGCCGAACGAGGCCACGGGATGAGGAACCGGGCGCCGGGATGCGCGACGTGGGCGACCCCGTCGACCTGCACGTCACATCCCAGCTGGTACCACCCCGAGGCGAGGTCCAGCGTCGGAACCTCGAACGGAACGAAGGTGTCCATGGTCGGCGACACCTCGATGATCGACGGCTCGATCGCGATGGGTGCCGACACGCGCCCGGCGACGTCGGTGGCGCGAGCGGACTCGATGCGCACCTGGTGTGGCAGGCCGTCGGCGCCCCGAAGCAGGAACGCCCCTTTGATGGCCGCGGGGAACCGCTCATACGCGGCGCGAAGGGCGACCTTGTCATCCATCGGTCGACGTCCCTCCGGATCTCACGTGCCCTGCTGCCATGAATGCAGGTACGCCTGCTGCTCGTCGGTCAAGGTGTCGATCTGGATGCCCATGGCGTGCAGCTTGAGCCGCGCGACCTCGCGGTCGATGTCGTCGGGCACCGGGTACACGCGGTTCTCGAGCTCGGCGTGGTGTTCCATCACCCATTCAACCGCGAGCGCCTGGTTCGCGAACGACATGTCCATGACCGCCGACGGGTGGCCTTCGGCGGCGGCGAGGTTGACCAGTCGCCCCTCGCCCAGCAGGTTGAGACGGCGACCGTCGCCCAGGGTGAACTCCTCGACCGAATCGCGCAGGCGGCGGATCCCACCGGTGGCGAGCTCGCGGAGGGCGCCCTTGTCGATCTCGACGTCGAAGTGGCCGCTGTTGGCCAAGATCGCGCCGTCCTTCATCAACTCCATGTGTTCACGCGCGATGACCGAGGTGTCGCCGGTGACCGTGATGAACAGATCACCGATGCGTGCCGCGTCTCGGATCGGCATGACCCGATACCCCTCCATCACCGCTTCGATCGCCGCGGTGGGGTCGACCTCGGTCACGATGACGTGGGCGCCGAGGCCTCGCGCACGCGAGGCCACACCCCGCCCACACATCCCGTACCCGCTGACCACGACGGTCCGCCCGGCGATCAGCCGGTTCGTCGAGCGCATGATCGCGTCCATGGTCGACTGCCCCGTGCCGAACCGGTTGTCGAACAGGTGCTTCGTGTCGGCGTCGTTCACGCTGACGATCGGGTAGCCGAGGGCGCCGTCGGCGGCCATCGCCCGCAGCCTGATGACACCCGTGGTGGTCTCCTCGGTCCCGCCGATGACATCGGTGAGCTGGTCGGCCCGCTGCGTGTGCAACACGCTCACGAGGTCGGCGCCGTCGTCCATGGTGATCTGAGGACGGAGGTCGAGCACCGCGTTGAGGTGCTTGTAGTAGGTGTCGTTGTCCTCACCCTTGATGGCGAAGGTCTCGACGCCGCTTTGCTCGGTGAGCGCCGCGGCGACGTCGTCTTGGGTCGACAGTGGATTCGATGCCGCGAGGAGCACCTCGGCGCCACCGGCGGCCAAGGTCTCCATCAGGCCCGCGGTCTCGGTGGTGACGTGCAGGCACGCGGCGATCTTGATGCCCTGCAGCGGGCGTTCTTTCTCGAACCGCTCGCGAATCTGAGCGAGAACCTGCATCTCACTTGCCGCCCAGTCGATCCGCTCGCGGCCGGCCGGTGCGAGCGACGGGTCTTTGATGTCGGCCACGGATCAGGCTCCTTCCACGGGGAGGCGGGGCAGCAGATCGACGAGGAGCCTCCCCATGGCGATCGCGGTGTCGTTCGAGACCCGGACCACCTCCTCGTGTGTCACGTGTTCACCGAAGGCGTTCGTCAGGCTACACAGACCCAGCACCCTCATGCCGAGCGCGTAGGCGGGCAGAGCCTCGGGCACCATCGACATGCCGACCACCGTGGCTCCGGCGTGTTGCAACATCGCGATCTCGGTGGGGGTCTCGTAGGCCGGGCCTCGCATCGCCGCATAGACGCCCATGCTCGCGCGGATCCCCAGCTGTTGGGCGCTGTCGAAGGCGAGGTCGCGGAGCGCCGGATCATAGACGGCCTGGGCGTTGACGAAGGCCGGCATGCCGTCGGGGTAGCGCCAACCCTGCAGCGGGACGCTCCCCATCATGTTGAGGTGGTCACGAAGCACCACCACGGTGCCCGCGGACAGCCCGGGGACGAGACCGCCCACGGCCGCGGTCACGACCATGATCCGCGCGCCGAGCTCGTGCGCCACCCTTGGCAGCAGCGCCGGAACGTCCATGCCGTGCCCTTCGTAGACGTGGACGCGCCCGCTGAAAGCGGCGACCGCAACCCCCGCGAGAGTGCCCACGACGAGCCTGCCGGCGTGACCCGGCACCCCCGGCGGCGGGAAGCCGGGAAGCTCGGTGAACGCGAACGACGACTCCTCGACCAGGTCGGTGCCGAGCGCGGGTCCGAGCCCCGAGCCGAGCACCATGCCCACCGCAGGGCGGAGATCGGTGGACGCTCGCACGACCTCGGCGGCTCGCTCTGCGAGATCGTCGCCGGGGCCGGGGACGCCGGTGCTCACGACAACGCCGCCTTGAGCCTGGTGATGATGTCGACGGGCGTAGGATCGACCCCGCGACGAAGACCCACGTAACAGCTCGTCATGTCGCCAAGCACCACCAGCGACAACGCCATGCTGAGCGCCGACCTACCGCGGGCGTGCACCTCACGGACCTCGAGCCCGGCCTCCTCGACCAACGGGATGGTGAGCGAGAATCGCTCGGCCAGCTCGGCGTGTTCGCCCTCGTGGCGGAGCGCGAACACCGCGTGCCCCTCACCGAACGGGGGCACCCATCCGACCACCTCGTTGTGGTTCAGCTCGGACATCGCCGCGTGCCAGGCAGGGACCTTCCCGTTCTCGTTCAACTGGGTCTTCCACCGCATCGCGGCGAGCGAACCGACGCCCTCGGCTCCCCACACGACGGGCACACGGTCGCCGAGCCACACCGCGAGCTGCTTCGCGACGTTTGCGTCGGTGGGGACGTCGGGGCCGAGACCCGCGAGGAGCCCGCGTACCTCATCGACGGTCTCACCCACCTCGGCCGCGAGGGGTGGGAGCAGCCCGCACGACTCGAGCGCGCCGAGCATCGAGAAGGCGAGATGGCCGAGCGCGGCGCGCGGCTGCAAGCCCCCGGGGATGGGCACCACGGTCAGGCCGCGCGCCGCGCAGGCCGCGCCGAGCGCGCCTCCTCCCGTGACGGCAACGATGCGGCACCCGCGAGCTTCAGCCTGTGAGAAGGCCGACAAGGTCTCCGATGTGTCCCCTGAATACGACGACACGACCGCGAGGGTGTCAGGGCCGGCGAACTTCGGCAGGACCGGGGATCGGTTGACGTCGATGGGCACGCCGAGGCGGTCGCGGAACACCTGCTTCAACACGTCGCCCGCGACGGCGGAGCCACCCATCCCGCAGAACGCCACCGAGGTCACGCCGTCGACCGAGGGCGGGTCGGGAGTCGCGAGCCCTGCGGCATAGGCCTGGGCAACGTGGTCTGCGAACGCGCCGACGACACCCAGCATGTCGCTCGGGTCGGCGGCGCGAAGCGCCGAAGCTTCGTCGAGGTCGATCACCGCCGGCCGGCTCCCGGCTTCTCGGCCTCGTCGATCAACATCACCGGGATGCCGTCACGAACCGGGTAGCGGTAACCACACGTGCGGCACACGATGATCTGCTCGGCTTCGTGGTAGTCGATGTCACCCCGGTCGTTGGGGCACACCAAGATCTTGAGCAGCTCGGGATCGATCGTCACTCCGGTCCTCCTTCGATCAGCGCCAAGACCTCGGCGGTCTTGTCGGCGAGCGTCGCCGGGGTACGCGCTTCGACGTTCAGCCGCAAGAGCGGCTCGGTGTTCGAAGCTCGCACGTTGCACCACCAGTCGTCGAACTCGACCGTCAACCCGTCGAGGCGGTCTTGCCGGCCGTCGCCGAGCGTCCGGGCGATGCGTTCGATCGCTCCGGCCTTATCGTCGACCACGGTGTTGATCTCGCCCGATGCGGCGTAGCGCTTGAACGGGGCGAGCAGCTCCGACAAAGGCGCCGAGGCAGCAGACAGCTCGCCCAAGGCGACGACCGCCGCGATCAGCCCGGAGTCGGCCCGGTAGTTGTCGCGGAAGTAGTAGTGGCCGGAGTGCTCGCCGCCGAAGATGGCGCCCGTGTCTGCCATGACCTGCTTGATGAACGAATGCCCCACCCGGGTTCGCACCGGCTCGCCGCCGTGTTCGCGGATCGTCTCGGGCACCACCCACGAGCAGACGAGGTTGTGTACGACCTTGGCTCCTGGTTCCCTGCGGAGCATCGCGGCGGCGACCAGCGCCGTGAGCAGCGAACCGCTCACGTCGTCGGCTCGCTCGTCGATCAAGAAGACGCGGTCGGCGTCGCCGTCGAACGCCAGGCCGACGTCGGCTCCCGTTTCGAGCACGGTCCGTTTCAGATCGCGTTGGTTCGAAGCGTCGAGCGGGTCGGCGGGGTGGTTCGGGAACGTGCCGTCGAGCTCGGGGAACAGGTGGTGCAACGTGACGGGGAGCCGTTCGAACACGGCGGGCACGACGAGGCCACCCATGCCGTTCGCGGTGTCGGCCGCCACCGTGAGCGATCGCATCGACGATGCGTCGACGAAGGTGAGAACGTGTTCGACGTAGCGTTCGAGCATGTCGCGCCGCTCGACCGACCCCTTCGCAGGCGCGGGCGGTGGCTCGGCGCTCTCGACGAGCGCCCGAACCTCGCGGAGACCGGACTCCTCCCCCACCGGCTTCGCCCCCGGCAGGCAGAACTTCATGCCGTTGTACTGCTTCGGGTTGTGGCTCGCCGTGAGCATGATGCCGGGCAGGTCGAGCGCGCCCGAAGCGAAGTAGAGGAGATCGGTGGACGCGAGCCCAAGGTCGACTACGTCGACGCCGGCGTTCGTGGCGCCGGCGGCGAGGGCCTCGGCGAGCTCGGGCGATGACAGGCGTGCGTCACGACCGAGCAGGAGCCGGGGGAGGCCGGACCAGGTGGCGAAGGCGGCCCCGATACGCCGGGCCAGGTGCGCATCGAGCTGGTCGGGGACGACGCCACGCACGTCGTACGCCTTGAAGATGCGATCGAGGTCTGAAGAGGTCACGGAGCGCTCATCCTAACGAGCGCTCTCGCGAGCCGAGCGGTTACCTCTTGACGACCAGGTCGATCACCGACGAGAGCGGCACAAGCTCGCCCTCGCGGTACCACCATTTCGCCTCGCACAGGTGACACGTGCTGAAGGTGAGGTCCCGCTCGCTGACCGCGATGGAGATGGTGATGACGTCGCCCTGGAGACAGTTCGGGCAGGTCCCGTCGCTGGTCTCAGACATGCACGTAGTGTCGGCGGCGACGCGACCGGCGGCCATAGCACCGCGCCGTCATCTCTTGACCCCGCCACCGGTGCCGGCCCGGCCCCCGGTCGCCCGACACCCGTGTCGGGCGGGGGAGGCCATCGGGCCCACGTCACACGGCGATGGGCTGGGTGGCCCGGCGGTCGTGCACCGTCCACCCGACAGGCGGGGTCAACCGCTCGACATGCTCGCGGCACAGGTCGAGCAGGTTGGGGTCGCGGTCGGGCAACAGCTCGCCGACCAGGACCTGGCGTTCACCGTAGGACAGGGTCACCGTGGCGATCGGCTCGTGGCCGCATCGCATCTTCGCGCACGCTCGCATGGCGCGCAGCCTAGATCACATGGATGTGATTTCCAAGCAGATCCTGCGAACCGGCCCCCGCCCGACGGAACCGATCGCTCAGATGTCGGCAGTGCCGGGGGTGTCCCAGTACGCCGCGCCGGCCGGACGATGCCCCACCACGATGACGTGCGTCCCGACCGGGATCCGCTCGAAGAGGGCTTCGACCTCTTCGTTGCGCATCCGGATACAGCCGTGGGAGGCGTAGCGCCCTACCGAATCGGGGTCGGTGGTGCCGTGGATCCGGATGAGCCCCGGTGCGTCGATGTAGATGGCTCGCGTCCCCATGGGATTGCCGGGTCCTCCGGGCACGACCGCGGGGAGGTCGGCACCCCAGCTGTCGAGCGCCGGGTTGTACCACGCCGGGTTCTCGCGCTTGTCCCAGATCTTCCATAGGCCCGTCGGCGTGGTCCACCCCGGCTTGGCCGTGGCCACGTCCCACGTCTTCACGACCTCGAAGCCATCGAAGAGCTGGAGCTCGTTGCGGTCGACCCGCACGACGATCGTTGGACCGAGGCTTCGCTCGGTGACCTCGGGCTCGACGCGGACCAGGTCGAGTCGCACGGCGTCGTCGCTTTGCACGATCGCGGAGCGGATGACGTTCGCCGCTTTCACCCGGACGAGACGGGCCCCGGGACGCGACCTGATGAACGTGACGTCGCTCGACGAGTCGTCTATCGCCATCGCGGCGTCGCGAGCCGGGACGTAGAGATCGTCGGCGATCGCCGCGACCGCCCGGTCGATACCCGGCCCACGTGTCGCGTACGTGAGCTCGATATCTGCAGCCACGGGGTGTTCCCGGAACCGGTGCCAGAAGCGATCCAGCGTCGCCATCTCGCTGCCCACGGCGAGCGCCTGATCGACGGCGGCGTCCACCTGTGCGCGGTGACCGAGCTCGCCGGGCTCGAACCGCCAGCTCGCGTCGCCGACCGTGACGGTCAACGGCCGGGCGAGGATCGACGCCGCGTGCTCGCTGACGGCTCGCTCGGCCTCGGCACGCGTGAGGCCGCCAACGTCGACCCCGTCGATGGTTATGCCGGGCAAGATGCGATCGGCGCGCGCTCGCTCGTACCTGAAGGCGGAATAGGCGGCACCCCCGGCGGCGACGAGCACCACCCCGAGCACGGTCAGGGCGACGACCGCGACTCGGAGCGAGCGGGAGCGTGCGTGACGACCTTTGGCCATGACCTGCGGTTCCTACGGGAAGGTGGGTCCGGCGATGATACCCGCTTACGCCCCAGGGAACGCCCAGGCGGGGACGGGCACACCGATCGAGAGGCCGAACAACGAAAGACCCTTCACGCCGGCAGACGTGGAGGCGCCGAGCGCGATGACCGGAGCGTCGGCAGTGACGAACACCGACGCCGTCGGATCGTCGCGCAGCAGCTCGGCGGGCACGGGGGCGACCGACCGAGGCTCGATCGTGAGCGACACCGGTGATCCGGCGCCTTCGCCCGTGAGAACCATCACCGATACCGTGGCTGGCGCTCCCCCGGGATTGGCGATGACGACGAACGGACGAGCCGGATCGTCGGCCACGGTCGGTGGCACGATCCAGGTCGTGGCCGCGGTCGCGGCGCCGGTGGCCGCGTCGTCGCCCGCTTGGCCGTCGGCGCGGAGCGCGGCCACCAGCGGTAGCTCGCCGAACGACGACACCTCGATGAGCGACGCCCCCACCGTGGGGATGGGCGACACGAGGGTCGACACACCAGCCTGTTCCACCTCCGCCAGGCCACCCCCGGCACCGGTTTCCTCGCCCTCGATGGGTTCGGAAAGGACGAGGGCCCCGAACCGCAGCGCCTCATCACCGGGCACGAAGGTGACGAGCTGCGTCTGCCCCGAGCCCGAGCCGGTGGCGAGCGCGAGCGCCGTCGCGGCGCCCGTCGCGCCGAGCACCGACCGCACACCACCCCCGTCGGTGACCCCCAAGGTCGACACGGCGACACGTCCCACCTTGGCAACGACGTGCGTCGCGACCGACGCCTCGCCCAGCACGAGCTCGTCGAGCGAGATCGCGATGCTCCTGCCGGACCTGATCACCAGATCGGTGAGGCGCTCGTCGCGCAGCGGCGGTCTGCTCGGGCTGTAGACGACGACGTCGATGACCGCGGCCGTGGCGAAGGGGTTCATCACGATCAAGCTCGCGCGTTGCCCCTCGGTCGTCGGCGTCTCGGCCGTGAACCAATCGGGTGAGGCGCTCGAGGCGCACGGTTCTGTTCCGATCCCGACATCTGGGTCGTCGGCCCGGACCATCCAGCCGGCGCCAACCCAGCCGCCGAAGTATTCGACGTAGGTGGCCGCACCGGCCCCCCGCGCATCGATCCCTTCTACGACCTGCGTGCCCGGCGCCACCGTCACGTTGCCTATCCGTCGCGGCGGCCCGTCGCCGAGCGACGTGAGGCGTACATCGACATCCGTCGTCCCGGGGTTCGCGAGCGTCACCGTTCCGGTCCAACCGCGGTCGCCGCCATGGGGGCACAACCACGTGCCCGAACGGGCGACGCCGGCCGGTCCTTCCCGCGGGTCGGCGGGTCCGAGCCTCGCGGCGGCGATCGCCGCGGCCACGAGCACCGCGGCCACCACGAGCGCCACGAGACCGGTCCCATGCTTCATCGTCGCAACCACTTCACCGTCGAACCGGCTTCCTCGTGACCCACAGCGCGACTGCCCACAACACGGCGAGCAACCACGCCGCCACGGTCCGGGGGAGTTGGTCGCCGTACGTGACTCGGACGTTCGCCGCAGGGTCGATGGGGAACGATGTCGACCATCCGAACGCACGATCGGGCGCGCGCTCGGCGCCATCGAGCCGCCAGGCGCCGTCGTACTCCGTGCCGAGCACCGCGATGGTGCCACCGCCGGCGGGTCCAGACCAGCCGCCGGGAGCGCGCGGCAGCGGCGTCGATGCGACGGTGCGCAATCGTTGGATCGTCGCCGTCGAGTCGCCCGCGATCACGTCCAGGGCGCTCGCATCCGCAGCGACGACGCCCGCCGGCGGCAGGTCGACGGCGTTGCGGAAGATCACCAGCTCGGTGGCGGGCACGAGATCGACGTCGACCTGCCGCTCGAGCGCCGCGCGCACGGCGTCGGGAAGACGGTCGGCGTCGGCCACCACGTAGCGGACACCGAACGGCGCGAGCAGGGCGCCCGCGTGAACCGTCGTGCCGGCCAGCAGCTCGGTGAGTGCCGCGCGGAGCGCATCGTCGCCGGGCCCTGCGAGCGAGCGGGCCGTATCGACGATCTTCGTCCCCGTCCGATCGGTGAGGGCGTACGCCACCGTCGCGTCGCCCGCGGGCACCACACCCATCGGATCACCGCCCGGCGCAGGGAAACGCATACCGTCGTCGGCCCCGATCCACACGACGCGGAATGGATCGTCGTCAGCCGAATCGACGACCGCCCACGCGGCGGGCACGTTGTCGGGACCACCCACCGCCCAGCCGCCGATCATGGTCGCGGCGCCTTGGAGCACCAGACCCACCGCCAGCGTCACTGTGATGGCCGCTGCGCCGATCTGGCGGAACCCGAACGCCTCGCGGCCGAGCCCCTTACCGGCCGACGCGAGCCCGATCGCTATGAGCATCGACATCGCCACCGCCGCGATCACGGTGTACATGGGTGCGTTCGAGAGCGGCCGCGGCAGGTAGCCGGCGGCCGACGACCAGGCGAGCGTGACCCCGATCGAAGCCACCAGCCCCGTTCGGACCGCGAGGCGCCGGTGCGCAGGCGTGGCGAGCGCGAACCCGAAGAACGCCCCGATCGGGACGAACGCGGCGACCGCCCAATCCCCCGGCGCGGCGCCCGGCGACAACGCGATGGCTGCCCACGGATCGGTGGGACCGATCTCGGATGCGAGGGCCGCTCCCCCGCCTGCTGCGAAGGTCGGGATCGCCGTGAACAGCAACACGGCCGCGACGGCCGAACCCTGCAGCAGGCGGGCGAGGCCCGCGAAGCGGGCCTCGCCCGCCGCGAGCCCGACCACCGCCACGAGCCCGACGGCGAGCGCCAGACCCGGTTCGAACGCGACGCCCACCGCGAGGGTGACCCCCAACCCCGCGACGAAGCGCCAGCGGCCGTCGGCAGGCGAGGACGCGGTGAACGCGACCTCGAGACGCTCGAACACCGAAGGCATGACGGCCACGGCCACGAGGGTGGCGATCCGCCCTTCGGAGTACGCCCACAACGACACCGCCGACACCACGTAGCTCGCCGCGCCGACCACAGCGGGGCCGGGGCGACCCGTGAGCCTGATCGCGGCGCGATAGGCCAGCACCGAAGCGAGGACCAACGAGCCGGCCAGCAGGACCTTCTGCGCGACCGCCACGCTCCCGAACGTCATGAACGACAACGCGCCGATGGCACCGAGCGCCGGGCTCGCCGGCAGGGCGCCGCCGAGGCCCGTGCTCCGGAAGCCGGCGACGAGCTCGTCGACGACGCCGGCAGATGAAGACGGGAACGACGGCAGGGCCCCGCCAGCCAAGGCGTCGGCGCCGACGAGGTGACGGACCGCGAACCCGCCCGCGATCGTTCCCAGCGTCACGGCGACCAGCACCGGGTGGACCGACACGAGCGACGCGGTCCTGTGACGCAGGCGCACCCTGGCAGGCACGTCTTCGTCTTCATCGCCCAGCTCGCGCTGCTCCTCGATGATGCGTTCCGCGGTCTGGAACCACCGTGGGAGCCGCAGCCCCGCCGACCGGGTGAATCGACGGACCGCGTGATCGCGTACCCCCCGGTGCTTCTGCACCCGCCGGCGGAGCCGCAAGGTCCCGGGCAGGTGCGCGATGTTCCACCCAATCGCGGCGGCCACATCGAACGCCTCCTCGAAGCGACGGCCCACGGCGAGGAACAGCACCCGGACCAACGACAAGGCCAGCAGCAACGGCACGATCCACAGCAGCGACACGATGCTGTCGTTCTTCAGCGTGCTCGCGAGCGCGGCTCGATCCTCTTCGTAGCGGCGACCGCGCGACGCGCTCCCGACCTCGTGCAGCAGGCCGGTGTCGCCATGACGAACGCGGGCGAGTGGTGTCATCAAGACCCGCCACCCCGCGACGCGAGCGCGCCAACACAGGTCGACATCGACGTGATCGTCGTGCAGCCGCTCGTCGAACAACCCGACCTGCTGCCATACCTCGCGCACGACGAGCATGGAGCAGCCGTTCACGGCAAGGACCTCGAGGACGCGATCGAACTGCCCCTGGTCGAGCTCGTCGGCCTGCAGTGGGGAATACGGGTGCCCGAACCGATCGGCCGAGCGGCCCACGTCGCGGAGTTGCCTCGGTTCGTCGCGGTCCACGACCTTCGCACCCACGATCCCGACCCCGGTCACACCCGGGAGCTGCGTCGCCTCGACCATCTTGGCCACGGCCTCGGCGTCGAGGACCGCGTCACCGTGCAGCAGCAGGAGATGGTCGGCGGCGGCGGCGGCCGGATGGGAGAGAAGATCGTTGATCGACGCCGACGTGCCCACCGCGCGACGGTGGTGGGCGACACGTTGGGGTCCGAGGGCGTGCTCCAACAGGCTGCGGCTCTCATCGAGCGATCCGTCGTCGATGGCGAGGATGCCGAGACGAGGGAACGACTGTGCAGCGAGGCCCTGGAGGCACTCGCGGATCCACTCGGCCCCGTCGCGGACCACGAGTACGACGAGGACGGACGGCGCGCGCTGCGGCGCGGCGGAAGGTTCGGAGGCTGCGGTCATGCGTGGCGCGTCCCGCGCGGCGGCGAGCCTAGCACCTGGTCTTGCGCCGACGCGGAAGGGGGGCCGGTTGGCCCCCCTTCATATCGCTGCTGCGCGATCGGTCAGCGCCGCTTCGCGGGCCTGCGTGCCGCGGTCTTCTTCCGTGCCGGCTTGCGGGCTGCCGTCTTCTTCGCGGCTGACTTCCTGCGTGCCGGCTTGCGGGCTGCCGTCTTCTTCCGCGCGGCCGGCTTCCGTGCCGCCGACTTCTTGGCGGCGGTCTTCTTGCGTGCCGGCTTGCGGGCCGACGACCTCTTGGCCGTCGACTTCTTGGCAACTGCCATGTGCTGCCCCCTTCCCTTTCCTCGCGGTCGGGTCTTTCAGGACGCCATGCGTTTCAGGCGCCGACGCTCTCGTTCGCTCATGCCACCCCACACGCCGTAGCGTTCATCGCGACGGAGCGCGTAGTTGAGGCACTCGATGCGGACGGAGCATTCACTGCAGATCCGCTTGGCCTCCCTCGATGAACCTCCCTTCTCGGGGAAGAAGATCTCCGGGTCGTGATCACGACACCGCGCTCGTTCCTGCCAAGGGATGTAATGGTGCATTCCAGGCTCCCCCCGAATCACATGCGTGTGATTCTGAGGGAAGAACGGTCCCGGTGACAAGGGGTCCACCCAAGAAGTTCTCTGCCTTATCCCTCATGTGTTGGCGTCATCGTGTCGTGTTGAACCGACGATGACAAGCGTTCTCGACGAAGAAATGCCTGGTCAACCGGGTTGACCAGTTCGGTCAAGCAGGTTGACGGGTCTGGCCCGCGGAGGCCGTGATGGCGTCAACCGGTACGACGCGGTCGTACGACGTTGTGCGGATCGCGGGCGTCCGACCGATGGATCTGATCGCATCTTCGAAGCGAGCGGGGGTCATCTCTATCCCCCATTCGGCGCCCGCCATGCGGCTGATCGTCTCCTCCATCAGCGTGCCGCCGAAGTCGTTCGCGCCCGCCTGCAAGATGCGCTGGCAGGCCTCGACACCGAGCTTGACCCATGACACC
>Ga0247727_10001107_pt1 | contig 65627 bp, 62 predicted proteins | sample WisWelCaveWW1625_FD_202498 | JGI IMG/M metagenome (GOLD analysis project Ga0247727, IMG submission 202498) | Biofilm microbial communities from Wishing Well Cave, Virginia, United States - WW16-25 | ecosystem: Environmental > Aquatic > Deep subsurface > Groundwater > Cave microbial mat | place... | reverse complement strand
CCTCCCCCGATTGGGAAAGGCCAAAGACTACCACGGAGTTCAAGTCGACAAATGGCATTTTTTTCTCTTGTCGTTCATAATCAACATGTTTCATGAAATCAGCGTCTCCTCAGTGGGACAGCAGTGAAACGATATCTTTTTTCCATGATGTCCTTTGTGGCGGTTCTTGGCCCCGCACGTAATGTACTCGCGTCCCCGGGGAAAAGCGAAGCGGTCATCTGCGACGACGTGTCCGACCCCGCCACCTTGGACCCCCAGAAGCAATTTACGGAAAAAAATCGGACAATTCTCCAGCATATTTACGAAGAGCTCATTCGACTGAATTCCGATGGGAAATTTGAACCTTGGTTGGCTGAAAGCTGGAAAAGATTGAATCCATTGACGGTAAGGTTTCGTCTTCGTCAAGGGGTGTTCTTTCACAACGGCGAGCCCTTTGACGCTGAATCCGTTCGATTCACCATTCAGCGATACGTGGACCCGGCCACGGGTTTTCCGGGAGCCCCTTTTGTCGTTTCGATTGCGTCGGCCACGGTGATCGATAAATACACCGTTGATATCCACACCCATTTTCCAGATGGTATCCTTCTGTATCGGCTTGCCGTCATTGTTTTGATCGTTCCATCTCAGCACCCGCAACAGTCCGAACCCTACAATTTGGAGGAAAAGCCGGTGGGGACAGGACCGTTCGTATTTGACCAGTGGAAGAAGGGAAATCAAGTGGTTCTCAAAGCCAATCGGAATTATTGGAGAAAAGAGGTTCCCAAGATACAAAGTCTTCAATTCAAATTTTTACCGGTGGATGGGCAATTAGATGCGCTTGGCAAGGGCGAAGTCGATTTGGTCACTGAATTGCCGGGCACGCAAACGCTAAAATTTAAGGAGAATCCCAAGACCGATGTTATCAAAAGGGAGACTTTCAGTACGGTGGCCGGTTTGTTCAATACCTCAAAGCCCCCGTTGTCCGACAAAAGAGTTCGTCAAGCCATAAATCACGCGGTTAACAAGGAAGAGCTGATTCGCTATGACCTTTTAGGGAACGGAAAAATATTGGCCAGTCTGACAATGTCCGGAGAAGTTGGACACAATTCGACCCTTGTGCCTTATAAATATGACCTCGATCTGGCCAGGCAGTTACTGAAGGAGGCGGGATTTTCCAACGGCTTCACTTTGAAGACCCTTGTCCGCTCACAGGGAGAGAGAACGGCCAAGATCATCGCAAAACAGTTGGAAGCCATCAATGTGAAGTTGGAAATTCAGGCGGTCCGAAGCGATGCCGATATCATCGCCGCTTTTCAAACCGGTGGCTGGGATTTCGGTGTGGCTTCGTTGCCGGATCCGATGGCGCACAGTTTCTTCATCCAAAGCATTATCCTTTATTCCCGGTCGCCGTTTAGCTTAATGAAAAGCCCGGATTACGACCGCTTGCTGGAGCAAATGGTTACGGAAATCGATCCGCAGAAGCAAGAGGTCTTGGCCAGAGCGCTCGATAAGTATGTTTATGACGAGAGCCTAGGCGTTTTTACCTATCAAAGAATCCGCACCTATGGCATATCAAAAAGGTTCCATTTCACGCCTTACATTACAGGAATTCACTATTTCGACGAGGTTGAGATTCATTGATCTGTTGAACTGTGATTATGATGACGCCTGAGAATTTTCATTACTTGCTTTTTGGCGCTGGGGCCATGCATTTCTGCAATATTCCGGGAATGGTTGCCGCTCCCCGGGTCCTGGGGTGGAAGGAAGACCTGGCGAATATTAAGCCCATCAACCGCAATATTTTCATTGTTCTCTGTGGCGGCATCATGATCACAATCCTTGGCACGGGTGTTGTGGTTATGGCAAATTCAAAATCGTTGTTGGATGGAAGCCGCTTGAGCTCATCCCTGTGCTTTTTTTTAAGCGTACTCTGGGCCTATCGATTTTTAATTCAGGCCGTCCTCTATTCAAAGATCTGGCCAAAGGGCTTCGTCGCTCGCCTTAGCCATGGAGGTCTTTTGGCCCTTTTCTTCTGTCTGACGGCTGTTTATGCCGTCGCCACCGCGATCAACTTTTCATAGGAACATTGCGAATTAACAGCAGTGATTCAAAGAATCTTTAAAAAAAGTGGGGGTGTCTTTGATATGAAACGCGGAATTCGCTTCATGAACAATTCAATCCTGGTACAAGCCGCCATTGCTTTGGGCTTGGTGGGAGCCGTGGGAGCCTTTAACCAGCCGCCCCTGAATCATTCCATCACCACATTCCTGGATGGCGGGGCCCCTCTTGGGTTCTATTACATGAATTACTCCATCTTCTCCGAGGGAAGGCAGGCGTTGGACATCAATGGGAGCGAAATCCTCGGCGACGGGCGGGTCAACGCCTTGGCCCTGTCCCATCAGTTTTACTATTTCAGTTCGGTGAAGGTTTTGGGCGGGAACCTGTCCCTGGACGTCATCTTGAACGTGAGCGCCGTCACGGCCCGGGGGGCCATCGCCACTCCGTTCGGGATGGCGCCTCTGGCCGCCAACACAGCGGGGCTGTCGGACATCATCGTCGGCCCGTCCATCGTCTGGAACGACGGGAAGCTCCTGGGCGGCCCCCTGTTCCAACGGTTCGAGATCCAGACCACTTTCCCCACGGGGAAATACGACAAGGGCGCGCCCATCAACCCCGGGTCCAACCTGACGACCTTCGACCCTTACTACTCCTTCGTGTGGATGTTCCATCCCAAGTGGGAGACCAGCTGGCGCCTGTACTACGCTATGCACGGGGAAAACGACGAAAAAATCCTTCTGGGACCCGTCGGCCCTTTTCAGGCCAAGGTGAGGCCGGGAAACCTGTTCCATTTGAATTACGCCTTCTCCCGGGAGCTTTTGCCTTTCCTCCGGCTCGGCGTTGCGGGCTATTACCTTCAGCAGATGACCGAGGATGAAATCGACGGGGCCAAGCAGACGGACTCGAAGGAGCGGGCCTTCGCGGCCGGACCTGGTCTCGTCCTTTTTAATCGCGGCGGCACGATGTTCGCCCTAAGCCATCCTGTCGAATTCGCCGTGCGGAACCGTTTCAAAGGCTCGCGCACCACCCTGCAAATCATCAGCAAGTTCTGACAATTCCTTTCAGTCCACCGCGGACGAGCGGGCTTTCCCGCCGCCCGCCGCTTTTTAAAGATGGGGCGGGGACGGAGTGGACGTCCGGCCTACGTCTCCTGTAAGCTGGTTGAATTCGTCCCATCAAAAAGTTGCGTTGATTGTTCTTTTTAAAAATAACGTTTTTCACCGGGACTAGGACTTAGAACTCGCGCATGCGGAAAAGACCTGAGTAGTCACGAATTTTCATGTGGACTACCTGCCGGTATATTAAGGCGCCTCCGGAACTTTTATTTCTATTCGTCCATTCCCGCCTCTTAGGGCGGCGAGGGGTAAGGGAAGAGACACGAGGCGGGCTGGAGGATTCTCAGAAGGACGGGCCGCACGCTGGCCGGGACGGGGACGGGCTTCCAGTCCCGGTTGACGAAGGGGTGCTTGGTAATCCCTTGGGTGATGACCCGGGTGGTCTCCGCGTTGACCACTTCGTAGGAGAAGGTCACCGAAGCGCGGCCGATGGCGGACACCCAGGTGCGGATTTTGAGCAGGTCGTCGTAGCGGGCGGGGGACAGGTAATGGAGATTCGCCTCGACGGCGGGCAGGAATACCTGGAGGGCTTCCTCAAAGTCCCGGTAGCGGAGGCTCACGCCGCGCAGGAGTTCGGTGCGGCCGCGCTCGAAGAGGATAAGGTAGTTCGCGTAGTACACCACCCCCATGCGGTCGGTGTCCGCGTAGGCCACGCGGAATTCCATTTCGTGAATCACGTTGTTGCCTCGAGCCGGAGCGTCTTCGTCGCGCGGTCGCTGACGGAGGGCGGGCCGAAGTATTGGATCGGGCCGGGGGAAACGTAGCCGTCCTCCAGGACCCAGCCGTCCCTCGCCTTCTCAAAGGCGCGGAACGGCGCCCCGTCAAGCTTGACCAGCGCCTTTTGGATGACGGGTTTTTCCTTCCCCTTCCGCCGCTCCACGTTCATCATCGCGGTGAGGGGCACGCCGCCGGGCCGCCAACGGGTGGGCGCTTCGATTAGGTTTTTGACGGAGGACACATACCCCGTCATGCCGTTCAAGGCGAGGACCGCGGCGTTGAAACCGAGGGCGTAACAATAATTCGCGTCAAAGTTTGACGGCGCGCCGCAGCGGCCCTCGTAGCCGAAGAAATGGGTCACGGCGGCGAACTTCCCCCCGAAACGTCCCGCCTTTTTCATCTCACCCAAACGGGCTTTGACCATGTCCACCAGTAGTTTTTCCGTTTCGATTTGGGACACTTGAACGTTGCCGTGGGGATCGCGGTCCAGCATCAATTGAATCTGGATGCCCCGGGGCAGGGACTGGAAGAGCGCCGCCAGTGGCGCGGGAAGGCCTGCGGCGACGAACTCCGATTTGTCCTTGAATTTTTCCTTCGTGGCCAGCGCGCCTTCGCTCCGAGCCAAGACGTCGTTCAAGGCGGCGATCAGGACCTTCATCTCGGGGATGAATTCAATGAGGCCTTCGGGGACCAAGAGGACGCCGTAGTTCTTGCCCTGGTCGGCGCGCCGGGCGACGGTCTGGGCAATATGGTCCACGACCTGGGCCAAGGTCAAATTTTTGGCCGACGCCTCTTCGCCCAGAAGCGCCAGGTTCGGCTGGGTCTTGAAGGCCACCTCCAGAGTGACGTGGGACGCGCTCCGGCCCATCAGGCGGATGAAGTGCCAGTACTTTTGGGCCGACAGGACGTCCCGCCCGATGTTGCCCACCAGTTCCGAATAGATCTTGGTGGCCGTGTCGAACCCGAAGGAGGCTTCGATCTGGTCGTTCTTCAAGTCGCCATCGATGGTCTTGGGAACGCCCACGACGCTGGTGGAGACGCCCTCGGCCTTGAAATATTCGGCCAAAAGGGCGGCGTTGGTGTTGGAATCGTCCCCCCCCACCACGACAAGGGCGTCCAGACTGTTGACCCGCATGGCGCCCTTGGCCGCGGCAAACTGTTCCGGGGTTTCAATTTTTGTCCGTCCGGACTGGATCAGGTCGAAACCCCCGGTGTTGCGGTAGGGCGCGACGACGGTTGCCGTGAGCTCCCGGTGTTTGTTCTCCAAAATCCCCGCGGGGCCGCCCAAAAATCCGAAGAGTTTGTTCTTGGCGTTGGCCTCCTTGAGCCCGTCCAGGAGGCCGGCCAAAACATTGTGGCCGCCCGGGGCCTGCCCGCCGGAGAACACGACGCCCACTCGAACCGTCTTTTTGGCGACGGCGGGATTCCGGCCCCGAACGAAGGTGACGAGGGGAAGGCCGTAAGTTTTGGGGAAGAGGGCGCGGAGAGATTCCCGGTCTGAAACGTTTTCCGTCGGCCGTCCGAGCCGGGGGATGACCGACGCCAAGCCCGCCTTAAAAATCCGCGGGAGGACGGGCCGAAATTTGGCCCGCTCGATTTGAAGCTCGGACGTCGTCAACGGGAGCGGTCAGGCGATGGTGACGGATTTGTCCAGGTAGACGTCTTGGATGGCGTTCAACAGCCCGACGCCATCTTTGAGCGGGCGCTGGAAGGCCTTGCGGCCGGAGATGAGGCCCATGCCGCCGGCGCGCTTGTTGATGACGGCCGTGCGGACGGCGTCCGCCAAATCGGACGCGCCCTTGGATTCCCCGCCGGAGTTGATCAGCCCGGCGCGGCCCATGTAGCAATTCATCACCTGGTAGCGGCAGAGGTCGATGGGGTGGTCCGTGGTCAGGTCAGTGTAGACCTTGGGGCTCGTCTTCCCGAATTTGACGGCGGTGTAGCCGCCGTTGTTCTCGGGAAGCTTTTGCTTGATGATGTCGGCCTCGATGGTCACGCCGAGGTGGTTGGCCTGGCCCGTGATGTCGGCGGAGAGGTGGTAGTCCTTCTCGGCGGTCTTGAAGGCGTTGTTCCGCACGTAGCACCAGAGGACGGTGAACATCCCGAGCTCGTGGGCCTGGGCGAAGGCCGCAGAAATTTCCTGGAGCTGGCGGCGGCTCTCCACGGAGCCCCAATAGATGGTCGCCCCGACGGAGGTGCAGCCCATGTCGAAGGCCTGTTTCACGTTGGTGAACATCGTCTGGTCCGGCGCCTGTGGCAGGCTCATGAGCTCGTTGTGGTTGAGCTTGAGCAGGAAGGGGATCTTGTGGGCGTATTTCCGCGCCACGGCGCCCAGCACCCCGTAGGTGGAGGCCACGGCGTTGCACCCGCCCTCGACGGCCAGTTTGACGATGTTCTCTGGGTCGAAATAGTCCGGGTTCGGCGCGAAGGAGGCGCCGGCGGAGTGCTCGATGCCCTGGTCCACGGGCAGGATCGAGACATACCCCGTTCCCGCGAGGCGGCCGGACATGATGAGGTTCTGCAAATTTCGAAGGACGGCGGGTTTCCGGTCCGAGGAGGCCCACACGCGGTCCACGTGGTCCGGCCCGGGCAGGTGCAGGCGGCCGGCGGGCACCTTGGCCTTGTAGGTCAAAAGGGTTTCAGCGTCTTTGCCGAGGAGCTCGGCGACCGAATTTTTTTTCGTCATCTCCGCCACTGGATTCATGATCAATCCTCCGTGAATTTTAAAAAATCAGGCCTTAGTTTTGGAGCGGCGGCGCGCCGGGGTGGGCTTAAGCCGCTTGGCTTCCGTCTCTTCGAAATGGCCGACGGCGCGGTATTTGGCGTAGCGCCCGTCCAACAGGGCGGCGGAGGAGAGCGCCCGCAATTCCTTCATATGCCGCTGAATCGCGCCCTTGAGGGAAGCCGCAGCCGCGTCCGTATCCCGATGGGCGCCGCCCAGCGGCTCCGTAACGATTTCATCCACGATCCCCAAGCCCTTAAGGTCCTGGGCGGTCAGCTTGAGCGCCTGGGCCGCCTCCGGCGCGCGCGCGGCGTCGCGGTAAAGGATGGACGCGCAGCCCTCGGGAGAGATGACAGAGTACCAGGCGTTGTCCAGCATCAACAGCCGGTCGCCCACTCCGATGGCCAGCGCCCCGCCGGAGCCGCCTTCCCCGATCACCGCGCAGACGATGGGGACGGGCAGTTGCGACATTTCCCGCAAATTTTCCGCGATGGCGGTGGCCTGGCCGCGCTCTTCGGCCCCGATGCCCGGGTAGGCCCCGGCGGTGTCGATCAAGGCCACGACGGGGGCCCCGAATTTGGCCGCCAGGCGCATCAGGCGGAGCGCCTTCCGGTAGCCCTCCGGGTGCGGCATGCCGAAGTTCCGGGCCATGGATTCCTGCAGGGTCCGTCCCTTTTGGTGGCCGAGGATGACCACGGGGGCCCCGTCCAGATAGGCCAGGCCCCCCACGATGGCCTTGTCGTCGGCGAAATGGCGGTCGCCGTGGAGCTCGATGAAGCCTGTGAACAACCGCTGGATGTAATCCAGCGCGTAGGGGCGCCGGGGATGGCGGGCGATCTGGACCCGCTGCCAGGGCGACAGGCGGCCGTAAATCTCCCGCCGGAGCTCCTCCAGCCGGGTCCGGAGGCTCAGGATCTCGGCGCCGATGCCGACCCCTTTGTTGTCCTGGGCGGTCTTCGCCAGGGCCTGGATTTGCTCTTCCAGGTCCAGGAGGGGTTTTTCGAATTCGAAACCCTTAAACGTCGAATTTTCCACGAGAGGTCAAAATCCTCCGGAATAGGTCAATTTGACGACGCGCTCGGACCTGCGGCCGGTGCCAGCCAAATCCCGGCCGGCCACTTCCACGGCGAAGCTGGGCGTCACGTACAACCGCCCGCCGGCGTTCAAGCGGCTGTCCTTGCCCACCCGGATGTTGTCCCATTCGACGGTGACCCCGAACACGTCCGCGTAAAGATAATGGGCGCCCAGGAATCCATAGACGTGATCGTTCTTAAAATCATAAATGTTTCCGCCGGCGTGGAGACTTAAATTGGGAATCAGGATTTCCCCGCTTCCCGCGAGATAAAGGCCCTTTTCCCGCTCGCGGTATTTGTCCGTGATGTGATCGTAGAAAAAACCCTGCCCGTCGTAACCGATCGCCAGGGCCGGCAGGTTCCGCTTGCCGTCGAAAAACCGGAACCGGAAATTCAAGGTGGGCTGATTGATGTCCACCGCCCGATTGCCGATGAAGCCCTCGGCGTCCAGGCCGAACCCGATGTTCAGCCGTGGAAAAACGCCGAAACCGGCTTTGGTCAGCAGTCCCCCATCGGTGTAAAAACGGAAGGCCGCGCTGTAGCCGTAATGGTCCAGCGCCTCCGCCGTGGGGACATCGATCAACTCCGTCATGGGAGCGGCGGCCCTCACGGGTCGCAGGCCTCCAACACCGACCGCCGTAGCGGCCATCAAGCAACCCAGGATTCTTTTCAAAGCGGTTTAAAGGCCTTTCTCGTTGTGGGGGATGTCCCGAAACGCTTACGGGATGGACGACGGCCCAACAGGGGACGAACCGCTGTTGATTTTACCTTATTGGTTAGGGAAGTCAATCGGGAAGCCCAAAACACTGACGGGGCGTTCGAATAAACTGTAAGATATTTCCATTCCCGCCGAGGGATGGAGGCCGTTCCTTGACACGAGACACCGAACTGACCGATGCGGAGTGGAAGTTGATCAAACCCTTGTTGCCCCGACAGAGAGGACAAGACCGCCCCCGGGCGGAGGATCGCAAGGCGCTCAACGGGGTTCCGCATGTGCTGAAGACCGGATGCCGGTGGAAGGATATGCCCCGGGAATACGGGGCCAAGAGCGCGTGCCACCGGCGATTGTTGGCGTGGCAAAAACGCGGGATATGGCCCCGGATTCCGCGTGTCTTGCTGGGGCAGTTGAACAGGCGCGGGCGATTGAAGCCGTCGTATGGGGTCTTGTATGGGAGTTTTGCGCCGGCGAAAAAGGGGGCGGTTGTGTCGGCCGGTCGCGGGGCGGGCTGACGACCAAGCGGGAGATCGTGGTGGATCGCGAGGGAACGCCGCTTCTATTCTCTTGCTACACCACATTGTAAACGACATGAAACAAATCCGGATTAAGCTATAAGGGAGGGAGCCGCTCAAGGCGTCGAGCCGCGCTGATCAGAGTTTCCTTATCGCCTTTGGAAAGCGTCTTTAAGTCTCCCCCCTCAAAATAGACAAGCGCCCGCAAACTTTCGCTCACAGGAAAGGTGTCGCCATAAAAGACCCGGGCCGTCGCCAGTCCCTTAGCCAAACTGACCCCGCTGGAAATCATAGCCGCGATGTCCTGATAATCCTTGGCCATTACTCTTTTCAGAACGACCGCCACTTTCGTCGCCATGAGGTCCCTCAAAGAGGCCACTTTTAGGACTCCGTCCTGGGTCAATTGCGCCCCCTTGGCTACCGCGAAGCGGATGTCCCCAAAAAAGGAGACTTTGACTTGGCGGGAACCGTGCGTTTCCCCGCCCGCAAGAACAGTGAGAGTATTCGGCTCGTCCTGCAGGATGACGGCTTTGCGGAGGAAGGGCATGGCTTTTCTCAGCGCCTCCTTGTTTAAAGGCCGGGTGGCGAAAAAGTCAAAATCTTCGGACCGGCGATGAGCCAATCGAAGGGCCACGGCGGTGCCGCCGAAAAGGACAAAACCCAAATCCTTCGCAGGCCTTAAATGGCGCCATAGGGCTTTCTGCTCGGACGAGAAAATTTCAACATGGGGGCGAAAAGAACGGATCATGCCACTTTCCGAATGGGCAAAACGGGAACTTCAAAGGGGAGGCAGAGCCCCAGGCGATGGTGCCAGTAGGCCCAGGATCGGGGCCGAAAAAAACCAGCCTCGGCCTCTTGGATCACCCGGCGAAGGACGGCCTTTCCAACAAGGCGGACGAGAAGCTGTGTGTCCTCAAAAGTGCCGTCGTCCATCACTCGGCTCATCATGAGAGCAGGAAATTTCATCGCCTTTTCCGGGGTTTTCCACCAGAGATACTTCTTGGCGAGCCGCTTGAGGCCCGGCGGCGCCGGTGGGGAACCGGCCTTTGGACGCTCCCGCGGCCTGGCCTCCCGCCACCAGTTGAAATTCTTGCAACGAGCGCACCTTCTGGGCCGGACGGGATCCATGGGGTCGGAAAGCCAAACGCGCGAACACCGCCGGCACTGCCATGCCTTGACCGTGACTTGTCCCGTTTGTCTTCTCATGACTTAAACAATTATATCACCAGTAGTGATATAATTCAATGGGCTAGGAAACCCTTACGCAACGCCCTCGAACTTTCGGCAACCTGAATAAATGTTTTTGGCCTTGGGTCAAAAAAACTGGGGGGGTTTCATCTCACGCGAATTCCCCGACGGGCTCCTAGACGGGTCCGTGCGTTACAATCGCATTAAAGGCGGTGCAACCAGTTCAATTGACGGGCCACTTAAAGGCTTCGTTGGAGATAATTTCGAGGTCGGCATCGGGCCCTTGTGCACGACATTCATTGTCAATAAGCCCCCGTACCAAGATGGAGATGCATGGAAAATGGTGGTGGACGATATAGAGTTGACCAAAACCGTACAGTGAAGATGGCCAACCCACCCATTCATTGCACATGCCGGTTGAATTTTCGGCTGTTTCGTGCTATACTATTTTAGAATGGGAAATCGTTGCTCGCCGTCGTATTTAATGAGGCCTCGAATGATTAGAGAAATTGACAAAAGGGCGAAATTGAGGGGGGGGGGGCTGGACGCGGGAACCGTCCGCGTCGGGGCCCCGCCGGGATTTACCTTGGTCGAGGCTTTTGTAGCCTCCGTTTTGGTCTCTCTTGTCATCCTCGCGATCGCGAAGATCATTACCGGGGGTATGAAATCCCTGGCGTTTTCCCGCCAAGCCACGACGGCCGCCTCGCTCGCGCAAATGATCGACGCGCGCGTGAAATCCCTGCCGTTTCACGACGTCTTTTCCTACAATTCGCTCACGCCGGCCGTCGTCATCCCCGCCTCGTCCGCTCTCGTTCTCAGTTTTAACCCGGCTACGCTCACCATCCCCAGGGCGGTGTCCCGGAGTTCCCACACGCTCATTTTCCTTCAAAATGAGGTTGTCGCCAAGGGGTTCTCTCATTTTACGCTAACGGTTACGTTCCTCCGGCGGGACTCCTCCGATCAGGCGGGGACCGGGGAGCTGGTGGAGGATTACGTCGCCTGGAGTTCCGCCGACGCCAACGGTTGCGATGACGTCGACCCGGCCCTTTGTTTCCGCAATTGCCCACCCTTGGATGGCCAATATTGGGGATTTTGTAGCGATGGCAAGCCCGAGGTCCCGGACACAGGGCTCAAGATGATCACCGTGAGTGTCCATAAGAAGGAGGCCAAACTGGCGGTTAAACACGGGACCTTCATCACGAAGGCGGGCCTCACGGGCGCCGAAATCCCGGTCATAGAGTCACCCCTCAAGTTGAACGTGACCTATCCCTTGGCCAATTACACGCTCATCCAAGCCCAACCGAACCTGATCCCGCACCTTGAATATAAATCGATTTTGGACTACCCCCCTAACTGGTATGGATGGAATGGGACGAATAAGGTGATCCGGATCGACGACAATCAAAGCGATGTTACGATTTACCAAAACGTCGACGGGAATCCTAAGAAGCAGAAACTCACTCAGGGCACCCAGTCCTATTTTCGCTTGAAGGGGTGGACCGAGCCCGGCGCCGAACTGGAAATTTACGACATGGTGGGGGGCGCGGTCCCCAGCCTGACCCAGACCCCTCTCCAGGTGATCAACAGCAGCCCCAATGGGGTCTTCGACCACCAGGCCCAGTTGGGCCCCCTCTCGGGGAGCATGGAAACCGCAGGTTCCCACATTGTTTGGACCCGGGCCAAGAACGGAGCTTTTTTCTCGCCTTACGATCGGCGCAGGACCTACACCGTTGACATCACCCCCCCGTGGGTTTCAACCTATGGCCCGGTGGGACAAATATATACCCTCTCCCCCACGATTTTCCTAGCTCCCACGGCCGACGGGTCAAGCGGTTGGGGTTCCGAATACATCCGCGCCATGAAAGTCCTCGAGGACAAAGTGGTGCATCCTTCGACCACGGTTACGCAAGCGAAATGCAACGGTTGCGCGGCACCCACGGGCCAATTCAGACTGCAACATTTTAGCAATTCGGTGCAGCAATATCACGGAGGAACGTCCGTTATGGGGGCGGGGATCGGTGGGAGCTGGGAAATGCTGACCTTGGGTCCCGACACCTTGCCACCCGTTTGGGAACCGGGAAAAACCTATCGTGTTCTCTACGAATTCGGCGACGCGGCCATGTACAAGTCGAGCAAAACCTGGACCTTCACCACCCCCACCCAGGACATGCTCAATGCCGACACCACCGCTCCGGATTTCATTCCCCGCCCGGGTTCCGGCGTGTTCAATGGTGTGGGGACGCCGACGCCCTGGCCCTGGCATGATGCCACCCACGCCTCAACCTGGACCATGAGGAACACCACCGGTGGAACCGCCGATCTCGTTACCTTCAAGTACAACAAAGTGCGGGACTTGGAGTCGGGGATCAACTTCAAAACCTTTAAAATGGAGCTCTGCGATGCCGATTTAACCCCCACCAATTGTATCGTCTTTTATTCTTCAAGCACCGACAACGGGGCCAGCGGTCTTGACTGGAACCAGATCACCTATGAAAACGGCGCCGACGGAATCCCCGGCGCCGATCTGCCCCGCATTTCTATCTCCTATGACTCCTCCCGCCTGGTGAGAATCCGGACCAGCGTGAAAAACTGGGCCGGCCTTGAGGGCGTCAAGGACGACTGGTATATCTATGTTTCGACCTTCATCCCGTAGGGGCCCTGCCGCCGGACCGCGCCAGCGCCTCGTCGGTATTTCCCTGGCCGAGATGATGGTGGTGCTGGCGGTCTTGGGGATCGTCGTTATTCCGACCGTGAAATTCATGACCTCGGTCCTCAAGGGCCTGGTGAAGGTCACCCCCCGCGCCGCGGAGACGAATATCATCCGCGAAGCCTTCATCGTCATTGAGCGGGATATAAACGACATGAACGAAGTCGTCCGCGGCAACAACCATGACCTCCAGTTTTACATGGACATCCACCGCCATCCCGACTACCTTCCCCAGGTCGACTTCGATGGGGACGGCATTCCCAATGTCCGAGACCACGACCTGGACAACGACGCCCTCGATTTCGAGCGCACCGCGGACTTTCTTCGCACGGTTTCCACCTCGCCTTGGAAGTCCGGTTTCAATCTTGAAGACGATGACGACAACAACAATGGAAAGAGGGATGTGCTTTGTCGCTATTTTTATACCCCCGCCACGGGGCAATTGCGACGGAGCTTCAAATTCGACGGTTCGGCCGAATGGACGAACAATACCCTGATCCTAAAAAACATTACCGCCTTTGATTTCGCCTATTTCGGATCCACGGATTATATCGAGGGACTGCCGGTGGGCGTGATCGATCAGGACAACAACCGCATGATCACCGAGAACGAGATCGCGGGTATGGACAAGGTGCCGGGGTCCGCGGGCGGGGCGCTGTCGGAGTTTAACGAGAGGCGCTACATCATGGGGGTGCGGATCGACGTGACCGTACAAGTCAATCCGAAAGTTCCAGCGAAGACCAACCTTAAAACGGAATTTTGGCCGCCTCTGTTGGCCGTCAAACGGAAATACCCTTGAACCCCCGTCGGAATCCATCGCGGGACCCCCGAGGGGTGGGCATCTTTCTCGTTTTCGTCGCGGTCCTTTTTCTCCTCCCGCTCGTCCTTATATTCTTGAAGGGCGTGATCGGCCAGTCGCGTGACTCCCTCTGGGACCGGAACCGGAAGACGGCGCGGGAGTTGGCGAGCTCCGCCCTGATTGATTACATGCGGACGTTTTCCACGGATTACAACCGCGATGTCTTCAACAGCATTTTCCTGAACCGCAACAACCCCACCTTCGCGGGGTTGGGAAGCAGCACCTCGACCCTCCTGTCGGATCCCGTCCGGCGGACGATTTTTTCTTCAACACGGGGCCGGTATAAACCGGGGGCCTTGGATCCCCGGGCGCTCGGCGACAAGGGGCTCAACGGGCTTTTTTATTTCCGGTCCGATTTGACCCGCTTCGATATTTACTGGAACAACCCCGCCATGGATATGGCCGCCAACCTGGACAACGATTTCTGCACGGGCACGGGCCCCAGTTGGGTCCATTCAGGGAGCATTTGGGTCGGCGGAAATTTGCGGACGATCGGCTGCAAACCCCAGTTCAAGGAAGGCGTCCTGGTGGTCAACGGCACCTTCGAGACGAACCCACAAACGAGGATCGGGCCCAATCAGCGGGTGTATTGCCGGAAATTGACTGGGTCTCCCAGCCTGGTACTGCCAGATGCCAGCGTGGTCGTCTATGCGTCCACCACGAATCCCGCTAATATTGGCTCCAACAACCCCTTCTTCCCCGATTTGGCCATTGCGGAGCTGGACCCTGGCCGGAACATATCCTATTACCTGACGCGGAACAGCACAGAAGTCGTCACCACGGAAGACATCAATCTGACATTTCAGGCCAACGGCGAGCTGGACATATTCTTTACGGTGGCCAACACCACCTCGGTGTTCGTCCTTCCCTCGACCGCCACCATCGTGGTCAGTGGATCCAACGTCACCGTTCGGGGGACCGTCACGAAGCCCACAACGCTGGTCGTCCGCACCTCCGGGGGCGGCGGGGACGTCCGTGTGGATGGCAACCTGACCTATCTGTCCGGCCACGCGGCGACCGCCGCGAATGCCTTGGCTGTGATCGCCGAGGGGCGGTTGACGTTTGATTCCCCCTTCAACCAGGATGTGGATGGGTTTTTTTATTCCAAGGCGGGGCAGGTCACCGTTTTGCAAAACCACGCTCTCACGATCCACGGGTCGCTCTTTGGCATGATTGTTATAAGCGAAATGACAACCCCTTCCACTCAACTCACTATCACGCCCGATACGGAATTGATCAAACACTACCCTCCCTACATGGCCCGAAAACCGTACGTGTCCAACTGGGACTATGTTCCCTAATTTCCGCCCATTGGTTGTGGATAAAGTTTTCAACCCGGGGATAACAGTGTGGATAAAGTAAGCTTGTTATCATTGTAAGAATGATATAAAAAACAAAATACAACATATATAGATTTTAACGGAGTTGTAAAAAGAATTGCAAACTCCGTGTATTTCGCTTGCTTGAATGGGGAATGCCCTTTATATTATAGGGGCATTCTTTTTCGTTTAAGCCGGAGGTGGGTCAGGCCTCCGGCGAAGGCGTGTTTTGGCTCCGGATCAGCGCCTCGGCTTCCACAGTTGTCGCGAGCACTGTGAGCGGCCGGGGACATGGACAACCTTCGAGGGAAACGCCCCGCTATGAAAAACAGCAGCAAAATGAACTTTTTCGCAAGGCGATTTATTCCGCCCATGGGGCGGTGGCTGGGCCTTTTTCGGGGGAAAAGTCTCAGCCGACGGATCCTCCTGCCCGTTTTGCCGTCGGTCCTTTTCGTGACGGCCTTCATGGGCGTGGTCAGCTACCAACTGGTCAAGCGGCAGATCGTGGAAAGCGTCCAGCAGACCATGAACGGAGAGGCGCTCAACACCGCCCGAACCTTGGAAGGATTTTTTCAGCAGCGGCTGAACGACCTCGATTCCATCACCGAAACCCCGCTCATCGCCGATTACAACAAAAACCGCGGGTTCGGCCTCGTGCAGGAGGCCGAGGTGTACCGGCGGGAGTTGGAGAAATACCTCGCCAATTTTTCCGAGCGGGCCCAGGTGTACTACGACATTTCCTACATCAGTCCGGACGGCCGCCGGGTGTGTTCCCTGCGCAAGGGCATCGCCGCCGAGGCCTACCAGGCCTCCTTCCCCATCGGTTTCCTGGAGCACATCCGCCGGGGCAAGCGGTTTGATCCGCCTCTCCTGCGCGTCGTGGAGGGCGGCCCGCTGGTGAAGCGCTACGCCAAGCCGGTGTTCGACGAGGCCGGAACCTTCCTGGGCGCCATCGTGACGGACTGCGACATGACCAACGTCGAGGACATCCTGCGCGTCATCCGCGTCGGCAAGCTTGGCAGAGCCTACCTGGAGGACGCCGACGGGAAAAACGTCCTGGACCTGCCGTCCGCGCGGCTGACCCACACCCTGCGGGGGGCCGCGCCCATCAAGGAAACCGAAACCAATTGGCGCTGGCAGGTGGTCGTGACGGCCCCGGCCCGGGAATTCTTGGACGAGCCGCTCAAGCAGATCTTCTATCTCACCCTCCTTTTTTCGGTGTTCGCCTCCCTCTTCCTGATATTGATCATCGTGACCCGCGTGTCCGACCTGATGGCGCCCATCCAGAGCATGGTGGAAGGCACCCGGCGGTTCGCCTCGGGAGACCTGACCTTCCGGTTTCCCGCCCTGGCCAGCGAGGAGCTGGCGATCCTGGCCCGATCGTTCAACAGCATGGCGGAGACCCTGGAGGCCCGGAATCGGGAGCTTGAAAACCGCCTCCGCCAGTTGACCGCCCTCCGGGACATGGAAGAGTCCGTGATCCAGCGCCAGGACGAGGAGACGGTGCTGAGAACGTGCCTCGAAGCCGTGGCGCGCGGGTTCGGGTTCGACCGGACGGGCATGTACTGGGTGGACCACGCGCACAAGGAGATCGTGGGGCGCTTCCTGTTCGGATCGGACGCGGCCGGGTTTTCCGAGAAGGCGTTCCGCAAGCGGCGCGTCCCCTTGGGCGAGCAGGACATTCTCAACGACGTGGTGCGCAGCCGAAGCGCCGTCATCGTCAAGAACCCCGCCCAGGACGTCCGGACCAACCGGAGCTTCGTGGCGGAGGCCAAGACCCGGGAGTTCGTCCTGGCCCCCATCTGCGGCAAGGACCGGGTGCTGGGTATTTTGAACGCCGACAATTTCTTCACGGGCCGGCCGTTGACCGACGCGGACCGGGAGGGGCTTATGCTCTACGCCAACGCGGTGGGGCTGGCGCTGGAGAACGCCATGCTCTTTCAGAACCTGGCGGAGTCGGAATCGCGGCTCCGGACGGTGCTGGAAAACTCGCCCGAAGCCATCATCGGGTTGTCCCACGATCACTGGATCAGCACCTGGAACCGTGGGGCGGAGAAAATTTTCGGCCTCGTCTCCGCCGAAATGCTCGGCAAGCCGTTGACCGTCCTCTTCCCGACGACCAGCGGGGCGGAGTTCAAAAATCTGCTCAACCAGGTGATGGAGCGGGGCGCCGTCCGCGACTTCGCCATACCCGGCCAAACCAAGGACGGCCGCCAATTGGACCTGTCCGTGTCGTGGGGCGGGGCGCACCAGGATTTTTGGATGAACAAGGAATGGACCCTCGTGATCCGCGACATCACCGAGGCGCGCCGGCTGCAGCAGCAGCTGATCCGCTCGGAAAAGTTGTCCGCCGTCGGCCAACTGATTTCCGGCATCGCGCACGAATTGAACAACCCGCTCCAGGCCGTGGTCGGCTACTCGGACATCCTGACCGATGACATGCGGCAGAAGGTGGACGAGGCCGGCGGCAAGCCGGTGTCGGTTGAGCCCCAGGAAGTGGTGGACGACCTGCGCATCATCACCGAAAACGCCATGCGGTGCCAGAAGATCATTGAGAATTTGCTCCTCTTCGTCCGGCAGGGCGAAATTGAAAAACGCCCGGTGGAGCTGCCGAAGGTGCTCCAGGCCTCGCGGGACCTGTTGCAATACAAGCTGAAGAAAGCCGCCAACGTCCGGGTGGACGTGGAGTTCCCCGAGCTCCTGCCCCGGGTGATGGGGAACTTCCAGCAGCTCCAGCAGATTTTCGTCAACCTCATCAACAACGCCTGCGACGCCATGGCGGGGGGCGAACGGGAAAAGCGCATCCGCGTCGGCGCCCGGGAAGAGAAGGGCCAGGTCACGGTCGAGGTGGCGGACACCGGGCCCGGCGTGCCGGAGGCGGCGCGCGACCGGCTCTTCGAGGCCTTTTTCACGACGAAAGCCGAGGGGCGCGGCACCGGCCTGGGCCTGCCCGTCTGCCGGCAGATCGTGGAGGACCACGGGGGCCGCATCGGCTTCACGAGCGAGATCGGCAAGGGGACCACTTTCCGCTTCACGCTGCCGGCCGCGAAGGAGGACGCCGCCCTGGCGCCGGCCTCCGCCCCCCAGCTTCCACCCGTGAAGGGGAAGCGCGTGCTCCTCGTGGACGACGAGCCGGACGTGCTGGGGTTCCTTTCCAAGGTGGTGCAGGCGGAGGGCAACACGGTGGAGTTCGCCGGTTCCCTCAAAGACGCCATCGCCCGGGCGGCGCAGGCGCCCTTCGACCTGGTGGTCACGGACATCCGCCTCGGGGAAGGCACGGGCCTGACCCTCTACGAGAATTGGAGCCTGTGGTCCAACCAGCCGAGGCCCGCTTTCGTTTTCATGACCGGCGACGTGGTGAACGGCGCTTTCGCCCAGGATTTGGAAAAACGCGGCCTTCACATCCTTCACAAACCCATCGATATGGCTTCTTTTCAACACATGCTCCGTTCCACCCTCTCCGCCCGGCGCTAGCCAGGTCAGTTGCTTTTTCGTCCTCGGAAAAGATAAACTAAACGGATTCCACAAAAGGCCCCGCCCTCCGGGCGGATGGGTGTTTTATGCGTTTCCGCTCCTTTCCTCGATGTAAATTTTTTTGGGCCCCCCGTGTTCAGCCCTGAAGACACCCGTTGGATGGTCCGCGCCTTGGAGTTGGCGGAGCGCGGCCGCTTGGAGGCCCACCCGAACCCCCTGGTCGGCTGCGTCATCGTCAAGAACGGCCGCGCCGTCGGTGAAGGGGGGCACGATCGTTTCGGCGGTCCCCACGCGGAGACCGCGGCCCTGCGCCGGGCCGGTCGGCGGGCCCGGGGCGCCACCCTCTACGTCACCCTCGAGCCCTGTTCCCGCTGGGGCAAAACGCCGCCCTGCACCCGGGCGGTGATCGCCGCGGGGCTTAAGCGCGTGGTGGTGGCCGCGAGGGACCCCGGTCTTCGCGGCCGCGGCCTGGCGGAACTGCGCCGCGCGCGCCTTCGGGTGGAGGCCGGCCTCCTGGTTGACCAGGCGTGGCGCCAAAACGCGGCCTTCTTTAAGCGCGTCACGCAGGGCCTCCCCTACGTTATCCTCAAATCCGCTCAAACCCTGGACGGCAAAACCGCTTCAAGGACCGGCGTTTCCCGGTGGATCACCGGCCCCGCCGCGCGGCGGCTGGGCCACCGCCTTCGCGCCCAATCGGACGCGGTGCTGGTGGGCGGGGAAACCGTCCGTCGCGACAACCCCTCGCTCACGAGCCACCATCGGGGGCCCGACCCTTTGCGTCTTGTTTTGTCCTCCTCGCTCAATTTGTCTCTCCGCGCGAAGGTTTTCAAAACGGGCGCGCCCGCCTGGGTCCTCACGCGGGAAAGCGCTCCGCCCTCTCGAGTGAAGGCCTGGGAGCGGACGGGCGCCCAGGTGTTGAAGTGCCGGGCGCGCGGACGAAACGTCGACCTCCGGCGGGCCTTTCGGCGTTTGGCCGCGCTGGGCCTCGGACAGATTTTGGTGGAGGGCGGCGGAAGGACGGCCGCCGCCGTCCTGGCCGAAGGCCTCGCCGACGAGGCGTATATTTTTATCGCGCCGAAATTTTTGGGCGGCCGGCGGGCGCCCACGGGGATTTCAGGGCGGGGCTGGGCCGATCCATTGACCGCTCCCGGTCTCCGTGACCTGGGCGTGGCCCGGGTGGGGAACGACCTTTTGGTCCACGGGTATTTCTGATGTTCACGGGGATCGTTCAGGTCTTGGGAAAATTCGTCCGCCTTGAGGGGTTGAAGTTCCAGGTGGAAGGGGCGTTGGCGAAGGTCCGCCCCGGGGATTCGGTGGCGGTCAACGGCGTCTGCCTGACCGTGGTCAAGTCCTCCGGCCCGGCGCGCCGGCGGCGGCTGTCCTTCAACCTTTCGCGGGAGACCCTGGACCGGACGTCCCTGGGGGGATGGAAGCCGGGAAGGAAGGTCAATCTGGAGCCGGCGCTCCGCGCGGGGGACTCCCTGGGCGGGCATTTCGTCCAGGGCCACGTGGACGGCGTGGGACGGCTGGAATCCCGCCGGGCGGAAAAAGGATGGACGCTCTTCACCTTCAGCGCCCCGGCGGAATTGTCCCGCTACCTCGTCCACAAGGGATCCGTGGCTATTGATGGCGTCAGTTTGACCGCCCTGGCGCCCCAGGGGGAACGGTTCGGCGTGGCGGTGATCCCGCAAACGGAGCGGAGCACGACGTTGGGGACGGCCCAAACGGGGGACGCGGTGAACATCGAGGCGGACATGATGGCGAAGCACGTGGAAAAACTGATTTCCGCCTGGAGGCCCCTTTGAGATTCGCGACCCTTCCCGAGGCTTTGCGGGATTTCCGCCGGGGGAAGCCCGTGGTGGTCGTGGACGACCCGGGGCGGGAAAACGAGGGGGACGTGGTGATCGCGGCGGAAAAAGCCACGCCGGCGGCGATCAATTTCATGGCCAAGGAGGCCCGGGGGCTGATCTGCGTGCCGATGATGGGAGAACGGCTGGACGCCTTGAACCTCACCCCCATGGTGGACCAGGGGTCCCCCCGGGAGGCGGCCTTCACGATTTCAGTCGACGCGAAGAAGAACGTCACCACGGGGATTTCCGCACAGGACCGGGCGCGGACCGTGGCCGCGCTCATCCATCCCGGGACCGGCCCTGGAGATCTGTCGCGTCCCGGGCATCTGTTCCCCCTGCGGTACAAGGAAGGCGGCGTGTTGGTCCGCTCGGGCCACACGGAAGCGGCCGTGGACATGGCGCGTCTGGCGGGACTCTACCCCGCCGCGGTGATCTGCGAGATCATGAACGAGGACGGCACCATGAGCCGCCTCCCCGCCCTGCGGAAATTTTCCCGGCGCCACGGCCTTGCGATGGTGACCATCGAGGACCTGATCGCCCACCGCCGGCGGCACGAGAATCTGGTCCGGCGTTTGGTGTCGGTCAATTTGCCCACGCGCTTCGGCCCCTTTCAGATCCACCTGTACGAGGACGGCCCCACGGGCGAGCACCACGCCGCCCTTGTGCGGGGGGCCGTGGCGGGAAAGAAAAACGTGCTGGTTCGGGTGCATTCCTCCTGTTTCACCGGGGATGTTCTCCATTCCCTCCGTTGCGATTGCGGCGAGCAGTTGGAAAAGGCGCTCGAGCGTATCGACCGCGAGGGCCGGGGCGTCCTCCTCTACATGCACCAGGAGGGGCGCGGCATCGGCCTGGTCAACAAGCTGCACGCCTACGTCCTGCAAGAGTCGGGCTTGGACACGGTGCAGGCCAACAAGAAATTGGGCTTCGCCGCAGACCTTAGGGAGTACGGCATCGGCGCCCAGATCCTCGCCGACCTGGGGCTGTCGAGCGTTCGGCTCCTCACCAACAACCCCAAAAAAATCGTCGGCATCGAGGGGTACGGGCTGACCGTGGTCTCCCGCGTACCGTTGGAAATTCCCTCCAACCGCCACAACCAACGCTACCTCTCGGCCAAGCGGCGGAAGCTCGGGCATCTTTTGAAAGGGGGACACTGACGTGCGTCTTTCTTCCGGCCGGCGGGAGTCCCTCCCCGACGGCCGCAACAGGAAAATCGGGGTGGTGGTGTCCCGCTTCAACCTCGACATCACCGAACGCCTTTTGGAGGGGACTCTCGGCACGCTCCGGCGGTACGGCGTGAAAGACAAGGACGTCAAAAAGGTGTTTGCCCCGGGGGCCTTTGAACTGCCGCTCCTGGCCCGCCGCCTGGCGTCCACGAAAAAATTCGACGCCGTAATCGCCCTGGGCTGCGTGATCCGGGGGGAGACGCCCCACGACCGTTACATCTCCCAGGCGGTGGCGGACGGAATCCTGCGCGCTTCGCTCGACACCCGCGTGCCCATCATTTTCGGCGTGCTGACGACCCTGAACGCCCGGCAGGCGCGGGCCCGCGCGGGGCGCGGCTCGGCCAACAAGGGCGTCGAAGCCGCCATGGCCGCGCTCGATGTGATCCGCGCCTTGGACGGCCTTTAGTGCCTATCCTAAAACCACAGGCCTATGATGACCGGGGGATTTTGGCTCCGAACAAGGCGCGAGGAGCGCGCAGGCTGGTGGCCTGTAAGCGAGGAGCAACGCGGTTCGGGGACGAAAGCCCCCGGCCCCGAAGGGGCGGCCCGCGGGCGTCTGGTGTCTTCGTTGCTCCTCGGTTACGATGGGCCCGCATCGCGCCCTCGTCGCGCCTCGAACCCACCACGAACTCGGGCCGTCAGCATAGGCCTGTGGTTTTAGGATAGGCACTGAGATGGGGCTCCGGCGCCAGGCGCGGGAATCCGCCCTGCAGATCCTCTATCTCTCCGACATCGCCAAATTGACCGGCGAGAAGGCCGCCAAGATCATTTGGGCCGGGTCCGAGGCGCCGCCCCGGGCCCGAAATTTCGCCGATGAGCTGGCGCGAGGGGCCATCGGCCACCGGGCCGCCCTCGACGCGCTCATCACCAAATACGCCGAAAATTGGGAAATCAGCCGCATGGCGGTGGTCGATCGCAACATCCTTCGCCTGGCCGCTTTCGAGCTCCTGCACAGCCCGGAAACACCCATTTCGGTCGTGATTGATGAAGCCGTGGAAATCGCCAAGGCCTATTCCACCGTGGATTCCGGAAAATTCGTGAACGGGATTTTGGACAAGATCAAAAACGACCGCCCCGCCCTGCCCGCCCCCACCGGGGCCGACGGCCAACGGGAACTGTTTTAGTTCACGTGCCCCCCCCCTCCGCCAAAGCCAAAGCCCAAATCGAAACGCTGCGCCGGGAGATCCGCCGGCACGACCGCCTGTATTACGATGAGGCCCGGCCTGAAATCTCCGACGCGGAGTACGACCGTCTTCTCAAGAAGCTGGCGGCCCTGGAAGAGGCCCATCCCTCCTTTCCTTCGGAGGACTCGCCCACCCGCCGTGTGGGCGGTCGGGCCTCGGCCTTTACGCCGGTTCGCCACGCGGTCCCCATGCTGTCTCTGGACAACACCTACGATGCGGCCGAGTTGTTGGAATGGCGGGACCGGGTGGCGAAGGGGCTTCCTCCCGGCGAGGCCCCGGCCTACGTGGTGGAACTCAAAATCGACGGGGTGGGTCTGGCCCTCCTTTACGAAAAAGGAAAATTGGTCCGCGCCGCCACCCGCGGCGACGGGGAAACCGGCGAGGACGTGACGGCCAACGCCCGGGCCATCCGCGCCATCCCCCCGCGGTTGGGGGGGAAGCCCCCGCCCCGCCTGGAGGTCCGCGGTGAAGTCTACGTGACCAAATCGGATTTCCGGAAATTCAACGACGCCGCTGTCCTCGGTGAGGCATCTCCCTTTTCGAACCCCCGGAACTTCGCCGCCGGGAGCCTTCGCCAAAAAGACGCGGGGAAGACGGGAGCGCGCCCGCTCCGCTACTTCGTCCATTCCTACGGGGCCGTCGATGGGGCGGGGCCCGACTCCCACCACGCTTTCTTGGAGGATTGCCGGGAGTGGGGGCTGCCGGTCAACCGCCGGACGATGCTGTGCAAAACCTTCGACGACGTTCTCGGCGCCTGCCGGAAATTCGAGGCGGAACGGGCGGCCCTCCCCTTCGAAGCGGACGGGGCCGTCGTCAAGGTGGACGACATCCGCCAGCAGAAGCGCCTGGGGTTCACCTTCAAATCGCCCCGCTGGGCCGTGGCCTTCAAATTCCCCGCCGCCCAGGCCACGACCCGCGTCCTGGACGTCGAGATGTCCGTGGGCCGGACGGGCGCCGTCACGCCGGTGGCGAAACTCGAGCCGGTGGAATGCGGCGGCGTCACCATTTCCAACGCGTCGCTCCACAATTTCGACGAGGTGGAGCGCCTGGGCCTGAAGATCGGCGACCTCGTGCTGGTGGAACGGGCGGGCGAGGTAATCCCCAAGGTGATCGAGGTCGTCCTTTCGGCGCGGGACGGGTCGGAACGCCCCGTGGTCCTTCCCCGCCAATGTCCCGTCTGCGGAGGGGAAATCTCGAAGGTGAAGGAAGGCGAGGTCATTTATCGGTGCCTCAATCCCGCCTGCCCGGCCCAGATCGAAAAAAGCCTGCTCCACTTCGCCTCCCGCGACGCCATGGACATCGAAGGGCTGGGGGAGGTGGTCGTCCAGGGGCTCCTGGCCGGGGGGTTCGTCAAGGATTTGACCGACCTCTACCGGTTGAAAAAAGACCAGCTCCTGGCGCTGGAAGGGTTCAAGGACAGGAAGGCCGACAACCTGCTCAAGGGCATCGCGGCTTCCCGGGACCGGTCGCTGTCCCGGTTTTTGTACGGTTTGGGGATCCGCGACGTCGGGGAAAGGGGGGCGCGGATCCTGGCGGAACGTTACGGGTCCCTGGAAAAGCTGGCCGCCGCGGACGCCGGGGAGTTGATGACGATCCACGAGGTGGGCCCGGTGTTGGCGGCGTCGGTGGTCGCCTTTTTCCGGCAACCCGAGGTGCGGCGGCTGGTGGGGAAATTCAAGCAATTGGGGATGGACCCTCGGGAAACGATCCAAAAGGCCGCAGGGCCGCTGGCCGGCAAGACGGTGGTCTTCACCGGGGGGCTCACTTCGATTTCCCGGTCCGAAGCCGAGCGGATGGTGCGCGGGCAGGGGGGGACCGCCTCCGCGTCGGTTTCCCAGGCCACGAGCTTCGTCGTGGCGGGGGAGGACCCGGGCTCGAAATTCCGGAAGGCGCAAAAACTGGGGGTGGAGGTCATTGACGAACGCGAATTCCTCCGCCGATCGGGCCGCCCGCCGATTTGATAAAATCGGCCTCCCCCCGGGTTTTGGAATGACGGACTTGGTTTCGACTTTAAGGGACGACGATTACCGGCGCGCCCTGGACCAGGCGCTGCTGTTCCTCAAATTCCGCGCCCGAAGCCGGGCGGAATTGATTCAAAAGCTGACCGCGAAGAAGGTTTCGCCCATTGTGGCGGAACGCGTCGCGAGCCGCCTGGAAGAATTGAAGCTCCTGGATGACCGCGCCCTGGCGCGGGGGTTGGTGGAATCCCGGCGCGCGGCCCAACAGGGGGACCTACGGATCCGCCGGGACCTCCGGCTCCGGGGCCTCTCGGCGGAAACCGTGGGCGAGGCCCTCGCCGCGTCGGCGTCCGACGCCGTGCCGGCCGCCGATCGGGCCTGGGCGGCGCTTCAGCGCCGCGCCCCGCGCCTCAAAAATTTGGACCCCCGGACGGCCCGGCGCCGTTTGGAGGGTTTCTTGTTCCGACAGGGTTTCGAGGCGGACGACGTCCGCTCGGCCCTGCGGCGGTTCGGTCCAGGAGATGACGCATGAGCAAAGTGGAAATTCGTCGCGCGCTGATTTCGGTGTCCAGCAAAAACCAGGTGGTGGAACTGGCCCACGGCCTGTCCACCCTGGGGGTGGACATCCTCTCCACCGGCGGAACGGCCAAAACCCTCCGCCAGGCGGAAATCAAGGTCCAGGAAGTGTCGGACCTCACCGGGTTTCCCGAGATTTTGGACGGCCGCGTTAAAACGCTCCACCCCAAGGTGTTCGGCGGGTTGTTGGCCCTGCGCGGCAAAGAGACCCACAGCAAGGACATGGAAAAGCACGGCATCCTGCCCATCGACCTGGTGGTGGTGAACCTCTACCCCTTCGAGTCCGTCTGCAACGACACCAGCATGCCCCAGGAGGAGATGCTGGAATACATCGACATCGGCGGATCCGCCCTGATCCGGGCGGCGGCCAAAAACTACAACAGCGTGACGCCCCTCTGCGACCCGGAGGACTATCCCCTGGTGCTGGAGGAGCTGAACGAGCGGGGGAATCTCTCGCCGGAGACGCGCCAGCGCCTGGCCGCCAAGGCCTTCAGCCACACGGCCCATTACGATGCCGTCATCTCCAATTATTTCCGGCAGAAATCCCAGACCAAGGAATTCCCCCTGGAAATCGCCGCGGGCCTCCGGAAGAAGCAGGACCTCCGCTACGGCGAGAACCCCCACCAGAAGGCGGCCCTCTACCAGGAATCAGGGAACAAGGCCTGGGGCGTGGTGGGGGCCAAGGTCCTGCAGGGCAAGCAAGTGTCCTACAACAACTATTTGGACTGCGACGCGGCCTGGCGGCTCGTCGGTTCTTTCGCGGGGCCCGCCTGCGTCATCATCAAGCACAACAACCCCTGCGGCGTCTCCGAGTCGGAAACTCTCGCCGACGCCTTCCGCCGCGCCTACGCGGCGGATTCCGTGTCGGCTTTCGGCGGTATCGTGGGGTTCAACCGTTCGGTGGACGGGGAAACCGCCCAGGAATTGGCGAAGCTGTTCCTGGAATGCGTCATCGCGCCGGGGTTCCACGCGGAAGCCCGGGAAGTCCTGGGGAAAAAGGTCAACCTGCGCCTCTTGGAGCAACCGACGCTCCTTACCGATCCCTACGAGTGGGACATCCGAAAGATTTCCGGGGGGTTCTTGATCCAGGACCAAGACCTGCCACGGCCGGTGGAGACCAAGGTGGTTTCGCGCCGCGCGCCCACGCCGGAGGAACAGCTTTCGCTCGCCTTCGCCTGGCAGGTGGCGAAACAGGTGAAGTCCAACGCCGTCGTCTTGGTCCGCGGCCGGAGCACGTGCGGCGTCGGCGCCGGCCAGATGTCCCGCATCGATTCCATGAAGGTGGCCCGCATGAAAATGCAACTCCCTGGCATCGACGTAAAAATCCCCCAGCCGCTGGCGCTGGCCTCCGACGGATTTTTCCCGTTCCGCGACGCCGTGGACGAGGCCGCCAAGATGGGGGTGGCGGCCATTATCCAGCCCGGGGGCAGCGTCCGGGACGAGGAAAGCATCGCCGCCGCCAACGAACACGGCCTGGCCATGCTGTTCACCTCCGTGCGGCATTTTAAACATTAAGGGAAGAATGAAAACCGGGAACGAGATCCGCGAAAAATTCCTGTTGTACTTTGAATCCGGGGACCGTCGGCACGCCCGCGTGCCGTCGGATTCCCTCATCCCGTCCTCGGACCCGACGCTGCTTTTCACCTCGGCGGGGATGGTCCAGTTCAAGCCCTACTTCCTCGGGCAGAAAGTCCTCCCCGGCGACCGCGCCTGCTCCTCCCAGAAATGTCTCCGCACCACGGACATCGAGCGGGTGGGCCACACCGCCCGCCACCTCACCTTTTTTGAAATGCTGGGCAATTTCTCCTTCGGCGACTATTTCAAAAAAGAAGCCATCGCCTGGGGTTGGGAATTTCTGACGAAGGAAATGGGGATCGACAAGAAACGGCTCATTTCGACGGTGTACAAGGACGATGCAGAAGCCTTCGACCTGTGGAAGCCCCTCCAGCCCGAATCCCGCATCGTCCGGCTCGGGGCGGACACGAATTATTGGAACATGGGGCCGACGGGGCCCTGCGGCCCGTGTTCGGAGATTTTATTCGACAAGGGGGAGGAGGCCTGTACGTGCGGCGCCGGGGGGCGGTGCAAACCTGAGAACGACTGTGACCGCTGGATGGAAGTCTGGAACCTGGTGTTCACCCAGTTCGATCGCCAGGCGGACGGAACGCTGAAACCGCTTCCGAAAAAGAACATTGACACGGGGATGGGCCTGGAACGGCTGACCGCCGTGGTCCAGGGGAAACGGACGAATTTCGAGACGGACCTCTTCACCCCGTATATTGCAAAGACCGAGGCGATTCTGGGCAAAAAATCGGCGGGGTTGACCGGCAAGGACCTCGCGCCCTTCCGGCTGATCCCGGACCACGCCCGGGCTTCGGTGTTCATGATTGCCGACGGCATCGTGCCGTCCAACGAAGGACGGGGGTATGTGGTCCGCCGCTTGATCCGCCGCGCCGTGCGCCACGGCCGCCTCCTGGGCCGGCGCGATCCTTTTCTCCACGAGATCGCCGGGGTCGTGGTCAAGGAGATGGGCGGCGCCTATCCGGACCTTAAAGCCAAGGCGCAAAGCATCGCGTCCATCGTCCGCCAGGAGGAAGAGCGGTTCCTGGAAACCCTCGAAAGCGGGACGGAGCGGTTGGAGGTTTTGGTGGCGTCCGCCCAAAAATCGAAATCCAAAACGCTCTCCGGCGCGGAGGTGTTCCGTTTGTACGACACCCACGGGTTTCCTCCGGACATGACCCGGGAAATCCTTGCCGAGCGCGGGCTGTCCTTCGACGAAAAGGATTTTGAGGCCGCCCAGAAGGGGGCCCAGGACACCGCCCGGGGGGCCTGGAAGGGATCGGGCCAGGAGGACGCCGGGTTCTACACGGGACTCCATCGGAATCTGGGCGATGTTTCCTTTCGGGGGTACGAGACTCATATCGTTGAAAACACGCCGGTACTGGCCGTGCTTCAGGGCGGTAAGGAAACGGCCGAACTTTCCGCGGGTTCGGAGGGGGAGATTGTGCTTAAAGAAACGCCCTTTTACCCGGAAGGCGGCGGGCCGGTGGGGGACACGGGAACGATTTCGACCAAGGCGGGGACGGCCGAGGTCCTGGACACGCAAAAACCCGTTGAGGGGCTGATCGTTCATCGCGTCCGCGTGAAGACGGGACAGTTCGCCAAAGGACCCCTGGCCACGGCAACGGTGAACTTGGACCGGAGGGAAGCCATCAAGCGGCACCATACGGCCACCCATCTTTTGCATGCGGCGCTTCGGCGCGTGCTGGGAACCCACGTCACCCAGGCGGGGTCCATTGTCACTCCCGAAAAGCTGCGTTTCGACTACACCCACACGGGCACGCCGTCGCCCGAGGAACTCCGGCGGATCGAGGAGGACGCCAACCAAAACGTTTTGAAAAACATCGCCCGGCTCGCCGAGGTCCCGGAGATGTCTTTGAGCGAAGCGCAAAAGGCCGGAGCGATGGCGTTTTTCGGCGACAGCTACGGGTCCAAGGTCCGCGTCATTAAGTTCGACGACGCCACCACGGAGGTGTGCGGCGGGATCCACGTCCTCCGGACCGGCGAGGTTGGCCTGATTAAAATTATTTCGGAGTCCTCCATCGGCGCCGGCGTGCGACGGATCGAGGCGGTCGCCGGGACCAAGGCGCTCGACTACGCCCGGGGCCTGGAGGCGACCGTGGCCCAGGCGGCGGAGCGGCTGAAGGCGTCCCCCGTCGATTTGATTCAAAAGATCGACCGTGCCCTCCAGCGCCAGCGCCAACTGGAGCGGGAAGTCGAGGAATGGAAGGTCAAGGCGGCCCAGGGCGGCGCGGGGAACGGCGCGGGGGCGAAAATTCAAGAGGTGAACGGGGCCCGGTGGATTTTGCAAACGACGCCGGGGTTGGACGAGAAATCCCTGCGGTCCCTCTCGGACCGGCTGAAAGAAAAGGGCGCCGGCGCCGGTGTCATCGTCGCCACGACACATGAGCATAAAATCGCCTTTGTCGTTTCCCTTTCTTCGGAAATGGCGAAAAGCGGATGGAACGCCGGGAAAATCGCCCAAACCATCGCGGACAAAATCGGCGGGCGCGGCGGCGGCCGGCCTGATTTCGCGCAAGGCGGGGGAAAAGCCGCGTTGTCCCTCGACGACCTTTTTGGTAACCTGTCGGAACTCCTCAAGAAGTGATCCTTCCTTTTTGTGCCTGTAGCTCAATTGGATAGAGTGTTGGCCTCCGGAGCCAAAGGTTGTGGGTTCAAGTCCCACCAGGCACGGTTTTCTTCCGCTCCCGCAAGGTGGGACTTGAAGGCGATCCGAGCGCTGCCAGTGGCAGAAGAGTCCCGCGAAGCGGGACGGCAGCGAGGACGCCCGGCCCTCGAAGGAGCCGCCGACGGGCGGCGGGCGAGAGGGAAGTCCCACCAGGCACGGTTTTCTTCCGCTCCCGCAAGGTGGGACTTGAAGGCGATCCGAGCGCTGCCAGTGGCAGAAGAGTCCCGCGAAGCGGGACGGCAGCGAGGACGCCCGGCCCTCGAAGGAGCCGCCGACAGGCGGCGGGCGAGAGGGAAGTCCCACCAGGCACGGTTTTCTTCCGCTCCCGCCGGGCGGGAGGCAGCCACGTTTCCACCCTCCGTATGCGTCGAAAATTCCCTCCCTTTGTGTTCTCCGGCTTGAAGCGCCGACTGGGGCAATTCATCGTGCGACGCGGGTTAGCCTTCGGCATTGGGTTTTTCTGCGCCGGCCTGGCCTTCGCCCTGTCCTATTGGAAAAAACACGGCGGGCCGCTCATTTTCTTCGAGGAAGCGGCGCCCGCCGTGCGGCTTTACCCCCTGAAGGAATCCTATTTCCACGATGAGTTCGTGGAATGGGCGCTCACCCTTCCCGAGGATTCCCCGGGATTCCCCCTCCTCCGCCGTTCCACGGCCCCGCTGATGACCTGGGTGGAGAAGGGGACCGTCCCCGTCTCCACCATCGGCCTCACGACCAAAATCCCCCTGGCGTTCGACGAAAAGGCGGGCCAATGGCGGGCGCGGTGGCCGGTGCCTTGGAACGCTCACGACGGCGAGTACGCCGTCGTTTTCGATTCGGCGGCGTGGCCCGCCGGGCAAACGATGCCCGGGCGGGAATCCTTCCGCGTCGTCTCGCGCCCGTTCAAGCCCCTTCCTCCGGGCTTCAGCGTCCTCACCCTGGAGGGGTTGGCGCCGTTCGGCCGCTACCGGGCCCCGGACGGGACTAAGCGTCCCTCGGCCATCGCCGAATGGGCCGAATTCATGGGGGCGGACGCCGTGGTCGTTCAGGGCGCGGAATCCAGCGGATACACCTCCAAGCTTTCGAAGTCCTTCCCCTGGCAGGCGCGATCGGAAAAGGGCGTGGCCGAATTGGCTCAAGCCTGCCGGGAGCGGGGCCTTCAATTGGGTGTGTATGTCCTCTGCTTCATGGTCGGGGGCCCGGCTGAGCATTCGCCGGATTACCAATACGGCTGGCATTACGAGTTCGGGCGCCCCGTCCACGGTTTGGACCGGCCGGTGCGGCGGGGCATTTCGATCGCGGATCCCGACCGGCCCGGGGACATAGTTAAAATCCTGAACCGCTGGGCGGACGTGCCGGGGGTGGATTTCGTCGGTTTGGATTACATCCGCCCGGTCTTCGGCGGAAACGAATTGGTCGAGGATTTCGTCCGGGACATGCCGGGCGTGCGCGCGCCGGAGCGCTGGGAAAAAATGTCTCGGATCGAGCGCATGGCCTGGATCGGCCCCGGACGCTATGTGGCGACGAACTTGAAAACGAACAACCCGGTCCAATGGAAACTGTCGGACCAATGGTTTTGGTACCGCGCCCACCGCACGGCGGAAGTCCTCCGGAAAATCACCAAGGGATACGCCGGCCGGACGCCCCTCTGGGGGTTCACCCTGTCGTGGCAAAAAGGATGGGAGCACGGCCAGGACCCCGTGATGTTCCGGGACGCCGGGCTGGACATGGACGCCATCATGCTCTACGAGGCGGACGGGGAGCAGTTCCAGAACCTCGTGGGGCAGTGGCGGAATTACGCGGCGCGGTCCCAACTCAATTTGATTCTCGGCGACACCTTCGACTGGCGTCTCCACCAAAAGACGCGGAACCCGGCGGGGCCGGAGGATTTCTTCAACCGCATGACGACCGCGGCGGCGAAATTCCACAGCGACGGGCCGGCGCGCGGCCTTTTCACCCACGATTTGGCGCGCGCCTTGAGCGGTGAGCGCCAATTGGGGCCCTACGGGTCCCGGGAATGGTTCCTGGCCGGCGGCGCCGCCATGACGCGCGCGCGGGACATGAACCGCGCCCTTTCCTACGATCTGAAATTCACCGTCCCCGACACCGCCCGCCCCGGCGCCACGCTGGCGGGAAAAATCGCCTTCGGCGACCGCCCGTCCCAAGAGCCGGTGACGATTCACCTTTTCACCGCCCCGGACCTGGAGGTGTCGCCCGCGGAAGTCCGGCTGACGCCAGGAAAACCGTCCGTTCCGTTGATTCTTCGCTGGCGCCCCAATGAAAAGTCCGAACCCCGGGGGAACCGCACCTTCATCGCCCTCCGGGCTCTCCGGCCGGCCCGGACGGGTGAGCGCTGCCAAATTCACGCGCGCTACATCCAGGGACACCCCGGCGAATCCACTCCCGACGCCGTCACCGCTTCTCCGGTGGAGAAAAATCCATCGCGTCCCGGGAAAAACGATGATCAGTAAACGGGTCATCCTCCTGATGGCTTTTGCCGCGCCTCTGGCGGCCCTCGAACCTCTTGAGCCGCCCGCCGCTTCCTCGGCGCCGGTTCGCGCCATCGATCTCTTCTGGTCGGAAGCCGGACGGCGGACCGGTCTCCCGGCGGAATCCTTGGATCGGTGGGCCGTGCGGGGGTTCGGCCGGACGGAGCTTTTGATCCTCGCCGCAGTCGCTCGGCGGTCCCCCCAAACGCTGGACGCGTTGGTTGCCGCCCGTGAACGGGGCGCCTCTTTGCGCGCCCTGTTGCGCGCCCTGGCGGAAAAGGAGGGATTGACCTACAATCCCCTCTTTAGGGACGCCATGCGCCAACGCCAGGACATCGAAAACGCCGTCGCCGCTTCCTCCCCGCCCGTTTCGGGGGCCCGGGTCAAATGAATTTGCCCCCGCGGCCCCGTCTTCGCGGCTGGGCGGTGGTCGGCTTTTACGCGGTTTTTCTCGCGTTGGCGCTCCGGAATTCCGGCCGCGTTCCCGCCCCGCCCTCAGCCCGACCCACTCCCCGCTTTTCCCCAAAGCCGGCGTTGAAGCCCGCGGGCGAGGGCGCCATCGCCGTCGTTGAGTTGCGCGGGCCGATTTCCCTGGGGATGGGCTGCGGGTTCCGCGATGGGGCGGCCGACGGCGTGGTGCGCCGTTTGCGGGAGTTGCGCGATCAGCCCGAGGTGAAGGCCATCGTTCTCCGGATCAATTCGCCCGGAGGAACCGTGGCCGCCGTTCAGGAAATCCACGGCGCGGTGTTGGCCGCCAAAAAGGCGGGGAAAAAGGTCGTGGCGTCCCTGGGCGACGTCGCGGCGTCGGGCGGCTATTACGTGGCGGTGGCGGCGGACCGCGTTCTGGCCAACCCGGGGACCCTCGTGGGCTCCATCGGCGTGGTGTTCCATCTGGTGAACCTTGAGGACGTGACGAAGAAGATCGGCGTACGATTTTCGGTGATCAAGTCGGGAACGATGAAGGACATCGGATCCCCTTACCGCTCCGTGACCGAGGCCGAAAAAAAGGTTTTTGAAGGTCTCGTGGCCAGCGCCTACGGACAGTTTTTGACGGCGGTGTCCCGGGGCCGGGGCCTTTCCCGGGGAAAGCTGTTCCCCTTGGCCGATGGCCGGGTGTTCACGGGCGAGCAAGCCTTGGCCGTCGGTTTGGTGGACGCGCTCGGCGGCTATGACGAGGCGATTTCCGAGGCCGCGCGACTGGCCGGCATCACCTCCCGCCGGCCGTGGGTGATCGCCGCCGCCCGGCCTTGGGAACGGTGGATGAGAGCCTTCGGCGCGGCGTTGGAGGGCCCGTGGGCGGACTGGCGGAGATTGATCCAATTGCGGGGATCCTTAGACTATGTTTGGGAATAGCTCCGGGATGAAAGACCAGTCCGGGCCAGGGGAGATGTTGGACATCTTGGGTCGGCTGACCTCCGAGCCGCGTGCCGCGCTGGAAGACCTCGTGGCGGTCCCGCAGCCCCTCTCCGGCAGCGCGGTGATGGCCCTGGCGGTCACCGGAAGAATTCTGTCCGGCCCGTTGCCCTGGGACCAGGGACTCGACCCCGTGTTGCGACGGTCCTTCACGTCCTTGATCGGGAGCCTCCTCCTCTGGCTGGGCCTCACTGCGGTCGCCCACTTGATTTCCCGGCTGACGGGAAAGAAAGGGCGTTTCGCCGCTTTTCTTTCCCTTACGGGATGGGCGGGAGCGATCCTCTGGGCGGAACTCCCCCTGCGCCTCTTGGCCGGCGCGTCGGGATCGGGGTTTTTTGTCGTCGCGCCGCGCGTTTTGTTGCGCATCGGCGTCTACGGCCTTTGGTGGTGGGGGCTCCAGCGTGTTTACGGTTGGACCCCGCTCCGCGCCCTTTTGCTCCTTTTGATCCCCGCAGCGGTTTTCGGCGCCCTCGTTTTCGCCGCGGGCCTCTTGACCGCCGCTTTTTTCGCCGCCCACGCCGCCTTCTTTCGCCACTTCCTCTAGGATCACTCCCCCCTTGCGTTGGAGGGAAACTTCCGCTAACCTAAGCAAAACTTCTTTAGCGGAGGATTTTTGTCGCTTGATCGCGGTTGGGAACATGTCGGGATCACCCTTCTCATTGTCCGGATTTTCGTACAATGGATTGGCGTTGGAGGAAGCGATTCCCCTCATTGAAGACATTTACGCGGCTCAGCGGGAGGAGCTCCTGGCGCTGTTGAAAGGCCTTTCCCGGCGGAACGAGCCCCTCGTGGTGCACGGAAAAGCGCGGTTGACGGCCGATGATCTGGCGCGCGTTTTACAGAAACTCCGGCATGGGTTCGGGTTCTCCCGCACGGAGCGGTCCGCGCTGACCGACGCCGGGTTTGATTTGGACGAATTGTTTCCCCAGGGATGAATGATGACGACGGCTGTAGCAGCGACAGTTCGGTTTTCCATCGGCGGCATCGAGGCGGCGCTGGCCGCGCGCTTCGGCCGGAGGCACGCCGTGCTCACGAACCGCGGCACCACCGCCTTGACCGCCGCTTTCCACGCCTTGAACCGTCCCCCGGGGACCCTCGCCCTTTTTCCCGCCGTCCTGTGCTCCATCCCCGTCTTCGCTGCGGGCTTCGCCGGTTGGCGTCCCGCGTTCGCCGACGTGAACGCCGTGGACGCCAATTTTGATTTGGAGGACGTGGAGCGGGCCCTCCGGGAGTCCGCGGGTCGGGTGGGCGCGATCGTTCCGGTCCACATGTTCGGAAAAGTGGATAACGTCGAGGCCCTGGCCGCTTTGGGGCGAGCGCACGGCGCCGATCTTGTGGAGGACGCGGCGCTCTCCCTGGGGGCCGAGCGCGCCGGCCGGCCGGCGGGGTCCTTCGGCCGGGTGGCGGTCTTGAGTTTCGTGCGGAAGATGCTTCCGTTGGAGATGGGGGGGGCGCTGCTGACCGATGAACGGATCCTCGCCGACCGGGCGAGGGCCTTCGTCGGTTCCCTGACGCCGGAACGGTCTTCCCGCCGGGGGGAGACGGCCGCGGCGATGAAGGCCTTCCACGCTCTCACGGGCGAGGTGTCGGCGGGCGATTGGGCGCGGCGGGACCTGTTGGACCCCTTTGAGGCGGAATTCCGGCGTTTGCTCCTGGCGTCCACCGCTGCCGAGGACTGGGAAGACTCCGTCGTGCGGGAGGAGCTGGAGAAGCTTGACGACGCGGCGCAAGCCCGTCGGGCGCGGGCCGAGGTGTATGAAACCGCGTTGACCCATCCCTCCCTTCAATTCCTCGACCGGACAGGATCATGCCATTTCGCTTTCCCCGTCCGCTTGGCGGGGTATTCCGCCGAGGGATTTCTGGCGCACGCGGAGGACCGGGGGCGGTTCTTCACCCGCATCGCCTATCCTGACGTGAGCCCGATTTTCGGATCGAGGCGATCGTTCCCGACCGCCGCCGTTCTTGAGCGGGAGCTCATCGGCCTGCCCGTGGACGACAATGAGCCGGCGTCCCGTTTTTGGGAGTATGCTTCGGATTTTCAGGAAGCGGTCGAGGATTACATTCGCTCCGGCCCCGCGGCCTTCGATTGGCGCGGGAAACTGGAAAGGCGGATGGGGCGGCCGCCGGGGCCCCCCCGTCGCAGAGCGACGGACACGGGGCGGCGGAGCCGCTGATGCGTCCCAGTTCGTCGGAGGGGATGAATCCATGAAGCGGGTGACCTGGATTCTGGCGGTGATCTTGGCGGTGGCCGGGGGGTGTAAAAAAAGCGAAACCCCCACGGCGACGGGGACGGTCCCGGGAAAAGGGACGGGCGACGCTGCGGCGGGTGCCGGAGGGGGGGAAACCGGGGGCGGCGCGGCCTCCGCAAAATCGGGATCGGGCGAATCGAGCGGGAGATCGGCCGCCCACACGCCGTCGAAAGAGGCCGCTTCCAAAAAATCCGACAAGCAAAAGGAGCAGGACCAGAAGTTAGCGGAGCAGCAAAAACAAATTCAAGAGCAGATGAACAGAAGCCTTCAGGACTCCCTCCGCCAAAACCAAATGATTCTCCAGCAACTGCAGGCGGAGCGGGCCAACCAACAGGCCATCCAGAACATGATTCAAACACAACGCCAGACGCAGCAGGCCATCGAAGCGGCGCGTCAAGCCGCCCAATCTTCGCAAAACCACTGACCATCGAAAGGACAAACCATGAACGCTCCAGCGGATAAATTCGACAGCCAGAAAACGGTGAACCTCGTGGGTTTTTACGCGACGCCTCTCGCTCTCCTCCTGGGGGTGATGGGGATCGTCGTGTCGGAATACGACAACAATCTCCGCATGCTCTGCCTGGGGATGCTGGGGTTCAGCGCCTTTTTCAACCTGGTGTTCCCGCGGTTCCTGAAGGCCGTCACCATGGAAAAGAAGGCGGGGAATGTGCTCCTGCGCATGGTCATCAACTTGACCGTGAACGCGCTGCTGGTGTATGCGCTCGGCGGGACCTATCGGTCCATGTGGCTGATCCTCGCGCTGACGCCCTTCGCCACCGCCATCTACGGCACGCGCCAAAAAACCGCCGTGTCCGCCGCCATCGCGTCCCTCGTTCTCGTGGCCGTCCACGTCCTACAGCGGGACATGAGTCTCGTGGGTTGGGCCGAGGTGTTGGGCCGCATCGCTTTCATCATTCTCATCAGCTTGATGATCAACGGCGTGGCCAGCCAGGTGGCGCATCCCGAAAAAGGGAGTTGAACTTCGGAATGGAAAGCCGATTCCGGCGATTGGTCAAGGGTCCTTGCCTTGACGAGCGGGGGGGAAACGGCCAAAATCCACTAGGAGATCGACGGAAAATGGACCCCCAGCCCCCCTCCCAGCTCAACCTTTTCGCCCAGCCGGAAAAGAACAAGATCACCCACATCATAAAGCGCAACGGCAGTTTTGTGGCCTTCAACAAGCTGAAAATCGCCAACGCCGTTTACCGCGCGGCGGTCGCCGTGGGCGGCCGCGACCGCGACCGGTCGGAGGCGCTGGCCGGGGTGACCGTCAAGACCTTGAACGCCGCCCACGCCGCGGGGGCCACGCCCTCGGTGGAGGAAGTTCAGGACGTGGTCGAAAAAGTTCTGATCGAAAACGGCCACGCGAAGACGGCCAAGGCCTTCATCCTCTACCGGGCCGACAAGACCCGGACCCGCGAAAAGAAACCGGAAGTGACGGCCGTGCAGGACAACATCCCCTACAAAGTCCTCTGGAGGGTGCTGGCTTGGAACGTGGACCACGGTTGCCACACGGTGGAGGCCCTGAACGAAAAGGTCGCCGCGGGCTGGGCGAAGCTGATCAAAGACGCGGAAAGGGCCTACCACGATGAAATCAATCACGTGGCCGGCCTTATTTTAAAGCGCCTGCCGGACGTTCGGCTCGTCATCGTGGCTGGGCCGTCCAGCTCCGGCAAGACGACGACCACCCTCAAGATCAGCGAGCGACTCAAGGCCAAGGGGCACCCGTTCCTTATGCTGAACCTGGACAACTATTTCCGGGAACTGTCCGAACAGCCCAAAGACGAATACGGCGACTATGATTTTGAAATGCCCGCAGCCCTGGATTTGCCGCTCATCAACGAGCACCTGGGTCTCCTGATGGACGGACGGCCCATCCGGATGCCGGTTTATAATTTCAAAACGGGCCGGCGCGAGAAGGAAACCCGGGAGTTCCGCCTGGGCAAAAACGAAATCCTTTTGATCGACAGCCTCCACGGCCTTCACGACAGCTTGACGGGGAGCGTGGCCCCCGAGACGAAATTCAAGTTTTACATCGAGGCGCTCTGCCAGCTGAAGGACCCCGAAGGGGAATTCGTCCGCTGGGCGGACCTCCGCATGATACGCCGCTGTCTTCGGGACAGCTGGCACCGAAGCTACGACCCTGCGATGACCGTCGGCCACTGGCACTACGTCCGGCGGAGCGAACTGCGCTACATCGTGCCCCACATCCACACGGTGGACTATATCTTCAATGGTTCCCTGCCCTATGAACTGCCTTGCCACGCGGCGCGCCTCCTTCCCCAGATGGCGGCCATCGTCCGCCGCTTCGCCGGCGACCCCAAAAAGGCGGACGCCCTGCTCCGGGCCCAGCGGGTGGAGCGCCTGTTGTCCGCCCTGCGGGTGCCCCGGTCCGACAAGGACGTCCCCCCCGACTCCCTGCTTCGGGAGTTCATCGGCGGGAGCCGGTACTCCTATTGAATTGGTAAAATAGCGACATGTCGCACACGGCTTCGATGCGGATGACCGCCGGCCGGCCTCAGACCACCGACCGGTCCGGGACGGGTTTCGGCTGGAAGGCCATCCTCATGAACTGCGATTGCCATTCTTTTCAGGAGGTGGCGATCCAATTGATGAAGGCCATCCGGTGCGATTATTCCCGCGGGTTGGCCTTGGCCAATGTCGTGCACCACACGGGCAGCGCCACGGTTTACCTGGGACCACGCGAACGGTGCGAGGCGGTCGCGGGCGTTCTGGAGGACATCGGGTTGCAGGTCCAGGTGGCGCAGTAAAGGAGACAGGGTATGTTTGGGAGGAAAACCATGGGTCGAAAAAAGAAGGCGGCGCCGGGCAAGGCCGCGGAGTCCGCCGGGAAATATCCGGAGTCGGCGGAAAGCGCGTCCACGGCGTTCGTGACGGTGGACTATCCCCAAGACGGAGAAATCGTGACGAGTTCCCAATACGCCATGCGCGTGAGCACTAGCGCGTCGGAGGGCGTGGAGATCTCCATCGACGGCAAGGCATGGCAGCCCTGCCGGGAGAGCGCGGGGTTCTGGTGGTACGACTGGTCCGGCTACGGCGCGGGCCCCCACGCGGTCCTGGCGCGGATTACGGTGGGCAAAAGGGCCTCTAAGTCCAAGGCGCGTTCCTTTACGGTCCTCATCTAAGTTTGGGTTCGCTCGCCTGAAAAAATCCGGGCGGAGATGCCGCCCGGCCGGGGGAGGGTTATGTCTGAGAGGACGTTGACGCCGGCCATTCGCCGCAGTCTCCCTCCGGACTTCGCCCGCGAGGCGGCCGCCTGGATCGCCGCCGACACGGTGACCACCCGTTCCAACCTTCCTTTTCTTCGATTCCTCCTTAGGCGTTTCCAAAACCTTGGTTTCCGAGGCCGCATTCAAACGGTCAATGAAGCGGGGGTCGCCTTCGCCAACCTCCTCCTGATCCGCGGCCCCCGCGGCCGCCGCCCCCTCCTCTGCAACACGCACACCGACACGGTCCCTCCCGGGCCCGCCGACCGGTGGACCGCCAACGGCGGCCGTCCCTTCCGCCTCGCCCTCCGGTCGGGAAGGTTGTTCGGACTCGGCGTGGCCGACGTCAAATTAAATCTGCTTTGCCAGGGGGAGGCGTTGCGGCGCCTGGGACCGGTCGCGTTTCGTCGTCCGCTGGTCCTCGCGGCCACCTACGGCGAGGAGCGCGGATTGCGGGGCGCCCGGCGCCTCATCCGGGACTGGCGGGGGCCGAAACCTCGGCTGGTACTGGTCGGGGAACCCTCGGAGGGGCGCCCCATCCACCGCCACCGCGGCTATCTGGTCTACTCTTGGCGCTTGCCCAAGGAAAGGTGTTTTGCGTCGATCGCCGCCGTGCGCCGATCTTCCCTGCGGGGCCGCGCCGCCCATTCCAGCACGCCCCATCTGGGCCTTAACGCCTTGGAGCGGATTTTCCGTTTTTTGGCGCGAAAGGAAAAACAAAACGACATCGCCGTTTTCCGAATGGAGGGCGGCACCGCTCCCAACCAGGTCCCGGCCGAGGCCTGGGTGGAGTACGGGGTCACGGGAAAAGGTCCCGGCGCCCGCCGCCGCGCCGGTCCGCTGCGGACCGTTCCCTGGGCCGCCGCGGCCAGCGCCCTCCGGCGCCTTAAGGCTGCCATGCCGCGGGGAATCACCGTCAACCTGGGGGTGTGGAGGGACGGAGAATCATCGGTGGAATTGCTTTTCGACGTCCGCTACCCGCCGACGATGGCGCCGGGCGCGGTCAAGAAGCGGGTGGAAAAGGCCCTGCGCGGCCGGGGTCCGTTTCCCGGGCGTTTGTCCTTGCCCATCGACGACCCGGCCCTAAACGCCTCGCCCGCGAACCCCGCCTTCGGGGTGTTGAGGGCGGCCCTTCGGGAAACGCGCCGGCCGCTAGGGGCCGTCCCAACTCGTCGGATGGGTGGGCCGGCGGTTTGGACGGAAAAAAAGACCTGCACGGAGGCCGGTCTCTACCACGCCTGGGGCGTGCCGGCGGCGGTCTGGGGACCGGGGCGGTCGACAGGCAACGTCCACCAGCCCAACGAATCCATCCGCCTGTCCGACCTTGCCAAGGCGGTCGATTTCTACGAAGCTCTTTTCCGGCGATGGGCGACTTCCTGATCCGCAACGCCGTCCGGGGCGACCTGAACGAGGTCCTCCGTCTGGCGAGACACCTCGACTCCTACAACCTTCCGGCGGACCGCCGCCGGCTGTACGCCCTTCTGGGGGACGTCGAGCGCTCCTTCGCCGGTGCCCCCGCCTCCCGTGCCCGGGAAAAATACCTGTTTCTCCTCGAGGACCGGAAACGAGGCCGCGTCGCGGGCTGCTCCCTCGTGGTCGCGCAGCACGGGACCCCGGGCCTCCCGCATCTCTCCCTGAACGTTTTCGAGGAAAAACGGCGCAGCCGCACCCTTGGGCGTTCGGTGTGCCACCGATGCCTCCGTCTGCATTGGACCGAATCCGGGCCCACGGAGCTGGGCGGCCTGGTCCTCCTGCCGGAATACCGTGGCCGCCCCGAAAGACTCGGGCACTGGTTGTCCTACGCCCGCCTCCTTTTTATCGCCGCCCGCCGCCGGCGTTTCCGCGGCCGTTTGCTGGCCGAATACCTGCCGGCCTTCGCCCGGGACGGAGCGAGCCCCTTTTGGGAATATTTCGGCCGGAAGTTCACGGGCCTGACCTACCGGGACGCCGACCGGTTGAGCATCGATAACAAGGAATTCATCATCGCCCTGTTCCCGCACGGGACGCTCTATCAGGATTTCTTTCCGAAGGAGGTCATCCGCTATCTCGGCCGGGTAGGCGACCCCTCCCTACCCGCCGCGCGCCTGCTTCACAAAGTGGGGTTCCGTTACGCTTCCCAAATCGAGCCCTTTGACGGCGGCCCCTACTATGAGGCCGAAACGGACCGCGTTTCCACAGTCCGGGATTCCTTAATCCGGCGGTGGGCGACGGCGGCGGATTCCCCCTCAACCGCTCGGCTGGTGTTGGCGGACCGCGGGCGCAACGTGAGGGCGCTGGTGACGGCCGCAACCCTGCGCCGGGGCCGGCTGGAGATTCCCGGAACCGCCGCCCACAACCTGGGTCTAAAAATTCGGGAGCGGCTCTGGTCGGTTGGGTGGCGGAACTAAATATAACCACTAATGCCCGGCCGCGCCGCGTTTACGCGAAAGACCGGAAGCGGTATCATGAAAACGGAGGCGCCATGGGTTGCAGGCAAATTGTCGCGGGCCGCTGAATGCCCCACTACGCTATTGACGGTTACAACGTTATCCGGAGCGTCGATTGGCTTTCCGCCGGCGCCCTTCGGGACCAGCGGGAACGCCTGCTGAAATTCATCGAGGACCGCCGGCCCCAGGGCCGGTCTGCGGTGACGGTGGTTTTTGACGGGCGGGCCGACGTTAGCGGGCCCCGCTGGCCGGGAACGACGCGCGTGATCTTCGCGGACGGCGACGCCGACCCCGTGTTGAAAAACCTGGTGGACGACCTGCCCAACCCCCGCGACGCGGTGGTGGTGACCGATGACCGCGCGATCCAGCGGTGGGTGAGCGCCGCCGGGGCCCGGGTCCTGTCGTGCCGCGAATTCCTGCTGGCCGGGAAGTCCGCGCCCCCCCGGCGGCGGTCCGGACTCGACGCTGCTGGCGAGGAGGAGATCAATGAGGAGTTGCGGCGTTTGTGGAAGCTGAAATAGTCTTTCCCCAACCGTTGGTCCGCGGGACGCTGGTGAGGCGATACAAGCGGTTCCTGGCCGATGTCCGGTTGGCCTCGGGGGAAACGCTCACCGTCCTGTGCGCGAACACGGGGAGCATGAAACGGTGCTCCGAACCCGGCCGTCCCGTGGCCCTGAGTTTCCACCCCGCCCCCCACCGAAAATATCCCCACACCTGGGAAATGATCCGCATGGACGCCGGATGGGTGGGGGTCAACACCCATCTGCCCAACAACCTGGTGGAGCGGGCGCTGCGCTGCGGGATGGTTCCGGAGCTGCGGGGTTTTCCCGGGGTCAAACGCGAGGTCCGTCACGGAGAAAACACCCGCTTTGATTTCCTTCTGGAAGGCCCCCCGGGCCGGTGCTGGGTGGAAGTCAAAAGCGTGAGCCTCGCCGATGACGAAGCGGCGACGTTCCCCGACGCGGTGACCGCGCGCGGCACGCGGCATTTGGAGGAGCTGACGGCGGCGGCGGGGCGCGGAGACCGGGCCGCCATGGTGTTCGTCGTCCAGCGGCCGGAGGGGAAGGTATTCCGCCCCGCCGACGCGATCGATCCCGAATACGGCGCCGCCCTTCGCCGTGCCGCCGAAGCGGGGGTGGAGATCTTGGTGTACCGGGCGAACGTCTCGCCCGAACGGATCGTCTGGGGCGATGCTGTGTCCAAGGATCTGTCCCCGGTTTTGGCGGCATGACCGGCCCCGGCGGGTCCCGGACCGACCCGGCCCCCGTTACCGGCGGGCCCGCTCCGGACCCGCGGGACGTGTCGGTGTGCCTCCTGTGCGGGGGAAGGGCGGTGGCCCGAAAGTGCAAGATCATCTGCACGAACTGCGGGGCCACGCGGGATTGCACGGACCCATGACCGTCGTCGCTTGACTGTCGTCGCTTGATCCGTCGGACGCTTTTGAAAAAGGATATAATCCCTCCCCGGCCATGACCACCCATCGCGTTGTTCCCATCGGACCGCTCAAATTCGCCAACGACCGCCCTCTGGCGCTCATCGCCGGCCCCTGCGTAATTGAATCGGAGGAAATGACCCTCCGCGTGGCCAAGGCGCTCAAAGACGCCGCCGGCGGCCTCCGGATGCCTTTTGTCTTCAAGTGCTCCTACGACAAAGCGAACCGTTCCTCCGTTGGGTCCTACCGGGGCGTCGGGGCCCGGGAGGGTCTGGACATCCTGGCGCGCGTGCGCCGGGAGGTCGGCGTTCCCGTCTTGACCGACATTCACGCCGTGGAGGAAATCGCCCCGGCGGCCGCGGCGGTGGACGTTCTCCAAATCCCCGCGTTTTTGTGCCGCCAGACCGATCTGGTGATCGGCGCCGCCAAGTCCGGGCGCGTCGTCAACGTGAAGAAAGGGCAGTTCCTGTCGCCCTGGGACGTCCAAAACATCGTTGAAAAAATCCGCGCCTCGGGTTCGGAGCGGCTGCTCCTGACCGAGCGCGGCACCACGTTCGGGTACAACAATTTGGTGGTCGACATGCGGGGCCTGGAGGTCATGAAATCCTTCGGGGCGCCGGTCGTTTTCGACGCCACCCATTCCGTTCAATTGCCGGGGGGGCAGGGAAAAGCCAGCGGCGGCCAGCGGGAGTTCATCTTTCCGCTGGCGCGGGCCGCCGCGGCGGTGGGCGTCGCCGCCATTTTCATGGAAGTCCACCCCGACCCCGACAAGGCCCTCTCCGACGGCCCGAATGCCGTCCGGCTGCGCCACGTGCCCGAATTGCTGCGGCGCCTGCAGGCCTTGGACAAGCAGGTGAAACGTCGAGGGTTCACGGAAAATTCCTTCCTCTGAGGTCCCCCATGAAAGCCAAAAATCCAAAACCCAACGATGAGCGCGAGCCGGCCCGGCCGCCCGAGGGGCTGTGGCGCCCGACCTGGCGGTGGCACGTGAAGACCCTGGCGATCATTTACGTTTTGCTCGCCGCCGTTTTTTTCCTCGTCACCCGGTTCCTTTCCGGCCTTCCGGAGCCGTACAAACTGCGGGACATTCCCCGGGAGGTCACGCCCTGGCTCAAAAAGTGACCCGCGTCCGCGCGGACCGGAGAACGCAAGCCCGCTGGCGGGCCCTGGCGCGAAAAACGCTGGCGGTCGAATCGCGCGCCGTGGCGGGGCAGGCCCGCCACCTGGACCGGGCCTTTTTCGCGGCGGCGGAGCGGCTCCGCGCCACCCGCGGCCGCGTGGTGGTCATGGGGATCGGCAAGTCGGGGCTGATCGGCCGCAAACTCGCCGCCACGCTGGCCTCCACCGGAACGCCCGCCTACTTTGTCCATCCCACGGAAAGCCTGCACGGGGACCTGGGCATGATCCACCCGGGCGACACCGTCCTCGCCCTCTCCCATTCGGGCGACACCGAGGAGCTGAGGAAAATTTTGAGCTTCCTGCGCGCCCGGGGCGGTTTCTTGATCGCCATGACGGGCCGGCCGCAATCGCCCCTGGGCCGGGCGGCCGATCTCGTGGTCAACACCGCCGTGCCCCGCGAGGCCTGTCCCTTCAACATCACCCCGACGGCCTCGACCACGGCCATGCTGGCCATGGGCGATGCCTTGGCCCTGCTCGTCATGGAGATCCGGGGTTTCGGCCGGGAGGATTTCGCCCGCCTGCACCCCTCCGGGTCCCTGGGCAAGCGCCTCCTCATGCGGGTGCGGGACCTGATGCGCACCGGCGCGGAAAACCCCCTGGTGCCCGAAGGCCGGAGGGTCATCGACGCGCTCCGGGTGATGACCCGGACCCGCATCGGGGCGGCCTCGGTGATCGACCCGCGGGGCCGATTGGTGGGGGTGTTCACCGACGGCGATTTGCGGCGCCGCCTCCCCAAGGACCCCGGCCTTTTGGTCCGGCCGCTGTCCGCCGTCATGACCCGCTCGCCGCGGACCGTGTCCCCGGACGATTTGGCCGCCGACGTGGCCGGGCTTTTCCGCCGCTACGGCCTGGACAACTTTCCCGTCGTCGACCGCCGCCGCTGTCCCGTGGGGATCCTGGACGAGAAGGATTTGCTGGAGGAGGGGATTGCCTAAATTGTCCGCCGCCGAGTTCCGGCGCCGGCTTCGGCGCGTCCGCCTCTTCGCGACGGACGTGGACGGCGTGTTGACCGACGGCGGCATCCTGGTCCTGAACTCCGGCGAGGAAGTCAAGATCTGGAACGTGAAGGACCGCATCGCTTTTTTCATTCTGAAGCGTTTCAGAAACCGGTTTTCCACGGCGTGGATCACGGGGCGGCGCTCTCGGCAGGTCGCGGAGCGGGCGCGGGAGGTCGGGGTGTCCGCCCTCCATCAGAAGTGCGACCACAAGGGTTTGGCGTTGGAAAAAACCCTGGCGGCGCGAGGGCTCCCCGCTGAAGAATCCCTCTTCATCGGCGACGATCTGGTGGACCTGCCGGCGCTGCGGAGGGCCGGGCTCGCGGTCTGTCCCTCCGACGCCCACCCGGCCGTCCGGAAGATATGCCATTGGGTCACGCGGGCGCCGGGAGGCCGGGGCGTTTTCCGGGAAGTGGTGGACCGGGTTTTGGAGGCCCAGGGGTTGGCCCGTGACGTTCTGGAACATTTTGAAAACCCGGCCCGTCGGCCAAACCCTTGACTGGCCGGAGGCGGTCGACGGCCTCCCTTGCGGCGTGGGCGCTGGCCCTCGCCGGGTGTTCGGCGCCGGGCCCCGGCCTGGGGGCCTCGTCTTCTCCGGTCCCCGATCAGGTCATCCGCGATTTCGACATGGACACGTTTCAGGGGGCGGAGAAGACATGGTCTCTGCGCTCGCCGCGAGCGGAAATTTTCGATGAGGACCACCGCGTGGAATTGGTCCTGCCCCGCCTGCGGTTCTTCAAAAAGGACCGCCCGAGTTCCACGGTCACGGCCGCCCGGGGGCGGCTCGACACCGTCACCCGGGATCTCTGGGCCGGCGGGGGCGTCGTGATGGTGTCAACGGAAGGGGCCCGGTTGGAAAGTGATTGGATGCGCTACGACAGCCGGACCAATTTGTTGTCCTCCACCGCGCCGGTGACCATCAACCGAGGGAGGTCCGTGGTCCAGGGCGTGGGTTGGGAGGCGGCGCCCGACCTGTTGCGGATCGAAATCCGCCGCCAGCGCGGCGAAATCGCCGGCGAGGATGCCTCCCTCCTTTCGCCCCCCGCCGATCGGCGGACCGGGGCGGCGGGCCGTCGCCGCACCCCGGAAATCCGGGGCGGCAAGGCCGTAAAGGCCGCGAAGGCGCGACGGCGGGGACAATGAAGTCGTTTTGGGCGGCCGCGTTTTTTTGGATCGGGGCGGCGGCGGTGGAAGCGGAAGAAGGCCCGGCCCGGTCGCCGGCTTCCGTCACAAGCGCCTTGGTCTCGCCCAAAACGGTGATCACGAGCCAAAAAGTCAACGTGCTCGGCCGTGGACAAGCGGTGGAGTTCAACGGGGAGGTCACTTTGGTCCGCGGGGGGGACCGGCTCACCGCCGACCGGTTGGTCACCGAGCAGGGGAACAACATCGCCCACGCCTGGGGTCGCGTCACTCTGAAACGGGAGTCGACCGCCGACAACGTGACGTGGGAGGCCTGGGGGGACGAGGCGGCCTATGACACGGGAACGTCCTCGGGGACCCTCTGGGGCGTGGAGCACCCGGCCCGCGCCATGCGGAGCGTCCTTTTGGACGGGCGGCGCGTGATCCGTTTTCGCCTGGCGTCCCGGCGGATTACTTTTTACCAGGAACGGGAGGCCCGGGTGGAGGGGTCCACGGACGTCCCCTCAATGGCCTTCGCTGACGGGGGGGTTTACATCCGTGCCGAAGAAACCGAACCCCGCCCCCGCAAAACAGAATTGTGGTCGGCGAACGCTTTTTTCGATGGGGTGGAGAAGAGCCTGACGCTGGAAGGCGCCTTCGTCCCTCCGGTCGGGAGCGGAGACCCCTTGCCGCCGAAAGGAATCGACCTTCCCTTTTCGCGCCAGACCCAGGGGCCCGAACGGCGTGAGGTGTCGGGAGAAATCATTCGTTACAACCCGGCCCTCCGCCAATTGACGGTGAAGAGAAACGCCTTCGCCCGGGTTTACTACGAACCCGGCTCCGAGTAACCCCCGCGAAAGGAAGAAACCGCGTGGCGCTTCGCGCTGTTCAACTCAAGAAGAGTTTTGCCGGCCGGACGGTCGTGGACGGCGTTTCGGTCGAGGTCCATCCGGGGGAGATCGTGGGGCTCCTCGGTCCGAACGGGGCCGGCAAAACGACGAACTTCTACATGATCGTCGGACTCCTCCGCCCCGATGAGGGGAAGATCACCCTGGACGACCGGGACGTATCGGGGTTCCCCATGTTTCAACGGGCGCGGGCCGGTTTGGGTTATCTGGCCCAGGAGCCCTCGATCTTCCGCCGCTTGTCCGTGGAAGACAATCTCAACGCCATCCTGGAGCACCTCCCGCTTTCTCCCGCCGAGCGGGGGGCCAAACGGGACGCTCTGCTGGCGGACTTGGGGCTGACGCGACTTGCCCGGCAAATGGCGTACACCCTTTCGGGCGGCGAAAAACGCCGCACGGAAATCGCCCGCGCCCTCACCACGGATCCGCGTTACCTCCTTCTGGACGAGCCCTTCGTCGGCATCGACCCCCTCGCCGTCAACGACATTCAAGAAGTCCTCCGCGCCCTGAAGGCCCGGGGGTTGGGGCTGCTCATCACCGATCACAACGTCCAGGCCACTCTGGAGATCGTGGACCGGGCCTACATCATTTTCGGAGGGCGGATCCTGGTCCACGGCAAGGCGCAGGAACTGCTCCAATCGGCCGAGGCCCGCCGCGTCTACCTGGGAGACAAGTTCCATTTGTAACCGCTCTGTCGACGGAGACGAGGCCGCGCTGCGGTTTGACAGGGTTTTGATGAAGTTGTAAAGTGAGTTGATTTTAATATCCGTTTTTGCCGAAGGACGGTCATGCAGATCCACATCACGGCGCGCCATTTGGAGCTTACGCCGGCTCTGGCGGACTACGCCCGCAAAAAACTGGAGCGCGTCGCCCGGCATTTTGAAATCGTCCTCCGCGCCCAGGTTATCCTCGCGGTGGAAAAACACCGCCACATCGCCGAGTTCGTCGTCCACGCCCAGGGTCACCACGATTTTCGCGCGCGGGAGGTGGCCGGCGACCTTTACGCCGCCATTGATCTGGGCACCGAGAAATTGCACAAGCATCTGGCCCGGGAAAAAGACCGCCGCGTGCGCGGGCGCCGCGGAGGCGGCCGTCCGGCTGCGGGGTTTTCGCCCGCGCCTGCGGCCCCCCGCGAGCCGGTGCTCTCCCGCATCAGCCGGGTGACGCCGAAGTATTTCTCCGTCGCCCAGGCGGCCCGGGAATTGGACGACAGCGACACCGAATTCCTGCTGTTTTATGACGAGAGTGAAACGTTGAAAATCATCTACCGGCGGAAAGACGGCACCTACGGCTTGTTGGAACCGAACCTTTGACCCGCCGCCGACTTGACATGAGGACACCCGCCCCATGAAGCTTATCGAAATCCTTTCGCCGCAATCCATCTCCTTGGACCTGACCGCCCGGACGAAAAAAGAGGCCCTGGACGAGATGTGCCGCCTCCTGGCCCAGGCCGGGAAATTGCCGGACGCCAAAGCCATGGTGAAAACGTTGTGGGAACGGGAGGCCCTGGGTTCCACCGGCATCGGCCAGGGCGTGGCGATTCCGCACGGAAAAGCGACGGACGTCCAGGAGCAGGCCGCCGCGCTCGGCATCGCGAAGCGCGGGGTGGATTTTGAGTCGCTCGACGGTGAACCGGTCTTCATCCTCTTCCTTTTGGTCGCCCCCACCGACGCCGCCGGGAACCACCTGAAGGCGCTGGCCAAGGTGTCCCGGTTGCTGAAAGACAAGTTTTTCCGCCAGGCCCTCCGGGACGCCAAATCCTCGGAGGAAATCCTCAAAATCATCCGTGAGGAAGACGAATACTGATGTCGTCCACGGATCCCGCAGCGGGGAAACCCTCGCCCCTTCACATCGAAGAACTCTGGAAAAACCAAGCGGAGCCGCTCCGCCTCTCCCTGCTCGCCGGTCAAGCCGGGTTCCGGCGCGCGGTGCGGGTGGCCGACATCAACCGGCCGGGCCTCACCCTCGCGGGTTTTTTCGAATATTACCGTGGGGAGCGTATCCAGGTGTTGGGCATGGGCGAATCCGCCTTTCTGGCCACCCTGTCCAGCGCCCAGCGGATGGAAATTTTCGACCGCATCCTCAACGTCCCAGAGCTCCCCTGCCTGATCATCACCCACGGCCGGGAACCGGTCCCCGAAATGATCGAACAGTGCGACCGCTACGGGGTGCCGCTCTTCCAGTCCCAGTGGGAAACCGCCCGGTTCATCGGCGAGATGACGGCGTACCTCGAAGAGCGGCTCGCGCCCTGCACGTCGGTGCACGGCACGCTCATCAGCGTCTACGGCATGGGGGTGTTGATTTTGGGGAACTCCGGCATCGGCAAGTCGGAGTGCGCCCTCGAACTCCTGAAGCGCGGACACATGCTCGTGGCCGACGACCGCGTCGAAATCCGCCACAAGCCCGGCGGGATCCTCGTGGGCTCGGGCCACCAAATCGTCCAGCATCACATGGAGGTGCGGGGGTTGGGCATCATCGACGTGTGGAAAATCTTCGGCGTGGGCGCGGTGCTCAAGCGGTCCTTGATCGAGCAGGTGGTCTATTTGGAAATGTGGGACAACAAAAAAGAGTACGACCGCATGGGCCTGGAGGAAAAAAGTACCACGCTTTTGGGCGTCCACGTCCCGGAAATCCGCGTCCCGGTCCACCCGGGCCGGAATCTTGGGTCCTTGATTGAAGTCGCCGCCCTCAACCAGCGCCTGAAACAGCAGGGCGTCCATTCCGCCCGCGAGTTGAACGAGCGGCTCATTCAGCGCATGTCCGGCCACCCCGGCCGGTCGTCCCCATAAACTCTTCGATGGGCAAGTCCGCCGCCCCCCGGCCTTCCGCCCGGGGCATGGATTGCGTGGTCGTCACCGGCCTCTCCGGGGCCGGCAAGACGTCCGCCCTCCGGGCTCTGGAGGACACGGGCTATTTTTGCGTCGACAACCTCCCCCTCTCCCTCCTGCCGGCCCTGCTCCGCTTGTACCGGACCTGGGGCCAGCGGCTGACGCGCATCGCCGTCGGGGTTGACGTCCGGACGGGTCTGCCGTCCCAGGTGTTCAAACGGTCCTTGGCCGATCTCCGGCGGGAGGGCATTTCCCCGCGGGTGGTCTTCCTGGACGCGGACCCCGACACCTTGCTGCGCCGATTCTCGGAAACCCGCCGCCGCCACCCCCTGGGCGGCGCCGTGCGGAACGGCATCCGGCGGGAACGCGGGCTCTTGAACGACGTAAAGAGCCAGGCCGACAAGATCATCGACACCTCCCACCTGACCTCGGGCGAGGTGAAGGAAATGATGCTCAAGACCCTGGGCGTCCGGCACCCCCGGGGGATGGCCGTGGTGGTCGCTTCGTTCGGCTACAAGCACGGCGTGCCCTTGGACGCCGACGTGGTGTGGGACGTCCGATTTCTGCCGAACCCGAACTATGTGGCTCGTCTGCGGCATTTGACCGGCCAGCGGCCGGCGGTGGCCCGGTTCGTTTTGAACAATCCCGTGACCCGGAGGTTCCTGGAGCTCTTGGACCCTCTGCAGGATTTCTTGCTGGACCGCTTCGCCCACGAGGGGAAAAGTTATGTCACTTTGGCCGTCGGCTGCACGGGGGGGCGCCACCGGAGCGTGGCCATCGCCGCGGCGCTGGCCGCACGCATCCGCCGGCAGGGGCGCTTCGATGTGCGGGTCCATCACCGGGACGCCGCCCGGGCAGGGTGAGCGCGTGACGCGTGTGAACGTTCGCGGTGCGGGACGATGATGGGCGTCCTCCTCATCACGCACGGGGGCCTCGGCCGGGAACTCCTGGCCTGCACCGAGGGCATCATCGGCCGCCAGCCGGCGGTGAAGTTCCTGGGACTGGAGCTTGCGGATTCGCCGGGCGCTTTTGAGGAGAAGGTCCGCCGGACGCTCGCGGAGATGTCGGGCCCGACCGGGGTTTTGATTTTGGCCGACATGCTCGGCGGCACTCCCTGTAACGTGTGCCTGCGGCTGGCGCGCGACCCCGTGTTTCAATTCGACCTCGTGACCGGGGTCAACCTGCCCATGCTGGTGACCGCCCTGGCCAACCGGCCCTACATGCCTTTGGCCCAATTGGCCCAAAAACTTTCGGAAGACGCCCCCCGCAGCGCCCAGCGTCCCCTTCAAAAGCTGCGAGACCACCTCGCCGGTGAAAGCGCATGACCTTGACCCTGGTTCGGGTGGACGACCGGTTGATCCACGGCCAGGTCGTGGAAGGGTGGCTGCGCGTCATCCAGGCTCAGCGGATTCTGGTGGTCTCAGACCGGGCGGCGAAGGATCCCCTTCAAAGCGGCATGATGCGCCTGGCGGTCCCTGAAAACATTGCTTTGGAGGTGGTGTCCGTGGACCGGGCGTTGGAGCGGGTCAAGGCGGCGGCGAAATCCCGGGAACGAGTGCTCCTTTTGATCGCTGAGATTTCGGAACTGGACCGGCTTTTGGCGGCGGGGGCCTCGATCGCCGCCGTGAATTTGGGCGGGGTGCACGCCGGCCCCGGCCGTTCCCCGGCCGCCGCCAGGGGCCGTCCCAGTTTGTCGGATGGGGCGGCGGCCCGCTTGTGCTTTACCGATGAGGAAAAGCGCGCGGTGGCCGGTTGGATCGCCCGGGGGGTCTCCGTGGAAACCCGGGCGCTGCCGACGGATGAAAGGGTGGGGTTTGACGCCTTGTTTCCGGCGGCACCGAAGGCCGGATGATCGAGCGCACGTTCACCGTCCTCAATAAAATGGGCCTGCACGCGCGTCCGGCGGCCCTGTTGGTCCAGACGCTTCAAAAATTCGACAGCCACGTCCGCCTTCGCCGAGACGACCATGAAGTCGACGGGAAAAGCATCATGGGCATCCTGACTTTGACGGCGGAATACGGCTCCCAACTGACGGTGCTGGCCGAGGGACCCGACGAGCAGGCCGTCATCGACGGCCTCGGACAATTTTTCGCGAACCAGGCGCACGAAGCATGAACGAACCCCTCATCCACGAAGCGAAGGTTTTTAAGGGGATCTCGGCCTCGCCCGGGATCGCCATCGGGAAGGCCTTTGTCCTGGAGGACATGGATCTGGCCGTCGGGCGGTGGCAGGTCCCGCCGGAGGCGGTCAAGGCGGAAGTGTCGCGGTTCCGCCAGGCCGTGTCCGACACCCGCAAGGAGATGATCGGCACCCAGCAGAAGATCCTGAAGCTCCTCGGCAAGACGCACGCCCGGCTGATCGAGGCCTATTTGTTGATCCTGGAAGACCCGCTCATATCCAAGGACGTTGTCAAAAACGTCAGACAAAACCGCGTGAACGCCGAGTACGCGCTTTCCGAAGCGGTGGCCGGGGCGGTCAAAACCCTGGAGTCCGCGTCGGACGAATACTTCCGGGAGCGGCGCCACGACGTGCTGGACGTGGGGCGGAAAATCCTGCTCCACCTCCTCGGCCACGAGCCCCGCAACCTGGACGATTTGCACGAGCCGTCGGTCATCGTTGCGCGGAACCTGACGCCGTCGGACACCATCCACATGGAAACCCAGTTCGCCGAGGGGTTCGCCACGGACATCGGCGGCCGGACCTCCCACACGGCCATCCTGGCCAATTCCATGGAGATCCCCGCGGTCGTCGGCCTGCACGAAATCAGCCGGCACGTCCGCCCGGGGGACATGCTGATCGTGGACGGCCACACCGGGACCGTGATCGTCAACCCCTCCCCCGACATGGTGGACAATTACCGCCGGGAACGGGAAATCCGGCTGGCTGAACGCCGGGACTTGGAACGCTTGCGGGACCAGACCGCCCAAACCCTGGACGGCCGCAAGATGGTGCTGGCCGCCAATATCGACGCCCCCGGCGAAACCGAGGGCGTCCTGGCGAACGGCGCCGAAGGTGTGGGCCTTTACCGGACCGAGTTCCTTTACCTCAATCGCCCCTCCCTCCCCACGGAGGAGGAGCATTATCAGTTTTACGCCAAGGTCGCCCAATCGGTCCTGCCCTACGCGGTCATCATCCGCACGGTGGACGTCGGGGGGGACAAACTGGTGGACTTGGGTTTTCCAGGCCTGTCCAAGTCCGAGCCCAACCCCTTTCTGGGACTGCGCGGCATCCGGCTGGCCCTGAAACACCCGTCCCTGTTCCGCGACCAACTGCGGGCCATCCTGCGCGCGTCGGCGGTGGGCAAAGTGAAGGTCATGTTCCCCATGGTCTCGGGGCTGGAGGAATTTCGAGCGGCCAAGGCGCTCCTCGGGGAGTGCCGGGAGGAACTGCGGCGGGAGAACAAGCCCTTCGACGAAAAGATGGAGGTCGGGCTCATGGTGGAGGTCCCCTCCGCCGCCCTGGTGGTGGATTACCTGGCGCAGGAGGCGGATTTCATGTCCGTGGGGACCAACGACCTCATCCAATACACGCTGGCGGTGGACCGCGTGAACGACGAGGTGGCGCACCTCTACGAGCCCCTCCACCCCGCCATCCTCCGCCTCCTCCAACAGACGGTCAAGGCCGGCCACGGGGCCGGCAAATGGGTGGGGCTCTGCGGCGAAATGGCTTCGGACCTCGACGTGACCCCGGTGCTCCTGGGGTTGGAGTTCGACGAGTTGTCGGTGTCGCCCGCGCTCGTCCCCAAAATAAAAAAGGCGATCCGCGACCTCGAATTTTCCGATTGCCAGTCCCTGACGCAGGAGATATTGAAGGACCCGTCGCGGGACAATGTGCAGCGGCTCCTGAAGCAGTTTCAGAAAAGGTAATTCCGAATTCTCTTGCCGCCCATCCCGCCCGACCGCATCCGCAATTTCTCCATTATCGCCCACATCGACCACGGCAAAAGCACCCTGGCCGACCGGCTGCTGGAGGCCACCGGGACCATCTCGCTTCGGGACATGCGGGCCCAGATCCTGGACGGCATGGAACTGGAGCGGGAGCGGGGCATCACCATTAAAGCCAAGGCCGTCCGCATGTTGTGGACCCAGGTTGGGCAGGAGTATCTGCTGAATTTGATCGACACTCCCGGCCACGTGGATTTCACCTACGAGGTGAGCCGGGCCCTAGCGGCCTGCGAAGGCGCGCTGCTGCTGGTGGACGCGTCCCAGGGCGTGGAGGCCCAGACCCTGGCCAACGCCCACCTGGCCCAGGAGGCGGGGTTGACGCTCATCCCCGTCATCAACAAGATCGACCTTCCGTCCTCCGATCCCGAGGGCGTCAAAACACAGCTCAAGGAATTTCTGGGGATCGAAGGCCCCTACTACCCCGCCAGCGCCAAGGAGGGGAAGGGCGTGCCGGAAATTCTGGAGGCCATCGTCAAGACCATCCCGTCCCCCGCCGGCCGGCCGGAGGCCCCCCTGGCCGCGCTGGCCTTCGATTCGGTCTTCGATTCCTACCGGGGGGTCATCGTATACGTGCGGATCCTGGACGGGGTCCTGAAGCCCGGGATGAAGATGCGCTTCATGGCCACCGGGTCCGTGCATTTGGTGGAGGAAGTCGGCCACCTTCAACTGAAGTACATCAAGGCCCCCTCCCTGTCGGCCGGGGAAGCGGGCTACGTGGTGTGCGGCATTCGGGACATCCACGCGGTGAAGGTGGGCGACACGATCACGGACGACGCGCGTCCGGCCGCCCACGCCCACCCCGGTTACAAAGAAATGAAGCCATTCGTCTTCGCGGGGTTTTACCCCTTGGCCCAGGCGGACTACGAGAATTTGAAGAAGGCCATCGAAAAGCTTCACCTGGAGGACGCGGCGCTTTTCCACCAGCCGGAGAATTCCGTGGCCCTGGGCTTCGGCTTCCGCTGCGGCTTTTTGGGCCTGCTCCACATGGACATCATCCAGGAGCGCATCCGCCGGGAGTTCGACGTGGACATCCTGGTCACCGCGCCCACGGTGATCTATCGGGTGACGACGCAAGCGGGGAAAACCACGGAGCACGACAGCCCCGCCAAATTTCCGCCCCACGGGGACATCCGGGGCATCGAGGAGCCCTACGTGCACGCGACGGTGGTGGCGCCCGCGGATTTCGTGGGGCCCGTGATGCAGCTTTGCCAGGACCGCCGGGGGGTCTTCGGGGATATGCGCTACCTCACCCCCACGCGGGTGGTGCTGAAATACGAGATGCCGCTGTCGGAGATCATCGTGGATTTCTACGACCAACTGAAATCCATTTCCAAGGGCTATGCCTCCTTCGACTACGAACATTCCGGATACAAGCCGGGGGAACTGGTCCGCATGGACATCTTGATCAACAACGAAGAGGTGGACGCCTTTTCCTTCGTCGTCCCGGAGTCGACGGCTTTTTACCGGGGCCGGGAAATCTGCGAGCGCCTGCGCGGGCTGATCCCCCGGCAGATGTTCGAAATCCCGATCCAGGCCAAGATCGGCGGAAAAATCATCGCCCGCGAATCCGTCCGCGCCATCCGCAAGGACGTCCTCGCTAAATGCTACGGCGGCGACATCAGCCGCAAGCGAAAATTGTTGGAAAAGCAAAAAGAAGGCAAGAAGCGGATGCGGCAGTTCGGCCAGGTGGAAATCCCCCAGGAAGCCTTCCTCGCCGTCCTCCGACGGGATGACGGCGGGAAGAAAGAGGATTAGCGTGGAGGAAAAACTGTTTTGGATCTCGATGGTGAGCGGGGTTTACGGCCTCGCGTTGAAGCGTTTCATGGCTTCCGAGAAACGCCTGGCCGACTGGCGCGCCGTGGCGGCCGTGAATGGGGTTTTTTGGGCGCTCACCACCTTGGTGGCGACCACGCTCGCGGTGTCCTACAAGGAGTGGCCGACGCCCTCGCCCATCGCTTTAACGGCGCTCGCGGCCGGAGGGTTCGCCATCGGGTTCGCCACCCGCGCCCTGCGGGAGCGCACCCGGGAATTTTCCCTGCGATTATTGAAGGACAACCTGGAATGGGCGGACACCGGATTCTCCGCCATCCTCCTGGCCGCCGTCATCATGTATTTCTTAGTTCAAGCTTTCAAAATACCGTCGGGATCCATGCGGGTCACTCTGCTGGAGGGGGACCACCTGTTCGTCAACAAGCTCGTCTACGGCGTGCGCGTGCCCTACACAGGACGGCGATTGTTCAGGTTTCGGGCGGTGAAACGCGGCGACGTGGTGGTGTTCCGTTTCCCGGCGTCCGACAAAGCCAGCCCCCATTACGGAAAGGATTTCATCAAGCGCGCCATCGGCCTTCCCGGCGACGCCGTTGAGGTCCGGAATAAAAAAGTCTTCGTGAACGGGGCGGCGGTGGAGGAGGGCTACACGCATTTTGAGGACGAGTACGCGATTCCCTGGGCCCCGGATATTGTCGGCTCTTCGGCGGTTCTTCAAGGCCTCTGGGAAAGCGGCCGCCTGGCTCGGGAGGCCGGCGAGAGCGTCCGGGACAACTTCGGACCCGTCACCGTTCCGGCCGGAAGCTATCTCTGCATGGGGGACAACCGGGACCGGTCCTACGATTCGCGCTACTGGGGCCCGATGCCGGACACCCACCTGAAAGGCCGGGCTTGGTTCGTCTATTGGCCTCTCTCCCGCCGGAAAATAATCCGGTGATCCGATGACACCGCCTTCCGGAGCACCGCTCGTCGAAGCGCCGGTTCCGACGGCGGCCGCTTTTGAAACGGGCCTTTACGTCCACATCCCTTTCTGCGACGTGAAGTGCCGGTTTTGCGATTTTGCCACCTTCCCCGGCCGCCGGGGAGACATCCCGAGGTATTTGGCCGCGTTGGCGGTGGAACTCGAAGGGCTCGCGCGCCGGTTTCCCGGCCGCCTGTTGGCGACCCTGTACGTCGGCGGGGGGACGCCGTCCCTCCTTTCCCCGGAGGAACTCGGGCGTTTGACCGCCTCCATCGAACCGTTTTTCCCGCGCGGGGACCGGAGGGAGTCGACTCTGGAGTGCAACCCGGAGAGCGCTTCTCCCCAAAAACTCCAGGCCTTCCGTCTCGCGGGTTTCAACCGCCTGAGCCTGGGACTGCAAACCACCGACGATGCCCTGCTGAAAGTCCTCGGACGGAACCACACCCACGCCACCTTTCAAACCGCCTTCCGCGCCGCCCGGCGCGCCGGGTTTTCCAACATCAACGTGGACCTGATGTACGGCCTTCCCGGGCAAACTCTAGCGGGCTGGCGGGATACCCTGACCCGGGTCATCGACACCGGCCCCGAACACCTGTCGGCCTACGCCCTGACCGTTGAAGAGGAGACCTATTTCAATCGTTCGGGGGTGGCGGTGGACGGCGACCTCCAGGCCGACATGTACGAGGCCGCCTCGGACCTCCTTGCGGTGGCGGGCTACGGCCACTATGAAATTTCAAATTTCGCCAAGCCGGGCCGGGAATGCCGGCACAACCTCCGTTATTGGCGCAACCGGGAATGCCTGGGCGCCGGCGTGTCGGCGGCCTGGTATGCGGAGGGCGTCCGCCGCACCAACGTTGACACTCTGACGGCCTATTTGCTCGCCGTCGAGACGGGCCGAAGCCCCGTGGCCGAGGAGACCTCGCTGACCCCGGCCCAGCGTCTGGGCGAGGACCTCATGTTGGGCCTTCGCCTGCGGGAGGGCGTTCAAGTCACGCCTGAAGTGATGGCCCTCTACGGACCGGTGCTGGAGCGATTCACGGGAAATTCCCTGTTGAAAAAAACCGGCAGCCGAATCACACCCACCCGGGACGGCTGGCGCCTATCGAATCAAATCTTTCAAAACCTCCTGGAACCAGAAATTCACGCCTAAGAATCAACTCGGATAACTTATGATCCGTTTGGTGGTGTTTCGGGTCCAGCTGAGCTCTTTTTCTTCCATGCCGCCCTGCGTCCCTACCGCGTTGGTCGCTTCGGTTGATCGCTCCACCCCGGGGCGCTCGCCGCGCGTCGGCAGGAAAACCCCCGCCGCCGCCCGGCTCGCTTGGTCGCCCCCGCGATTGGACGGTTGCCGCTCCGCCTGATTCGAAAAACCCGGTCGCTCCGCCGCGTCGGCCCAATGCGCCGCCGCACCTCCGCTCCGTTGCCCCCGCACCCGCTGGGCTTTACGCTCCGTTGGCTGGGGAATTCAAACCCCTGAAGGTCTTGCCCTCGCCCTCCAGGTCCAGGCGCGCGCGCTTTTCGCTTTTAGACTCTTAGCCCACAAAGCCCGACACGTGGAACGTGGCGGGCTTTGTGGGCACATTTATACGACCTCTAAGGAGTAGGACGTTGTTTCAAAATATCCGCAATTTCCTTTGCACACATGTCGGGATTCCGGAGAATCGCTCGCCCCCAATAAGTCAAAACGATCCAATTTCCACCTTGCTTTGATTGAAGCCAATTCCGTTTTTTGGCATCAAGATCCAAGGTTTTTGGGTTTGAATGGAATGCGTATCCGTCACAAAAAATGGCAATTCGGGCATCGGGATAAGCGAAATCAGGAATCGTCACAATTTCTCCTGTTGCTTTTCGAATTTTATATTGGGAGACAGGCAAAGGAAGTTCGGGAATGTTTTTTAAAGCCTCCAATAAGCGCTCTTCGATGGGGGATTGAGGTCCACCCCGCGGCGCGCGTCCCTCAAATTCTTTTTGGCGAATGGAGAAATCTTCTTTGAGGGCCGCAACACCGCGCCCCGCATCAATCTCCTTTCCAGAAACAGGCTCAAGATTGCACATGGTCACGAGAATATCCCGAACATCGTTCTTGTTAAAAAATGAATGCCAGCGCCGATTGCGGAAATGCTTAAGGCACAGGTAGCAACCCCGGACGCAATCATGTCCAAAGAGGCGCTTTCGGGCGGCGAGAGCAACTTCGGGGAATCGTTGGGCGATTTCCTCAATATAACCCGCGCCACCGGGAACAGTTTCGTAAAAAATGATCTCCTCGAAAGAGGAATCACCCCGGGATTTTCTTGGGAAGGCCGCGATTTCGTGCGATTCAACCTCCAAAAGGTCGGCGGCCCCGACCAATAGTGCTTCAGCCAAGGTTATAAGGGTGGAAGAACCGGCTGTTTTCCCGATCGTTTTGACATCGTCCGGAGATGGGACAGTCATAGTCAACGTATCGGTTTGAAACTTGTAGGCAAGGACCAAGGGAACGGGGGTGCCTGCGCAAACGCGCGCATGATTATCAGCCCAGCGTTGGATGGCATCAGACGCCGCCGCATTGTTGGGGTCTCCAGGCTGGTGCCGTCCGCAATCACGGCAAATGAAGAACTTTTGGCCATCTGAGTTCTTCCCATCGCTTTTTCCCCAGTTTGTAATGAGTATCTCGGAATGCCTCGAGTATTCCAATGGGGAAAAGGTATAAGGGAATAGCAATGATTTGCCTGTTGTTCTTGAAATCAAATTTTCTTTCCGTAGATGGAATTGCCGTTGTCGGGACTCCTCATCGGAGCCAATCCGAAGAGCTTCCTCGGCTTCAAAGGCTTTGACGTATATGCATTCCGTAACGGGACCCATAGATTTCCCGCAACGAGGACAATCATTACGTTGATCTTCCGCGACTTCGTCGCAATTTCCGCAAAATGAATAGGCCAACAATCGCCCGGAAGATTCAGCATCGGTTCTTTCGCGCGAAGCGCCCATTACTGCTGGGCTTCCGGAATATAAAACCCGGATGGATTGGAGTTTATGCCCGTTGGCATAGACGAAGTTGCCGGGGGCGAATTCCTCAATGGCAATGGCCGCGGAACGGTGAAGGGTTGGTGTGTCATGCACGCCCGGGTCCAGGGAAAAGGTATCGATTGGGAATTGGTAGGCCGGGAAAAGCCCTTGGGTGGACAGATAATTAAGCACATAGGCCCGTTCCGGATCGGAGGTGATTTCAGTAAACGCTCTTTTTCTGGCTCTTGCCTTCCTTTCATCCTTGGTTGGAGCTCCGATGGCGGAAAACTTTTTGAACTCGTCATCGAGTTGCTTGACCCGATACCACCAGAGATCCAAGGAGTCTTTCAAATCCTTTTCAAAAGATTGAACAACGATCTTGCACTCTTCGGGCCCATAGTGCCGTGTTTTCCCATCGCTCCTATCCTTTGTAAAAAGAGCTTCCATTTGGCGCGACAAATCATTGCCCTTGACGGACAATTCATTAACGATGGGTTCGAGGATTTCGGGTTTCCAGCGAGTTGGTTCCCGATCACTATCCAGAAATTCTTTCATGATGACCGGTAATTGATTGGAGAGAGCCGCCAAAACAAACGACCGCAGATGGCGGCGGACAACGCAATGGTTGTCCAGCCGGATTCGTGGCGGGGTAAATTTGCCGGAGACCATCCATTCGGGATTTTCAAAAGTGTGGCGATCGTGGGCCCCACCCGCGCAAAATGTCGACACAAACCCAATCCGAAGTCGCCGGCCGACACGGGCGACGCGTTGAATGTAATTGGCTGGTGTTGGAGGCGCGTTTCGGAGTGCCACGGTCAGAAGAGGGCCGATATCAACTCCCAATTCAAGCGTTGGGGTGCAAACCAATGCGTCTAGTTTTCCCCCCTTGAATTCAGTTTCCCGTTTGGCGCGTTCGGCATCTTCTATTTGCGCACTGTGCTCTTTGACCACCAACCGCTTCGGTGGAAGTTGATACAACCTGACGTAGTAATTCTCCTGATCAAGGGGCGTCTCAATAAGTCGGCCTTCTCTGCAACGGGGATTCGGACAGCCGGGAAAATCATAGGCCCGTCGTGTTTGACACGCGTTGCATCGAAAACCCTTTTCAACTCGATTAAGTCGAATGAACTTGTGATTTATCTGTAGAGGCTTGATTTGGCTCCCCTCGGCCCTCGGGAAAGGAAAACGTTGAACCTCTTTTAGTAATTCATATTTCTTTAAAACAGAAACTACGGAACGGATAAAAGCTTCGGCAGCGTGGCGGTCTCCTCCCAAAATGCGAGAGGTCAATTTTTGAGTTGCGGCCAAATTTCCAACTCTCTCATTCTCTTGAATAAAACCGGTGATGATCCCCCGGAGCGACTGAGGCCGATCTAAAGCGAAAGCTTTGGGCCACTTATCCTTACTTGGGAAACGAACGCCATACTCAGATTCCCAGACACGGAAAGGAAGTTTGCTTGGATCAACGTAACGCTGGAAAAAATCGAAATCAACGGCCCGCCTGGCTCTCATAAAATCCAAGAAAGCACGGGTCAAGCAAATGGCAATTTGTGGAGAAAGCTTTGCGATTTGAGCGGCTTGGAGGAAAGTTGAAACGCGTGCAACCTCATCAAGAAATTCATAATCGACCGCAACAATCCCGAGATTTTCTAAAGAAATACGTTGGCGGGTGAACCGCGTGAACTCATTGGCCACTTCAAAGGTCAGAGCATTCACCCAGTTAACACGCTGGGGTCGTGCAGGGCGCCCTTCTATAACGCCAATAATCTTGAATTCCTCAAAAACCATCTCAGGCAATTCGGAGAGGTGTATCCCATCAGCTCCGGCCGCCAAGACTTTTTGGGCGATAACGTGGCGCAAGGCAAAAGATCGATGTTTGTCGCTCGTATAACCGGCTTGGTGGGCCGCGTCCTGGCGGTTATCGGCAAAAACCAGGAGCTTTCGGTCTCCACCTTCCAGCGAATCTAGATGATGCGTCATGATGGTTGACATCGTTGACGCTGTCCCTGTCCGCAACGGCGAAACGATTTCTCGCCGGATATAGATATCCCGGCACGAGGGACAGGTATTGAGCTTCCCGTGATGAATCAGATAGGGCTCGGATTTTTGATTGCAGTTCGTGCATAGGAGACCCTCTGTCAACCTGCCGCAGGTGAGACAAACATGGGTCTGGTCCAATTTTTCCTCGGCGGATGTCCTTCTGGCCTGCGGCCGTTTGGGCGTGGAATCGTCTCCCCCTTCTTCATCGGTATCATTGCCCGCCAGTTCGTGAATTTTGTGCGTCAGGTAAGCGGTCCTTTCATCGCTGTAAAAATCCGCCGTGCCCTCCGTCTGATTATCGTCACTAACCCGGACTTTTAGAAAATCCTGACCGCAGGTGCGGCAAAGCGCGGCCGCTCGGGCGGCGGAGTGACAGTGAGGGCATTCGTCGGTGCCTTGAAAAAGGAGCCTGCGGCATCGGGGGTTAATGCAGAGCCAGACATCGTAAACCCCGTGAAGGAAAAGGTGTAGTTTGGGCCGTAGGCGGGGAGGATTCCCTTCGTCCCCGATGCTTCCCAAAAGCAAGTAGGCTTCGATTTCGCGTTTGATCTCCTCGAGAGGACTGGAGGCCCTTTCTGTAACCTTTTCGCGGAGAAGGGTCGCGGCCGTCTCGATGGATTGAGGCTGTGAAAAAAGGTCCTCGAGCGCTCGCGGCACGCTGTTCCCCTTAAGAGAAGCCGCAATCCGATTGGGCAAGGAACCCTCTCCCACTGCTTTCTCCCCAACCAGTTTTTCAAATAGGGCCAAAATCTTCGATTCGTCTTCGCAGTCCAGAGCGATTAAATCCTCGTCCGTCAAGGTTGGTGGAGGCGGAGTCGCGAGACCGACCGAAGGAGGAAGGGGGGCCAATTCCTCCCCAATTACCTGGGCGGGCTCAAATCGTTCCCCAAAGAGGTCCGATACAAAATCTGCCAAGCGTGTTGCGCCTTCGGAATCCGAGGCCACTGTGGCGGAGGTGCCAATGCCGATCAATGACCCTCGCGGGATCTGGGCACTGCTTTTGAGGCGGCGAATCAGGCAGGCGATCTCCGTGGCCAGGGCTCCACGGTAAGAATGGAGCTCATCCAAAACGAGGTACCGGAGCGAGGAGGAAAAGAGAGCCCGGTCCTCTTCCCGAACGAGGAGAAACTCCATTTGTTTGTAGTTCGTTAGAAGGATATCCGGGGGATCGCGACGAATTTGCGCCCGCGTTTGGCGTTCGGTTTCAGCTGGTTCTTCCGCGAGGTTGCGGATTGCGGCGTCGCTGTTGCCAGTGTAAAGACCAAAGGAAATGTCCACTCCCGATCCGCGGAGCAAACGTCGGAGGCGCTCCAATTGATCGTTGGCGAGGGCATTCATGGGATAGATGAAAATGGCTTGAACGCCCTTAACCCTTGCACGTTTTCGGCGAAGGATGCCGTCAAACACGGGCAGGAGAAAAGCCTCCGTTTTCCCGGACCCCGTGCCGGTGGTGACGACGAAGGGCTTTTCAGCGCGACCGGTCTCGAGAGCGCGCTCTTGGTGCCGATAGAGGGGGTTGTCCTTGAAAGGCCATTGAATTTTGGCGAGGTCGTCCAGAACCTTGCCTTCAGAAATGAGTTGGCTCAAGGTTTTCCCTTGAAGAAAATCCCGGGATAGGGTAACGAGGGGGCCCTTGACGACGATGTCAGCTTTGTCGATGTAAGCGTCAAATTGATCGCGCAAGAGGGAATCTAAAAACCGGTAGGATGTCTTCAAAAAACGTCGATATTCGCTTTTTAAGTGATCAACAATTTGGGGAATGGCTTTTTTCATGTTATTGACCCATTTGGTTCATTTTTAGGTTTATGCGCATAAAGAATGAATCATTGGCGCATTTGACACATTCTTTTTGGTTCATTCCTTTATAGCCAGCCCGGGAGCATAATGGGAAGCTCTCCCACGCCCAACTAAAACGGCGATTTTTTCCTTAGAAAGCTGACGCATAAGTCGAACAGCCACGGTCCTGGAATAACCCGAAACGCGCCGCACGTCGGCGTTAGTGAGGCGTCCCCTTTCCGCCAAGATCGCACGAAGACGCAGACGAACAGCCTCGTCGTCCAAGGGGAGATCGTGGTCGCCTTCGGTGGGACGAAGCAAATCGATGTAGCGACGGGCCAATCGGTAGGAAGTGCCGCGACCACGGCCCTGGGTTATTAAATACCCACGGTTGCGGAGGGAAGCCAAAATGTCGGCGGCCTCTTCATCCCCCAGTTGAAGGCATTTGGCGGCGGACCAACGGTCCAGGTTGCCCCGTTGGGTAAGAGTTCTAAGGACAATGAGGTCGTTCAATTCAAGGCGCCGCTGTTCTTTCTGCTCCTGGGAAACGAACCGAGCAAAGCCCTTGTGGGTGGAAATGGGGATGGTTAGGCTGACATGACTTTCCACCGCGTCGTACCGCGGAAGCGCCTTGCCGAGGCGAAGAAGCTCCTCATAAATACGGTCCACGCCCAAACCCGCTCGATTGACGAGCCCCGCCTTTTGGAAAACGTCCGCCAACAGGGGGTTGCGGCGGGCCGGAGGGTGGCGAAGAATGTTTTCCGGAGTGACACCGCCAATAAAACCACCGGGGCTCGTTATTTCCAGACGATCTTTGCGGAGGTGAATATAGACGGATTGGCGAAGAAAATAATCGCGGTGGATCAAAGCGTTCAGCACCGCCTCTCGGGCGGCGTACCAGGTCATGTCCGGGAGAGTCAATTCGCCGAATCCTTCGGTGGCCATGGTCATCATTTGAAGGTTGGCCTCCATCAATCGGCGGAGTGCGTCCAGGACGGAAAGCAGGGGGCCCTTCAGGTCGTGGCGGACGTCGTAGGTGGTGGATGTTTTGTAGCGGAGGAAAACGACTTCATGCTGGGGAGCCCAACGGGCCAACGCTCCGGCTTTGCCCAAAATGAGAGATGCCGCCAAGGAGATGCCGCCGTCCCGAATGAGGCCGAGATTTTCAAGGAGTTCAACGTCTGAAAGCTGGTTCAGGGTCTTGTTTTGAGGGGCCTCGGTGTCAATGGTGCGTCGAAGGCGCCGGATTTCCTCTCCATCCAGGTCCGCAAGGGCCGCCCCGGGAAGGGTCTCGGCCGTAAGGTCACCCCGCCCACCGGAAAAGAGAATCCCCGCCAAATCCGAACCTGTGAGGGGTTTGGTTTCTTTTCCGATTCGGATTTTGGCCACCCCCTCGGATGTTGTGTGCGGCGGCATTCCCTTGGGGACGTAAATCAATAGCAGGCGGCCCTCGGGCTCGATCAGTTCTTCAATGTCCACAAGAATATGGGGTTCGGTGCCGTCATATATTTTCTTGCGGAGGTCGGCGGGGCTTAAGTCGCCGACGCCCTGAATGGCCTCGCGGCGAGTCAGTTTGCCGTCAGCCACGCCCATAATGATCGTCCCGCCGCGTTGGTTGGCAAAGGAGACAGCAGTCTCTCTCAGTTCTTTAATTTGGGATTGGTAAGCCCCGGGATGGGTCTCCCAGGGTTTGCATTCAAGGGATTCACCCTCGATGGAGTCAGCCTTGGAACCGCCGAGCTTGTTCAGTAGGGCTTTGATTTCCGCAATTGTATGTCTGGCCACGGATTAATTATACATCATTATACGAATGTGTCAATAATCATTGTTTTTACGCGTGGGCCATTTCATCAAGCGGGGCGCCGGTTTTCCACTCGGCCAGGGGCGTTGCTGGAGGTAGGCAAAAAAGACGGGGCGTTTTCGGGCAAAGACCGGGAAAGTGGTCAAAATGTGTTCAAGATCATCAGGTCTCAGGCCATAGGCCTCTGCTACACTAGTACCAGTAAATCGAATACGGCCGAAGGAGTCTTTTGGGCCGCTTGTTGGTCTCGTACATCGGTATGTAATTGCTCTAAAACATCTCTGGCACGACAGGCTTTTTTTAAAACACGTGAATAGCCCGACTTCCCGGAGCCATTCCCGCCATAAATCACTGTCATCCCACTTTCCGAAAACTCCAATTTCTGATTGTCCGCGATTCGATTGACGTACTTGAGTTCTCGAATTGATTTCAATTTCACAATATTTCCGGCATTCAATCGAACGGGCAAATGTGATTGCGCCAAAGGGTCAGGCTGACGATTTCTGAGACTTCGGCGCTAATAAGTTTTGACCAGGCAGTTGCTAACGAAAATGACCACCCCACCTGAAGCAATGTCAGCCAAGTGGGGGCGATGCCGATTGAAACGCGATTCATGAAGTTGGTTCAAAGGCGA
>Ga0247727_10001106_pt1 | contig 65672 bp, 41 predicted proteins | sample WisWelCaveWW1625_FD_202498 | JGI IMG/M metagenome (GOLD analysis project Ga0247727, IMG submission 202498) | Biofilm microbial communities from Wishing Well Cave, Virginia, United States - WW16-25 | ecosystem: Environmental > Aquatic > Deep subsurface > Groundwater > Cave microbial mat | place... | reverse complement strand
GTCGAGACGGTGGTCATCGGGCCGCACGGCGCCGGCGCGCACGCGGTCGAGGAATGGGTGGAGGTTGATTCGGTGGTGCGGCTGGCGGAGATCCTGGCGCGCGCGGCCATCGATTATTGCGGCTGAGTTAACAGTTTCGTTAGTCCTCAGCCTGCAACCCGGTTCACTGCCGACGCCTAATTTAGGCGGCTCCTGGGAAATAGCTTTTCATCTTTCAACAACGAGCAGCTCCTTCTGGTCGATATCTACTTTTTCAGCCTTCTTCGTCTTACCTTTTGGCTTTACTTGATCGGACTCCGGGCTCGCCAGGAATCGCTCAACAGCGGCAGCCCGAGCCGATTCAACGCTGGTAGCTTCTACGTTCTTCTCAAATCGAACAAAAGACCGGTTCCGAAGAAGCATCGGGGCATAGCGGATAATCCCAGGATCCTTGTAAGGGATGGCGACCGTGTAGTGTCTGATCGCAACCGTTGGTGGCCCGGGGGGTTGTGGCGGCGGAACCTTTTCGAGAACGCCGAACGGGGTAATGTAAACGACTGCGGAAGCTAGGAATCCCCCAAGGAGCCAACGCTGCTTTTCGCGAGTGCCTCGGAACTCGTAGTGAGTCAGAACCAAGCAACCGACCGCAGTCGCCATCCCTAGAACAAGGAATGCAAGAACGAAGTCGCCCCGGATCATCGCGTTCGGATTCACCAAGACACGTCCTGAAGCTTCGCTCCGGGCGGACAATAACCAGATGTCGAAGCTGATGATTCCAATGGCAATGTCGTTTGATGTCTTGAGGACGGCCTCGTAGCTCCTGATCTCCGTCGCGCGAGTGAATATCGACATTACCGTGACTGCCAGAGGAAGCAGCAAGGGCAGTCTGTCAGTGATAAAACTGAAGACACCGAGGCCATGCCAGAGAAGTACATAGACTACGGTGACTAAGACGAGCCCGAGGATCGTTCGGAAAATCCAGTTGGGCATTGTGTTCATGGCTTTTGGGTCTGTGCCCGTCTCGTCCGGGTTCGCGCTTCCTTCTTCCATGTCCCCTCCCGTTGGGTACGAAGCCCCCAAACCAAAGTCGCCTAACGCCCGGCGTCGGCTGCACGCCGATCTTTGGTTATGCAGCGGTCCGCCGCGAGTCGACGATGATACTGGCCGACCACACGACATTAGAATCAGGCGGCGCCTGGTAGCCGTGCGTCAGGTCGTCGAAATACTTCAAGTCTTTTGCTGCCAGGGCATATTGGGCGGTGATGCGATAAATGCCGCGAAAGACCTGACAGACGCTGGCCTGAGACACCGACGCCCCGGCGCGCACTACTGCCGGCCCTATGCTATTCATCTTTACGCGGAGTCGCGTTGTCGCCACGTCAACCAGACTGTCGTGCACCAGATAACGTTTACCGTCCAAGCCATCTACAAACGAGCCCTCATCCGCAACGATATCGGACGCCTGCTCCACGAGAAACCACGATTTGTCTATATCGACTAACGTATTCACTTTGCCGCGGTTTGTGACAGTTGAAGTCAGCGCGAGAAAGCATTCCTCTGGCGCAGGCGCCGGCAATACCCTCCCGCTCACTTTCACAACTAGAGCTGGTTGCGCTTGCGTGGCCAACCATCGCTGTTCGTATTTTCGAAATTTGCCGTACGCCCAGAGGGTCGCGATTACGGCACCGACGATCGTGACGCCGCTCGCAACTATTTGGCTCAGTTTCGCGAGCTCGTCGAGAGTCAGCATCCGGTTTGTAGGATCTCCACCGCGCGACCGTACAGCCTTGGCTCCGGCTCGCCGGGGAACAGCCCCAACGGCGACCGACGTTGTGCCGGCCACGTGTGCATTGCTACGGGTGACAACTCCCAATCAAACCACCGCTCCGCCTCGGAGTCAAGGCACTTTGTTGTTATCTCACCGGCGCGTGGCGCATTAACATGTCCGTCGTGGCGGATCGCCTCCGGGCGGCGTGTTATTATCCGCCCTATGGCCGGCGAAGCAGCGAAAATAGCGATTGACCGCGACTGGGTACTCGCCACCCTCGCCCGCCTCATCCGCATCAATTCCGTCAATCCCACGCTGGTTCCCGGCGGTGCGGGCGAGGCGGAGATCGCCGCCTTCGTCGCCGGCGCGCTCGCCGAGTTGGGGATGGAAGTGGATACCGTGGAGCCGGAGCCGGGTCGTATCAGCGTGTTGGGGACCACGCGCGGCTCGGGCGGCGGGCGCTCGCTGATGTGGAACGCCCACTACGACACGGTGGGAGTGGAAGGAATGGCCGAGCCGTTCTCGGCCGACTTTCGGGATGGCCGCATGTACGGTCGCGGCGCCTACGATATGAAAGGGAGCCTGGCGGCTTGCCTGGGCGGGGCCAAGGCACTGCGCGACGCCGGCGTCCGGCTGCGCGGAGACTTGCTGATCGCCGCCGTAGCGGACGAGGAATACGGCAGCCTGGGCACCACCAGCATCATCCCGCGGCGTTCGGTGGACGCCGCCATCGTCACCGAGCCCACGTCGCTCCAGGTTTGCCTGGCGCACAAGGGTTACCTGTGGATCGAGGTGGAAACCACCGGCCGCGCCGCGCACGGCAGCCGGTTCCAGGAAGGCATCGACGCCAACATGCGCATGGGCCGGTTCCTGGCCGGGCTGGACAAGCTGGAATGCGAGCTGCGATCGCGCCCGCCTCACCCGCTGGTGGGGCCGCCTTCGCTGCACGCGGCGATGATGAACGGCGGCAGCGGCCTGAGCACGTACGCCGCGCGCTCGGTGCTCCAGATCGAGCGTCGCAGCGTGCCGGGCGAGACCGAAGCGCGGGCGATGGCCGAGCTCCAGGCGATCGCAGACCGGTTGGCGGCCGAGGATGCTACCTTTCACGCCACGCTGCGGTCGTTCTTCGTGCGGGAGCCGTTCGAGGTGTCGCCGCAGGCCGCCATCGTACAGGCAGTGGACCGCGCCGCCGAGGCCGTTCTCGGCCGCCCGCCCCTGCACGTCGGCGACACGCCGTGGATGGACGCGGCGCTGCTGGCGGCGGCCGGAGTCGAGACGGTGGTCATCGGGCCGCACGGCGCCGGCGCGCACGCGGTCGAGGAATGGGTGGAGGTTGATTCGGTGGTGCGGCTGGCGGAGATCCTGGCGCGCGCGGCCATCGATTATTGCGGCTGAGCGTTTGCGAACGTCCGCTTGCTTTCGCGCGCGGCTCAGAAAGCTGTGTATACTTGCGACACGGGGGTTCCCATGAGGATCATCAGGGCGTGGAGTTTGATCTCCTTTTTCGCCGGCGCGAGCCTGCTGGCGCAGGAGTTTCGCGGCACGATTCTGGGGCGCGTCGTGGATACGAGCGGCGCCGTCGTACCCGGCGTGCCGATTACCGTCACCAACACCAGCACGAATACTTCGGTCAAGGCCGAATCCGCCTCCAACGGCAACTACACGGTGCCGTTTCTGATTCCGGGTACCTACCGGATCTCGGCGCAAATCACCGGCTTCAAGGCCTTCGTGCGCGACGGGATCGAGGTCCAGGTGCAGGACCGAATCCAGATCGAGATCGTGCTCGAGCCGGGCGTGGTGACCGAGACGGTGTTGGTGAAGGCGGAAACGCCCCTGCTCGAGACCAGCACGGCGTCGGTCGGCGAGGTCGTGGACCACATGAAGATCGTCAGCCTGCCGACCAACGGGCGGAATCCGTACATGATCGCGAGAATCGTGCCGGGCGTTCAGCCCACAGACACCCGGACCTTCACCCGGCCGTTTGACAACGGCGGGGCCTCGAGCATCTCGATGGGCGGAAACCCGAGCTCAAACAACGATGTGCTTCTGGACGGCATCCCGAACGTCGATGCCGGAAATCAGATAGCCTTCATTCCGGCGGTGGAAGCCGTTCAGGAGATGAAAGTCCAGACCAACACGTTCGACACCGAATTCGGCCGCGCCGCCGGCGGTGTGATCAATGTGACCGTCAAATCGGGCTCCAATCAGTTCCACGGCGTGCTTCACGAGTTCTGGCGGAACGACCGCCTGGAGGCCAACGGCTTCTTCAACAACCGCGCCGGCGTCGGCAAGCCGCGGCAGCGTTTCCATATGTTCGGCGCCAGCGCCGGCGGGCCGGTCTATCTTCCGCGGCTGTACAACGGCCACAACCGCACGTTCATTTTTGGCAGTTGGGACAGCATCCGTCAATCGGATCCGACGTCGCTGGTGGCGACGGTGCCGACCGTCGAGCAGAGGACGGGCGATTTCTCCCGCACCTTCGATGCGCGGGGCCGGGCGCTGCCTGTTTTCGACCCGTTCACGACCACGGCGGTCGCCAGCGGCTTCCGGCGCGAGCCGTTTCCGGGCAACCGCATCCCGCAATCGAGGATGGATCCCGTGGCGGTGAACATCATAAAGCTGTTCGGCCAGCCGAACCAGCCGGGCCTGCCTTTTTCCGCCGATCAGAATTTTTTCTGGACCGGCAGCTCGCCGGATAACTATGACGCCTTCATCGCGCGACTGGACCACAACTTTACCGATCGCCAGCGAATGTTCTTCCGCGCCTCGGCCAGCCGCCGGCCGCGCCTCGGCGACGACGACCTCTTCCAGAACATCGCAACCGAATCGAGGTTTCTCAGTCGCATCAGCCGCGGCGCGGCGTTCGACTACGTGAACACGCTGAGCCCGCGCCTGCTGCTCAATGTCCGCTTCGGGCTGATCCGGTTTGGAAACGTCACCGAGTACCGGCCGTCAGACTTCCGGCTGGCGTCGCTCGGATTCCCCGAGCGACTGGCGGGTCAAGTGGTCCAGCAGATTTTCCCGACCATCGGCATCAGCGGCATCAATACCATCGGCCGCTCCGGCCAGGAGGAGAGCCTGGACAATGTCTACACCCTCCAGACCAACATGACGCACATCGGCGGAAAGCACACCCTGAAATGGGGCGGCGACGTGCGCGTCTACCAGGACGTCGGGCTGAACGTCGGCGCGGCCTCCGGCAGCTATTCCTTCAACCAGGCGTTCACGCGCGGCCCCGATCCGCTCGCGACCGCCTCGGTCAGCGGCCATAGCGTGGCTTCTTTCCTCCTCGGCACGCCCAGCGGCGGCAGCATCCCCACGAACGTCGGGCCGGCGTTTCAGAACATCTACTACGCCGGCTACCTACAGGATGACTTCCGAATGTCGTCCCGGCTGACCATCAACCTCGGCCTGCGCTACGACTACGAAAGCCCTCGGACCGAGCGCTACAACCAAATGACGCGCGGCTTCGCGTTCAACCAGGACAATCCCCTTCAGAGCCGCGTGCGTGGACTCGTGTTGAAGGGAGGTCTGCAATTTGCCGGCGTCGGAGGCCAGCCGCGCGGCCAGACCGACCAGGGTCGTCACCAGTTCGCGCCGCGGCTCGGTATCGCCTACCAGTTGAGCCCCAGGGTTGTGATACGCACCGGATACGGCATCTTCTTCGCCGGGACCACGAACCTGGGAGGAGGGACGGCCGCCTCGCCGGGATTCAGCGTCAGCACGCCCATGGTGAACACCATCGACAGTGTCACTCCTCACCATCGCCTCAGCAATCCGTTTCCGGACGGCCTGCTGAGTCCGATCGGGTCGTCCCAGGGGCTTCTCACTCTGGCCGGCCAGGGGCCCGCGTTCGTGGACGTCTCGCGGCCGGTGACCTACACGCAGCAGTACAGCTTCGGCATCCAGTTCGAGCCGGCGCGGAACCTGGTCATCGAAACGGTCTATGTCGGTAACCGGGGCCTGCATCTTCAGAACAACGACCTGCAACTCAACCAGCTCACCGAGGAACAACTGAAACTGGGGACCGCGCTTCTGACGCGCGTCAACAACCCGTTCGTCGGGTTGATCCAGACCGGCACATTGGCAAACCCCACTGTGACGCAGGCGCAGCTCATTCGGCCTTATCCGCATTTCACCGGCGTCACGATGCGGCAGCCCACCATCGGCAGCGCCACTTACCACGCGTTCCAGATGAAGGTCGAGCGACGTTTCGCGCGCGGGCTGACGTTTCTGCTCGGCTACACCAATGCCAAACTGCTCGATGATGTCGGCGGGCGCCAGAGCCACACCAACCTGAAGGCGGAGCGCTCGCTCTCGCTCATCAACCGCCCGCAGCGGCTTGTGATCAGCGGTGTCTGGCAGGTTCCCGTGGGCCCCGGACGCCAGTGGAGTGGCGGCGCCAACCCCGTGGCGCGGAAGATCCTGGAAGGCTGGGAGCTCGACTGGGTTACAACGTTGCAGGGCGGGCAGCCGCTCAACATCACCAGCAGCGTCAACGGCACGAATTCGCAGGGCGGCGGCCAGCGCCCCAACAGCACCGGGCGCTCCGCGATGATCGAGGGTCCGGTCACGAAACGCGTGGATCGCTATTTCGATCCTTTGCAGTTCGTCGATGCGCCGGCCTTCCAGTTCGGCAATGTGGCGCGGACGCTGCCGGACGTGCGCGGGCCGGGGCTGCATAACTGGGATATGTCCGTCGTTAAGACCACGAGCCTTACGGAGAAGCTGCGCCTGCAATTCCGCTGTGAAATCTTCAACACCTGGAACCACCCGGCGTTTGCCAACCCCGGAACATCCTTCGGCACCGGCAGCTTCGGGCGGATCAGCGACATCGCGCACCGGGCAAGCCCCGCGCGGCAGATCATGCTGGCCATGAAGCTGCTCTGGTAGCGCGTTGTGGGACAGGAGTTGTGGGACAGGCCTTGTGGCGCAGACACTCGTGTCTGCCGCGTCGAGACTCGTCTCGACGCCAAGGTGGCTTTTTGTCCGCGCTTCTGTTACCGAGAGTGCCGACGGCACGGCTGCTGCCAGTCGCTGAAGGGCTCAACCGCACGGGAGGCGAACCGGGTTCTGGGCCGGACAGGGGAGATATTCTGGCAGGCGGAGTCTTACGATCACTGGGCCGAGAGGAGCGGTAGCGAGCCAGCGGACCGCAGGCGCCGAGACGAGTCTCGGCGCGGCAGGCTGAGAGCCTGCGCCACGTCGGTCGCTCCGATCCATTGCAAATGTAGAAACTCCAGGGACAGGCCTCCCGCCCTGTCGTTTTCGCCATTCGGTCAAAAGTTGAAGCGCAGCACGAACTCGATCAAACGCCCGCCGGGATCGTTGCTGCCCGAGACGGTGATGTCGCGATAGGCGGCGCGCGTCTGTCCGAAGCCGGAACCGATGGCGGCGGTGTTGACGTCGTTGCCTGCCCCACCGAGCAGGAAGTTCGCCGCATTGAACGCATTCAGAAACTGGGCGCGCAACTCGATGTTCTTGCGCTCGCCCACGCGGGTCTTCTTCAGCAGGCTCAGGTCCCAGCGCGCCTGGGACGGACCATATAAGAAGATACGGGAACCGAGCTCGCCGGCCGCGGTGGGCGGGCCGATGTAGGGCGCGCGCGCGTTCAGATCAGCCAGCGTCTTGCCGCCGACCTCGAACGCCGCCATGGTGTTATCGATCAGCGACTGCGGCAGGAAGTAGACGATCCCGTTGGTCTTGCGGATCTTCATCATCCGCTGCAAGTCCCGGGCGGTCATGTTGTGGAGAATCACCCCCGCGTCGGCGGAGGCATCCTGACCGCTGGCGGAGTTGAACGTCTGGCGCCCGCTGCGCAGATATTCGGGCGAGCCCGACTGCACGCGGGCGACGCCGGCGATTTCCCATCCCTCGAGCAGCTTTCGCGGCAGCGGGTGATGCCAGCGGGAGAGGAAGCGGCGGCGGTCGCCGAAGGGCAGCTCGTAGATCCAGTTCAGCTTCAACCCGTGCCGGATGTCCCACGGCGATGGCCCCTTATCGAGATTTGTCGAGCGAAAGGTGGTCGGCTGGTCGAACACCACCGAGCTGGAGGCCAGCATGTTGGCGAGCGACTTCGACCAGACGTAGCTCGCCTGCACCTGCAAGCCGGACGCCATCCGCCGGCGCAGCTCCACTTGCAGCGCGTTGTAGGTGGAGCTTCCGCCGTTGCGGATGATGAACGAGCCGCCGCCGACCGTGGTGGGGTTCACGACGAAAAAGTTCGCCGGATAGCCGCCCGCGACGAGCCGTCCCATGCGGCCGGTGTTGAACGCGATGGAGTTGGCGAGCGAGCCAGCTTCGCCGCGCGAGATGTTGGTGGCGAAATTGGTGTCGCTCACCAGGCCCAGGGCGGTGGCGATGATCGGAATGTCGGCCTGGCCGGGGAGGCGTTGGTTGCCGAAGTTGACGCTGCGCGAGTCGACGGCACGGGCGATCTCGAGGTTGCGCATTGCCACCCGGAACTCGCCCAGGAAGCCGTTTTCGAAGATGTTCACCTCGTTGAGGTTCGACTGCCGCCACAGCCGCGTACCGTGGTTGCCCACATAGCGAACGTCGACGACGGTGTTAGGCGTGATCTCGCGCTGGAAGCTGAGGGTCCACGACTGCACGTAGCCCATGCGCAGGTTCGGATCGAAGTCGTTGACGCCGTTGCCGGGGAGCACGGGAATCGGGTAGTTCGGCTGGGAGGCCACGGCTCGCGAGGGCAGGGTCGGATCGCGGAAGAGCACGCCGCCGGGCGGGCCGAACTGCGCCGGATAGTTGCTCGGATCCACGGAGGCCGATATCGTACGGCCCTGGTTGGCGCCCCAGAGGCTGATGAACGTGTTCATGCCCTCGCGGATTGTCGAAATCGACCACCCGCCTCGCAGCACCGCTCCGGTTCCGCCGGAGCCGAGCAACCAGCGCAGCGAATTCCGGCGGGCGCCCGGAAGCGACCAGGCGAAGCCGAGCGAGGGCGAAAAGTTCTTTGTGTAGGTCCGATAGGCGCCCTGTGTGCTTTCCACCGGCAGGAACTGCGGGATCGAGCCGGTGAGCACGCCCGGGCGAAACAGGTTGCCCACGCCGGAGATTCCGTAGAGGCCTTCGATTCCCACGCGCGTGTAGGTCTCGTTCAGGTTGACGAACGGCAGTTGCAGGTCCCAGCGCACGCCGTAGTTCCAGGTGAGGCCGGGCCGCATCCGCCAACTGTCCTGGTAGTAGATGGCGAATTCGCGCTGGCGGTTGCGATCCGTCGAAGGGTTCGGGCCGTAGGTCCGCGTTTTCTCGTCGAGCGACACGGAGCGGCCGATGCTGCCGACGCGCCCGGTGAGCATCGCGTACATCGCCGCCGCGTCGGAGCGGTTCCCCGGCGTGCTGTTGGGGAAGTTGCCGGTGGTGAACAGGGAGGTGGCGCCGGTGTTGGCCGGATCGTTGGCCGCCAGGGAAAAGTTGACCGTGGGGATTCTCTGCGCGCCGACGGCCTGCTGCCAGCTATAGACGTGCGTGAAGCTGCCGCCGAAGTTGAACAGGTGCGAGGAGCGGTACCAGGTCAGGTTGGCGTTGCCCTGCCAGAGCGGCGTGTGGCGCCGCGACTGGGTGCTGCCGTTGAACGGCGAGGTGACGAAATTCAGCGTCGGCGCGTAGCCCTTCCACTGGGCGAACAGCGCCGGTACGATCTGCTCGGCGAACAGCACCGTGCCGCCGGCCGCCATGCCGAAGCGCACCTCGCTGGTCACCTGCGGGGCGATCGACGATCGCACCGCCGTCACCGCACTGAACACGCCGCGCCGGATTCCGGCCGTCTCCGGATGGCCCAGGACCGTGCCGGTGCCCGGAAAGATGGGGATGCGGCCGTTCACGCCGTCCGGGTTCGAATTGTAGTACTGGTAGTTGTACACGAACTCGAGCTGATGTTTGGCGGTGAGATTCGCGTCCATACGCAGGGTCGGGAAGCGGCGGACGTTCTGGCCAGGCGTCTGGAAGACGAAATTGTTCCGGTTGTAATCGTTGTTGGTCGCCACGCGGCTGCGCATCGATCCTGCCTGGGAGGTCAACTGCGAGACCTGGTCCAGGATTCCGGCGACCGTCGGATCTGGTGTCGAGGCATAGGGACGGACGCCCGCCGGTACACTGGCGTTGCGGGCGAGCCCGTACAGGTCCACGGTGCGCAGGGCGCCGGAGACCGAATCCTGCCAGGTAAACAGGCCCCGGCGCGCCTCGGGAGTCATCACGGTGAGCTGTGCCGAGCCGTAGGTCTGCGGCAGGTGAAACTCTTCGTGGCTGAAGAAGAAAAAGAACCGGTCGCGGACAATGGGACCACCCAGGCGCCCGCCGAACTGGTTCAGAACAATGCGGTCCCGCGGCAGGCCATCGACGTTATTGAAGTAATAGTTGCCGTTGAACGCCGTGTTGCGATGCTGCCAGAGCAGGCCGCCGTGCCACTCGTTGGTGCCCGAGCGCGTGACGAATCGCACTTGCGCCGCGCCTTCTCCGGAGCTCTCCGCGCCGGGATTGGCGGTGGACACGGTCACTTCCTCGATGGCGTCGGACTTGGGCTGAATGGCCGCGAAGAAGCCGTCGGAGCTCTTCAGCAGATTGTCCTGAATGTTGAGCCCGTCGAGCGTGATGTTGAGGCTGCCCTTGGGCAGCCCGTTGATCGAGGAAGTGCGCGGTGTGCCCGGCGTCTGAGTTCCCGGCTGGGTGAGGATCAGCTCGAGGGCATTGCGCGTGGTGAAGGGCAGCTCGTTGATCTGCCGCCCGGTGATGGTCGAGCTGACCGTGGAGGTCGAGGTCTGCAAGACTTCGGCGCCGCCGGAGACTTCGACGGTTTCGGCCAGCGCGCCGATTTCCAGCGTGACGTTCACGGTCGCCGGCACTCCGGCGTCCACCTTCACGCTTTCCACTACCGCCGTCTTGAAACCGGAGGCGGCCACGCTGACGCGATAGGTAGCCGTGGGGAGCGACGGGATGACCCACTCGCCGCGCTCGTCGCTGGCGGCCGTCAGCGTTCGACCGATCTGGGGAATCGAGACCGTCACCCGCGCGCCGGCCACCGAGGCTCCCTGCGGATCGATCACCGTACCCGATATGCGCCCCGTTGTCACCTGCGCCGGCGCCGCCAGCGCGATGCAGGCAATCCATGCCAGCCCAATCCGATTCATGAGTGGCCTCCCTGCCGGGCGGTTAGCGTCTACTGGCTCATGCCCCGCGCGGCGATCTTCCAGACCGCTTCCACCGCATCCCCGCGCAGGCAGTACATGCGGTCGTAGAGGTTCACGGTGGGATCACAGTGCGGGATGATGAATTCGATGCGGTCGCCGACGTTGAGCGCCGCTCGTTCCGTCGTCAATCTCCCGTGCTCGTCGCCGGCGAAAGCGTAGGTGATGCCGGCCAGGCTCTTCGCCACCGGCGGGAACGGCCGATCGGTGGAGAACGACTTGAAGCCGCCGTCGACGATGGCGGTGGTGTCCTCGGGCTTGCTGACGACCGTGGTGAGCACGGTGAGCGAGTTGCGGAAGTCCTGGTAGACGGCGCCTCCGTCGGGGCCGCCGATGCGGTTGTAGTCGACGTCCATGAACAGGAAGCTGCCCGGCTGGATCTCGGTGATGCCGTCGATTCCCGTATCGATGTTGTAGGTGCCGGTGGAGCCGCCCGAAAGCATCGGACAAGAGATGCCGTTCTTCTCGATCAGCCGACGGGTCTCGACCGCCGGCGTCATCGCCTCCAGCGAGACCTTCCGGCGGTTCTCGAAGCCGACGGTGTGCGAGGCTTGCCCGGCGTAGGCCTGGATGCCGGCGAGTTTCAGGTTGGCGAGCGAGCTGATCGACTGCGCCAGCCCGAGCGCGGGCTCGCCGGGCCGCAGGCCGGTTCGGTTGCCGACGCGCAGATCGATGGCAAGGTGCAGCTTGATCTTCGCCGCCGCGGCGGCGTCGTTCAAGTCGCGCACGTTCTGCGCATTATCGACCACGAACATCGTCTCCGGGCGCCGGCTCGCCAGCCGGATGGCGCGCTCGATCTTGTGCTTGCCGACCACCGCGGTGGTGATCAGCAGGTTGGTGAGCCCGTGCTGGACGAACACCTCGGCTTCGCTCAGCTTGGCCACGCAGTTGCCCACCGCCCCGGCGCGCACCAGCGCCTTGGCGATCTCCGGGCACTTGTGCGTTTTTCCATGCGGGCGCAGCAGGCGGCTGTGCGAGCGGGCGTGGGCGGCCATCTTGGCGACGTTGGCCTCGAAGGCGTCCAGATCCACCAGCAGGGCCGGCGTCGGCAGGTCGTCCTTAAAGAGCTTGCCTTTCAGGTCGCCGCGTTCGAGCAGCTTCTCGATTTCGGCGAAGCTGTAGCCGCGCCTGCCGGCGGCGGACAGCACCGCGGGCCCCCCCAGTGCGCTCATGAGGAAAGTCCTCCTGGATTCCATGATTGCCTCCTCGCGAACAACGATCCGCCACAGCATAGCACAGCGGATGGTTCCCCGCCCGTGGGAAATGTCGCTACCGCTTCGCCGCCGCCTGCCAGTTGGTGACCAGCGTCAGAGGATGGGATTCGGCCTCCGCGGCGGGCTCGGCGAGCAGGAAGCGCCGGCCGTCGCGGGTAACGTCGTAGGTCCAGTAAATCGTGGGTGACGCCATCACGGGTGAAGTGAACAAGACCTCCGGGGCGGAGGACTGGAATGCGGGACTATCGTTCACACTCCCGCTCTTCACACTCGCCGCCATCATCTTGCCGTCCAGGCTCAGGTAGTACAACTCCTTGCCGTCGCCGCGCCAGCGCGGCATGGTGCCGCCGCCGGTCGAGACCTGCCGGCGTGCGCCCGAAGCCGCCTGCCCGGGCGTGAACGCCTGCACATACACCTCCCTTACGCCGCTCTCATCCGATGAGTACGCGATCCAGCGCGGAGCCCCGGGCGAGAAGCTGCCATGCGTTTCCTGAAACTTCGTCTGGAGGAACGCGAAAGGCTTCCCGCCGCCGGACACCGGCAGCACCATGAGGTCGGAGCCGGTCTCTTGTCCCAGCTCCACGAACAGCAGGAAGCGCCCATCGCCGGACCAGTCCTGTACAAACTGAAAAACAGGGCTGTTCGTGAGCCGTTCCGGGTTGCCGGCGCCGCTCGAGGACTTGCGGTAGAGGTTCCTTGGGCCGGCCGCGGCAGAGGTAAACGCAAGGGTTGCCCCGTCGGGTGACCAGACGGGATTCCGGTCAAGACCAGGATCAAACGTGAAGCGCGTGGGGGTGTTGCGTTCGAGCTCGGCGATCCAGATGTCAACGTTGCTCCCATCCTGCCGGCTGAATGCCGCCCGCTTGCCGTCCGGAGACAGGCGGGGAGAGGTGAAGTCGGCGCCGGCGCCCACGGCGCCCATCTCCTTTCCGCCGCGGTCGCGCCACACCAGCCGGCCCAAACCGCCCGTGGCCGAACGGTACACCAGCATCCCGTTGGCCGAAACCGAATACTCAGCCTTATTCATGCCGTCCTGGTAAACCACCGATTCGGCGACCGGGAAGGCCTCGCCGGCCGGCGCCAGACCCTCCCCGTCAACGGGCTGAGCCATCAGCGTGCGCTCGCGCACGAAGAACACGTGGCCGTTGCCGCTGCCCCACCAGCGTGGTGCCGGCGGAGGAGAGTAGGCCGCATTGGAGGCGGCGGCCACAATCCGGCGCGGCTTCTCCGAAGCGTCGAGCGACGCCACCCAGATGCCCGTGTTTTCGGGTTGATTCGTCCGGTTCAGGGAGAGGAACCGCTTGCCATCGGGAAGAAATTGCGGCCAGAAGTGGGCGTTCTCTCCGCGGGTCTGATCCAGCTTGGTCAGAGCGGCCGGCGGGCCGCCCGCCGCAGCCACCCGGTGGATCGCTCGCCCGGTGGAATAGGCCGAGAACAAGATGACGCCATCCGGGTTCCAGGTCCCGCCGCGGCCGCTGTGAACATCACAAATAGTCCGTGCCGGGCCGCCCGAAACTTCGATCTTCTTGAGCTTGCCTGCTATCGTGAAGAAGCCGATCCAGCGCGAGTCGGGCGACCAGAACGGGTAGTAGGCGCCCTCGGCGCCGGCAACGCGCGCGCCTCCATCGAGTCCAGCCGCCGCACCCAGAGCTGCATCCGGCCTTCGGTGCGCGCCGAGAAGGCCAGCATCGTGCCGTCGGCCGAGAGTGCGATGCCCCCTTCATCCAATAGGGCGGAAAGGAAGGCAGTCTTCGGTGGAGGGTTGATGGAAACCTGGAAGTGTGTGCGCGGCGGGCTGGGCTTGAGCAGCCAACCTGCCAGCGCCACAGCGGCGAGCAAGACGGTGGCAGCGGGCCAGAGCCAGCGGCGCTGCCGGTGAGCGGAGTCCTGCGCAGGCGCGTCGCGGATCGATTCCAGCTCGCGTCTCAGGTCCCGCGCGGATTGCCAGCGCTCTTCCGGGTCCGCCTCCAGGCACGCCTTCACCGCCCGGTCCAGCCGCACCGGCTTCAGTTTCTGCCTCTCGGCGGCCGTACGCTTGCCCGTCACCATCTCATAGATCACCGAGCCCAGCGCGTGGATGTCGGTGCGCGCATCGGTCTGGTTACCCTGCCACTGCTCCGGCGCCATGTAGGCCGGCGTGCCCATCACCGCTCCGGCCACCGTGAGGGTCTCCTCGCCGCTCCGTCGCGCCAGCCCGAAATCCAGCACCTTGACGCCGCTCCGGGTGATCATGATATTGGCTGGCTTTAGATCCCGGTGGGTGACGCCCTGGCGGTGCGCGGCCTCAAGCGCCCCGGCGATCTGGATGCCGTATTCGAGCGACTTGTCGAGCGGCTGCGGGCACGGAAGCGTCCGGCCTTCCAGGTACTCCATGACGAGGAAGTCCGTGCCCTCGTGCGAGCCGATGTCGTGCAGCGTGCAGATGTGCGGATGCTGGAGAGCGGCGACGACGCGCGCTTCGCGCTCGAAGCGCTCCCGCAAGGCCGGCGAGGACTGGTGCAGCACCTTGACGGCCACCGTGCGATCGAGCCGCGTGTCGCGGGCCTTGTAGACGGCGCCCATGCCGCCCGCGCCGAGCGGCGAGAGGATTTCGTAATGGCCCAGTCGCGCGCCGGATCCGAGCGGCATGCCGGCGCCTATCGGCCGCGGGCGATGCGCTCGACCTCGCGCATGACGCGGAGCACGTTGCCGCCGTAGATCTTCTGAATGTTGGCGGCGCTGTAGCCTTTTTCCAGCAAGGCGCGCGTGAGGTTGGGGAACTTCGAGACATCCTCGAGGCCGACCGGCGTGCAGCCGACCCCGTCGAAATCGCTGCCAATGCCGACGGCGTCAATTCCGGCGATCTCCACCACGCGGTCGATGTGCGCCACCACGTCGGCCAGCGTCGCCGGGGTGACCTTCAGGTCGTTCTCCTCCATCAGCTTTCGCAGGAGCGCGCGGCGGGCCTGCGGGTCGGCTGCTTCGCGGTTGGCGCGCTCGCGCAGCGCTGCGAACTGTTTCGGATTGCCCCAGGCGGAGCTGTCGGCCGACTTCTGCGAAAGGAACTCGCAGCCGAAGTTGATCTGGATCACCCCGCCTTGTTTGGCGAGCGCGCGGATCATGTCGTCGGTCATGTTGCGAGGGATGCCGGAGAGCGCGCGGCAGGAGGAGTGCGATGCGAAGACCGGGGCGCCGGTGGTTTGCAGGACGTCCCAGAATGTCTTGTCGGCGACGTGCGAGATATCCACCATCATGCCGAGCCGATTCATCTCGCGCACCACCTGGCGGCCGAACTCGGTCAGGCCGTTATGGTGGGTGACCTCGGGGCGATTCATGTCGCCGGAGGAGTCGGCCCATTTGTTGGTGTTGCCGTGGGTGAGCGTCATGTAGCGCACCCCAAGGGCATGGAAGCTCCGCAGCAGGCGCAGGCTGTCCTGGATGGCGTGGCCGCCTTCGATGCCGAGCAGGGCGGCGATCTTGCCCTGTTTGCGCGCGGCCGCGATGTCGTCGGCGGTGAGGGCGAGCGCGAAGTCGTTCGGGTAGCGGCCAATGATGTCGTGGCGGATGGTGTCGATCATCTCCAGGGCACGGTTGGCCGAGTGGTTCCCCTCGACGTAACTGGAGGCGACGTAGGCGGCGAAGAACACCGCGCCGAGGCCGCCTTCGCGCAGGCGCACCAGGTCGGTATGCCCGTCGGTGCGGCGCGGCCCGATATCGAGCCCGCGGACGGTGGCGCTGGTGACGTCGTTATGCGTGTCGACCAGGATCGCCGAGCGATGCACCTGGCGCACCTGCTCGTCGGTGACCTGGCGCGATTGGGACTGCCGCGATTGGGAAATGACGGGCTGGGCGCCGAGCGCCAACGTCAACAAAGAGGCGCCGATGTGTTTCATCCCCTGAGTGTAAACCAGCCGGCGGCTCAGCGCGTGGCGGCGGTGGGAAAACGAGTCGCGGGCGCGGCCAGGTATTCCGGAAGGTGGGCCGGCGTCGTCGATCGCGGGCCTGTGCGCGACGCGCGCCGGCCATAGTTGTACGCCGCCACACCGCCCAGAGCGCCGGCGAAGACGAAGTTCGCCACCGACGCGGCGCCCTCGGCCCGCGGGTGCTTCCGCAGCAGCAGGTATTGCACCAGAATCGCGCCGCCGCTGATGCCCCCCTTGATCGCAACCCCGCGGAGATCGAAACGCCCGTCACGCCCGCGCAGCAGGGGGTTGGCCTCGAGGCGGCCGAAGGAGGAATGCGCGTCGGCGGTGGTGGCGGCCAACAGCGTCACGACGCTCGCGCGCCAGAACCCGCGGCGCCCGTCCTGCGCGAACGCGGTGGTCGCGAACAAAACCAGAACTCCGATACGGCCCAACATAAGCAGAGGACCCTCCGACCGCCGACGACCCGGCGATCCGATACCAAGCGGAGGCGCAACGGCGCCCGACGCACCCAGATAAGTTTTCTAAGGTATTTCCATTATTCATGCGTCAGTGCTTTCCGCAAGTACCAAAGACCACGCAGTACTGGCTACAATCCCGCTACCATGGGGCTATGTCTCAACTCACACGGAGGTCACTGCTGGCGGCCGCCGGCGCGGCCCCGGTGCTGGCGGCCCAGCAAGCCACGCCGCGGCTGAATCTGATCCACATCGGGGTGGACACCTGGGGCGCGCATCAGCTCGGCTGCTACGGTCACCCGGAATACCGCACGCCGAACGTGGACGCGCTGGCGCGCCGCTCGGCGATGTTTCTCGAAGCCTACCCCGAGGTGCTGCCCACCATTCCCTCACGGCGCGCTCTCTACACCGGCCGGCGCATTTTCCCCAGCGACCTGATCTTGCAGCCCGACGACCAGGTACGCATTCGCGGCTGGCACCAGATGTACGCCGAGGACGTGACGCTCGCCGAGACGCTCCGCGAGGCGGGCTACACGACGGCGATCGTCTCGGACGTCTATCACCAGTTCAAGCCGGGCAAGAATTTTCATCGCGGCTTCGAAAGCTGGCGGTGGATCCGCGGCCAGGAATCCGACCGGCTGGAATCCGGGCCGCGCCGCGGAATCGACCTGAGCCGCTACTACCACCCGTCGCAGCCGATCCCGGCGGCCAGGAGCGGGGTGGTGCAGTATCTCATGAATCGCCGCTCCTGGAAGACCGAGGAGGACTGGCTGGCGGCGCAGGCGTTCGGCGAAGCCTCGCGCTGGCTGGAGAACAACGCCGGCGAGAACCAGCCGTTCTACCTGCACCTGGAATCGTTCACCCCGCACGAGTACTGGGATCCGCCCGAGGCCTGGTATCGGAGCTACATGAAGAAGGACTACCGCGGGCCATGGCTGCTGGCGCCGCCGGGCACCACCGAGAAGATGAGCCCGCTCGAGGTAGACCACGTCCGCGCGCTCTACGCCGGCCTGGTGAGCTTTACCGACGACCGCATCGGTAAGTTCCTCCGACGGGTGGAGGAGCTGGGGCTGATGAAAAACAGCCTCATCGTTTTCGTCGCCGACCACGGCACGATGATGGGCGAGCAGGGGCAACTCCACAAGGGCGAATTACGCCTTCGCACGCAGTGCACCCAGGTGCCACTGCTGGTCTGCCATCCGCGCGAAAACTGGGCCGGGCGGCGCATCGGCGGTTTCGTCCAGCACACCGACCTGGCGCCGACCGTGCTCGATCTGCTGGGAGTCAGGATTCCTGACAGGGTGACCGGGGAGAGCCTGCGGCCGCTGCTCGAGCGCGGCATGGATTCCCGCCGCGAGTCGATCGTCACCGGCTGGGGCGAGCACGGGGCCATCCGCACGCGGGAGTGGCTCTACATCGGCCGGTGGAGCCCGGGCAAGCCGTTCGAGGAGCTGTACGACCTGCGGCGTGATCCGCTCGAGCTGCGCAACGTCGCCGAACAGCACCCGACCGAGGCGCGGGAGTTTCGCGCGCGGCTGAAGGAGCACGTCGCGGGCGGCTGGGCGATCACGCGCGGGACCTTCGCCACCAACCTCAGCCCGGCGACCAGCGGCGGGGGCGGCGCCTGAGATGGCCGCCTGCGGCCTGTTCCGTGTCCCGTAAGGTGTGACAGTGAGCGCCGCGGCGTCTGGTACACTATGAAGGTGGGGGATTCTTCGTGCAACCTCGCATGAACTCGCGTTTCAAGTTCCTGATCGTCACCGGTTCCAGCGCCCTGCTGATTCTGATGCTGCTGGGCTCGATCATCGGCTCCAGCAGCGCGGCCGAGGACGCCTATCGGCACTTCGCCGTCTATTCGGAAGTGCTCTCCAAGATCAAAAGCGACTACGTGGAAGAGCCCGACATAAAGAATGTGACGCTGGGGGCGCTCACGGGCTTGCTGGAGTCGCTGGATCCTTATGCCAGCTACCTCAACGCGGACCAATACAAGCAGTATCTGCAAAGCAAGCAGGACCGCAAGGCCGGAGTCGGGCTGATTCTCTCGCGACGGATGGGCTACGTCGGCGTGGTGGACGCCGTGCCCGGATCGCCGGCCGCCAAAGCAGGCATCGCCACCGGCGACGTGCTGGAGACCATTAACCGGGTGGCCACGCGCGACATGCCGCTGGCCTACGCCGAGCTGTTGTTGCTGGGCGACGCCGGCAGTTCGCTGGAGCTGAGCGTGCTGCACGTTCGTCGCGGCGCCGAGGCGCACAAGATCACCCTCATCCGGGCGCCGCTGCGCCACCCGCCGGTTACTTCCCGGATCGAGCGACCCGAGATCGGCTACCTGCAAGTGCAGAGCCTGGAGGCAGGCAAGGTCAAAGACGTAGCTTCCCAGGCCGCCGACTTGCAGCGCCAGGGCGCCAAAAAGCTCGTGCTGGACCTGCGCGACAACGCGGGGGGCTCGCCGGAGGACGGCATTGCGCTGGCGAATCTGTTTGTGGAGAAGGGGCTCATCAGCTACCTCGAGGGCCAGAAAGTGACACGGCAGAACTTCGAGGCGGTCCCGGACAAGGCCACCGTGAAACTTCCGCTGGTTGTCATCACCAACCGCGGAACGGCGGGCGGAGCGGAAATCGCCGCGGCCGCATTGCTGGACAACAAGCGCGCCGAGGTGGTCGGCGAGCGAACCTATGGGGACGCCGCCATGCGCAAGGCGCTCGGTCTGGACGATGGCGGAGCAGTGATCCTTTCCATCGCCAAATACTATTCCCCTTCCGGCAAGGCGATCCAGGACGTGGGCGTCACTCCCTCGGTGCTCCAGGCCGAGCCCGAGCCTCCATCCGATCTGGAGGATGAGGATGCGCCGGCGCGTCCGGCAGTTCCTTCCGCCAAGCCGGAGGAAGACGCCCTGTTGAAGAAGGCCATCGAAGTTCTGATTGAGGGGCCGCCCAAGGTGGCGGGCCGATAAGGCAGATTCCAAAAGTACTGAGAATATGCCGTTGTATGAATATCGCTGCGAAAGCTGCGGTGGCGTCTTCGAGGTCATCCAGAAGTTTTCCGACAACCCGCTGACCGTGCACGAAAGCTGTGGCGGAACGGTGGCGCGGCTGATCTCGTCGTCGGCGTTTCATTTCAAAGGCAGCGGCTGGTATGTCACCGACTACGCGCGCAAATCCTCATCGAAGCACGGTGAGGATTCCGGGAATAAGACCGGCGACGGCGCCAAGCCGGAGACCAAAAGCGAGTCCAAAAGCGAGTCCAAGGCCGAGTCCAAGACCGAGCCCAAGACCGAGAGCAAGCCCGCGGCGCCGGCGTCCAGTTCAGCGGACAAGTAATTTCCGATCCGCCAGCGCGCTCGCCGCGATCCCCACAAGGCTCATCGCGAATCCCGCCAGGACGTCCACCAGGTAATGGTAGCGGCCGTAGACGGTCGCGGTGGCGATCATCACCGCCATAACGACGAGCAGACGCCCGGCCCATCTGTTCTCCGGAAGCACGCGCATCATCGCGAACGCGGCGGAAAATGCTCCCGCCACGTGGGCGCTGGGAAAAACGCTGGTGTGAATCCCCCAGTTGCCGACGAGGCCGGCGTTGAATCGGCGAAACACCGTCTGCACACTGGGTAAATCCTCGCCCGGGAACACGGTGCGCGGCGGCTCGGACGGGAAGAAAGGAAACAGGACGTAACAGCCCAGCACGGCGAGGAGAAACGGAAACAGGAACCTGTCCACACGCGCCCGTCGTCCGCAGGCGTACAAGACCGCAAGCGAGAACGGACCCATCGTGTAGACCAGCGAGTAGGCGATCTCGAGCAGCGCCGGCAGCACCGGGCCGAGGATCTCGATGGCCGTGCGCAACCCCCAGTCGTTGAGCAGGAGCTTGTCCCAGACCACCCAGGAGCGCTCGAGGTCGGTATTCGGATGCGGCTGAGCGAACCAGCCCATTTCCCTGTACGCCAACAGCATCAGCGGCATGGGGTACCAGTCGCGGACGATGCCCAGCAGGCTCCGCCGTCGAAGCGAATCGGTCCAGGCCACGAGCGCCAGTCCGGCCAGGACGGCGAGGTTGAGCGCTACCGTCACGGCGCGGATATCCGGCCTGACGGGCAGGATCAGGGAGACGACTGCGGCGTAGGCGAAGTAGACGGCCAGCACCAACTCGGATCGGCGTAAAAGCTGCATGCGGCCAGCCGGCAAACGCTACAATACCATGAGGCGGAGCCTCCATATATGTCTACAACACGGCGCTATTTCCTGGGGACAGCGGCGGCGGCGGGCGCGGCGCCACAACTGGCGGGGCAGTCGACGGCGGCCAACGACCGCATACGCATTGCGCTCATCGGCGCTGGCGGCATGGGGATGGGCGACGCGCGCATGTCGCTCTCGCTCGGCGGCGTCGAGCTGGCGGCGGTGTGCGACCTCTACGACGGTCGCCTGGCGCGGTCGCGCGAGTTGTTCGGCAACCAGGTGCACACCACGCGCGACTACCGCGAGGTGCTGGCCAGGCGCGACGTGGACGCCGTCATCATAGGCACTTCGGATCACTGGCACGCGCCCATCGCCGTAGAGGCGATGAAGGCTGGCAAGGACGTCTATTGCGAGAAGCCGATGGTCCAGCGTCTGGAGGAAGGCCAGGCGGTGATCGACGCGCAGAGACAGACGGGCCGCATCCTCGTGGTCGGCAGCCAATACGTCAGCTCGATGGTCTACCAGAAAGTCGCCGAGCTGCTGGCGGCGGGCGCCATCGGCGAGCTGAACCAGGTGGAGGCGTGGCTCGACCGCAACTCGGCGACCGGAGCCTGGCAGTATTCGATTCCCCCCGACGCCTCCCCCTCCACCGTGGACTGGGATCGTTTCCTCGGCCAGGCGCCGAAGAGGCCCTTCGACGCGGTGCGCTTTTTCCGCTGGCGCAACTACCGCGACTACGGCACCGGGGTCGCGGGGGACCTGTTCGTCCACCTGCTCAGCGGCCTGCACTTCGCCACCGGCGCGCTGGGCCCGAACCGCGTCTACGCCACCGGCGGCCTGCGCTACTGGAAAGACGGCCGGGACGTGCCCGACGTGATGCTCGCCCTGCTGGACTATCCGAAAACGGACCGCCACCCGGAGTTCACCCTGGCGCTGCGCGTGAATTTCGCCAGCGGCGGCTCGGGGGAGGCGTTCGGATTCCGCTTCGTGGGCAGCGAAGGCGTCATCACCACCGGGATGAACTCGCTCACGCTCAGCAAGCATCCGCGCGAGACCGAGCCCGGCTACACCATCGGCACGTTCCCGCAGGCGACCCAGGACCGCTACCTCGCCGAATACCGGAAAAAATACCCGGAGCAGCGTCCCACGGCCGATTCCATGCGTCCGGACAAGGAAGAGACCTACCAGCCGCCGCGGACACACAACGCGCACGTCGAGCACCATCGCAACTTCCTCGCCGCCGTGCGCAGCCGCAAGCCGTTCCTCGAAGACGCCGAGTTCGGCTTCCGCGCCGCCGGTCCGGCGCTGCTCGCCAACGCCAGCGTCTACGAGCAGCGGGTCTGGCACTGGGACGCGCGGGCGATGACGTGGCGCGCCTGATCCCCGTGCGCTTCCTGTTCGCAGCCGTTGCGGTCGCGGGGTGGCTGGCCGTCTGCTCGTGCGTGAACATCCCGACCACCTACGCGCCCCCCATCCAGCGCAAGCCGATCCTGGGTCCGGAGGTCGGCGACATCGGCCACTTCATCGCGATGAGCGACGCGCGGGCGCCGGCGCACATCGTGCGCGATATCAGCGAGGCCGTCGAAGGCGGCTCCTGGCGGTGGACGCGCCAGTACCCGACGCTGCGCTTCGTCCTGCCGACGACTAAGAACCTGTCCCTGGTGATGGACTTCTCCATCTCCAACGAGACGTTCGTGTTGACCGGGCCGATCGTCATCTCCTGGTGGGTGAACGGCCGGCTTCTCGACAAGGTGCGCTACGACTCCCCCGGCGAGAAGCATTTTCAGAAGCCTGTGGACGCTTCGTGGCTCAAGGCGGGCGCGGACACCGTGGTGACCGCCGAGCTCGACAAGGTCTGGGTGGCGCCGGACGGCGCGAAGCTGGGAATCATTCTCACCCGCGGCGGTTTCCAGCAGTGATGCCCGAAGCCTTCCACATACTCTTCGGTGCTTCCTTCACCGCGCTGGTTTCACTGGCCCTGGGTAAGCTGCTGCTGCGCCGCCTGCGGCTGCGACTGTACCGGATCGAGGAGCACCTGCTCGGTTTCGTCGCCGGCTCGGCGTGCCTGAGCGCGCTGGTGTTCGCCCTGGCCGCGACGCGGCTGGTATATAAGGGAGTCCTTCTCGCCACCGGCGCGCTGATCCTTGCAGTGGCCGTTCGCCAGGGCGTTCATCGCGGCCGCGGCGAGAGCTTCCCTCCCCTTCCCCGATGGTGGCGCGGGATGTTCGTAGCCGCGTTCGCCGTGTTCGGTATCTTCTACTTCTTCCACGCCATGGCTCCAGAGATGAGTCCGGACGGCAGCGGCTATCACCTGAGCATCGTCGCGCGCCATGCACGCGAGCGCGGCTTCCACCAAATCACAACGAACATGTACGCCAACCTCTCGCAGGGAGTCGAGTTGTTGTACCTGTTCGCGTTCGTCTTCGGACGGCACTCGGCGGCCGCGCTGGTCCACTTCTCCTTTCTCATCGTGTTGCCGCTGGAGATGCTCAGCTACGCGCGCCGGTTCGGTTTCACGAAAGCGGGCGTGGCCGGCGCGCTGTTCGTGTTTGTCAGCCCGGTGGTGGGCATCGACGGCTCGAGCGCTTATAACGACGTCGCCGCGGCGACCATCCTGTTCACACTGTTCTACCTGCTCCAGATCTGGGACCAGGCGCGAACTCCCGGATTGCTGGTCGCCATCGGCCTGGTCGCCGGATTCGGCTACGCGGCCAAGTACACCGCCTTCCTCGGTGTACCCTACGCGCTCGGCTTCGTGGCATGGAAGCTGTTTCGGGCGCGACGGCCGCTGCTGGGACCTGTCGCCGTGGTCAGCCTGTGCGCGGCGGCGATGATCGCGCCGTGGATGGTCAAGAACTGGATTCTGCTCGCAAACCCGGTCTCGCCGTTCCTGAACAAGGTGTTCTCGAATCCTTACGTGCACGTGTCATTCGAGGAGGATTACGCGCGGCATATGCGCAACTACGAAGGACTGGCGAACCACTGGCAGATCCCCGTCGAAGTGACGGTGCGCGGAGGGGTGCTGTGCGGGCTGCTTGGGCCGCTGTTCCTGCTGGCGCCGGTCGCGCTGGTGGCGCTGCGGCGAGCCCAGGGCCGGAGCCTGCTTCTGGCGGGACTCGTGTTCGGGCTTCCCTATGCGGCGAACATCGGTACGAGGTTCCTGATCCCGGCTCTGCCGTATCTGGCTCTCGCCATGGCGCTGGCCTTCGCCAACGCGCGCGGCTGCCTGGCGGTGCTGGTGGTGGCGCACGCCGTGATCTCGTGGCCATCCGTTTTGAAGCAGTACTGCGCACCCCACGCCTGGCGGCTCGATCGCATCCTTGTCCGGCAGGCGTTTCGTTTGGAATCGCAAGATTCATGGTTGAGCCGCAAATGGCCGCCGTACCTGGCGGCGCGTATGATCGAGAAGCACGTGCCGCCGGGTGGGCAGGTGCTCGCCTTTTACGGAATCTCGGACTCCTACACGACGCGCACGGTGCGCATCGCTTACCAGGCGGCCTCCAACTCCGTCCTGGGCGAGATCCTGTGGACCCCGCTCATTGGCGACTACCAGCCGCGCCATCGCCGGGAGTTTCGCTTCCCCACCGAGGCGCTGAGGAAGGTGCGGGTCGTGCAAACGGCCTCCGGCGGCCCGGACCAGTGGAGCATCTCCGAGTTCCGCGTCTTCCACGGATTGAACGAGCTGCCTCGCGCGGACCACTGGCGGCTGCGCGCGCATCCGAATCCGTGGGAGGTGCAACTGGCGTTCGACAACAGCCCCGTGACGCGCTGGAAAAGCTGGCAGACGCTTTTTTCCGGCATGTTCCTGGAGATCGACTTCGGCGGGACTCAGACGGTCAGTGCGGTGGTGCTGGAATGTTCCACCGACCAGTACAAGACGCGGATGCGGTTGGAAGCAATGGACGCCTCGGGCGCGTGGAAAGCGCTGGCCGGGGAGCCGGCCGCCAGCGAGGCGGAGCCGCACCTCCGGCTGCGGCGGGCCGCCACCGAGGAGATCAAGGCGCAGGGTGTCGGCTACCTGCTGGTCCACGAGAGCGATTTCGGCGCCCAGGATATGTTGACCAAGACCGAGGCGTGGGGCATCACGCCGCTCGAGGAGAGCTACGGCTTCCGTCTCTACCGGATCGATTAGGATGGTTCCCGTGGAGCACTACTTCCTCGGCGTCGATGGCGGCCAGTCCTCGACCACCGCGCTGATCGGCGATGCCGGGGGCCGCGTCCTCGGATGCGGCCGCGCCGGCGCCTGCAACCACGTCGGCGGCCCGGAGGGGCTCGCGAAATTTCTCGATGCCGTGGAGAGCTCGCTTGCCGGGGCCCGGACCCAGGCGGGTCTGCCGGCGACGGTGGTCTTCGAGGCGGCCTGCCTCGGTTTCAGCGGCGGCGAAGCCGACAAGCGGCGCATCCTGGAGGAGCAGCTCGCAACGCGGCGCCTGATCGTGACCCACGACGCGATGATCGCGCTGGCGGGCGCCACCGCGGGAGCGCCTGGGATTATCGCCATCGCCGGTACGGGATCGATCGCCTTCGGTCGCAACGCCGACGGCCGGACGGCTCGCGCCGGCGGCTGGGGCTACATTTTCGGCGACGAAGGCGGCGGCTTCGACCTGGTGCGCCAGGCGCTGCGCGCGGCCCTGCGCATGGAGGAAGGCTGGGGACCGCCGACCGCGCTGCGGCGCGTCCTGCTGGATGCCGCCGGCGCCGCCGACGCCAACGACCTGCTCCATCGCTTCTACACCACCGAATTTCCGCGGCCGCGCATCGCCGCCTTCGCCGCCCTGGTCGACCAGGCCGCGCGCGCAGGAGACGCGGTGGCGCGCGAGATCCTCCACCAGGCCGCGCAGCAGTTGGCCACCTTCGGCGGCGCTGTCCGCGGGCAGCTCTTCGAGCCGGGCCGGGAGGCGGTGGTGGCGTACATCGGCGGGGTTTTCGCGAGCGAGATCCTGCGCGAGCGTTTTCGCGCGCTGGTGGAGATGGAAGAAGGCAACCGTTTCGGCACACCGGCGTACGGGCCCGCAGCCGGCGCGCTGCTGGAAGCCTACGCGGTCGCCGGCCTCCATCCTTCTCTCAGTCAATTACCGGAGTTGGAAAAATGAAATCCCTTCCTCTATTTCTCCTGGGTTCGCTGCTTCTGGCGGCCTCCGAGCCCGACTGGGCTCGACTGGAGCCGTACGCCGTGGACCTGCTCCAGCGTTATCTGCGTATCCAGTCCGTCAACCCGCCGGCCGATACGCGGGAAGCCGCGCGCCTGTTTCAACAGGAGCTGGAGAAAAACGGCATCCAACCGCGGCTGTTCGAGAGCGGCCCCGACGGCAAGACCAACCTGCTGGCGCGCCTCGCGGGCCGCGACCGAACGAAGAAGCCGCTGCTGCTGCTCAATCACTTCGACGTAGTCCCGGTGGACCGCAAGGCGTGGAAGCTCGACCCGTTCGGCGGCCTCCTTCGCGACGGCATGATCTGGGGTCGCGGCGCGATGGACATGAAAGGCATCGGGATCCAGCACCTGGCGGCGCTGATCGCGCTGCGCCAGGCGGGCGTCACGCCATCGCGCGACATCGTCATGCTTTCGACCGCCGACGAGGAGTCCAACGGCGTCTACGGCATCCAGTGGATGATCAAGAACCACTTCCCGGAGATCGACGCCGCCTGGGTGCTGGACGAAGGCGGCTTCGGCACCCGCGACATACTGGCGCCCGGCAAGCTGGTGTTCGGGGTCGCCGTCGGCGAGAAGCAGGTCACCTGGCTGCGCGTACGCGCGACCGGCGTCGCCGGCCACGGCTCGCAGCCGATCCCGGACAACGCCAACCTCACCCTGCTGCGGGCGCTCGAGAGGGCCATGGCCGCGCCCGACAACGCCCGCCCGCATCCCGTGATCCAGCAGATGATCCGCAACATCGGCGCGCCGCTCGCGCCAAACAAGTACACCAGCGCCATCCAGCGGAACACCATCTCGCTGACCACGCTGGCGGCGGGGGTCGGCTCGCCCGTGAAGGTGAACGTGATCCCATCGTCGAGCGAGGCGTCGCTCGACTGCCGCCTGCTGCCGGGCGTCAACGCGCAGGAGTTCGTCTCCGAGATGCGTGCGCGGATCAACGACCCGCGCGTCACCCTGGAGCTGCTGAACACGCCCGACGACCCCGGCGTCAGCGATCACCGCACGCCGCTGTTCGAGGCGATCCGCCGGGCCATTCGCAAGCACCATCCGGACGCCATCGTGACGCCGATGCTGGTGCCGCATGGCACCGATTCGGTGAAGCTGCGCACGAAGGGCCTGCTCGCGTACGGGCTGACGCCGATGGTGCTCGACCTGGCCACCGCCAGCATGCACACCGACGACGAGCGCATCCCGGTGGTCGAATTCGTCAAGGGCCTGCGGATTTTCTACGACGTGCTGGTGTCGGATTTTTGACTATGGAGGCGTGCCTGTTACAAAACGATCGGGCAGGCCGGGAGGACTGTCCCTGGAGTTTGTACATTTTGGCGGTCTCCGAGCCAACGATGTGGCGCAGACACTCGTGTCTGACGCGTCGAGACTCGTCTCGACGCCAGCGAATTTCCAGCGGCTCAACACACCAAATGTCCGTGCCCAATTCCGCCGCCGTCTCCCACATGAGCACCCCGAGGGCCAACCACGTTCACGCGCTGCTGTTACCGAGAGTGCCACCGGCACGGCTGCTGCAGTCGCTGAAAGGCTCAACCGTACGGGAGGCGAACCGGGTTGCGGACCGCAGGCGCCGAGACGAGTCTCGGCGCGGCAGGCTGAGAGCCTGCGCCACGTCGGTCGCTCCGATCTCATTGCAAAATGTAGAAACTCCACCGACAGGCCGGGAGGCCTGTCCCACATGAAGCTTTCCATTCGCGATCTCGACCTGCGCGGGAAGCGCCTGTTCCTGCGCGTCGACTTCAACGTGCCGCTGGCCGACGCCGGCCGTCGCATCAGCTCCGACCAGCGCATTCGCGCCTCGCTGGCGACAATTCAATACGCGCTCGAGCAGGGCGCCGGGCTGATCCTCGCCAGCCACCTGGGCCGCCCCAAGGGAAAGCCGAACGCCGGGATGAGCCTGCGGCCTGTGGCCGTGCGGCTGGCCGAGCTGCTGGGACGTCCCGTTCGGATGGCGCCGGATTCGATCGGCGCGGAGGTGGCCGCCATGCTGCCGGCGCCGGGCGAAGTCCTGTTGCTCGAGAACCTGCGTTTCCACGCCGGCGAAGAGAAAAACGACGAGGAATTCTCGCGCCAACTGGCCGCCCTGGCCGATCTCTACGTCAACGACGCCTTCGGCGCGGCGCATCGCGCGCACGCCTCCACGGTCGGCATGATCCGGTTTCTGCCGCAGGCGGCCGCCGGCCTGCTCATGGACAAGGAGCTGGAATACCTCACGCTGGTCACGCGCGAGCCGCCGAGGCCGTGCGTTGCGATCCTGGGCGGGGCGAAGGTTTCCGACAAGATCGACGTGATCCGGAACCTGATGAAGTTCGTCGACCGGATTCTGATCGGCGGCGCGATGGCGTACACGTTCCGGCGGGCCCAGGGCCGGTCCGCGGGCCGGTCTCTGGTGGAGGAGGACAAGATCGCGCTGGCGGGCGAGCTGATGCGGGAGGCGGGCGTGCGCCTGCTGCTCCCCGACGACCACGTGGTCGCCGCAGAGATCCGTGAAGGCGCCGCGCACCAGGTGGTCACCGAGATCCCCGCCGAGGGCATCGGTGTGGACATCGGGCCTGCCACCGTCGCGAAGTTCTCCGCCGTGATCGCCGAGGCGAAGACGATCATCTGGAACGGCCCGATGGGTGTATTCGAGAAACTTCCGTTCGATCGTGGCACGATGGCCATCGCGCGGGCGGTGGCGGATTCGGGAGCGGTTTCCGTGGTCGGCGGCGGCGATTCGGAAAAGGCGGTGCAGGTGGCCGGCGTCACGGACAAGATCAGCCATATTTCAACCGGCGGCGGCGCCTCGATCGAATTCCTGGCCGGGCGCCGGTTGCCGGGAGTCATGGCTCTGACGGATAAATAACGGAATGCCCGCGGTGATCTCCAGAAGAAAGTTTCTCGCGCAGGCGGCGGCCACGACGGCGGCGGCCGCCCCAGCCGAGCGACGCCTGAAGATCGTGTCGGTGAAAGCCGCCGCGCTGCCGCTGTTGCCTGTGAGCCGCTTCGGCACCTCGAAATTCACCTCGGACTTCGACCCGGCGCGGTGGCGCTGGTTCGGCCCGTTCTCCCAACTGGCCGGCTCGATGCTGGTGCAGATCCGCACCGAGGAAGGAATCACCGGATACGGGCTGGGCGGCGGCGGCGGCGCGGCCGTGTACATCATCGAGCACCACTTGCGCGACCTGCTGGTGGGCGCCAACGCCGGCAACGTCGAACTGCTGTGGGAGCAGATGTTCGCCTCGAGTTCCTTTTACGGCCGCCGCGGCCTCGCGATCATGGCGATCAGCGGCATCGACCTGGCGCTGTGGGACATCGCCGGTAAGAACGCCGGCGTGCCCGTGTTCCGCCTGCTCGGCGGCGCGGCCAAGGAGAAGGCGCCCGCCTACTACACCGGCGCGAACATCGATCGCGGCCTGGCGCTCGGCTTCCGGGCCTTCAAGCTGCCGGTGACGCTCGGCGTGACCGACGGCGCGGAGGGCAAGAAACGCATCGTGGCGCAGCTCACCGAGGCGCGCAAGCGAATCGGCGCCGAGGCGCTGCTCATGATCGACTGCCTGGCTCGTTGGGACGTGCCGTACACGCTGGAGATGGCGGACCGGCTCGCCGAAGTGCGGCTGCATTTCATCGAGGAGCCGCTATGGCCGGACGACCTGGACGGTTACGCGCGGCTGTGTCGCGAAGTGCGCGGCACACGCATTGCGAGCGGCGAGCACGAGTACACCCGCTACGGCTTTCAGGAGCTGATCCGCCACCAGGCGGCGCACATCCTTCAGCCGGACCTCACCTGGTCGGGCGGGCTGACCGAAGGCCGCCGCATCGTCACGCTGGCAGCGGCGCGCGGGTTGCCGGTGATCCCGCACCGCGGCAGCAGCCTGTACGGGATCCACCTGGTGGTCTCGAGCGCCGTATGCCCGATGGCGGAAAGCTTCGGCACCGGAGAGCCGGGCAACGAGGTGATGGAGGCGATGACGCCGCGCTTCGAGAACGGCTTCTACTTTCCGCCGGAGAAGCCCGGCATCGGCGTCGAATTGAGCTCCCAGATGCTGAAGAGACACGCGCCGTCCCTGCTGTGATACTCTCCGGAGCATGAACCGATTCACAGCCTTGTCCATGGCCGTGGCTTGCGCGCTGCCGCTCACCGCGCAGCTCCACCGCTTCACCAAGGAGCAGATGGTGGAGTACACCGTCAAGAACCCCTTCGAGCGGTTCGACGACGGGCGCCCCAAGGTTCCGGATTCGCTGCTGGCGAAAGTCAACGGCCTGTCGGTGGAAGAGGTGTGGGGCGTGTTGCCGCGCGCCGGCTATCCCAACCAGTACGAGGGCCGGTGGCAAATCTTGCATCCCGGCAAGAAAATGGTGGGCCGAGCCGTCACCGTGCAGTTCATGCCGCTTCGCCCCGACCTGAACGACCTCATCCTCGGCGGCTTCAAGGCGCGCGGCCACCAGGGCGCGGCGCACCAGTGGGTGATCGACCAGCTCCAGCCCGGCGACGTGCTGGTGGCCGACGTGTTCGGCAAAGCCGAAGGCGGCACCATCATGGGCGACAACCTGGCGACCGCCATCTATTCCGCAACCAAGGGCGGCGGCGTGGTGGTCGACGGCGGCATCCGCGACCTGGAGGGCATCGCTCCCATCGACATGCCGGTCTACTACCGCCACGCGCACCCATCGGCCATCGGCGGCGTCATGCTGACCGGCTACAACATCCCGGTGCGCATCGGCGACGCCACGGTGGTCCCCGGCGACGTGGTCTTCGGCGACCGCACCGGCGTCTACTTCATCCCACCGCACACGGTGGCCCAGATCGTCGATCGCGCCGAGGAGACCCACATCCACGACGAGTGGACGAAGATGAAGTTCCTCACCGGAAAGTACAAGTCGAGCGAGCTCTACCCCACCCCGCGCGACCCGAAACTCCGCCAGGAGTACGAGGAGTATAAGAAGAAGAAGCTCGGCAAACAATAGCGGGTTCTGGCCGCGAGCGTGCGTAGGTCGGTGCCCGGCGCGTCGAGGGTCCCCGAGGAACTCACAAGAGCGCCGTGAAATCAGGAACCGTCATGCCCGACAGGCGAATCAAAGTGCGCAGCGTCCCGGGCGCGAGTTCCCGGTGCTGAGGAACCGACAGGCTGGCAGCGTGTCCTCGCTTAACGAGAATGACGTGACTGCCATGCTGGCGGTCCTTTTGCCAACCCGCACGCTCGAACGCCCGCACTGCAACAGCGCCTGAAACGGCAGGAAGGCCAGCCATCAGACGGGCACGTCCACCTCGCGAACAGCAACGGTCAGAGGCATGCCGTGGGCTGCTCGCGCCTCCAGGCACCCAGCGATCGCCTCACGAATATTGACCAGGGCCTCTTCCTCCGTTTTCCCCTGAGAAACGCAGCCGGGAATGGCAGGGCACTCGGCGACGATCATGCCCGTTTCGTCCTGTTCCAATGTCACCAGTAGCTTCATGTTGCTCTGCGTGCGGGAGCCGCCCGCCCTGGAATATAGGTTACCTCCTCTCACACCGGCCACGTCACATTACTAGCAACACGCTTCGGGTGGCCCTATCCGGCGAGACCCAGGCGACGCAGGACCGCCTCAAAACGGGGATGGGGTCGAAGGCTCCTCATCCGGGGGTCCGAGTTCAGCCAGGTAACCCAGAACGACCGTTCTTCGAAGGCGGCTTCCAGCGCATCCAGTGCCTGTTCGGTTTCGCCGAGTGCGTTGAGAATCATGCACCGGAAGTACGAATCCCGGACTTGCTCCAGCATACGCCGCGCGTCCTGGTGGCGGCCGGCCACCGCATAGGCGTGACCCAGCCAGGGAACCGCGATGGGATAATTCGGGGCGGAACGCTCCAGCATCCGCACAGCTTCCTCGCACCTGCCCAGGAGCAGCGGGACGATGGAGCCGAACCCCAGTGCCATTGGGTAGTCCGGATCCATCTCCAGCGTTTTCCGGAACTGTTCATCGGCCTCCTCCAGCCGGTCTCCCCAACATAGGACCATACCGAGGTATGTGTTGCCCAACAGGGAAAGGGGGTCGATCTCCAACGCTTTTAGGCAGACAGTCACAGCCTCATCGGGGCGGCCCATGGTGAACAAGTAAAAGCTGTACAGGAAGCCGCCCATGGTATAGCTGGGGTTCAGCTCCAGCGTGTGCCGGAATGCCTCCTCGGCTGCCTTCCATTCCCAGTCGAAGCCCCACAGAACCAACGCTCGGGAAAAGTGGGCTTCGGCGAGCCCGGGATCGAGCTCCAGGGCCTTGGCGGCGGCCTCCCGCGCCTGCGCGATCATCTTGCCGGGTGACGCCAGCGTGTAGATGCTGAGGTAGCAATAGGAATCCGCCAGGCCCGAGTAGGGGAGCGCATAAGCGGGGTCGATCTCGATGGCGCGGCGGAAATAGTCGATCGCCTTCTGGAAGCCGTCGGCGCTGCGGCGATACCAGTGATAGCGGCCCTTGAGGTAAAGCTGGTAGGCCTCAGTTTTCCCGGTGGCGCGCCGGGCCAGCAGCTTCTGCTCCTCACCGCTCAGCCGCACGCGCAGCTTCTCGGAGATCTGGCGCGAGATCTCCTCCTCGACGGCGAAGATATCGGCGAGCTTGCGGTTGTAGCGCTCTCCCCAGAGCTGGGTCTGCGCGGCCACATCCACCAGCTCGGCGCTGACCACCAGCGTTTCGCCGCGCTGTAGAACGCGCCCGGCAAGAACGGAGCGCACGTTCAACTCGCGTCCCACCGTCTGCGGGTCCGCGTCGTCGCGGCCCTTGAAGCGGAACATGGTGCTGCGCGGGATGACTCGCAGCTTCGGCAGTTGCGCCAGGTTGTTGATGATGCTCTCGGTGATGCCGTCGCTGAGGTACTCGGTGTCCGGGTCGCGGCTGGCGTTGACGAACGGCAGCACGGCGATGGAATCGATGGCGCCCGTGGCCGCCTCCGCCGGCGCGTGGTGAGCCGGATGGCTGTCCGTCGCCGTCGCCCGCAGGGCGAAAGCCAGATCACGGGCGGACTGGAACCGCTGCTCGGCGACCTTCTCCAGGCACCGGGCAACCAGCCGCGCCAGCTCCGGTGGCAGCGGCGGCCGGTCCGCACGGGCAAGCTCCGGGGGCGCGTCGCGCAGGATTGCCGACATGGTCTCGGCCCCGCTCGCGCGCTCGAACGCCCGGCGCCGGGCGAGCATTTCATAGAGCACGCAGCCGAGCGAGAAGATGTCGCTCGCCGGCCCGGCCGTCTCTCCGCGCACCTGCTCCGGCGACATGTAGCCCATCGTGCCGAGCACCGTACCTGCCTGCGTCCCGGCGCCGAGGTGCAGCGTGGCGGTGGCGGTTTCCGGGTCGGGGGCGACAAAACGAGCCAGCCCGAAATCGAGAATCTTCACCCGGCCGTCGGAGGTGAGAAAAATGTTGTCCGGCTTCAGGTCGCGGTGGACGATCCCCTTGGCGTGCGCCGCCGCCAGACCGTCGGCGAGTGCGGCGCCGATCTCGACCGCCTTCTTCCAGTCGAGCCCGCCGGCGGCCAGCCTGGCGCGCAGAGTTTCGCCCTCGAGCAGCTCGGTGACCACGTAGCAGACGCCCTGGTCGGTGCCGATGTCATAAACGGTGAGGATGTTCGGATGCGAGAGCGCCGCCACCGCGCGCGCCTCACGCTGGAATCGTGCCAGGGCTTCTGCGTTGTCCGCGAGGCTCTCGGTAAGGACCTTCACCGCCACGTCGCGCTCGAGCCTGGTGTCGCGGGCGCGCCAGACTTCGCCCATGCCGCCGGCGCCGAGCGCCGCCACGATGCGGTAGGGTCCAAGCGTGGTTCCGGGGCCGAGCGACATCTTGCCATTGTACAAGCTGGCCGAGTACTTCAGACAGAGCCGGTAGACAGGCGAGGACGTCTGTCCCTGGAGTTTCTATAGCGACCGACGTGGCGCAGGCTCTCAGCCTGCCGCGCCGAGACTCGTCTCGGCGCCGCGGCCCGCCGGCTCGACTCCGCCTGCCAGAATGACTCCCCTGTCCGGCCGCAGAACGCGGTTCGCCTCCCGTGCGGTTGAGCCTTTCAGCGACTGCCAGCAGCCCCGCCGGTGACCCAACTCCGGTGACAAAAGCTACCTTGGCGTCGAGATGAGTCTCGACGCGGCAGACACGAGTGTCTGCGCCACATCGTTGGTTCGGAGGCTGCCAAAATGTACGGCTCCGAATTATCGCGCACCCTATCGACGCGGCCGCAGCCGGTTCTCGTACCACACCACGTTCCGGCTCTCCTGGCCGGCGATCAGCACATCGAGATCGCCGTCGCCGTCCATGTCCACCAGGCGGATGTCGTAGGCAGCCTGGTCCTGGTGGATGTGGTGGGTGGTGAAATTTCCGCGGCCGTCGTTTTCAAACCACGCGGCGATGCGGGAATCCTTGGCGCAGGTGGCGGCGTCGATATCGCCATCGCCGTCGATATCGCCGACCTCGAGCGAATGCGGCCCCACCAGCGTAGTGTCGATCTCGTGCGGCGTCCAGCGCGGCGTCTCGTACCAGACCACGCCGCGCCCGTGTCCGCGTGTGGCGATAAAGTCCGCCTGCCCGTCGCGATTCACGTCGGCGACGTGGATGTTGGTGGCGCCCTCCTGGCCGGCGGCGATCGGGTGCTTGCGCCAGGGGCGCCGCAGATCGGCCGGCTGCTCCCACCATGCGAACCAGTTCCCGTCGGGCGGCGTCTTGGCCGCGCTGGCGATGTCCGGCCGGCCGTCGCCGTTGACGTCGCCGAAGCCCAGGTAGTGGCTGAGTCCGGGGGCGTCGCGGTCGGCGAAAACGAAGCGGTCCCAGCGCGGGGCGGCGCGCGGCTTGGCCGGCACGCGGAACCAGGCCAGCGAGTTGGGAAACGCGCCCGCCGGCTGCGCGCTGTTGCCGATCAGGTCGGGCTTTCCGTCGCGATCCACGTCGCCGGTGATCAGGCCGTGGATTCCGTTGACCCCGCCGGCCTCCACGCTGTCGACCACGTGGTAGGCCCAGGCCTCCCGCAGCGGATCGCGCGGGCGCTCGAGCCAGAAAATCAGCCCCGGGGTGTAGCGCGCGCCGATGTAGTCCATGTCGCCGTCGCCATCCACATCGAGCACGGCGCTGTGAATGGCGTTGACTCCTTCGTGCAGCACCTTTGCCATCCAGTCCGGCGCGGCGTAGAGAATCGTGCGGCGGCTGTCGATGTCGTTGGTGATCACGTCCGGGCGGCCGTCGCCGGTGAAGTCGGCTGCGATCGCGGTCTGGTTGCGGAACCCGCTGGCGACGACGTGGCGCGGCCACGCCGGCTCGGTCTCATTCCAGTAAATCTTGATGTTCTGCGTGGCGCGGCCGACGGCGATGATCTCCGGCCGCCCGTCGCCGTCGAGGTCTTCCACGGCCAGGTCTTCGGCGGCCATGCCGCCGTCATCGATCATCGTCTTCGCCCACTCGCCCGACGCGCCGCGCGAGTACACGGCCACACCGGGCGGCTTCATGCGCCAGCCGGCGGCCAATTCGTCACTGCCGTCGCCGTCGAAGTCGCCCCAGCCGAGCGCGTGGCCGCCGGTGAGCTTGCTTTCGATGACCGTGCGCCGCCAGAGCGCGCCGGGAACCGCCACCGGCTGTGGCTGGGGCGCCTTCTGCGGGTCGGGCGCCGCGACCGGCTCCTCGTAGATGACGATGTTGTTGGCGTGCCATGGTTCCACCGTGGCCAGGTGGCGGATGCGGTTGACGCGACCGAGCTTGATCTCCCCGGGTTGGCCTTCGCCCAGCTTGCGGCGCGTCCAGACTCCGCCCGGGCCGCGCTTCAACGCATGCACGCCTTCCTTGCTCGCCGTCCAGATCTCCCCGCCTTCGACGATGAAGTTGTGGACAATGTGCAGCGAATCATCGGCCACCTCGACCGGCCAGGGCTCACGCGCCGGATCCTTCGGTACGCGGTGAACCAGGATGCGCGCCCCCTGCCCTTCCCAGTCCGGCCCCTTGGTGAGGCGGCCGTGCAGAGGAACCACCACCAGCTCGGCGCGGCCGTCGCCATCCACGTCGCCCCAGCGGATGCGGTGCAGCGTCGGCTCTTCGCCGAGCGGAGCCAGCGTCCACGGCGTCGACGGAGTCTGGCGCAGCCATTGCAGCGTACCGCCTCCGGTGGTGTTGCTCGGCTGCCAGTCAGCCCCGACGGCCACGTCCAGGCGGCCGTCGCCGTCGATGTCGTGCGCCGCGATGCACACGTTGTCTTTTTTGGTGCCGCCCTCCAGCACCACGTGCTGCTTCCACGAGGGATTCTCGTACCAGGCCACCTGCGTGGGATTGATGGCGACAATGTCCGGCTTGCCGTCGCCGTTGACGTCCGCCGTCAGTACGGCGTACACCACGCCGAAATTGCGCTGGATCTCCTGCGCGCGGAAGCGAAGGTTGGCCGCCTCCGCGGCCGGGCACAACGCCAGCAGAGTCGCCACCGTCAGCACGTTTCGCATAGGGACAGCATATCGCCGCCCGTGATATCCTGCATCCGATCGAGGTTTCTCCATGAGCACTCTGCGTGTCATTGTTTATCTGGCCGCCGCCGCGGCGATCTCAGCGGCCACCAAGTGGACCGTCGACGACGTGCTGTTCCAGGAGCGGGCCGACCAGGTGGAGCTATCCCCGGACGGCAGGCTGGTCGTCTGGGTGAAGTCGCAGATGGACCGCGAGAAGGGCGAGTCCGTCTCCCATCTCATCCTCCGCAACCTGGCCGAAGACTACGAAGTGCAGCTCACACGCGGCGCCGACAACCACTCCTCGCCCAGGTTCTCGCCCGACGGCAAGCGGATCGGCTTCCTCAGCGCCCGACGGCCGCCCGCAGCGCCAGGCTCGGCATCCCCCGCGCCGGGGCCAGGCACGGGCGCAGGGCCGGGCGAACAGGGCGGCGGCATGCAGGTATGGCTGATCGACACACGCGGCGGAGAGCCCTACGTTCTCACCCGCGTGGAGAAGGGCGTCCGCTCTTTCGCCTGGCTCGATAACGACACCCTGCTCGTGGCCGCCGCCGAGGACGCCAGCCTGTTCGAGCAGCGTACCAAGGAGCGCAAGGACACCACGCAGGTGGTCGACGACGAGGAACACGCCCCGCCGGTGCGCCTGTTCCGCTTCGAGATCAAAGGCCGCGGCCTGACCCGCCTCACCACCAACACCGACTGCATTGCGCGCATGGCCGTCTCCGACGACGGCGCCTGGGCCGTTACCATACACGATCGCAGCCTGCGGTACACCTGGGACCAGAAGATCCGGCCCTTAACCTTCCTGCACGACCTCAAGAAGGGGACTGCCACGCAGCTTTTCACCGACGGCAAGCTGCTGCCGTCGCAGATCGCCTTCGACCTGGAGAACAAAGGCTTCTATTTCTCGGCGCCCTACACCACGCACCCCGTTTACAACAACGCGGCCATCCAGGTGCTCTATTACTACGAGCTGGCTTCCGCGAAGCTTACCCAGGTGCCGCTGGATTGGGGGAACGCGCTCGGCGGCAGCTTCACACCGACCCCGACGGGATTCCTCGCGCTGCTCGCCAACGGCGCTCGCCACAAAGCCGCGCTGTACACGCGCGCGGGCGCCGGCTGGAGCCGCGCGTGGATCGAGGGCGAGCACGCCGCCAACCTGTTTGCGCTCGAGGCGAGCCGCGACGGCAAGACCGTCCTCTATCGGCACTCGACCGCCAGCACGCCGGCGCAGTGGTATCGCGCGTCACTCGTTGGCGCCGGCTTCGCTTCGCCCAAGGCGATCACGTCGTTGAACGGCGGGTTCAAGAAGAAGACCATTGCCCGAACCGAGCTGGTGCACTGGAAAGGAGCGCTCGACGAGCAGGTGGAGGGAGTGCTCTACTACCCGCACGATTTCAAGGCGGGCCAGAAGTACGCCCTGATGGTGATGATCCACGGAGGCCCGCACGGCGCCGACCTGGACAACTTCAACGAATCCTGGAGCAACCCCGTCAACCTGATGGCCCAGCGCGGTGCCTTCGTTCTCAAGCCCAACTACCACGGCAGCGCTCTCTACGGCCTCAAGTGGGGCGAGTCCATCTCCGGCGGCAACTACAACGACCTGGAATGGGTGGACGTCGAGCGCGGTGTGGATTCGCTCATCGCCAAGGGGCTGGTGGATGCCGCCAGGCTCGGCATCATGGGCTGGAGCAACGGTTCCATCATCACCATCGAGGTCACCACGCGCACCACGCGCTACAAGGCTGCCTCCGCCGGCGCCGGCGACGTCAACTATGTCAGCGACTGGGGCAACTGCGCCTTCGGCCACGCCTTCGAGCACTACTACCTGGGCAAGACCCCGCTGGAGGACCCGCAGCTCTACATCAAGAAGTCGCCGCTCTATCGCATGGGCAACGTCCTCACGCCGACCATCATCTTTTTCGGCACCGAGGATCGGCAGGTCCCCACCGAGCAGGGCTGGCAGCACTACCGCGCGCTCCACCACCTGGGCAAGACCGACGTCCGCTTCATCCTGTTCCCAGGCGAAGCCCACTCACCGCGCAAGCTGGTCCACCAGCGCCGCAAGCTGGAAGAGGAGCTCGCCTGGTTCGACAAGTATTTATTTCGCACCGCTGCCGACAAGAACGAAGCGCTGCGGCCGGAGTCGCCGCTCTCGGCCGTGCTGAAGCGCAAAGGGCAGGTTCCGGAGACGGTGGCCCGCGGGGAGATCGAGATCGGCCGCTTCGAAGTGACCCGCGCGCAGTTCGCCGCCTTCGACCCGGGTTACAAGTTCCCGCCCGCCACGGAGAACCATCCCGCGAGCGGGATCGGCTTTGACGCCGCCAAAGCCTACTGTGCCTGGCTTGCCAAGACCACCGGCCGGCAGTTCCGCCTCGGAACCGAGGATGAGATGAAGGAGATGCTGAAGGCCTCACGCAGCGAGAACACGCTGGATGGCTGGGCCGCCTACGCGGTCAACGCCGACGACGCGCGCAGGCTGGCTTCGCTGGTGGAAGGACTCGGCGCCGGCGCGCTCCTGAAGCCCGTGGGCAGCCTGGCCGGCAGCGGCGAGGATCCGTTGTTCGATCTCGGCGGCAACGCCGCCGAGTGGGTCATCGCCAAAGACGGCACGGGCAAGGCACTGGGCGGCAGCGCCGACAGGCCCGCCGACCCCAAGGGCAATGCGACTGCGCGCCCGGATTACGTCGGCTTGCGCGTCGTTGTCGGCGCGGTCGTCCCGGCCGCGAAGGATTCGGAAAAGTGAAACTCCTTGCGCCTGCTCTGATCGCATTATGCGCCTCGGCGGCTTCCGCCAGGGTCCCGCTCACCTTCGAGACCAACCACGGCCAGGCGCCCGAATACGTGCAATATCTGGCGCGGTGGAACGGCTCCTGCATCGGCCTGACGGGAACCGAAGCGCTGTTCACGTTCCGCGACGGCGCCATCGTCCGCATGCAGTGGCTCGGCGCCAACGCCGATGCGCGGGGGGAAGGACTCGAGCCGCTGCCCGGTCGCAGCAACTACTTCCTCGGCTCGGACCCGAAGGGCTGGCGCACGGACATCCCGCACTTCGCGCGCGTCGAGTACCGCGACCTCTATCCCGGCGTGAACCTCGTCTACTATGGCGTGCCGGGCAAGATCGAATACGACCTGGTCGTCGCCCCCGGGGCCGATCCGCGGCAGATCCGCCTGGCGTTCCCCGGTGCGAAGGTGCGGCTCACCCGGGCGGGCGAGCTGGTGGTGCGCGCCGGCTCGCGCGAGATCCGCCACGAGCGGCCGTTGGTCTACCAGGAAGTCTCCGGCGGCAGACGGCGCGTCGACGGGCGCTACCGGTTATCCGCCGGCGGCCGTGTCGGCTTCGAGGTCGCCGCCTATGACCGAAGCCGGGCGCTGGTGATCGATCCGACCGTGGTGAACTACGCCACCTACCTCGGCGGCATGCTGGAGGACCAGGCCCGCGCCATCACGGTGGACTCCAGCGGCAACGCCTACGTCACCGGCTGGACGTTCTCGCCGAACTTTCCTGCCACACCGGCGGGCGTCTTGCAGCCCTCGCTGAACGGCGTGGTCGCCGACGCCTTCGTCACCAAGTTCAGCCCCACCGGCGACCGCATCCTGTTCTCGACCTACCTGGGCGGCGCAGGTCCGGACAACGCCTACGGCATCGCGCTCGACGCGGCGGGCAACATTTACGTCGCCGGCGAGACCGGCTCGGGCGCCTTTCCGGTCACCACCGGCAGCTTCCAGCAGACGCTGCGCGGCGGCAGCGGCATCAGCGACGGCTTTGTCACGAAGCTGAACCCGAGCGGCAGCGCGATGATTTATTCCACCTACTTCGGCGGCGTCGGCCACGACTTCATCCGCGCCATCGCCGTCGATGCCGCCGGCCACGCTTACGTAACCGGCCAGACCCAGTCGGGCGCGCTGCCGGTTCAGAATCCGTTACAGGAGCGGCCCGCCGGCGGCGGTGACGCCTTCTTCACGAAGTTCACCCCGGACGGTTCCGGCCTGGTCTACTCGACCTACTTCGGCGGCACGGGCGGCGAGAACGGGCTCGGCATCGCCGTCGACGGCACGGGGGCGGCCTACGTCACCGGCTTCACCCGCTCGACGAACTTTCCATTCACCGCCAACACCATTCAGACCATGCAAGGCGGCAGCGCCGACGTCATGATCGTCAAGGTGAATCCCGCCGGCAGCGCCATCGTCTACGCGCTGGCGCTCGGAGGCAGCGGCGCTGACGAAGGCAACGGCATCGCCATCGACGCCGCCGGCAGCGCCTACGTGGTCGGCAACACCGATTCGTTCGCCTATCCGATCACGCTCACGGGCTTCCAGCCCATCGTGCAGCAGAGCCCGGATGCCTTCGTCACCAAGATCAATCCCGCCGGTACGGCCATGGTCTACTCCGGCTTTCTCGGCGGGCGCGGCGGCGACTTCGGCCAGGGCGTGGCGGTCGACGCGGCCGGCAACACCTGGGCCATCGGCCGCACGGACTCGGGCAATTTCCCCACAGTGGAAGCGTTGCCGTTCCCGCGCGGCGGCTTCGACGCGTTTCTCACCCGCATCAACGCCGCCGGCGACACCATCACGTTCTCGACTTTCATCGGCGGCATCGCCGACGAGGTCGCCTACGGGGTGGCCGTGGATGCGCTTGGCAACGCCTACGTCGCCGGAGTCACCGCGTCGATGAACTTTCCCGCCACCGCCGGGGCCGCGATGGTCTCCCCCGGCGGCGGCATGAGCGACGCTTTCGTGATCAAGATCGGCGAGCCGGGCTCGATCCCCGCGCCAATCATGGTGACGGTCAGCCCGGCCAGCGTCGCACTGACCAACTCGCAAACGCAGCAGTTCACCGCCATGGTGACCGGCACGCTCAACACGGCGGTCACCTGGTCGCGCACTCCCGCCGTCGGAGCGATCTCCGCCACCGGGCTGTATACGGCGCCGGCCGGCATCCTGACGGAGCAGATCGTCACCGTCACCGCGACCAGCGTCGCCGACATGATCAGGTCCGCCTCGGCCACCGTCCGGCTCATACCGCTGGTGGTCTCCGTCACCGTCAATCCCAATGCCGCCACGCTGCGGGCGTCCCAGACGCAGCAGTTCACCGCCACCGTCAGCAACGCGGCCAACACGGCGGTCAACTGGTCGATCAGCCCCAACGTCGGAAGCATCTCGACCACCGGACTCTACACCGCGCCGTCGTTCGTCTCCGCGCAGCAGGTGGTCACCGTGACCGCGACCAGCGTCGCCGATGCGACTAAATCGGCTTCCGCCTTCGTGACTCTCGTATTGGTGGCCCCGGCGATCACCCAGCAGGGAATCGCCAACGCCGCCAGCTTCATCTCCAGCCTGCTGTCCGGCGGTGTCGCGCCCGGCGAAATCCTGGTGTTTTATGGCACTCGCATGGGGCCCCGGGATCTGGTGAACCTCCAGCTTACGCCGGCCGGTTTCATCTCCACGCTGCTGGCCGATACGCGCGTGCTGTTCGATGACGTTGCAGCCCCGCTGATCTACGTTTCCGAAGGGCAGATCGCCTGCATCGTTCCCTACTCGGTGGCGTCCCGCTCGAACACCAACATCCAGGTGGAGTACCTCGGCGTGCGCTCGAACACTGTCTCCATGCCCGTGGCGCCCTCCTCGCCCGGCATCTTCACCGCCAACCAGGCCGGTACCGAACAGGCTGCCGCCTTCAACCAGGACGCCAGCCCCAACGCCCCGTCCAACCCCGCCGGCAAGGAAACCATCATGGTCCTGTTCGCCACCGGGGAAGGACAGACCAACCCGTCGGGCGTCGACGGCAAACCCGCCACCGTTCCCCTCCCACGTCCCACTCTTCCGGTCGACGTGTTCTTCGGCGGAGTCCGCGCCACGGAGATTCTCTACGCCGGCGGCGCTCCCGGTCTGACCGCCGGGCTGTTGCAGTTGAACGTTGTCATCCCCGCTGGTGCGCCCAGCGGCAACGTGGCGATCAGGGTCCGCATCGGCGAGAGCATGAGCCAGGGCGGAGTCACCGTCGCGATCCGTTGAGGGAAGATTGACAGGCAAGACGCTCGGCCACTACCGGATCGATTCCAAGCTCGGCGAGGGCGGCATGGGCGTGGTCTACCTGGCCCAGGACACCCACCTCGACCGCCGCGTCGCCGTGAAGGTGCTGCCGCCGGAAGCCGTCGCCAATCCCGAGCGCAAGCGGCGTTTCGTGCAGGAGGCCAAGGCCGCCTCCGCCTTGAACCATCCCAACATCGTCACCATTTACGACATCGACTCCGCCGATGGTGTCGACTACATCGCCATGGAGTTTGTGCCGGGCCGGTCTCTCGACCAGGTAATCGGCCGCAAGGGAATGAAAGTCGGCGAAAGCCTGCACTACGCCGTCCAGATCGCCGATGCGCTCGCCCGCGCCCACCAGGCCGGCATCGTCCACCGTGACCTGAAGCCGGGCAACATCATGGTGACCGACGAGGGCCGCGTCAAGGTGCTCGACTTCGGCCTCGCCAAGCTGATCGAGCGCGGCCTGCCGGGCGCCGAATCGGAAGCCACGCGGACTCTGGCCGCCGCCCATGCCGCGCGAACCCAGGAGGGAACCATCCTCGGCACAGTGGCCTACATGTCGCCCGAGCAGGCCGAGGGCAAGGACGTGGATGGGCGCTCGGACGTGTTCTCGCTGGGGTCGGTGATCTACGAGATGCTCACCGGGCGGCGCGCCTTCCAAGGCGGGAGCACCGTCTCCACACTGGCGGCGGTGATCAACCAGGAGCCGCCTCCGATGGGCGCCGTCGCCCCGCCGGAGCTGGAGCGTGTCGTCGCGCGCGCGCTGCGCAAGGATCCGCGGCGCCGCTTCCAGGTGATGGAGGATTTCCACATCGCGATCGAGGAACTGAAGCAGGATCTCGACGCCGGACGGCTTGCAACCGCGCCCGCGCCCTTCGCCCGCCGTACATCGCCCGCATGGCTTGCCGCGACCGCGGCAATCTTCGCGGTAATATTCGCCGCGGTGGGCATCGGCGCCGGCCTGTGGTGGTCCGCGCGGAGCGGCGCAAATGCCGGCTTGCCGGCCATGATCCTGACCCGACTGACCTCGGACGCCGGCCTGGCCACCGACCCGGCGTTCTCACCCGACGGCAAGCTGATCGCCTACGCCTCCGACCGCGCCGGCAAAGGCGACCTGGACATCTGGGTGCAGCAGGTGAGCGGCGGCGAGCCCGTCCGCCTCACCCGCGACAAGGTCGACGAGAGCCAGCCTTCTTTCTCCCCCGATGGCGGCCGCATCGCGTTCCGCTCCGAGCGCGACCGCGGCGGCATCTTCGTCGTGTCGGCCCTGGGCGGCGAGCCGCGGCGCATCGCCGAGCTCGGACGCCGGCCGCGCTTTTCCCCCGACGGCAAGCAGATCCTCTATTGGGTGGGCGTGCACGGCGTCCTGACGGGCGTGGGCGGGTTGTTCCTGGTACCCTCCACCGGCGGTGCGCCGAAGGCGCTTCGGCCTGAATTCTCGCTGGCGCGAGAACCCCTCTGGTCTCCGGACGGCAGCCAGGTCCTGTTCATGGGATCGGACCAGAAAGAACAGGGCCAGATCGACTGGTGGATCACTCCGGTGTCCGGGGGCACGCCGGTCCGCACGGGCGCATCCGCCGCCCTCGTGAGGGCCGGTCTTTCGCCTTCGCCCCTCGCTTACTTCGTTCCCTTCGCCTGGTCACGGCACAGTGGCGAGGTGCTGTTCTCCGCACGTACCGGCGACAGCACCAACCTCTGGGCAGTCCGGATTTCAGCCGACGGAACGCTCGACAGTGCGCCCAGGCGGATCACTTCCGGCACCGCCATGGAAACCGAGCCTGCCACCGCCTCGCTCGATGGCGGACGTGGGTCCGCGTTCCAGACGGCCTTTGCCGCGCTGGAGGTGTCCTTCGATTTGTGGACACTGGCGCTGGATGCGAATCGCGGCCGCGCTTCCTCGGGCTGGGAGCGCCTGACCCAAGATCAGGCGATGGACAGAAGTCCTGCATTCTCAGCCGACGGCACCAGACTCGTGTACATCTCCGAGCGGTCCGGACCGCGCGACGTCTGGGTCCGCGATCTGGGCACGGGGAGGGAGAACGCGGTTACCGCTAACCAGGTCGCCGAAAGACCCGTCCCGAATCCGGACGGGACCAAGGTGCTCTACGTGGCGAACCGTTCTTCCCGTCCCGAGGTCTTCCTCACGCCGGTCTCCTTCGGCGGGTTTCCCGGCGCGCCGCACAGAATTGTCGAGAATTGCGACCTCTGGGACTGGTCCGCGGACGAAAGTAAGGTTTTGTGCGGGAACGAAGACATTAGCCGGCTGGACCTGGCCGACCTGGCCTCAGGCCGCCGGACCGTGCTGCTCGAACGCAAGGGCCACGTGCTCGCCCGCGGGCGTTTCTCGCCCGACCAGCGCCGCTTCGCCGTGCACGCCCGCCTCGGCGGTCGCTCGAAGATCCTGGTCGCTCCCCTCAAGGAATCCCTGACCGCGGCCGACTGGATCGATTTCACCTCAGGCGACAGCATGGACGCGTTCGCCACCTGGTCGCCCGACGGCCGGCTGCTCTATTTCCTTTCCAACCGCGATGGGGCCCTGTGCGTGTGGGCATGCCGTTTGGATCCGGCCACCGCGCGCCCGGAGGGCGAGCCGTTCCCGGTCCGGCATTTTCATGAAACCCGGCGCTCGCTTGCCAACATGCAGGTAACTTCGTTCAACATGTCCATCGCTCGGGACCGGCTCGTGTTGAACCTTGCCGAAACCACGGGCAATATCTGGGTCGCACGCTTCCCCAATATTGCCGAGCCGTGACCGCAGGGAGCGGGCTGTTTGCACGCTTTCCAGCGAGTGTATTATAGTTGATCATCCATCGGGCCTCTGCTCGATGGCGCTTCAAGGTGGGAGGGCGTATGTCTCGACGCACTGGTGTCGCGTTCTTTCTCGTTACCCTGCTCAGCTTTTCAGCATGGGCGCAGGAAACTCGATCCACAATCTCCGGACGAGTCCTCGATCCGCAGGGTAGCGCCGTGGTCGGCGCCACCGTGGTGGTGCGGAACGCGGATACGGGTGTGGCGCTCACGTTCACAACGAACGAAACGGGCTACTATGAGGCCTCCCTTCTCATCCCGGGCAACTACGAATTTACCGCCGAGATGGCAGGGTTCAAGAAGCTGGTGCGGAAGGGCGTGGTGCTGCCGGTTTCGTCCCGCCTGGACGTCAACCTCATTCTGGAGATCGGCGGAGTGACGGAAACCGTCTCGGTCACCGCCGAGGCGCCTCTGCTCTCCACCAACGACGTCTCCTCCGGACGGGTACTCGACAACCGAACGGTCATGGAGCTTCCCGTCATGGGCAACAGCGCCATCACGCTGGTAAAGCTGACGCCGGGCATCCAGACCGGCGGCGTGGTCAACTATCTGGCGCCGCACTCCAACATTGGGGGCTCCGACTACAACATCGATGGCAACGTCGGCGGCAATTCCTGGACACTGGACGGTTCCCCCAACGCGGGACCCAGCCGCCGCCTGGCCTATCTGCCCTATACGGATGCCGTCGCGGAGTTCAAGGTCGAGACGACCAATTTCGACGCCTCGATCGGCCAAACCTCCGGCGTCGCGGTCACCATGATTTCCAAGTCCGGCGTGAACAATTTCCATGGAACGGCGACCTGGCAGCACTGGCAGCAGCGGTGGCAAGGGCGACCGTTTTTTGTGAAGCAGAACTACTTCCGGAGCATCGTCGCGGCGGAGGCCGCGGGAAACACCGCTCGCGCCAACCAACTCCGGAATACCGAGCCGCTGGCTCCGGGCCGCTCCCACAACTTTGGCGCCTCGGGCGGCGGTCCGGTGATCCTGCCCAAGATCTACAACGGCAAGAACAGGTTGTTCTGGTTCTTCACCTACAACGCCTTGAAGGAAGTGAAGGGGGAAGAGCCCAGCACGTTCAACCGGACGGTGCCGACGGCGAACGCGCGGAACGGGGATTTCCGCGAAATGCTCAGCCTGCCCAACGCGGCGCAGTATATCGTGTACGACCCGATCACCGTGGCTCGCGACCCGGCGCGCCCGTCGAACTACCTCCGCCTGCCGTTCGCCAACAACATGATTCCGAGGAGCCGCTTCGCGAACCCCGCTTACGACGCCATCACGAAGCTTTATCCGCTTCCGAACAACCCTACGGCGGCCGGCCAGCAGCCCGTCTTCAACTATCTTTCGTTCGGGGCTCCCTATAACTGGGACTACAAAGCGTATTCCAGCCGCGTGGATTACCAGGTCAGCGACAGGCTTCGGATGTTCGGCCGCTGGTCGTTTAACAATTTCGGTCCCGAAGACCGCGGCGACTGGACCTATGAAACGGCGCGCGGCCTCAACATCGGCGGTTTGGTGCGCAACAACAAAGGCGGCAACATCGACCTGGTCTACACGCAAAACTCGTCGACGGTTTGGGACTTCAACATCGCAATGAACCAGTTCCGTGAGGGCAGCATTCAGCCCACCGCCCTGGCATACAAACCCAGCGACATTGGCTTGCCAACCTATCTCGACCAGAAAGCCGGGAGTCAGCACATTCTTCCGCAGATGAACTTGAACCCGCTGGGCCAGGCGGCGAACAACATCACCAACGGCTACTCGATCATCAGCCCCGGCGGCGTCTCGACCTGGACGCGCTACCGGATCGCCACCGGCAAAGTTGGAATCAGCCACGTCCGAGGCAATCACACCATTCGCGCGGCCTTCGACAATCGATACCGGTTCCGTACCGGCGGCGGCGGCGGCAACACCAGCGGCAATTTCACGTTTTCCAACGTCTACACACGGAAAGACGACGACGGCCTGGTGCCGTCCAGCAACCTGGGGCTGGCCTGGGCGTCGTTCATCCTGGGTATTCCCAGCAGCATCGGCATCCAGACGAACGACAGCTACGCCATGCTGACTCCCTATTACGGCACTTTCGTGCAGGAAAGCTGGCGCGTCTCGCGGAAGCTGACCCTGAACCTCGGGCTCCGCCTGGAGTACGAGGGCGGCTCGACGGAGCGCTACGACCGCATGATCGCCGGCTTCGATCCGACGCTCACGTTGCCGATCAGTGCCGGCGCCCAAGCCGCCTATGCCGCTAACTCGATTTCGGAATTGCCCGCCGCCCAGTTCAAGGTTCTGGGCGGGGCGCTCTATGCCGGGACCGGCGGCCAGCCGCGAAACCTCTCCCAGGGAGAACTGATGTGGCTGCCGCGGCTAGGCGTAGCGTATCAGTTGGACGACAATACCGTAATTCGCGGCGGCTACGGCGTCTACTACGACACCATTAACGTGTTGAACTTCGGCCCGGATCAGTTCGGCTACAGCCGCAACACCGGACCTACGGTCACCACCGACTTCGGCCAGAACTGGGGCTTCCCGAGCGCGGCCAATCCGGCCAATCTGAAGAGCCCGCTGGTCGATCCATTCCCCGTCCGCGCGGACGGCTCGCGCTTCGACACACCCACGGGCAACGCTCTCGGAATCATGTCCCGAGCCGGGCGCGGCTTCAGTTACACCGATTACGACCAGCCGCACGCCCGCCAGCAGCGCTGGCGCATCGGAGTGCAGCGCCAGTTCGGAGCCAGTTGGGTCGTCGAGGCCGCCTACTCCGGATCCTACTCGGATCGCATCTCCATCGGACACAAGCTGGACATCCTGCCGGGGCAATACTGGGCCGATGGCCTGGTTCGCAACGACGCGGTGGCCACCAACCTGAACCAGAACCTGCCGAATCCGTTCCGGCTTCAGAACTTCGCGTCGCTGCAACAATCCAGTCCCTTGATTTACCAGGACATGAGCACGCAAGGATTCTATACGTCCACGACCATCCGGAAGTCCCAACTGCTGCGAGCCTTCCCCCACATGAACGGCAACCTGACCAACAACACAACGCCGGCGGGCCAAGTCCGAACGCACGATTTCGAATTGAGTGTGGAGAAGCGCTTCTCGAAAGGCTTTACGATGAATTTCGGCTACACCGGGTTGAAGGTTCGAGAGAAGAACTTCTACTTGAACGAATTCGACGCGGAGCCGTCCGAGCGCATCTCCAATAACGGGCGGCCCCACCGCCTGGTCGCCAGCGGAGTCTTCGAATGGCCGTTCGGCAAAGGCAAGCGCTTCGGATCCGGCGCGAGCAAGCCGCTCGACCTGCTGATCGGCGGCTGGCAGACCGCTGTAACCTATGAGTACCAGCCAGGGCCGCTGCTCGACTGGGGCAACGTGTTCTATAACGGGAACACCGGCGATATCCTCAAAACCGACAAGACGTTCGATGCCTGGTTCAACACGGCGAACTTCGAGCGCACTGCGGCCCGTGGACCGGCTGCCTTCCACCGCCGTGTATTCCCGGTTCGCGTTGCGGACCTCCGCGCCGACAAAACAAGCATATGGAATGCGAACATGTCGAAGAACCTCAAGTTCCAGGAAAGCTGGAACCTGCAACTTCGCCTGGACGCACTGAACGTGCAGAACCGATCGCAAATGCAGGGGCCCAACGCCGACCCGTTCTCGACCAACTTCGGGCGGATCACCTCGCAGACCGGCGCCATCAACCGGTGGATCCAGGTGCAGGCGAGGATCACGTTTTAGCGTCTATTACGATGGCGCCTCGTTTTTTCCTGAGGCCCGGGCACTGCCGGTTTGACGCCAGAGTCGTCATTTGTCATGATAAATGACGATGGAGACGACATCACTGGGGGCCCCCCGCGCTCCCCTGGTCGAGCGATTCCTGAATCTGCCCGCCCTCGTTGAGAAGAAGTCTCATTTCCTGCTGGGGCCGCGCCAGACCGGCAAGAGCTTTCTGATCCGCCGGTCTTTTCAGGATCGCCGCGCCGGCCCTGTGCGGGCTTTGCAGGATGCCAGACTGTACGACCTGCTCGATTCCTCGACCTATCTCACGCTCAGCCAGGACCCCGGACGCATCGCGCAGGAGCTCTCCGAAAAGGATCGTGTGGTTGTGATCGATGAGATTCAGCGCCTGCCCGAGCTGCTGAACGAAGTGCACCGGCTCATCGAAGAACGAGGAATACGCTTCCTCCTCACGGGTTCCAGCGCCCGCAAGCTCCGCCGGGGCGGCTTCAATCTGCTGGGCGGGAGAGCGCGCACCAGGCGGTTGCATCCCCTCACCTGGAAGGAGCTCGGCTCCCGGTTTGATCTGGCAAGGGCCCTGGCACGCGGCTTGCTCCCATCGATCTACTTTTCCGACGATCCCCGTGCGGACCTCGAGGCCTACTCGGGCGCTTACCTCCAGCAGGAGGTGGTGGCCGAAGGAGCCACTCGGAATGCGCCCGCCTTCAGTCGCTTTCTCCGTGTTGCGGCGCTCTCCAACGGGACCATCGTCAACTTCACCAACATCGCCAACGACTCACAGGTCGCCCGCACAACCGTGTACGAGTACTTCGAGATCCTCAAGGACACGCTGATCCTCCATGAGCTGCCGGCATGGCGGAAATCGAAGAAGCGGAAGCCGCTGGTCTCGTCGAAATACTACTTCTTTGATGTGGGCGTGGTTGCCACGTTGCAGGGGCGTGAGTTTCGGCCCCGGACTCCTGAATACGGTGAGGCGCTCGAGACTTACCTGATGCATGAACTGATCTGCTACCGGGACTATCATTCGGGCGAGCCTCTCAGCTACTGGCGCTCGACCTCAGGCTTCGAAGTGGATTTCATCCTCGGCGATCACACGGCCGTGGAATTGAAAGCCAAGTCAAACGTTACCGAGCGCGATCTCAAGTCGCTCCGGGCCCTGGCGGAAGAACGCGCCTGGAAGCGCTTGCTATGCGTGAGCCTGGAGTCAAGGCCTCGTCGCCTTGAAGGCGTGGCAATCGTCCCGTGGTGGCAATTCCTGGAGACCCTGTGGGCCGGCGGGTACTCCTGAATATGCTGCGGCCTTTAATTCCACCCTTCGGCAAAGGCAAGCGCTTCGGAGCCGGGCGCGAACTTCGAGCGCACTTTGGCCCGTGGATCAACCGGTGGATCCAGGTGCAGGCGAACGCGGCTATCGTCGCCAGGACGCCTCCTTCGCCCCGAGTGAAACCAGGTTGGCAACCAGACGCACCGCACCGGGCACGGCGAACGGAAGCTGCCGGTACCAGGCGTATGCGCAATAGATGTAGAGTCCCTGGCCGTGCCGCGCCACCAGCCATCCGCCACGCTGCGGCGCCTGCCCGGTATCGTGGGTCGCGAGCAGCGGTTTATAAGCCGCGTCCCAGGTGGTCCAGAACTTCGAGCCGCGCTGCTCCACCCAGCCATCGAAATCCCGCGCGGTGATCCGGTTCGGTTCGCTGAACACCGGGTCGGTGGGATCCAGGATCTCCACCGGCGAGTCCTCCTCGCTGACCTCCTCCGCCTGCCGGCCCATGGTGTATGGATACGGCCCGTAGTTGTTGTCGTACTCCTGCGTGTTGTACTGCACCACCAGCACCCCGCCGCGGCGCACGTAATCGATCAGCCTGGCGTTGTACGTCTTCAGCTCCGGCCGGGCGGCGTAGGCGCGGATGCCAAGAAGGATCGTGTCGAAGCGGCCGAGATCGCCGGCGGCCAGCGTCGCCGCGTCGAGCAGCTCCACCTTCACGCCGAGCTGCTCGAGCGCCTGCGGGACCTCGTCGCCGGTACCCATCAGGTATCCGACTCGCAACCCGCCGGCCACCTTCACATCGACCACGCGGAGCCGGTGCGGCGCTTGCCGCGAGAGGTGAAGCACCCCCAGGCCGGGATAGGTGACGGCCGTGAAGGAGGCATCGTATTGGCGTCCGCCGGCCTCGGCGATGGCGTCGAACAGGTACTGGTTTCCAGTGAGCTTCTCCGGAGCCGAGAGCCGGAACCGGATGCCGGTCTCCTCGCCTTCTTTTTCGAAAGAGAACTCCGCCGCTTCCGGCTCGCACCGCCAACCCGATGGATAGGAGAGCCGCAGCGTGCCGCGCAGGGCGTCCTTGCCGTGGTTGCGCACCAGGCACAGCAGATCGTAGTCGCGACGCCCCACGGGCAGCACGCCGAGCTGGGACTGAAACCGCACCGAGACGGCCGGGCCCACCGCCAGCTCCCGGCGGTGCTGTACACCGATGCGATCGATGAAGCTGGTGCGCACGTCGCTCTCGATCGCCGCTTCCACACCCCCGATTTCGTAAGTGGCCCGTGCAACCAGCGGCGGCGGCGCCAGCGGCCGCCCGAACCACTCCGGTTTGTCGAGACCGTAGACGGTCTCCCGCACATTCGATCGGCCCCAGAACGCCGTCGTCCACAAGGGCTCGGCGGGCACACGCACCGCAAAGCGGTCCGGCGCCGTTTGCTCGACCTGCCAGCCCTCCGGCGCGCGCAGCTCGATCCGGCGCAAGCGTGCCGCCGAACCCGCGGGCGCCAGCCACTGCGCCGTCACCTGAAACGCCTGCCCTGCCGTGGCCACCGAAAATGTCTCATACGGCCGCAACGCGGCGAACGGGCCGGCGGGCGCGCTGTCCGGCGCCGCCAGCGCCTCCAGGTCGAGGCCGAGCGAAGCGGCGAGCGCTTGCTCGATCTGCACCTGCTTTCGCCGCAGAGTCATATTTTCTCCCGCCGCCAGCAGTTTGTTCACAGCGCCCAACGCGGCCGCCAACGGCGGCGCACAGGCCTGGGGCCTCGAGATCGAAAACGCCCGCACGGCCGCTTCGACGTGCCGCGCAACCTCTTTCTGCACTCCCACATCCAGCCGCTCGAAGAAGCTCGTTTCTTTCTGGGCGAAGCCGACCTTCGATCCGGTCAGCTTGTAATAACTGACTGACGGACCGGCTCGTGCGATGGCTGAGCCGGCTCCCTGCGAGCGCTGCCAGCGTAGACCCTCCCGCGCCATCTGGGCGAAGCTGCGGCCGAGCACGGGATCGTAGATCCCAGAGTCTATACGTACTGTCCAATCATCGGATTCCCTCCGATTATTCGCGTATAACTTGAGGGGCTGCCAGGCCGCCAGCCCGGCCGCGATCTGCTCTGGAAATCGATGCGGATCCCCGGCTGCCTCAAACGCCAGCGGTGCGATCGCCCCGGCCGCTTCGTGGTTGCCGTGCCCATCCCGCGGCGAGCCCTGCCAGCGCGACAAGATCACATGCGGCCGCTCCATCCTGATGAGCCGCACCACGTCGCGCAGCAGCTCCTCCCGGTCCCAGTTTCGCCACGTCTCGGCGACGTTTTTCGAATAGCCGTAGTCGATGAACCGCGTGAAGCGTACCCGCGCGCCGTAGTACTGTGCGGCCTTCAATAGCTCGAGCGTCCGCAGCGCCCCGAGAGAGTCGAAGAAATCGCCGGTCACCAGGTTCGCTCCGGACTCGCCGCGCGTCAGCGACACCAGCGTCACCTCTGCGCCCAGGCCGCGCGTGAGCCAGGTGATGGCGCCGCCGTCCTCGTCGTCAGGGTGCGCCGTCAGGTACATCACCCTGGCTGAGGTTTGGAGCCGCTTCAACGCCTGCCAGACTCCGGCAGCGCCGCGATCTTCCGGCAGCGGCTCGGCGGCCCAGAGCAGCGCCGGCAACAGCAGCGGCAGCAGCTTGTTCATCACGAAATCCACGACCGGGCCGGATCGTTGGTCTCCTCCATGCGCGCCATCAGCTTGGACCGCAGCTCCTTCACCACCGCATCCTGGTGCGGGTTGTCGATGAGGTTGCTCTCTTCGCCGGGATCGGCCTGCCAGTCGTAGAGGGCCTGCTTGCGCGATTCCCAAAGGACGTACTTGTAGCGCTTGCCCCGCGCCAGCCGGTACGGCTCCACACGCTGGCGCACCGCGAGGGCTTCCGGCCGTCCGTCGACCCAGGTGGAGAAGGCGACCTCGGGATTCCCCTTCCCCTTGCGCAGGCAATCGCGCAGGCTGCGCCCGGTGAGGCGATACACCGGCTCGACGCCGGCCAGCTCCATCCAGGTTGCCGGAACATCGACGGAGGCGACGGCGGCATCGCTGCGCACTCCTCTCTTCACCGCCCCGCCGGCGGCCAGGAACGGGACGCGAATCGATTCCTCCCACGGCACCACCTTGCCGCTGAGGCCCTTGGTGCCGCACATGAAGCCGTTGTCGCCGATGAAGAACACCACCGTGTTCTTCCACAGACCCGCCTGGTCCAGCGCGCCCACGACGCGGCCGACGCCTTCGTCCAGGTGCGTGATCACCGAGTAGTAGGTGATCCAGTCGAAATCGCGCCCGCCCGGCGGATGTCCCGGCGGTGCGATGGCGCGTGGGTCCTTGCCTTCATAATGACTGCGATACTTGCCGTCGGCGTACCAGGGCGTATGGGGTGCGTTGTAGGCGAGCCACAGCAGGAACGGCCGCCGGGCGCCTTTCAAATAGCCGATGGCCGCGTCGCTGAGAAGGTCGGTGATATGCCCGTCCACGACTTCGTCGGTGCCGTCCAGTCCCCGCCGCAGCCGCGGGTTGCGATACTCCGATGCCCCGCCCCGCAGCCACAACGGCGCGTGGGTGAAACCGCACTCGGCCGGAGTCGGCGTGACGTGCCACTTACCCACCAGCGCCGTTTCGTAGCCGCCGCGGCGGAGCTGTTCCACCACTGTCGGGCCCTGGCCTTCGCGGAACCGCGTGGCGCCGTTGCTCAACAGGCCACTCTGGAAGGTCTCCTGGCCGCTGAGAAAAATGCCGCGGCTGGGACAACATTGCGCCGTGGAAATGATTCCGTTGGTGAAGTAGACGCCGCGTCCGGCGAGCCGGTCCAGGTTCGGCGTTCTGATGTGCGGATTGCCGGCGGCCCCCAGGCACTGGTAGTGATGGTCGTCGCTATAGAGGAATACGATGTTGGGCCTCTGGGCGGCTTCGAGCAACGGGGCTGCCGCGGCGGCGGCGAGCAACTGGCGGCGCGTGATCGCACTGGTTCGCATGAGCATAGGATGCTCCACCACGCGGTGGCCTTGCAACCGCTCCTGGAGTTTCTACCTCTTGCAATGGATCGGAGCGACCGACGTGGCGCAGGCTCTCAGCCTGCCGCGCCGAGACTCGTCTCGGCGCCTGCGGTCCGCTGGCTCGCGCTCGACCAGGGATAGTCCCCCCGAGGGAAGGTGCACGTACATGTGGCGCGTTGAGCCCGCTGGAAATTCGCTGGCGTCGAGACGAGTCTCGACGCGGCAGACACGAGTGTCTGCGCCACAATGCACAAACCACCGCACCGTGGCCTTGCAACCGCGCCGCCGCGCCTGATATGTTGGCCTGCATGGTTCGCGCGATCGCCGCTCTGGCCGCACTGGCGGCATTCAGTTCCTGTGCCCTCGCTGCCGACCTCGCCGGACGCTACAAGGGCGACTGGACCGGGTCGGCCGCCAACGGCGGCTTTTCCATCTCGCTCGAAGCGGCCGCGGGAGGCGCCTGGAAGTGCGAGGTCACCTTCACGCTGGCCGACGCCGAGGTGAAGACCAAGGTCACCATGGTGCGCGTGGAGGGAGCCGAGATCGAGGCCCGGTACGAATTCGACCTCGGCGGAAACAAGCTCCAGTCCACCCTCAAGGGCCGGCTGGTGGAGAACCGCCTGGAAGGCAAGTATCAGACCATCGCCCTCGCCAACAACAGCCCGGTGGATGAGGGCGAGTGGAAAGCCACTCGCGCCACACCTTGAGCCCCGGAGGTCGCATGTGGAAACTTGCGCTGCTTCCCCTTGCCGCCGCCCTGCTGTTGCGCGGCGAGAAAGTCGAGATCCTGCGCGACGAGTTCGGCGTGCCGCACATCTTCGCTTCCACCGCCGCCGGCGCGGCCTACGGTTCCGGCTATGCCCAGGCATCCGACCGCCTCGAGGAGTTGATGCGGAACTTCCGCAAGGCCGAGGGCACCATGGCGGAAGTCTTCGGCGAGCAATGGTTCCGCCACGACTGGCGGCAGCGCCTGTGGGGACACCGCCGCATCGCCCGGGAGCGCTACCCCGAGATCAGCCCCAAGGTGCGCGCGATTATCGAAGCCTATATCGCCGGGATCCGCAAATACATGGCCGAGCACCCCGAGCGGGTTCCCGCGTGGGCCGTCCAGCCCGAGCCCTGGCACGTAGTCGCCTTCGGGCGGTTCACCATATGGGGCTGGCCGGAGGGTGAGGCGGCCGGCGATCTCCGGCGCGCCGGCATCCCACCCGATCCGCTGCCCTACTCCGGCTCCAACCAGATGCTGATCGCCCCGTCGCGCACCGCGCTCGGCGCCCCCATCGCGATCATCGACCCGCACCTGAGCTGGTACGGCGAGACCCGCTACTACGAGATGCGCATCTACGGCGGCGAGCTGGCCTACGTCGGCGGCGCGCGCCTGGGTCTTCCCTTCCCCACGCTCGGCCACGGCCGCCACTGCTCGGTCGCCATGACCACCGGCGGGCCGGACACCTCGGACGTCTACGAAGAGCGCATCGAAAACGGCCGCTACCGTTTCAAGGACGAGTGGCGGGCGCTGGAGCGCTTTCCGGAAAAAATCGGCGTCACCGTGGACGGCCGCATCGAGTGGCGGCAACTGACCGTCGAGGCCACGCATCACGGTCCCGTATGGATCCGGCACAACGACAAGTCGTACTCGATGGCGACGCCCTACGCCGGCGAGGTGCGCCTGGTGGAGCAGGCGCACGCCATGGTCACGGCGAAAAACCTCGCCGAGATGAAGCGCGCCCTCGCCATGCGCCAGTACATGGCGCAGAACATCATGGTCGGCACCGTCGACGGCGACATCTACTACCTCCGCAACGGGCGCGTGCCGATTCGCCCCAAGGGCTGCGATCCGTCGCGGCCGCAGCCGGGCTGGACCGGAGAGTGCGAATGGGTGGGCCTACACGCGCTCGAGGACCTGGTGCAGATCCTCAATCCGCCGCACGGCTACATGCAGAACAACAATATCTCGCCGTTCGCCATGATGAAGGACTCGCCGCTGGTGCCGGAAAAGTACGCCGAGCGTCCTTATCTATACAACGCCGGCCGCACGCCGCCACACCAGCGCGCGGCGATGACGCTCGAGCAGTTGCACAACAACGCCAACGTCACCCTCGAGCAGGCCCTCGATTTCGCCTTTTCCCCGGAGATTCACCAGGCCGCGCTCTGGCAGCGGCGCATTGGGCAAGCCGCGCCATCGAGCGAGTTCGCACGCGCGCTGGCCGGCTGGAACCGCCGCACGGACGCCGACTCGCGTCCCGCCCTCGGCTTCTACCTGTTCAAGATGGCCCTCGGCGCCCACGCCCGCGCCGTCGAGCCGCCGGCCGCGCTGGACGACGAGCAGATCCGCTCGGCGCTCGCGTCCGCCGAAGCGCGCCTCGGCGCCGAGTTCCCACCGGATGCGGTCTGGGGCACGCTGTTTCGCGTCGGCCGCGAGGGCTCGCCGCGCACCTTCCCGGTCTCCGGAGGCAACGTCGCCGAGGCCGGAATGGCTACGCCGCGTAATATCGGCTTCCGCAAGAGCGGCAGCCAGATGGTCGGCACCGGCGGGCAGAGCATGACCACCATCGTCGCCCTCACTCGCCCTCCACAGTCGTTCATGGTCATTCCGCTCGGCGAGAGCGACCACAAGGATTCGCCCCACTTCGACGACCAGGCCGAGAAGCTGTTCTCGAAGTCGCGCGCCAAGCCGACCTGGTTCCTCCAACGCAAGGAGTTGGAAAAGCGCGTCTCCTCCCGGCTGGAACTGAACTTTTGAAAGGACCCCGTGATGACTTTTTTCCGCGCCGTTTCCCTCGCCCTGGCCGCCGCATTGTCCTCGACCGCCGCCGGCCTCCCCAAGGTCAAGCCCGAAGAAACGGGACTCTCCGCCGAGCGACTCACGCGCCTGCGCGCCGGCATGCAGGGCTACATCGACCGCCAGGAGATCGCCGGCGCCGTGACGCTGGTGGGACGCCGCGGCCGCATGGCGCATCTGGAAGCCCAGGGGCTGATGGACGTGGCCTCGAACAAGCCGATGCAGACGGACACCATCTTCCGCATCGCGTCGATGACCAAGCCCGTCACCTCGGTCGCCGTCATGATGCTCCACGAGGAGGGTCGCTTCCTGCTCACCGATCCCATCTCGAAGTTCATCCCCGAGTTCAAGGATCCGAAGGTGATTCTGCTCAACCCGCCCGGCGCGACCGCCGCGACGCGCACCGTAGCCGCTGAGCGCGAGATCACCATCCAGCACCTGCTCACGCACACCGCCGGCGTCGCCAGCCCGTTCACCGGCCCGACGCTCGACCTGCTGACCAAGCTGTTCGTCTCCCGCAAGCCGGAGAGCACGGTCGGCGAGTTCACGCGTTCGATGGCGAAGTTCCCGCTGAACTTCCATCCGGGAACGGCCTGGGAGTACGGGATGGCCACCGACGTACTCGGCCACCTGGTCGAGATCGTCTCCGGCCAGCCTCTCGACCAGTTCTTCGAGCAGCGCATCTTCCGGCCGCTCGGCATGACGGACACATCGTTCTATGTTCCCGACGACAAGCTGCCGCGCCTGGCCACCGTCTACGCGCCCGTGCAGCCCAAGGGAATCCGCGCCACCGGCGAGAACGCATCCGCACGCGGCTCCCGCCACTTCTTCTCCGGCGGCGGCGGGCTGATGTCGACCGCCGAGGATTACTTCCGCTTCTCGCAGATGCTGCTCAACGGCGGCTCCCTCGACGGCCAGCGGCTGCTCAGCCGTAAGAGCATCGAGCTGATGACGGCGAATCACATCGGCGCGATCCGCATGTGGCCCGCCCTGGACGGCTACCGCTTCGGCCTCGGCGTCCGCGTGATGAGCGATCCCGGCCGCGCGGCGCGCCTGGGCTCGACCGGAGAATACGGCTGGGGCGGCATTTTCGCCACCTACTTTTTCATCGATCCCGTGGAACAGTTGGTGGGCGTGTTCATGACGCAACTGCGCCCTTACAACCACGTGAATATCCGCCAGGACTTCCAGAACCTGGCCGTGCAGGCGATCGTTCCCTGAAGGAGACTCACCATGACGCGCACTCGTCTGTTTACCGTTGCCATCGACGACGATGGGCGTGGATTGCGAGCGGATCTCCGTACAACAGGTAGCTACGGGCACCGTCGCCGCGATTAAGAAGGCACTCGACTTGATCGACTGGAAGTGAGGCAACACCATGGTCTACGCAGTGAAACTGACGCGGGAGAAAGGGAAAGTCCTGGTCAGCTTCCCCGACTTCCCCAACGTCCACACCTACGGAGACGACGAGCAGAAAGCTTTGACGCATGCCGTGGACGCCTTAGAGACCATGCTCATGGCCATGATCGAGGACCGGGAGGAGATTCCAGCCTCACGTGGGATTCGACGAGGAGAGAAGGCCATCACGCTCCCGGTGCTTTCCAGCGCGAAGCTCGAATTGTATCGCGCGATGCGAACGGCGAAAGTGGGCAAAGCCGAACTCGCCCGCCGGCTTCACTGGCACCTCCCGCAGGTCGATCGCTTGCTCGATCTGGCGCATGCGTCCAGGCTGGACCAGCTTGAAGCTGCGTTTCGGACGCTGGGCAAGGAACTCAAAATCGAAGTCGCGGACGCAGCGTGAGCAGTTTACGTTCCCTGAAGGAGATCTCACCATGACGCGCAATCGTCTGCTTACTGTCGCCATCGCCGCCGCTGTGACCGCCGCGGCGGCTGGACTCCCCAAGGTCCGGCCCGAAGAGACGGGTCTTTCTTCGGAGCGACTGGCGCGGATCCAGTCCGCGATGAAGCGGTATCTCGACCGGCAGGACGTGGCGGGCACGGTGACGCTGGTGGCGCGGCGCGGGCGCATCGCGCACCTGGAGGCGCAAGGGCTGATGGACGTCGCTTCCGCCAGGCCCATCGCGCCCGACACCATCTTCCGCATCGCGTCCATGACCAAGCCCATCACCTCGGTCGCCGTCATGATGCTGCACGAGGAGGGTCGCTTCGTTCTCCAGGATCCGATCTCGAAGTTCATCCCGGAGTTCAAGGATCCCAAAGTGCTGGTTCCCGCCAGGCCCGGCGAAGGACTGGTTCCCTCGACTACGATTGCGGCCGAACGCGAGATCACCATCCAGCACCTGCTCACGCACACCGCCGGCCTCGCCAATTCCTACACCGGGTCGACGGTCCCGCTGGCGGCGCGGCTGGTGGGCGAGCGCACGGCGGAAACCACTATTGGCGAGCAGGTGCGCAAGCTGGCGAAGCTGCCGCTCGAATTCCACCCCGGCGCCGCCTGGCAGTACGGCCCCGCAACGGACGTGCTCGGCCACCTGGTCGAGGTGGTCTCCGGCAAATCGCTCGACCAGTTTTTCCGTGAGCGCATCTTCGAGCCGCTGGGGATGACCGACACGTTTTTCTACGTGCCCGACGACAAGCTGCCGCGGCTGGCCACGGCCTACGCGCCGGCCGAGCCGACCGGCATCAAGCCGCTGGGCGCGGCGGCCTCGATGCGCGGATCGCGCCGCTACTTCTCGGGCGCCGGCGGCCTGTTGTCGACCGCCGAGGATTATTTCCGCTTCTCGCAAATGCTGCTCAACGGCGGCGAGCTGGACGGGCGTCGCCTGCTGAGCCGCAAGAGCATCGATCTGATGACGGCGAACCACATCGGCACGGCCCGCATGTGGCCGGCGCTGACCGGCTATCGCTTCGGGCTCGGCTTTCGCGTGATGACCGATCTCGGCGGCGGCGCGCGCCTGGCTTCGCCCGGCGAATACGGATGGGGAGGCGCTTACGCCACCTACTTCTTCATCGATCCCAAAGAGCAGCTCATCGGGATTTTCATGACGCAGTTGCGCCCCTATACGCAGGTCAACATCCGCCAGGAGTTCCAGAACCTGAGCTACCAGGCAATCATCGACTGACAGGAGATCACGCGCCCATGCGATTCCCCGGCAAGGTCGTTCTCATCACCGGAGGCGGTTCCGGCCTCGGCCGCGCCGCGGCCCTGGCGTTCGCACGCGAGGGCGCCTCCGTGCTGGTGGCCGACCTGGACCCGAACGGCGCGCGCGAGACGGTCCTCCAGATCGGCGCGAAAGCCGCCTTCCTGGGCGCCGACGTTACTCGCGGGGCCGAGTGCGACGCCATGGTTCGCCATGCGGTCGCCACTTTCGGGCGCCTCGACTATGCGATGAACAGCGCCGGCATCGAGGGCGTCCGCGCGCGCGTCGAGGACTATCCCGAAGAGGTCTGGCTGCGGACCGTCGCGGTCGACCTCACCGGCGTATTTCTCTCGATGAAGTACGAAGTCCCCGCCATGCTCGCCTCCGGCGGCGGCTCGATCGTCAACGTTTCTTCGGTGGCCGGCATGGTGGGGTACCCGCAGCACACCGCCTACTCGGCCGCCAAGCACGGCGTTATCGGGCTCACCAAATCGGTGGCGCTCGAGAATGCGCGCCGCGGCATCCGCGTCAACGCCATCTGCCCCGCTTACACGCGCACGCCGATGGTCCAGAAATTATTGGATGCGCGCCCGGAGATGGAGCAACGGGTGGTCGACCGCATCCCGATCGGCCGGCTCGCCACGGCCGAGGAGATCGCCGAGTCGGTGCTCTATCTGTGCTCGGACGCGGCGGGGTTCGTCACCGGCCACGCGTTCGCGCTGGATGGTGGCTTAACTGCAATGTAGGGAGGGTTCCATGAGATTATTCGCAATCGCCGCGATCGCCGCGGCCATGCTCGCCGCGCCGGCAGGCACCGCCTCCGCCGGCTTTCAGCGCCGGAACGAGTACAGGGCCTGGTGCTTCGATGAGAAGAAACCGCTGAGCAACTGGCTGGCCAGCGAAGACGACGCCAAGAAGATCGGCAAAGATCACGAAAGAGAGACCAAGGGCCACCGATTCGACATCAGGACCCGCGAAGTCGGAAGCAACTAACCGCTCCCTCACGGTCGCGGCTCGGTAACGCGCGCCGCCCCGGCGACGAAGCTCAGCAGGTCGCCGCGCTCCCGCGCCAACTCCATGAGACGCGCGTGGTCGCCCGACGCCTGGCACAGCTCGAATACCGACGGGCACGCCAGTTGCCCCGCGGGCGCTTCGCCCAGATGCGCGAGCGAGACCTGGATCGCCTCCGCATACAGCCCGCGACGCGCCAGCAACGCCACCAGCGCCTGCGCCGCTGCCTGGGCAGCTTCCGTGTCGTCGCCATCGATCTTGCGCTGAAAATGATCCTTCGCCGGCGTCACGTCCTCGCCCGCCAGCGCGCGCAGGTAGATGCCGCTATCCTCGTAGACGTTCTCGAACGGCGGCTGGCCGGGAAAATGAAACATCGGGTGGAGCCGGCGGCCGTACTCGGCCAGTTCCACCGCCAGCCACAGCGTTTCGATATCTTCCGATTCCAGGCTGAATCGCAGCACCGCCACCAGGTGCGAGGTGTCCACGTAATAGCAGTGCTCGCCGAACAGCCACTCCCGTCCCTCGATCAGCTCGCCTACGCTCTCCGTCTCCGGCGCCTGCCCTTCGGCTCGCGCGATGGCGTGCTTCAGGCTCTCGACCAGCTCCCGATGCAGCGTGCGCACCAGCAGCCGTCGCGATTCCTGCTTGCCTTCCCGGCCGGGGTATTGATCGAAGAACGTGATGGCACGGCAGAGGCCGTGATCGGCGAGGATCAGCTCAAAGCCCTTGCGCGGGTTGACGCGCTCCAGGTAGGCGATTTCCAGAATGGCGTCCTGGTCCTCGGCCGGAGCAAGCCGCTCGATCGCCGCCGCCACCGGACCCGGCTCCCCAAGGGCGCGAAAATACGGCCACGCCCGCACGATGTCGCCGTCGTTCAGGAAAAGCGTTCCCGTCTCGCGCGCGGCCTCGACGAAGGCCTCCTCGTAGGCGCGCCGCACGGGCTCCGGCAGGCCGTCCGGCACCTCCGCCTGAATCAGCGGCAGCCCCAGCTCGCGGCGTTTCTTCATCAGCCGCGCCTCCATCGCCTTGGGGTAATTCTTTTGGGACCGAAACTCATCGGCCACAAGGTCCAGGGCCGCCTGGGGCCCCTCCGAGCGCAGCGCCTCCTCGAGCCGCGCAAACGCCTCGGAGCTCACTGGAGAACCTGCTCGGGCGCGGCGGCCATCGCCGCCAGCTTCTCCTGGGCCAGCTTCCGGACGCGCGCGATGCTCGCTTCCTTGATCGCCTCGTAGCCGCGGATCTGGTCGGCCAGCGCCGCGATCTCCAGCGCTAAGGGCAGGTTCTCGTGCGTCACCTCGCCCAGCAGCCGCTCGATCAACCCGCGGTACCAGCCGGCGAGGGCGCGCTCGCCCCTCCGGTGACCGGACCACCCGAACGGATCTAGCGGCGTACCGCGCAGGAATCTCAGGGAAGCCAGCGCCCGCAGGGGCACGCGGAACCACGGACCCAGTTGCAGCTTGCGCTTCAGCCCCAAGCGTCTGAGCAGCGGTGGATGCAGGTTGTAGCTCACCGACTCGACCGACTCCCACATTCGAGTGAGCTCGCTCTCGAAGCCCGGCTTGGTCAGCAGGCGCGCCACTTCGTACTCGTCCTTGTAGGCCATCAGTTTGTAGAGCGACCGCGCCACCACTTCTTCGAGCGCCGGCTCGCGTGCCGCCACGCTCGCGACAAAGTCGCGGTAGCCGGCGGCGTAGGCCGCGTTCTGATAGGCGGTGAGCTCGCGCACGCGCAGCTCGAGCGCATCTTCCGCCGCGGGCCGTGGCTGCTGGGTTCCGGCGAACTGTTCCACCCAGGCCGCGTCCAGGTAGCACTTCCGGCCCCACAGGAAGGCCTCGAGATTCCGCTCCACTTCGACCCCGTTCAGCCGGACGGCCTCCTGGAGGCTCCCGAGCGTGATCGGAATCAGCCCTCCCTGCCAGGCCGCGCCCAAAAGGAAAATGTTCACCGCCAGGTGCGAGCCGAACAATCTCTCCGCCAGCCGCGTGGCGTCGAGATAGAGGTTGCGTCCGCGCCGCGTACAGGACTCGATCAGCGCGATCTTCGCTTCCAGCCCCGTCAGCACCGTGCGGCGGCGGATCGACTCGGCCGTAGGCACGATGTCGGTGTTCACCACCGCCACACTGCGGTCTGCGTGCGTGCAGCGCAGATTCTCCGGGCTGGTCACGCCCAGCAAGTCGAAGCCGAGGACCAGGTCCGCGTTCCCGGCATTGATCTTCGCCGACGCATCCACCGGCCCGCGGCTGAGGATGATGTGCGAGACCACCGCGCCGCCCTTCTGCGCCAATCCCGTCTGATCGAGCGTGACGACGGAAAGCCCGTCGAGCAGCGCCGCCGTCGCCAGCAGGGCGTTCAGCGTCACCACGCCCGTGCCGCCGATGCCCGGAGCGACGATGCGGTAGCTTCCCTCAATCCCGACCACCTCGGCCGGCGGCTCAACTTGCGCCGGCGGCAACTCGGGCAGCGCGCGCCGGCGCCGGCCGGTTCCCGGCTTCAGCTTCACGGTCAGAAACGATGGACAGTCGCCCAGCGCGCAGGTGTAATCCTTGTTGCACGAGGACTGGTGAATGCGCATCTTCTCGCCGAACCCGGTGGCCACCGGTTGCAGGCTCATGCAGTTGGATTGCGTCACGCAGTCGCCGCAGCCCTCGCAGACTTCCTCGTTGATCACCAGGCGCAGCACGGGCTCCTGGTAGATACCGCGAGAACGCTTGCGTCGCTTTTCGGCGGCGCACTCCTGGTCGTAGATGAGGAACGTTACGCCGGGCTCCCGCTCGAGCTCGAGCAACACTTCGGTGAGCTCCCGCCGGTCGCGTACTTCGGCGTTGGCGGCCAGCCTGGTCGGATCGTCGTAGCGGGAGGGATCCTCGGCGAGCACCACGGTGCGGCGCACGCCTTCCGCCTCCAGCTTGCGCGTCAGCTCCGGAATCGGCAGCGCGCCGACGGCGTCCTGGCCGCCGGTCATCGCCACGTGGCCGTTGTAGAGCAGCTTGTAGGTGATGTTCACTCCCGAGGCGATGCACGCCTCCACCGCCAGCGCGCCGGAATGGAAATAGGTGCCGTCGCCCAGGTTCTGGAAGATGTGCCGGCGCTCGACGAACGGCGCCATGCCAATCCACGGCGCGCCCTCGCCGCCCATGTGCGTGACGAACGAATAGCCGCGGTTGTAGTCGCCGAGCAGCATCCCCATGCCGTGGCAGCCGATTCCGCCGCCGGCCACCTGGTCCTCGAGCAGCAGCGTGCTGCGGTTGTGCGGGCAGCCGGGGCAGTAGTTCGGCAGTCGCACCACCGTCAGGTCGCGCCGCCGCGAGCCGACCTCGAGCAGCCTGGCTAACCGCGCGCGGGCGCCATCGGTCAATGCGTCGCCATACACACGCCCCGCCAGCACCGGAGCCAGCACGTCCGGATCCAGCCCGCCGTCCGGGGCGAGCAACGGCGCTCCGTTCTCATCCAGCTTGCCCACGATGAGAGGCCTCCGGGAGAGGTTGTAGAGCGCCTCACGAAGCTGAAGCTCCAGGAAGCTGCGCTTCTCCTCCACCACCAGGATGGTCTCGAGTCCCTCGGCAAACTCTTTCGCGAACCGCTCCTCGACCGGATAAATCAGGGCGAATTTGGCGATCCGCACGCCGCGGGCGGCCAGCTCTCGCTGGTCGATCCCCAGGTCGGCGAGCGCCTGCATTACGTCGTACCAGGCCTTTCCCGCCGCTGCGATCCCCAGCCGTGCGCCCTCACGCGCACCCTGCCAGCGATTGATGGCGTTGTGCCGCGCGAAGGCGCGCGCGGCCTCCAGGCGCCGCCAATTCGTCTCCCCTTCCAGGCTGTTGGAGACGGGCGGAACCAACCGCGGGTCCGTCCTTTTCTGATAGCCTTCCGGGATGACGAACGACGGCCGCTCCGGGTGCACCTCCACCGTGCCTCCTCCGTCACACACCGGCGTCACCAGCTTCAGCCCCACCCAGGCGCCGCTGAAGCGCGCCAGCGCCACCGCGTACAGCCCGTAATCGAGCACCTCCTGCGTGTTGCCCGGGAACAGCACGGGGATACCGGCGTTGTACAGGCTGAAGTCGCTCTGGTGCGGGATGCTCGAGCTCTTGCACAAGTGATCGTCGCCCGCCAGCACCAGCGCCGCGCACAAGCCCGGCGAGCCTGCCAGGTTGGCGTGCCGCAGAATATCACCGGAACGATCCACACCCGGCCCCTTCCCGTAGAGGATTCCGAGCACTCCGTCCACTTTCGCTCCACCGAGCACCTGATAAATCTGGCTCCCCAGCACCGCCGTGGCGGCCAGGTCCTCATTGACGCCGGGCTGGAAGTGGATGTTGTACGGCTCGAGAAGCTTCGCCGCACGCTCCAGCGCCATGTCGTAGCCGCCCAGCGGCGAGCCCTCGTATCCGGAGATGAATGCGCCGGTATTCAGCCCTGCCCGGCGATCGCGTCGCATCTGGTCCAGTGGGAGCCGCACCAACGCCTGGATCCCGGTCAGATAGACGGTCCCTTGCTCCAGGAGATACTTATCGGTGAGCTTCATGCTAGTGTATTTGTAACACGAAGAAGACAGGCCGGGAGGCCTGTCCTGTACCCTTCCAATTAGACCGAGTTTGTAATGAACTTGGTAGTACGCACGACCAGCCGTCAGGAGAACCCATGCCTGTCTGCGAGACG